>VFQP010004459.1_pt1 | contig 13037 bp, 14 predicted proteins | sample 3512351 | NCBI WGS metagenome assembly VFQP01 (sample SAMN10412372, study PRJNA504923) | tailings metagenome | isolation source: Relicate 1 Philex TSF1 revegetated site | place: Philippines: Tuba, Benguet | collected 2017-08-29 | reverse complement strand
TTCGACAGGTACCTTGTGACATTCCGCGAAGACGGGTTTCCGGAGTTTTCGCCTCGCCTAAGCCCCCACGTTTCCCGCCTGGCAGCCGCACTCCATGACCCGCGCGAGAGCCCGCTCGGCGGCGATCTGGTCGAGCGTCGCGTCCCGCAGGGTGATGAAGCGGTCGAAAACGTCGAGGAGCTGCGCGAGGTGGTGCGCCCGCGTCGCGCGCTCGACGCCATCGCCGGCCATGGAGTCCGGACGAGCGTCCCGCCGTGCCAGGGCGCCTCCGCCGCAGACGGGCGCGGCCATCTCCTCCGCGAGCTCGGCCTCTAGAATTGCCCGGAGCGCCCGCAGGGTGACCTCGTCGGTCGGCTCGAAGGGATTCCGGTCGGCGAGGCGGCGCAGCGTCCGCGCCACGACATCCGCCTCGGGACCGTCGAGGGGGAAGATGGTCTCCGCCATCCGACTCAGCTCGCGGCCAATCTGGATCGTCGCGCAGGCCTGGTCGTCGAGGGACGGTCGAAACACGTTTCCAGTCTTCATGTGGTCTTCCACGCTGTGCCCGCGCCACACAGGCGGGGGCGTCAAGGTCCGGCCCCAACCGGGGCCGGGCTGGGTCAGGCGGCGTTCGGAGCCGAAAGATGCACCCGGGTGGATTGCGAAGCGGGCGGCAGGAGGACGGGAGGGGCCGCGATCGTTTCGAGGAGGTCGCCAAGGAGGTCCGTCACAAGGCAGATCTCCACGATCTGCGGCGACGCCAGGTTGAGATCCGCCAGGACAATCGTCTCCTCATGACCGTGGTCAGGCTCATCCTCGAGCGAGAGCAGGCAGTAGAGCGCCCAGAGGTCCCGGCGGATCTTGGTCGTCATCCGCGTCGCGTGCGCCAACCGGACGCCGAGGTCGATGACGCGGGCCTCCGCGGAGGCGCCGCCGACGAAACGCGCGGCTTCCGCGAGCCTGTGGCCGTGATCGAAGAACAGGCACTGCGCGGCGTCGAGTGCCGCGTCTCGGGGGACGGAAGGAAAGGTGTCGAACATCGTCTTCCACCGTTCGAATTGCGCTGCACCATCGCGGCAGCTTCAAGATCGGCCCGGTTCCTCCACTGCGGGCGCGGTCGGCGTGTCGGTCAAAAGGGAGATTGGCCGCCTCTCGAAAAGACGAAGCGGGAAATTGAAAAAAATCTGCGGGCAGCGGTGTCCGCGTTTGCTCAGTCAAGTCGACTGGCTAAGCGCGGAAGCCCCAATCCTATCTGCTTCTCGACCTCGATCAGGGCAAAGAAGGCAGCGCCGAGGCTGACGATCAGGAGACCCTCCACAAGCGTCAGGGGCTCGGTGCCAAGGATGCTCTGAAAGGGTGCCAGATAGGTGACGCTGATCTGAGCGGCTGTCACGGCGACGACCACGGTCCAGACGACCTTCGTACCGCGGATCGCGTGCCTCCATCTGATACTGGAGTCCGGCCCAACAGAAGGACAGGACCGTGAACAGACCGACGTTCAGCGAGCAGTAGATTATCGGAATCCTGTGCGAGCAGGACACCGGATGCGAAAATGTCCGATCTATGCCGCCGGCATGGGATCAGCAGCGCAACCAATTAAGCGTAGAAGGCCGAGTTTAGGAGGTATGGACGCGTCCGATGCGGAAGCAAGTGAAGGCGCTCGAGGATGAGCATGCCCGGCTCAAGTGGCTCTTGGTGATGCCACTGATCGGCCGGGCTGCGCTGAAGGATTAGCGCCCGATGAACCTCGGAACCCCGGTGGATAGCACCGGGAAGTAGCACAGCAGCAGCAGCACCGCTGCCTCTGCGAGAAAGAACCAGCGCAACTCCTTCCACATCTGGCCCATGGTGATGTTGCCGATCCGGCATGTCACGAATAGACAGACGCCGACCGGTGGCGTGATTAGACCCATTGTAACACTGATCAGCATAACCATCGAGAACTGGCTGTCGTCTATTCCCATCTCCCGGGTCACAGGGAGGAGGATCGGCGCCAGCAGGAACAGCGCCGGGCCGGCATCCAGCACGAGGCCGACGAGAATGAAGAAGGTCGCGCAGACGATCAGGAAAACAAACGGGTATTCGCGAAACACCAGCAAGAGGTCTCGGACGTCCGCCTGCACGCCGCCGAGGATCAGAACGTAGTTTATGATCTGCACCGTTGCAAAGATCAGGAACAAGGCGGCCGTCAGGCGGGCCGCCGTCCGGAAAGCCTCCAGTGTCGAGCGTAGGGTCAACTCGCGAAAGACGAAGGCGCCCAGGAAGATCGCCAGCACTACGGCGATTCCCCCGGCCTCAGTCGGTGTGAAGATGCCCGACACGGTGCCGAACAGGATGAAGGCCGGCAGCGACATCACGACAAGACCGTCGCGCAGGGCCGTGGGGCGCCGTTCGCGGGGTACGGTCATGGCGCTGATGGGAAGGTTCCCGCGCAGCGACTTGACGAAGACGACAGCGGCGCAGCTCAGGCCGAGGAGGAGCCCGGGAACGATGGCGGCGGCAAACAGTGTGAGAACGGAAAGATCGGCGAGCGCCGCGTAGATCACCATGATGACCGAGGGCGGGATGATCGGGCCGATGATCGAGGAGGCGACGGTAAGCGAGGCGGCAAATGCCTTCGAATAGCCCTCCTTCGGCATGGCATTGATGAACACACGTCCCAGCGACGCGATGTCGGCGATGGCCGTCCCCGATATGCCCGCAAAGAGGATCGACGCCACGATGTTGGCGTACGCCGTTCCGCCCCGGATGCGGCCGACAAGGATTGCGGAGAGGTCGATGAGCCGGTCCGAGAGGCGGGCACGAACCATTAGGTCACCTACGACGATGTAGAACGGGGCGGCGAGCAAGACAAACGTGTCGAGACCGGCGAACATTCGGCTGGCCACGTTGAGAAAGGACAGGTCTTCCACCCAGAGTCCGACCATTGCGGCAAGCCCAAAGGCGAAGGCAATGGGCAGGCCCCCAAGGATCAGAATCGCTAGGACGAGGAACATGAGGCTCATGACGCGGGGTCCCCGTGCTCCCTGGAGTCTTCGATGCCCGCCAGAGCGTCCCATGCCCGCAGCAGTTCGGCGAGCAGCATGAGAGCCGCGCCGACCACGATGGCGCCGTACACCCAGATCATCTGGATGCCCGTCGTCGCGGCGGTCTGTGTCCCATTCCTCAGGCAGTACTGGATGCCCTGCCACAAGACGGCGCCGGCGAAGACCGATGCTAGGAGGTGCAAGCTTGTCTGGTGCAGGCGCTGGACGGCCGGCGGCCCGCGGTGGCGGAAGAAGTCGAGGCTCAGGTGCTCCGACCGGTGGCTGACCGCGGCTGCCGCGAGGAAGGTCAGCCAGATCGAGCCGTAGCGCATCACCTCCTCGCTCCAGGACAGCGAGTCGAGCATCACGTAGCGCATGAAGACGGCGGCAAGATTAATGATTGTTATTGCGATCAGGATTAGCCCGCTCGTAAGGTCGGCGAGGTCAAGGAAGAACTTAGCGACCGGCCGCACGCCCAGTTTTGGCATCGGGAGTTTCCTTCTGGCAAACGGACGACGCCACCTGTCGAGTGCCGTCGTCCCTAATCTGCCAGATTGATTTATCGAGCGTACAGTTTTGCTTCCGCCTCGGAAGCAGCAGCGAGGACCTTATCCACCGCCTCGGCGCCAATCTGAGACGAGATGAAGTCCACCACGGCCTGCTGCGACCTTTCGCGGAACATCGCCTTCTCCGTGGGAGAGTTGACGTGAATCTCCATGCCCAGCTCACGCAGCGCATCGACGGCCACCATGTCGCTCGCTGTCTTGATCCCGTTCGCCAGCTCGCTGTGCAGCGCGACAGCCTCATAGAGGATCTTCTGCTGGTCCTCGGTCAGACCATTGAAGACGTCGTCATTGATGAGGATCAGGTGGAACCCGAACACGTGCTCGTTGACGCTCATGTACTTCTGCACTTCGTAGAGCTTGCCGTCGAGCACCGTGATCGCAGCATTTTCCTGCCCGTCCACGACACCCGTGCGCAGCGAGGGCGCAAGCTCCGGCCAGGCAATGGGCGTGGCCGAGGCGCCCATCGCGCCCATGAACTCGACATAAACCTGGCTCTGCATGGTCCGCATCTTCAGGCCGGCCATGTCGTCTGGGGTCCTTACCACCTGCTTGTTATTTGTGATGTTGCGGAAGCCGTTTTGCGAGAAGCCCAACGTGCGCAGGCCGGTGGCTTCGCGCATGTCCTCGGTCATTTGCCGCACCGTATCGGTCTGGGTGAACTTCCAGGCCGCCGGCGCCGACGAGAAGAGATAGGGGATCTGGAAGGCCTGCATCGGCGGGTAGAATGACCCCAACACGGAATCGTCGGTCAGGGCCATATCTAGCGTCCCGTTCTTGACCTGCTCGGTGACCTGCAGCGAGCCGCCCAAGGTGTTCCAGAAGATCTCGATCTCCATGGTGCCGCCCGACTTGTAGGCGACATAGTCCCTCATGGCACGCAGCCCTACCGACATGCCATCGGTCTCCGATTCGTTAGCGCCGACCGAAAAGCGGAGCTTGACATCCTGGGCGTCAGCCGGTCCCGCCACACTGAAAGCGGCGACCGTCGCCGCGGCAAGTGCGCCAATCGACCAGCCCCTAAGCTCCTTCACGTTCAAAAGGCTCATGTCGTCCTCCCTTGATTGTTGCGCTTCCCCGCCGGACGCCTCCTCCTGCGCGAATCGGCGGGGCCGTTTCTCTTCACTCGCAGTCCCAGACTGGACAACTTCGACAATCGCCCGGAAGAACGAGCTACTAGCATTGATACTATTATAACAACATGTTGCCGCCAAACCTTTTCTTTTGGAGACTACAACCAAATCCTCCCAATTAAGGGCTCCGGGAACGGGTTTGGGATCGGCTCCAGAACGGCTCGAAGCCAAGGCACACAAGGCGCTCGGAACCCACGGGGCTGCTGTGCGAAACCACCCGCTCCCGTTAAGGCATGGCGGGACTTCGCACGCTTACCCGGCGTAGGTTTTCTGGGGATTCAGCGGGATGTCGTAAGAGAGCACCGCATGGTCCGAAGATGCATGCGTGATCGTCACCTCGACGGTCCGCTGCCGATCGGTCAGATAAACCAACTCCATCGTCAGCATCGGAGCGCCCGGCTTGATGTCGAGAGCGCGCGCTTGCGCTTTATTAGCAGTCTCCGCACGCGCAGTGATCAAGGCACGTTCGATTTTGACGTTGAGACACCGCTCCACGTTCCTGAAGATTATGACGTCCGAAAAGTCCTCGACCTTCAGTTGAGAACCAATATCCGGCGGGAAGTAGGTGGTGACCAGTGTGCGCGGCTGCCCGCCAAGCGCGAGATAGCCCCGAAGGCACCATCCGGGCTCATCCGGCGGAAGTCCAAAGTACTTTTCGATCATCGGGCTCCGTTCCGGGCCGTACTCGGTGATGACCAGCTGGGTACCTCGGGTGGAAGCGATCAGGTCCTCCAGCGAGTTGAACCTCATGCCCGCCCGCACGGTCGGGCTCTTGGCCGTGACTTTCGCGGGCTTTGCAGACCGTTTCTCGATGAGCCCGAGATCCTCCAGTTCGCGAAGCGCGCGGCGCACTGTGATCAGGCTGACCCCGAGATGAGCCTCTATCTCGGCCTCCTTGGGAAGGTCACTGCCGACCTCGATCTCGCCACGCGCGATGAGGCCGCGAATGAGCTCCGCGAGCTGCTGGTAGAGCGGTCCATGTTCCCTGCTGAGTCTCTGCCTCGGAAACAGCTCGATCCGAGACGCCGCCGCATCTGCCATCACTTGCACTTCGAGTTGTTTTCACCTGATATTATGATAGCTGCGATAAAAAAGAATGACCAGACAAAGCCCTACGGGGCCGTCGAGGCTTCCGTCATGCCAGCAGGGCGAGGGGTTCCTCGAGCGCCAGGACAAAAGCTTCCAGCAGTTCTTGCGCCTGCTCTTCGGTCACAGCTTCGCTGTCCGCGCAGAGGATCGCATTTCCCCGATCCATCCCGCCGTCGATAATCAGCACAAGTCTCATCCAACGCCCCGAAAACAAGGGGAATGACACCGGAAAGACACGATCAGAGCGGATGACCCGCAAGGATGCCAGCGCGGGCTCCGCAGAGACATCAGCGCCACCTTCCAGCGCCTCCTGACGCAGCCGTCGCTCCGCGCCGATAGAGAGACCGGAAGCGGCCCGAACCAGAATCTGCCGCCCTCCCGCCTCAAGCGACACCCCTGCCCCTGTTGCTCCAGACACCCCCGCAAGGGTCACAACGGCCGCCCTGAGTGCCACATCCTCGACCTCGATCGGAAAACCGACGAGGGCGGCCTCGCCGGCGAGGCGCTGGAGATCGATGAGCGAGACCGCTGCCGCAAAGGTGAACGGCACAGGCGTGGGTTTGGGCACCTGTGGTTCGGGTACGGTCTGGGCGAGCGGGGCCTTCCAGGCCATGACGTCCGAAGCGACGATCCGCCCGTCGGGTCCGCTGCCCACCAGGTCGTCCATGGGCACGGCCCTGTCGTGCGCGAGCTTGCGTGCGAAGGGGGATGCAGCGCGGCGCGGGACTCGGGCAGCGACGTTCAAGGCGCGATCCCGCCAATTCGCGCGCCCATGGCCACCACTTGCCCCACTTCAGCTTCAATCGAGTGAAGTACGCCGCTTGCAGGAGCCTCGATCTCGACCACCGCCTTGTCGGTCTCGATCTCGGCGACAAGCTCACCCTTGCTCACCCGATCACCCCTGGCCTTCGCCCACCGGATCAGGGTGCCTTCGCTGACCGTGAGGTCGCCGAACGGCATCATGATCGCTTCGTCCCCGCCCTGAGGAACGGCTGGTGCCTTCGCAGCCGCGGGTGGCTCGGAAGGCTCACTCGTGATGGTGGTGACAGCCGGCGTGGTGACGACGGAAGAAGGCGCTCCACTACTCTGTGCCAGCCAGTGACTTGGAACCGGCGGGCGCCCGGCGATGACGTCGCGTACCGCCTTTGCAATCTTCTCGGGATTGATGACCATCGCCTGTTCGAGGACCGGCGCGAAGGGGTGAGACACTGGCTCGGAATGCAGCCGGCCGGGTGGAGCGTCGAGTTCGTCGAACGCGAGTTCGTTGACCGCCTGCGCAATCTCGCCTCCGAGCCCGCACATGGCCCATGCTTCATCCACGATTAGGAGCCGATGGGTATTGCGTACGCTTGTAACGACCGCATCGATATCGAACGGCATGATGGTGCGCGGATCGATGATCTCGATTTCGATGCCATCGGAGGCCAGCGCCTCAGCCGCCGCTTCGGCCTGTGCGACCAGTTGCCCCGTCGCCACAACCGTGATGTCGCGGCCGCGACGGACGATCCGGGCGACGCCGAAGGGGACGTAGTGATCGCCTTCAGGCACCTCGCCCTTCGAGGCGAACAAGGCCTTGGGCTCGAGAAAGACGACAGGATCCGAAGCGCGCAGCGCCGTCTTCATCAGGCCCTTTGCATCCGCGGGGTTCGAGGGCAGGCAGACGATCAGACCCGGCATCTGCGCGAAGATCGGGTGGTAGCTTCCGCTATGGTGAGGTCCGGAGCTGCGGAGCGCGCCCGCAGCCGCCCGCATCACGAACGGCGCCGACATCCCTCCGTTGCTCATGTATCGAAGCTTTGCGGCTTGCAGCAGGATTTGTCCGGCTGCCTCGAAGGCGAAATCAACGAACATTAGGTCCGCCACGGTACGCGCCCCGATGGCAGAGGCGCCGATGGCTGCCGCCGTGAAACCCTGTTCCGAGATGGGTGTATCAATCATCCGATGCGGACCGAATTCAGCCCACAGGCCCTTGGTATGCGCGAAGGATCCGCCGCGCTCGCCCGTTCCCTCACCGAAATAGAGGATCGCCGGGTTCGCACGCATCTCTTCGGCGATCCCGTCGCGGACCGCTTCCAGCCACCCCATCCGCCGAGTGGCGCCGATCGGACGGGGAGACGTCGCCTGAGGCGGATTTATGGGGTCGGCATAGACATGGCGGGCCAGGGTTTCCGGCGTCGGCAGCGGCGACTTCCGGGCGAACTCCAGCGCCTCGGCCACGATCCCGTCGATCTTTTCCTCCAGTGCAGCGAGTTCGTGCGCCTCGACCAGCCCGTACTCCTGGATCAGGCGCGTCCGGAACATCTCGATCGGGTCGCGCTTTATCCAGGCGTCCACCTCCTCCTGCGTGCGGTAGGTGCCGACGACGGGATCGCCTTCATGGTGCCCGACGACGCGGTAGGTCTTGCATTCGATCAGCGTCGGCCCGCCCCCGCCTCGCGCGCGTTCGGCCGCCCCCCTCATTGCCTCCCAGACCGCCATGACGTCGTTGCCATCGACGGCAACGCCGGGAATGCCATAGGCTGCCGCTCGCGTCGCAATCTCCGGGTTGAGCGAAATGTCCCTGTAGGGCGTTGCAGTGGCGTAAAGGTTGTTTTCGCAGACAAAAACGACCGGCGCCCTCTGGACCCCTGCAAAATTCAATACTTCGTGGAACGCGCCGTGGTTGGAGGCACCATCGCCGAAGAAGGCCACGCCGATATCGTCGCGGCCAAGCTGTCGGGCCCCGATCCCGACGCCTGCCGCGTGGCCGATGCCGGCCCCGACAACACCATTGGTGCCAAACAGCCCAACCGACCGGTCGTAGAGGTGCATCGTGCCCCCCCTCCCGCCGCAGAGGCCGTCGGCGCGCCCGAAGAGCTCGGCCATGACTCGCCCCGGATCGGCGCCCTTCGCCAGCGCGTGGCCATGGCCCCGGTGGGTCGATGTCACCCAGTCAGTCCGCCGAAGATGCGCGCATATGCCCACACCCGAGGCCTCCTGGCCGATGTAAAGGTGGAGAAAGCCCGGCGTCTCGCCGCTACGGCAGGCGATCTGCGCGGTAACCTCGAACTTTCGAAGAAGCGTCATCTGCTCAAACAGTGTGAGCATCAGGGACTTGTCGGGCAGATTGACGGATCTGGCAGGCTCGACCGGGAACTCGAGTGCTGCTTTCGCCATTATGATCTCCATGCGTGATTCGCCCGGGGCCGTCTGCGACACAGCGCTGATAAGATTATACTAGCATAAAGAAATAATCCAATCCCCAAATTGCCTGGACTCTGCGGCTCGGCTTGACACGGGCGGGGCTGGAGCATACCAACTTATACTATTATACTTTTTTAGGGAACCGATGGCCATACCGGGCGGAATCGTCGTGGTCTCGCAGGGCAACCTGTCAGCCTTTGTCACAGCGGCACTCGTGGCGCGCGGCTCGGAGCGCGATCAGGCGGAAGCGGTTTCGCGGGCACTGGTTTCCGCTTCATTGCGAGGCGTGGACAGCCATGGCGTGCGGCTTCTGCCCCACTATCTGCGGGCGCTGGAGGGAGGGCGGATCAACGGCGCGCCGACGATCACGGTGCGCAACACGGCGCCCAGTTCAGCCATAGTCGATGCAGACAACGGCTTTGGCCATCATGCCGGATTCCTCGCCATTGACGAGGGGCAGAGGCTGGCTTCCAGGACAGGGATCGCGGGCATTTCGGTGATCAACTCCTCGCATTTCGGTGCGGCAGGGTGTTATGCGCTCGCAGCCGCGGAAGCTGGGTATCTGGCCTTTGCCTTTTGCAATTCCGATCCCTTCGTACTACCGCATGACGCGCAGGCGCCGTTCCACGGGACCAACCCCATCGCCTTTGCAGCTCCGGTGCCGGGGCAGAAGCCGCTCCTCCTCGACATGGCTACGTCGATCATTCCCTGGAATCGCGTCCGCGACTACGAGATGAAGGGTCTGCCGGTCCCCGAGGACGTGGCGGTCGACGCAACCGGTGCGATGACGGCCGACCCCGCAGCGGTCGCGGCGCTCCTCTCCTTTGGCGGCGCCCGGTTCGGATACAAGGGTGCGGGACTTGCCGCGATGATCGAGGTACTCTCGGCAGCGCTGACGGGGATGGGCCATTGCGCGCGGCTTCTGCCCATGGCGGGACCGGATATGTCGACGCCGCGGCGGCTCGGTCAGTACTACATCGTCATTGATCCCGACGCCTTCGTCCCCCGCGCGGTCTATGAGGCGGGGATCACCGGCTACCTCACCGACTTGCGGGCCACTCCCGCGAAACCGGGAACCAGGGTCATGGCGCCGGGCGACCGCGAGTGGGACTGCGAGGCTGAACGCTTCGCAGCAGGAATTCCGATGACGCCCGCGCTGAAGGAGGAGTTCGGCCAGATCGCAGGCGATCTGGGTCTGGACCCGGCGCTGCTGAATCCGAGGGAGGAAGGATGAAGTTCGTCAGATACGGCCCCCACGGGGGTGAGCGAGCCGGGGTCATCGATGCGGAAGGTGGTCTGCGTGACCTGTCAGCGGTCTGCAGCGATCTGGCCGGGCCGATTTTGGCCGATTTGCGGCGTTTCGCGGCGCTCGACATTGCAGCCTTGCCAAAGGTGGAGGGGACGCCGCGCCTGGGACCGTGCATAGCCGGGACGGGAAAGTTCATGTGCATCGGCCTAAACTATGCCGACCATGCCGCTGAGGGCGGACTCCCGGTACCGCCGGAGCCCATACTCTTCATGAAGGCAACGTCGGCCATCTGCGGCCCCAACGATCCCATTATCCTCCCGAGGGGATCAACCCGCACTGACTGGGAGGTCGAGCTGGGAACAGTTATCGGCAAGCCTGCGAAGTATGTCAGCCAAGCAGAGGCGATGGACCATGTCGCCGGGTTCTGTGTGATCAACGATGTATCCGAGCGCGAATTTCAGACACGCCGCGCAGGCCAATGGACCAAGGGCAAGAGCTGCGACAGTTTCGGGCCCGTGGGGCCTTGGCTGGTCACGCCGGACGAGGTGGCGGACCCGCAGGCGCTGAAACTCTGGCTCTCGGTGAACGGCGAGATGATGCAGAATGGGACGACGGCTCCCATGATCTTCGGCGTCCGGTATCTGGTGAGCTACCTGTCGCAGTTCATGACTTTGCACCCGGGAGACATCATCTCGACAGGGACACCCCCCGGGGTCGGCGACGGAATGAAGCCACCCCGATACCTTGGGCCCGGGGATGTGGTGGAGCTTGGTATCGAAGGAATGGGGCAGCAGAGGCAGACGGTGATCGCGGACGATGCCTGAACGCGACGCCCTGATCTTGCCCGCAGTCAACCCGCGCTGGGCCTTGCATTGCACGCATTTCTGGGAGGAGCGGACATGAACGATGAACTGCACCACCGCCTGACCGACTCCGCGATAATCCCCATCCTGATGGCGGACGACGCGGATGCGGACGCCGTGGCCATGGCCGATGCGCTCGTCGATGCCGGTGCACGGATGATCGAGGTCCTCTTCCGCCGCCCGGATGCGCCGGAAGCGCTGGCCGCAATCCGTCGCCGTCATCCGTCGCTGTTCCTGGCCGCCGGCACGATCCTCGACGCAGATGGCGCCTCGAAGGCTGTGGCGGCAGGAGCGGATGCCCTGATCTCGCCGGGGTTCAGTCCGGCACTGCATGCGGCCGCCACTGAGGCGCGGCTTCCCCTCATCCCCGGCGTGAACACGGCAAGCGAAGTGCAGCATGCGCGGGAGTTGGGGTATCTTGTGCAGAAGTTCTATCCTGCGTGGGATCACGGACATCAACGCCTGCCGGAGTTCAACGCGATTTATCCGGATGCGGCCTTCCTCGTGACGGGTGGTCTTGTCTCGGCTTCGGTTGAAGAGTTCGCGCGGCACCCCAATGTTGCGGCTCTCGGCGGCACATGGATGGTCAAGAGACTCTCCGATGCGGCGGCACTGGCGGCGGATGTAGCGCGGTTCCATGCAGCGCGGGGCAAGGCATGAAGGTCGATCTGGACGGGCGCGTGGCGATTGTCACGGGAGGAGCGGGAGCGATCGGAACCGCGATCTGCAGGATGCTGGCCGCGAACGGGGCGCGGGTTGTTGTGGCCGACATCAACCTGGACGGCGCGCGGGCGCTCGCGGGAGAGTTGCCGGGGGGCATGGCCTGCAGGACCGACGTCGCCAATGAGGCGTCGACACGGGAGGGCGTGGGAGAGGTTTTGACGCGCCTTGGGCAGATCGACATCCTGATCAACAACGCAGGGGTGAACACGCAGGCGCACCGAGTGACGCTCGAGCGGTTTCCCAAGGAGGAATGGGACCGGATCGTCAGAATCGACCTCGACGGCACCTACCTCATGAGCCGGGCAGCGCTCGAGCCGATGGTGGCGCGCGGCGCGGGGGGGCGGGTCGTGAACATCGCATCCGTCGTGGGAATTGCTGCAATGCGGCTGCAATCACCCTTTGTCGCGGCCAAGGCGGGGATCGTGCATCTGACCCGGGCAATGGCGATCGAACTGGGGCATCACGGCATCCTGACCAATGCCATCGCGCCCGGGTCGATCATGAGCGAGGGAACGCGTGCGCTCTTTTATGGACAGGGCGGTCTCTTCGGCAGCCGGACGGAGGAATTCATGCGCCACATCCCGATGAGGCGACCGGGGGAGCCCGAGGACATCGCGCGGGCGGTGCTATTCCTCGTTTCGCCTGCGGCAAGCTACGTCAACGGGCAGTGCCTCGCTATCGATGGCGGCTGGACCGCCGGCTACACGATCTGAGGGGCCCGGGGATGGAAATCGACCTTTCCGGGCAGACGCTTCAGATGGCCGGAGCCGAGACGGCAGTCAGTGTCGCCCTGTTTACGCGATTGGTGGCGAGCGGCGCCGTGGAAGCGCAGGCTGTGCCGGACCTGCTGATCCTCTCGGCGCCGCTTCTGGACACTCCGGAGTTCGACTGGGATGGGCTGACTGAGCGGGCACGGTCGGTTGGTGCGTCCATGAAGGCCAAGGGGAGTGGACGGATCGTGTTCCTGCTTGCGGCCTCTGCTGCCTTACCGCTGCGTCGGCAGGCGGAACTGTCGGCGCGGATGGCGGGGCTTCAGGTGGTGATGCGGACGCTCGCGATGTCGCTGGCTCCCGAGGTCGCTGTGAACGCGCTCGGGTGCGGCGCCATCCAGAACGATCGTGAACTGGTGAGCGGGGACATCGAAATGATCGGCCATGCTTCGGTCGGGCGGGCAGGAACGATCGAAGAGGTCTGCCACGTGGCTCTGTTTCTCTGTGATCCGGAAAACA
>VFQP010004458.1_pt1 | contig 13039 bp, 12 predicted proteins | sample 3512351 | NCBI WGS metagenome assembly VFQP01 (sample SAMN10412372, study PRJNA504923) | tailings metagenome | isolation source: Relicate 1 Philex TSF1 revegetated site | place: Philippines: Tuba, Benguet | collected 2017-08-29 | reverse complement strand
TGGCTGTGTTAGCGTAATCCTGTATGGCACGCAGCGTCAACAAGGTAATTTTGATTGGGAATCTCGGCCGGGACGCCGAGACGAAGTACACGCCGCAGGGTGTAGCGGTAAGCCGTTTTTCGATTGCAACGACGCGGCGCATTAAAGACAACGCCACCGGTGAGTGGAAGGACGAGACGGATTGGAATAACGTCACGCTGTGGCGGAATGAAAATCTGGCGCCGTACCTGCAGAAGGGCAAGCAGGTTTATGTCGAGGGGCGTTTGCAAACGCGTTCCTACCAGGACAAAGACGGCGTGAAGAAGTATTCCACCGAGGTGGTCGCCGAAGACGTCATTCTTCTCGGTGGCCGCGGCGGCGACGGCGAAGGCGGCGGAGCTTCCTTCAACCCCGGCATGCAAAGCGCCCCGCGCAGTGCTGCGCAACGCATGAGCCCGCCCCCGGCATCCTCGGCCCCCTCCAACGGCCCCGACGACGGCTTCATGCCGGATGACGACGACGTTCCGTTCTAGAGAGGCGTAGAGAGTCGCGCGGATGCGCTTGGCCCTTCTATTCGCGTTCGTAGCGCTCCTCGCCTGGGGGCAGAAGGAAGTGGGTGTCTGCGAGATAAGCGCAAATCCGCAAGCCTTTCACAAAAAGCAGCTTGTCGTTGATGCCTTCGTTTCCAGTGGCTTTGAAAACTTCACACTCCAAGATCCTACCTGCGACAAGCAAATCGGCATATGGCTTGAGTTTGGCGGTAGCCGCACCCATGACATCGTCTATTGCTGCCCACCAACTTCCAAGAAGAGCCAAACCGTCGTGGAGAACATTCGAATTCCCCTTGTCGAGAACCGGCTCCTGGACAATTTTCGTGCTGGGCTTCGAGCGGAAGGAGGTGCCATGCTGCGGGTTCGCCTCAAGGGCCGCTTTTTCGCCACGCCTGCAAGTCGCAAGTTCGGCTATGGCCACCTAGGTTGCTGTGAACTCTTCGTGATTGAAGAGATACTTGCCGTCCATTCGGACAGTGATCCCGACCTCGACCCCCACGCCTCAAGCCGATACAGCCGCCCTCCAATAGCGATGAGGTCCGCTTGCCGCTATATATCCACTTTGAAGCCTTTTAACTGGCGATCCCAAATTCTGGCTGAGTATCGGGCCGCTGAAATGTCTCTCGATCCATCGACCTTCACTGATCCGCTAGCCGTTGCGCGCAAGTCGCTCTCAGAACTTCTGCGCATTCCCATGCCCGCTTCGGAATCGGTCTTCATCGATCACGCAGGCCCTGGTAGGCATGAATATTCCTGGCTGAATCCTGCCGACGGCACCACCATCAAGCTGGTAATCAGCAAGCCCCGCTGGCTTGCCTACTACGCCAAAGATCCATCCCACATCCCATGGCTTGCCGTCAACGTCACCAAAGAAGACTGCGGCAAACCCTAGTTCGCCAGCGTAGCCTCAAACTCTCAATCCAAGCTCCCCTCACCTACCCGTAGCGTTCCGTTAATCATCTTCGCGGCCGCCCGCGAAGCCCAACTTTCCCGCATGTTCTAACTCCAAGACTAGGTCGCCCAAGCTTACGCAGTGCGCTCCTCAAGTAAGGACCCCCTCGCCCCCTGCATTTCTCTCCGGCCTGACGCTATCCGTGCTCTCCGTCACCCTCTGTGCCTGGTTCCAGAACGGTGAGCAAGACATCCGCAACACCACGCAGCAAGTTTTCAAAACGCTCGGCAGTTTTCTAGTCGAATAGCGGAACTAGGTTCCTCAAATCAGAGTCCGAGCCTCCATGCGCCGCGTGCTCCGTTGGATTGGCCTTGGCTTCGCACTTCTCATCGTCCTCCACACAACGATCATCGCAGCGCTGCACTGGCGCCATTATGAAGCGTTCGGTCATCTTGCGCCATTTGGTCTGCATGCCAATGCCGAGTTCGAAGACACTCCGGATGTCGCACTTCGTGCAGTTGTAATTGCAAACTTCGGCTTGCTCCCCAAACGCATCCGCATCTGCCATGCACGTACGGATATTAACGAACCGATTTCGTTTATCGAATTCATCGTCGAGGAATGGCATGCGAAGTATAAAGGTTGGAGACCACTGCCAAGCTTCAATTGGGATAGCTTCTGCAAGGGGATGGTAACTTCCCATGGTGATGGTGAGATCCGCAGTGATTGGCTTCTGCCTGGACAAACGCTCCGCGAAGAGACCGGAGTGCCACTAAGGCACGAGGAGAACAGTCAGTATTCAGTTTTTCGCCTCCGATTGCTGATCGATCCAGACAACCCAGAGACTCGACCAATCTTCACTCCAAGCTTTCCCGTCCCAACGGAATCGCCGGCCAGGATGACCCGGCCGGCGCAATGAGCATGAAGCTGTGAGGTTATCGGAGGGATGACTACTTCACGCTCAAAGTCACTCCCGCCGGACTCGTGGCATTTCCAACGCTAACCATCACCGGCTGATTCCCACTCGCGGCATTCGGTGGAATGCGCACATTGATCTGGAAAACACCAGCCACCAGGCCCGGCGCCGATCCAGCGTAATCGACAATCGCATCCTGTCCGCCAATGGTCACCTTCACCGCCTGCCTTGGCTTGGCCAGCACATTCGTCACAATCTGCCCATCCGTGCTGATCGGGTCGGTAACACCCTCCCCGGTCGCATACAGAATCACGATGCTCCCGCGCTCCGCGCCATTCGCAGCCGTATTCACGCTATAGTCCTGGTTCAGAATTGCGCCAGGCCCTGAGCCGCTCGCATTCAAAGTAAACAAGGCCGGCGCCGCCGCCGCCACGCTCATCGCCACCGCATTTGAACGCGCGCCACGAAACTCAAGCTGCACCTGCGTCGAAGGCCGCCCCGCGATGCCATAAGGAACAATCGCGCTCACCTGCCCGCTTGACGTATACACCAGCGGTGCGGGAATCCCATCAAAGTACACCCGCGTACCCGCCAGCTCGTTCGCAAACGCGCCGCCCGCGATGTTAAAGCCCACCAGACTCGCCGGTCCTAAATTCACACCGTACATCACAATCAACTCACCCGGCACCACCGGCCCACCTTTACTGCTCGCCGCATTCACAATCCCGTTCGCCGTAATCTGCGGCGGCGGCGGATTCACGCGCAAGCGCACGGGTACTTCCAGCGGACTATTCTTAACGTCCGCCGAACGAATAATCAATTTCCCGTCATAGTCGCCAATCGCAAGATTGCGCCCATCCACGCTCACCGCCACTGTCGCATCGGTGTTGCCACTCGTCGGCGTAGCCTTCAGGAAATCACCCTGCACTTCAATCGTGTAAGGAATCGCCACACAAGCGCTCACCTTCAAGTTCTGCGCCGCCGGAGCCACTGCATTCTGCACTTGCAGGAAAGTCATCGACGCCTGATCCGCGATCAACACCGGATCGCAAAGCTTCGTCACAAAGCCTTCGCTGCTCGGCCCAAAAGTCGCGCGGAACGCATTCTTCGTCGTGAAGTTTGGCGAGAACGTCTCGCCACCGAAGTAAACGCCGCCCAACGCATCCACCGCTAAAGTATTCGCCTCATCGGGGCTCGACCCGCCAAACGGCGTGCTGTATTCAATCTCGTTCCTCGTCACGTTGTACTTCACCAGGAACGCATCCGTATCGCCCCCGCCGTAGCTCTGCAAAGGACGCACCGCCGGAAAGTCCGTGGCGCGCGTCACGCCCGCCAAGTAGACATCGCCCGCGGCGTCAATCGCCAACGCATGAACGGCCTCGCTATACGAAGCATTGTTTCCTGCCGCGCCGCCATAGTAAGTACTGTACAAAAGCTGCGAACCGTCATTGCTGAATTTGGAGAGGAACGCATCCCAACGCCCCGCCATCGTCGGCTGAATCGCATTCGCAGTTACCGGGAATGTCGTCGCGCTTGTCGTGCCACCGATCCAAATGTTCTTCTCGGCGTCGAGCGCAATGCCGCGCGCCATCTCGTCGCCCGTGCCGCCCAAGTACGTAAACCAAACCGGCCCACCGTTCGGCCGAATCTTCGCCACAAACGCATCTTCCGTACCGCGATATCGCGTTTGATAAGCGCCGGCCGTAGCGAAATCGGGCGACCGCGTCGCCCCCGCGATATACGCATAACCCTCGTCATCCACCGCAATCCCATAAGCTTCCTCGTAACCCGTGCCGCCGTAGTAGCTGCTATAGGCCAAACGATAATTCGGCGCCGTGTACTTGGCGACGAAAAGATCCTGCCCGGAGCCGCCCGGCTTCGTCTGCCAGGCATTCACCAGCGGGAAGGTCGTCGAAGTAACCGCGCCTGTCACGTAGATATTCTTCTGCTTATCGATCGCAATCGCATTAAAGCGATCATTGCGCTCGCCGCCATGCAGTGTGGAGAAAATCAGCGCATCACCCTTCGCGTTCAGCTTCAGCACAAATCCGATATTTAACCCCGGATTGTTGCTTTGCACTGGGTTCACAAGAGGGAAGTTCCGAGCGCCTGTAATACCGGTCACATAGGCGTTGCCTTCATCGTCCACGGCAATCTTCGTCGGCGTAGTATTCGATGCGCCACCGATGATCGTTGAGTAAATCAACGAGCCGCCATTCGGGGCGAACTTTGCAATGAAACCATAGTTCACGGCGCCTTGATACGGCGTAAGGTTAGTGCCCTTAACTGGGAAGTCAATCGATACCGTCTCACCCGTCACGTAAACCGCGCCGTCCTTATCCACCGCCATCCCCGTCACCGCATCCGCGCGATTGCCGCCCAGATACGTCGAGTACACTAACACCGGATCGATCACCAGAGGCTTCGAAGCGTCATAGGAACCCACTGCAAAACCGATTCCGTCCTCTCCACGCCGCGCATATTGCACGCGCACCGTCTGGCGGCGGCCATTCACTTCCTGATAAGCATAGGGCGCCTTATGCGTCAGCACTCGCCCATCGAGATGAAGCGCGAGTTCGCCATTTGGCAGAATCTCCATGCGCTCCGCGCCATCAAAGCGCAACTCAATCGGCGCGGCGGATTTGCCCGGCGCCACCACAAAGTCATACTCCAGCTGCTTCTCCAGGCTGTGATAAACGAGATCGACGCCTGGATACACGCCTTCATAACGAACGCGTGCATAATTGGGAATCGCGCGCTTCCATTGCTTGCTATCGTTCCCGACGAAGTAGTTCGTCGCTTGCGTCAAGCGCTCCAAGCCCTGAATCGAAGCCGCCTGCCGCGCGTTGCGCAATGACATCCGCACCTGCTTGCCCTCGCGGCCCAGGCGGATAATCGCGTCTTGCTCGCGCAAGAAAACCGCGTAGCCCTCGCCCCGCGCGATAAAGCGCACATCCTTCGCTGTCTGACCCTGATTCGTTTCAAAAGCAAAAGGAATCTTTGGCGCATCCACGCGAGGAACAGCCGCAACGCAGCTCAGCGCTAGCGGCAACAACATCAAAAGTGATCGCATTTTCATCTGTCTCCAGGCATTCACGCGCCGCTCGATGCCATTCGGTATCGAGGAAACAGAAGAAAAATTATTTTGGAAAAATCATTTCCAGCTTGCCGCTGGATTCCGCATGAGGCAAGACGAACTAAGGCTTCGACAGCGGATTCAACGTCTCCGGCGGCGGCGCCGGAGCCTTCCACTCACCCACGAAGATATTGCCGTCTTTCGTAAACGCAATCCGGTTCCCATCGTACGAGAACGCCGGCTCGGATACGAACTTGTTCCCCTTCGTCAACTGCACCAAGCCCGTACCATCCAAATTCACCATGAAGAGCTCAAAGCCCTCACCTGCGCAAGAAGGCAAGTTTGAACTAAACACAATCCGCCGGTTATCCGGCGTCCAAACCGGCGCCAGCACTGTACACCCAAAACTCGATACCTGCTTCTCATCACGGCCCGCTAAACTCATCACAAAGATTTCACTCGGCACGATACCGGCCCGTTCCTGCTCCAAATCGACCTTCACTTGCTTCTCGGCGGCTTCACTCCGCGCCCGGGTCGAACGAAACACGATCCGCCGGCCATCCCCGCTCACATGCGGGTCGCCGTCGTAGCCTGGGCTGCGTGTCAATTGCTTCTTGTTTAACCCATCCGGCTCCATGCTCCAGATTTCCAGATCCCCGCTCGCCTGGCTGGTATAAACGATCCGCTTCTCGTCCTCGCTCCACTGCGCCTCGCCGTCGTAGCCACTCGCTCCCGCCACCCGCTCTAGCTTGTTCTTCTCATTCGCCACGAAGATATTGAAGGCCGCAGGCACGCTACCCAAATTCTGCGGAGCGCAAGCCCCACCCGTCTCGTGAGTGGAGTCGAAGATCCAGCTCTTACCCTTGCCCATCGGCGCCACCTGCCGCACCGTGCCCTTACCCGTCGAAGCAAGCCGCCGTTCTTTGGTATCGATTTCGTACCAATACGCCTGCGGGCAACCTTCCGCCGGCTTCGAGACAAACATCATCCGACGTCCGTCACTGGTCCACTGTGGGCTCCGGCTCACGCCATCTTCAGTGAGAGCGCGAACGTTCGTCAAAAATTCCGTATGCACCGGGATCGCCGCACCAAAGCGTGAACCTTGACCGTACAAGGAGATAACCGAAATCGGAACTAACGAAGCCAGCGCCAAACAAAAACGCATCACTTACCTCAGCAAATCTTCCAACTGCACGCGCGCATCGGTCTTCTCATCCCGATACTTCACAATCACCGGAGTGTAAAGCGAAATGCCCCACTCCTTGCCTGTGCCTTTGGTAATCGGCCGCGATCCGGCCACTACCACGGCACCCTCCGGAATCACGAGCGGTTGCTCGTTGCTAGCCGAAAGCACCTTGCCATTCACCACATCGTACACAGGCGTCGACCGGGTCAAAATAACGCCGCTGCCAAGCACAGATCGGCGCTTCACCACAGTTCCTTCATAGACGCCGCAATTGCCACCCACCATCACTTCATCTTCGATAATGACGGGCAGCGCGCCAACAGGTTCCAAAACTCCGCCAATTTGTGCGGCTGCCGACAAATGGCAATTCTTGCCAATCTGCGCGCAACTTCCCACCAGCGCATGGCTATCCACCATCGTGCCGTCGCCCACATACGCGCCCACGTTGATATACATCGGCGGCATACAAGTCACACCACGGCCCAGAAACACGCCATCGCGAATCGAAGAACCACCCGGCACAATACGTACGCCATCATTCAAGCCGACGCTCTTCACCGGATAGGTCGCCTTATCGAGAAAGGGTAGCCGTTGGGAATCGATACTCATATCGACAATCTGCCCCAGGCGAAAACCAAGCAAAATGCCCTGCTTCACCCAAGCGTTCACCCGCCATCCCGTTGCGGTCGACACGTCCGGTTCCGCTGCGCGATATGTTCCGGCATTCAGCGCGGCCTTGAAGGCATGAAAAAGTTTGTGCTCCGCTTCGGACAGCTGCGCAGCTGGAATCGCAAAAGCTGCTTCGATCTGTTGTTGCATCTAAATTAAACCTGTCTGCTTCAAAACCGCCGTGATCTTCGCCTGCGCCGCCTCGCTCGGCGGAATCATCGGCAAGCGAAACACTGGCTTCAAGAGCCCCATCTGCCCCATCGCCCACTTCACGGGCATCGGGTTGGACTCAACAAAATTGATATCCATTAGCGGAAGCCACTTGCGCTGAATTGCGCGCGCCTTCGGGTAATCCCCTTCCAGCGCCGCCGCCGCCAACTGCGACATCTCTGCCGGAATCTGGTTCGACACCACGCTGATAATCCCGTGTCCACCCAGCGAGACCAACGGAATAGTAATCGCATCGTCGCCGCTCAACACAGCAAAGCCCGCGGGTACTTCATGCACCACTTTCGCCATCTGCCCGATGTTGCCGCTCGCTTCTTTCACGCCCACGATGTTCTTAATCGCCGCCAAACGAGCCAGCGTCCCAGGCTCCACGTTCACGCCCGTCCGCCCCTGCACGCTGTAGATGATAATCGGCAACTTCGTCGCCTTCGCCACGGCCTTGTAGTGCTGGAACAAACCCTCTTGCGTTGGCCGGTTGTAGTAAGGCGTCACGCTCAACACGCCATCCGCCCCCAGCGCTTCCACTTCCCTAGCCAGCGAAGCAACCTCAGCGGTGTCATAACCACCCGCGCCCGCCAACACCGGTACTTTGCCTTTGGCCTCCTGCACAGTGATCTCAACCACGCGCAGATGCTCGTCATGTTTCAAAGTCGGGCTCTCGCCCGTTGTGCCACAAGGCACCAGGAAGTGAATCCCCGCAGCAATCTGCCGCTTCACAAGTTTGCGTAGCGTGCTCTCATCGAGCGAGCCATTTGTCTTAAACGGTGTAACGAGCGCCGTGCCGCAGCCTTTGAATTTCATATTTACCTACTGAACAAAATCTCCCCAAACTCATGCACGCCCTTCTTCCCGACTACCCATTGCGCGGCCTTCAGCGCGCCACGCGCAAAGCCCTCCCGGCTCCGCGCCGTATGCCGGATCGTGATTGTATCCGCCGCTGCGTCAAAACCAATCTCATGCGTTCCGGGCACCGCGCCCGCGCGGCTTGCGCTCTCGTCGATTTGCCGCGTATAGCCGCCCCGCCGCATCTGTTCCACGGCCATCTTCAAGGTCCCGCTCGGCGCATCCTTCTTCGCCGCATGATGGATCTCCCAGGCCCAAGCGCCATACTCCGGAAAGCCTTCCATCTGCGCCGCCAAGTCCTTCACCGCGCGGAAAAACAAATTCACGCCAATCGAATAATTCGGGCTCCACACCAATCCCGTGCCCGCCGCTTCGATCGTCTTCACCACCTCGGGCATCTGCGAAAGCCACCCCGTCGTCCCCACTACCGTGTTCACTTTGAGCGCCGCCAACCGCTTGATGTTCTCCACGGCTGTATCCGGCGTTGTGAACTCGATCGCCACATCTACGCCTGCGAAATGCTCCGCCGCCATCATCGCCGAGTTCGCGTTATTGAACTCGTCCAAGCGCAGCACCACTTCGCCGCCGTATTCCGCGGCCAGCGAATCGATCATCTTGCCCATCTTGCCGTAACCCACGATGGCGATTTTCATCAGTCAAACACCTCCGGGTCGGCATCTGCGAAGAACGCGTTATGCAAGCGCTCGGTCGCCTCGCGCAGATCCTTCTGCGCCACCACCACGCTCAGATTCCGCAAGCTTGCGCCCTGGCTGATCATGCGTACGTTAATTGGGTCGAGCGCCCGAAATACGCGATGCGCAATGCCCGCCTGCCAGCGAATGTTATCGCCCACCAAACATACAATCGCGTTGGCATCCTCGATTTCCACTTCGCTAAACTCACGCAGCTCGCGCGCAATCGCTTCCAGATTCGCCGTGTAGTCAATCGTTAACGACACGCTCACCTCGCTGGTGGCGATCATGTCCACCGGTGTCTCATGGCGATCAAACACCTCGAAGATCCGCCGTAAGAAACCATGCGCCATCAACATCCGCGTCGATTGAATATTCACGACGGTGATGTTCTTCTTAGACGCAATCGATTTCGCCGGGCTCTTCGTTTCCGGGCCCTCGGCGGTAATCCGGGTCCCACTCACCTCAGGCCGCCGCGAGTTTAAGATCAACACCGGAATGTTCTTTTCAATCGCCGGCAGCACCGTGCTCGGGTGCAGCACTTTCGCGCCGAAGTAAGCGAGTTCTGCCGCCTCGGCGAAGCTGATGCTCTTCACGCGCCGCCCACCCGGAATCACCGTTGGGTCAGCGCTCAACATGCCATCTACGTCGGTCCAAATCTGAATCTCTTCCGCGTCAATCCCCGCGCCCACGATCGATGCCGTAAAGTCACTACCGCCCCGCCCCAACGTCGAAGTCACGCCCGCCCGAGTCGCCCCAATAAAACCGCCCATCACGCTGATCGCGCCCCACTGTACGCCACTCAGCTTCACATTGGTCTCAGCATACAAGGGCGCCGCCTGCGTGTGCCTCTCATCGGTCACGATCACCTGCCGGCTATCGACATGCGTTGCCTCTAAAGCCATCGCGACAATCTCGCTCGAAAGCCTCTCGCCAAAGCTAGAAACTGCGTCAATGCTCCGCGGTGTCAACTCACCCAGGATCGCGAGGCCTCGGACCAACTCGCTCAATTCCTGAAAATGCGCGTCAATCGTAGCCGCCGCACCGAATCGTTCTGCCTCTTTGTGATGATAGGCGCGCAACTCTTCCACTTTGGCCAGCGCCGCGTCCCTCTGTCCGGAAACAGCCAGATTCGCCGCCTCAAGCAATCGGTTAGTCGTCTTCCCCATCGCACTCACCACGACCACAGGCCGCCGCTCCGCCCTCGCTTGCACAATGCCCGCGACACGTAAAATCGCCTCAGCGGACTCAACCGAGGAGCCGCCAAATTTCATCACAATCATGGCTTCAAAAATGTTTCGCTTAGACTGCCTGCCGACATCTATCCAACAGTCGTTTCACGAGGTGTTGATACAAATCGACCGCTTCCAACAACTGCTTCTTGGAGATCCGTTCCTCGCTCGTATGCGCGACGTGAATCGTGCCGGGACCCACGAGGAAAGGTTCTCCCCACGCGCCCGCAAATGCTGGAATATCAGTAGTGTACGAAGCTACCATCGTAGCAAAGCCGTCCGCTTCGAACTCCCGTCCGCCCAATAGCACCGCTGGGATCCGCAACACTTCCTTCACCTCGGCCAAGTTCGTACAAGCCGCCCGAACCGCTCGCACCGTGGACTCCCCATCGTCCACCAAACGGATCAAGAGCTCCGCCTTCGCCTGATCCGGAATCACATTCGGCGCCCGCCCCCCGCTCAAGATCCCAATATTCAAAGTCGACGGCCCCAGCACATCGTGCCAAGGCAAATCGATACGCCGGATCCGCTCCAAAGCATCCAACAACTTCTCTATCGCGCTCTCCCCCAGTTCTGGATAGGCCGAATGCGCCATCCGCCCACTCGAAGTCAGCTCCAAACGCAAAGCGCCCTTCGAACCCAATGCAATCTGGTTCTCCGTCGGCTCCCCGTTAATAATGAACTTCGACCCCCGCCCATGCCGCCCTGCATGATACGCGCCAACGCTATTCCGCTCTTCCCCCACCACAAACAAAAAGGCGAGATTTCTCTCGCCCTGTTCCAATAATTTCTCTCCCGCGCATAGCATCGCCGCAATGATGCCCTTCACATCGCAAGCCCCGCGCCCCCAAATCTCGGTGTCGGTTTCGCGCGAAGGAAAAAACGGCGGCACCGTATCCTGGTGCGTCGAAAGGGTCACCCACGGCTCGCCGAAAGTGCAAAGCAAATTGTCGCGCTTCGGCTCCACCTCGATCCGCTCCACGCACCCGCCAAATCGATCCGCCAGCCCTTGCAGAACCTTTTCCAGTTCCACACTGACCGGGTACTCATTGCCCGTAATCGATTCAATATCCACCAGCGAGCGCGTAAGCGTGAAGACATCGAGCATACCTATTCAGTATGCGACGGCCGCCTAATTAGCAGTGCTGTTCAAACGCCGATTTCAGCTTTTCCGTCAACGAGAACGGATCGCTGTTCTCAATATCCCGGCGATGCAGCGCAAACACCGGCTCCCCATTCTTGAATAAATACATCGCCGGGCTCGACGGCGGATACATGCTCAAAATCTCGCGCAAGCGCCGCGTCGCCTCTTCATCTCCGCCGGCGAAAACAGTCGCCACCTTCGCGGGCTTCTTCGAATGTTGCAGCGCCGCTCCAATCGCCGGCCGCGCCTTTCCGGCGGCGCACCCGCACACGGAATTCACGATCATCAACGTCGTTTCACTCTTCAACGCTTCGTCCACGCTCTCCGGCGTTCGCGTCTCTTCCACCCCGTGACGGGTCAATTCTTGTCGCATCGGAACGAGCAGCGGTTCTGGATAAGGCATAATTCTATTTTGATAGATGAGCGTCTACACCTTCAAGGATTCGGCATATTCGAGTCACATGCGTCTCCTCGAAATACTAGATCCAGCGAAGCTAGGGCGAAACTTGCTGGATATCGGATGCGGTAATGGCTATCTCTCTCGCGCTCTCACGGCCAAAGGCTTTGCCGTCACCAGTCTTGAACACCCTCTCGGCTACGACCCTGCCCAAACCCAAGACCTCAACCTGATCCCTGCAGACCTCGAAGCTCCCCTCCCAGATCTACCCAAAAACTTCGACGTCATCGTCATCGGCGACGTCCTCGAACACCTCCGCAACCCACAACAACTCCTCGAAGACCTCAAATCCCACCTCAGCCCCAAAGGCCAGATCATCGCCTCTCTCCCCAATAGCGGCAACATCTACTTCCGCCTCAACATCCTGCTTGGCCGTTTCCCCGAAGACGAAAAAGGCCTCTTCGACCGCACCCACCTCCATTTCTGGATGCTCGCCAACTGGCGCGGCCTCTTCGCGCGCGCCGGTTACAGCCTCGATGTGAAGCAAGTCACGCCCATCCCCGTCGGCCTGGTCGTCCCCTCCCTGCAATGGGTCGAAGCGCTTTGTTATCATTGCGCTGTAGCATGGAGAACCCTGTTCGCTTACCAGTTTCTGGTCATAGCAAGCCCAAAGTCGTCGTCGTAATGCCCGCCTACAATGCGGCGAAGACGCTCCATATGACCTACGCGGAGCTCCCCCACGACGTCGTGGACCTTGTCATCGTTGTTGACGACGGCTCCCGCGACGAAACCGCCAAGATCGCCCGCGACCTCGGCCTCGAACTTTTCGTCCACAACGGCAACTACGGCTACGGCGCCAATCAGAAGACCTGCTACCGCGAAGCCCTCCGCGCCGGCGCCGATATCATTGTCATGGTCCACCCGGACTATCAATACGATCCCACGCTGCTCCCGCAGGTCATCGCACCTATCCTCGAAGGCAAGGCCGATGTCGTCCTCGGCTCCCGCCTCTTAGGCGGCGCCCCCATGAAGGGCGGCATGCCCTGGTGGAAGTACATCTCGAATCGCTTCCTCACCGAAGCCGAGAACATCATCTTTGGCTTGAAGCTTGCCGAATATCACACTGGCTACCGCGCTTACACCCGCCAAGCCATCGAAGATGTAAACGTCGAAATGAACTCCGACAACTTCATCTTCGACCAGGAAATCATGGCGCAGTTCGTGCAGAACAAGC
>VFQP010004457.1_pt1 | contig 13041 bp, 9 predicted proteins | sample 3512351 | NCBI WGS metagenome assembly VFQP01 (sample SAMN10412372, study PRJNA504923) | tailings metagenome | isolation source: Relicate 1 Philex TSF1 revegetated site | place: Philippines: Tuba, Benguet | collected 2017-08-29 | reverse complement strand
CGCCCGCCGGCGCCGCCGCCACCCCTCTCCCCCTTCCGCTCTCTGCCCCCTCCTCTCCCTCGCCCTCCTCCTCCTCCGCAGACCCGAACCCCCTCTCGCTGACGTCGGGAGTGGTCGTCGCCCCGTCCTCCTCGTCGTCATCACCGCTCAAGTCCGCCTCTGCCCCCTCCGCACTCCACGCGCCCTGGCTGCCCCCTCCCGCGAAGACGCCGCTGCCGCGGCCGGCGCCGCCAGCATGGCGGAGAAGGGAGGCGGAGGAGGAGGGCGGCGCCCGCTGTTGCTGCTGCTGCTGCTGCTGCTGCCGCCGCAGGAAGCGCTGCTGCTCCTGGTGGCCAAAGGCGACGCAGGCGGTGAGCCACTGCTCCAGCTGCTCCCAGGTGCGCAGCCCTGCGCGCACAAGCAGCGCGCCGGCGCGTGGTGGAGCAGCGCCCACGAGCAGAGCATCGAAAGGGCTTGAGGCGTAGTCGTGCTTGGCAGGTGGGAGCACAAGCAATGCAGGGGTGGCGACGAAGAGCGAGGAGCCGAGGGACCAAGGCGGCATTTCCAGCTCCACCACCTCGGCCCTGGGCAGGCGCCGCGCGGCGAGCCCGGTGCCGTCGACGCGCCGTGAGAAGGCAGCTTCGGGCTGCTCGCGCTCAAGAGATGCCTCTGGGGCCGTGAGCTCGCAGGCAGGTCCGACCCCGCGCACGGACTCGGGCCCGCACCTCTGCCGCTGGCTGCGGGTCCGAGTCCGCGGAGGTGGCCCACATGCGAAGTCAAGCACCAGGTCTCACGCGCGAGCAGGCAAGCCGCGCGCTCTGGGACCCCGACGCCTTCAGGACAGCCACGCGACGCCCACTGAGGCGATCCTGACCTGGACGACCGAGCTGGGCGTGCTCCTTGTCCGCGAGCGACCTTGCCTGTCTTCAAGGGCGAGAGGCGGTGGAGCTGGAGAGGCGCGCGGCGCGCTCGCGCTAGCAGCTGCGCTTGGTTCCCTAGCCCCCCCCCCCCATGGCGCGCCAGGGGCGGGCGCGCTTCGCTAGCGCAGCCCCCAGCAAGCAGCGCAACACTCGAGGCGTTCGCACGCACGACCGACCATCGTGCCTCCTCACCGGCGTGGAAGAGCACGTCGGCACTGGCGGGGCCGATGCCCGGCAGCTGCGTAAACATGTGGCGCGTCCTGCGGCAGCGAGCGAGGGCGAGGCGACGTTCGCAGTCGGGCATCCAACGGCGTCGCGATGCGGCGAGATGCGAGCCCGTCACAGCGCACTTTGCGCCGGCGGTGTGCGGCCTGACCCAGCCGGCCGAGGTGGGCACGGGCTGGTCGGCGCGGAACTTGTCCAGGTTGGCGCACGTGCCCGTCGCCACCAGGTCGAACACGATGCCTGCAGCAGCGGAGGGCAATCGATGGGCAGCCAGCGTGTGTGTGACGCGGTCGATCGCATCGATGGCACAATTTCGTCCTCACCAGCGCGAGCTCCAGTCGCTGCCGAACGACTCCCAGCGCACGCCCTGCGTGCCCCCAGCTCCACCTCCACCCCCAAGTCCCCCTTCACCAGCGATCCAGTCGCTGCCCAGGAACGGCAGCGCGCGCCCTCCCTGCGTGCCCCCACCTCCGCCCCCAACCCCAAGCCCCTCCTCACTAGCGATCAAGCAACGCCCACCCTGCATGCCCCCCCAACGCCGCCGCAAAGGAAGGAGTGCCTCCTCACCGGCGATCCAGTCGCTGCCCAGGAACGGCAGCGCCGCCATGACGTCGTCCTGCGTGGCGTCCGGGTTGCCCGTGAGCAGCTCGGTCACGCTGAAGGCGCAGCCCCGCACCGACAGCGCCGCCCGCGCGTACGCCACGCCTGCGGGCGCAGTCGACCATGCGACTCAGCGTCTAATTCAGCGCGTTGACGCGGCGGCTGTCACCACAAAGCGGGACGGCGCTCGGAGCGGCGCGCACGAGTGGCGCGAGCCATTCCCCCCCCGCTGCGGCGATCCTGGCGGCTGCGGCGGCGAGGAGGGCCGCGCCTCTCACCTCGGTGGTTAAAGTTCCTGCGCACGACGTGCACCTTCTGGCCCTCCTCCTGGTCCGTCTTGCTCAGGGCGTCCTCGTAGCTGCGGCGGCAAGCGTGAGGGAGGCGCGCGCCAGGCATGAAGGAGGCGCGCCGCGGGTCGCGGAAACGTGCGCGGTGCGCCGATCATCCTGACCCTCGACGCCTGGCCACGGCGGCGAACCGCCTTGCCCCGTTCCGGAAGCGGCGCACACATCCCTGCGGCGGGCGGCACCGCCCACGGGCAGAGCCCCGCCGATGCAGCGCTCACTCGGCCAACTCGCAGAGCAGGCGCGCCACCCTCTCGTTGCCCAGCCGCTCGCTGCGCTCCACGTTGTACCGCTGCCACAGCAACAGCTCCACCACGGTGGGCACCTCGTCCAGCGCGGGGTGCCACCACCCCAGCCACCGCCAGTACCTGCGCGCATCGTCCCCACGCCGCGCTTGGTGCACGTGGTTGCTTTGCCCGACCTCTGGGCTGCGGAGTGCGGAACGCAGTGCAGGACTCCACGCCAGGCATGGCCCAGGCGCCGCCAAAGCGCCCGACGCAGCACGACTCGGCAGAAGCCGGCCCTCCCAGCGAGAGCGTGAGCGCAGGCGCAGGCGCGCACGCACTTGGCCATGGGCGCGTGGGGGCTCGGGCGGCAGCGCACGTCGCCCAGGGGGTGGCCTTGGAACAGCGGCCCGGCGGGCGGCGGCGGCGGCGGCGAGCGCGGCACGTGGCCTGCGGCCGGGCACGCGCAGCGTGGGAGAACACGGCGCTGCGGTACGCGTCTGGGTTTTGCCCCCTTTGCGGCGGCTAGCCAGGGCCGCCCTCGCGGCCGGCAACCCACCTGCTTGCAGCGCTGCCCCCCGCGCTGCGGCGGCGGCGGTGGAGGGGAGCGGCGCGAGGGCGCGGGTGGCGATGCACTGGTCCAGCCACGACGAGTCCACGACGTGCAGCTCCTGTGGTGGTGGACCTGGCCCCGACTGCGGCGCCTCGCCCACTTGGTGCTGCTGCCGTGAACCGGGCTGTGGTGGCGCCGCAGATGGGGCACTCGGCGCCGGCAGCAGCAGCGCCGGAGCCTTGGGGGGCCGTGCTGCTGCTGCCGCTGTTGCTGTCAGCGAGCCGGGCGGGGTGGAGGAGGAAGGCGCGCCTGCGCCGCGTGGCTGCTGCTGCTCGCCGCCGTTGCCGAGGAGCGCCCTCGCGTGGTCCTCATCAGACAGCGCGTGCCCCGGCCCCACCACCACGTGCGTGCACCGGGCAGAGGGCGCGGGCCCGGTCACGGCGACGCCGCCCAGCTGCGCGACGGCCGCGGCGAGCGTCTTGCCGCGGAGCTTGACGTGCGGGATGCTGGGGTGCAGCCACAGCACGCAGCCCTGCATCGGCCCGGGGGTGGCGGTGGGGGGCGCGGGCGGTTGCGCGGGGGCGGCGCCGTGGGGGCCCTGCTTGCGCCGCGGGTGGGCAGAGGACGGTGCGGGTGATGATGGCGGTGCTGCTGCTGCGTGCGTCGGCGCGGCGTGGGCGTCGGCGCTGAGCACGCTGCGCGCCGCACGGTGGTCCTGCCGGGCCCGTTTGCTGCTGCTTGTGGGTTGTTGGGAAGCGTGCACGTCGGCCTGCGTGCCGCCGGTGCTGGCCTGCTGCAGCGTCTGGGGCGGGACTCGGGCTCTGCTGCGCGATGATGGTGTGGAGGCGCGCGGAGCAGCTCCGGCCGGGCCGTCGATGGAGTGGCCGCCACTGTGCTGCTTGGCGCCGCCATCGCTGCGGTGCTGGCTCGCGTCGGGCGCCGCTGGCCCCCTCGTCGCTGTGGGGTGCATCCCGTCGTCACAGCCACATCTGTGAGCTCAGTGGACGGGAGCACGCTGCTGGTAAAGAACACTAGTGCTGCACGCCGTGTTAGCGGCCTCAAGCGCTTCTCCTATGCGGACGCATGGGCACGACGCCGGGCGTGGCGAGGGCGTGCTGCGCTGCGGCACTCACTTCACCTGTCTGGAGAGGTTTCACGGCCACACCAGCACCAGCCAAACGCACACACACAAGTATAGCAGAGGACCCTGGTGGCGGGCGGGCACTTTCGCGTGGTAGAAGAGCTCCAGCAGGCGCCAAGGTGAGCGAGCGCACTGGCGTGATCTTGGCTTTTCCTTGTTGTTTCCCTGGCCGCTGGCTTGTGCGAGCACAGGCGCCGCCGGTGCGAGGCGGGAGGTATTGCAGTTGGAGCGGCGTAGAGCAGTGCCGGGCAGCAGGAACAGCAGCAGCAGCAGCAGCAGCAGCAGCAGCAGCAGCAGCCCAACAGGTCCCACCAGGTGTTGGTCTCTCCCGCTCACGCCAGGCTCACATCGCACCACGCCGCACAGCGCACGTCACACTTCACTCTTTCACGCCCGAGAGCTGGACTCCACCCCCGCCAATGCGTCCAAACAGATGCAAATCCCAGCACACGAGACAGGTCACAGCGCACCGCCGCCGTGGATCACGCGCACGCAGGCCTGTGGCCCTTTTCCCTTTTCCCTTCCACCTCCTCCACACGACGGCCGAGGACACGGCAACGAACGCGCCAGCGCCGCACGTGGGTCCGCTCACAGCCAACCCTCGCTGCACCGCGGCCACCCCGCACGCACGCGCGCTCAGAGGATGGGCGCCAGGCGCGCCGCCGCCCCCGCCAGCCACGCCGCGCTGCGCAGCAGCCCTCCACCCACCACCCTCAGCGCGCTGCTGCGCCGCGGCCGGACCGCCGCCGCTTCCGCCGCCGCCTGAGCCGCAACCACCACCACCACCACCTCCCCGCCCCCCACCACCTCCTCCTCGTCCACCTCCACGCCGCCGGCAAACTCCGCGCCAAACGTCGACACCTGCAGGCTGCTGCCGCCGCCGCTGCTAATGGTGGAGACGGTGCTGACGGACGCGCCCGAGGTGACCGCGGCCGCCGCCTCCTCGCCGCCGCTGACGGGACCAGCGCCCTCGGACCACCGCTGCTGCTTGCCATCGCGCTGCACGTGCGCGGAGGGGGTGACGACCACGACGGCGGCGACCGCGCCGGCGCGCGGCGCGCGGGGGCTCTCCTTGACCTCCTCCTCCTCCTCCTTCTGCTGCTGCTGCTCCTCCGCCGGCACTGGCGCGGCGTGCGCCGCCGGCAGGGAGACGCTGCCCACTGCGGCGGGCGTGGTGGAGCACGGCGCCTCCGCCGCCGCCGCCGCCCGCTCGCCCGCCTCGCCCGCCTCCTCCTCGGGCACGCCCTCCTCCGCCGCCAGCGCGCCGCCGCTGCCCACGCGGAACGCATCCTGCTCCTCCTGCTCACTGCCGGCGGCGGCGAGGGCGGTGGCGGCGGCGTCCACCCTGTTGCCAAAGCCCAGCGCCCTCAGCTGCCGCTCTCCCAGCAGCGCGCTCAGCACGGGCCACCACACGCCCTCAAACTGCGCCCCGGCGCCCTCCTCCCGGCGCATCAGCCGCGCCGCCATCACCAACACCAGGTGCTCCGCCGGCACCCGCTCGCCCTCCCGCAGCAGCCCCGCGCCGCCCGCCACGCCGCAGCGCTCGCCGGCGCGGGCCAGCGCCGCCGCCACCCTGCCGCCGTCCAGCATCGCCCCGCGGCGGCCCAGGCTCCACATCGCCAGCACAAAGAGGTGGGCGACGTTGTCGCCCAGGCTCTCCACCATCACGTCGTCCGGGTGCTCCGTAAGCAGCGCGCCGGCGGCCGCCGCCGCCGCCGCGTCGGCTCCGCCGCGGGGGCAGGGCCGCCAGTCGCACAGCCCCAGCGCCGCCGCCCACTCGTCCATGTACGCGCCGGCGTCCCGGCGCAGCGAATCGCTGGAGAGCGTCGCGAGGGCGGCCGGCCGCGGCTTGTGCGTGGCCGCAGCGTCGGCCGGCGCGTGGTGGCCGGCGCGGCGGAGGATCGCGGCGGGGCCGTGCAGCAGCGCGGCGAGCGCCTCCTCAATGGAGCCGAACGCGGCCAGGACACGCATGAGGCGCACGGGGCCCGCGCACGAGTTGACCACCATGGTCTGGGCGATCTGCGGCCGGCGCGCCCAGGCCGCCTCCTCGGCGGCAGCGGCGGCGGCGGCGGCGGCGGCGGGGCGCGGCGGCGGCGACGGCGAGCCCAGCATCACGTCCACCAGGTCCGACGCGAAGCTGTCGGGGCGGCTGGGCACCGCCGCGGCGGGGGCCGGGGGCCAGCGCTGCGGCGCCTCGCCCAGCATGGCCCTCATCGCGTCCTCCACGCCGCTGTCGGGGCGGCCGGGCGCCGCCACCTCGGCAGCCGCCGCGGGCGTCTCGGCCGCGGGCTGCAGCTTGGTCCCCAGCATCGCGCACATCGCCTCCTCCACGCCGCTGCAGGGCTGGCCCGCCACGGCGGGCGCCGCTGCCCCCACAGGCTGCGGCTCCAGCCCCAGCATCGCCCTCACCGCCTCCTCCATCCCGGTGCTCAGCGCCTCCTCCTCCGCCACCTCCTGCGCCTGCCCATACTTGGGGTTGGGCGCCCGCTTGGGCGTCAGGAAGCGCAGCACGTCGTCGCCCACCACCATGGCGCACAGCGTGAGCGCCAGCGCGTAGCGGTCGTCCTTGAACGTGCGGAGGTCCACCACGCCCTCGTAGTACGCGACCTGGCGGGGGAAGGTCAGGAAGTGCGGCGTGGCCATCCTGCGGGTCGAGGAAGCGAGCGCACAGGCATGCTGCCGTGGTGCGTGGTGGTTGCGGACTTGCTTGGTGTACAGGCGGACCGCCTCTTCTGGCTGCGGCGCTGCTTCGCCCTCTCGCCCGCGGCCAGGCTTCGTTTGCGCTGCTGCTGCTGCTTTCTGCTACGTGAGTCCATACGTGCAAGCAAGGGAATGGGGACCGGCGCGGCGCACACTCACATCTTGAGGCCGGGCGGCAGGCGGCCCTCGGCGTTGTCGTCGCCGTCCGCCACCAGCTCGGCGGCGCCCCAGTCTGCCACCGTGCACTTGACCACCCAGCCGGGCCCGCCGCCATCGCCCTCGCCGCCGCCCTGGCCGGGCTTGATCACGCTGTAGAGCATGTTGCCCGGCTTCATGTCGCGGTGCTGCATGCGCAGCGCCGAGTGCACGTGCGCAAAGCCGCGCAGCGCCTGCGGGGGGGAGCAAGGGGGAAACGCGCCACGGCAAACGGCGTGCGTGAACCGACGGACGGCACGTGGCGCACGCGGCTTCCCCGCCCAACTCGGAGTTGTGCCAGGGCCCCGGGGCGCCGAGGGCGCACCGTGAGGGCGGCGCTCACGGTCATCTGCGCGAGGCAGGCGTTGGCCGCGGGGCCGTCGCCGTGGTGGGCGTTGAGCACCTGCTGCTTGAGCGCGGGCCAGTCGTCCAGAGAGCCGTCGGCCTTGGGCATCACCACCAGGAGCACGGCGTCGATGGTTTCCTGGGGGATGGTGGCCAGCCACGCGGCGCCCAGCTTCTGCGCTTGGTGATGTGGAACGGGCCGGTCACGCAGTTGGTGGTGAGAGTGCCTCATGGAAATGGCGCTTTCTCTAACGGGCGAAAGGAAGCGCACCTGGGCGACGGCGTCCATTGAGGCGACGGCGGCGTGCTGGTAGTCGGCGACGAACTGGCGGCCCTCGCCCGTGGGCAGGTGGCGGCGCAGCTGGGCGAGCAGCAGCTCGTGCATGGGCACGCGCATGCAGCGGGACGTGATCTTGGTCATCTGCACGGGCGTCACCTGCGGCGGCGGTGCGGCGGGCGGCGCGGGGATGGTGTGGGGACACTGTGGGTGCGGCGTTGGCGGGCGGGTGGACGGCGAGTGCACCGGACTCCTTGTTATGGCTGCTCTCAAACGCATCTGCTGCTGCATCTGCTGCACCTGCTGCCTCCTTTCCTTGCGCTGCGTGCTGCTCCTCCTTCCAGAGCACTGCCTGTTTTGGCTCACCTTGAGAGCCAGCCCCTGGACGCCAGCGCCGTCGTCCGGAGAGGCGGCGAGGGCGCAGCTGTACACGCCGCCTTGGCCTCCCTGGCCCAGGGATTGGCCGACTCGGAGGCGTGCGAGGAGCCGCGTTGGGGGCGGGATCGGCAGGGCGGACAGCGCCGCAGCCTGGGCGAGAGGAGGCGCGCGCACGGCCTTGAGGAGGGTGGCGGCAGTCGGGAGCATCCAGCCCTGCAGCAAGGCGGTGGCGTTCTGCACGGCGAGCGGCTGCTGCTCGAGCTCCTGGGCGGCGTTCACCCAGGCGGCAGCCATTGGTGAGGCGCGCCCCGCGAAGGAGCCTGCGCAGGCACGCAAAGCAGGCGCAGCGTCAATCGGCTACATGACTTCATCGAGTAGTACCCTTCTGGCGCGGATTCTCGCGCTGCTCGGGCGTGCCGGGGCCATGGTTGAGTCGGGCAAGCGCCAAGCAAGCGTGCAGTTCTCCGCTTCTGGCCGCCCCGTGCCGCGCAGGAACACCCCAGCAACAGTCACAATCGATGCAGCACCGCTCGCACCTTCACGCTCGGGCCGCTTCGAGGGGGATCGTCGTTCCCCGGCCTTGGGGGTCGGCCGACTCGGGAGGTGGTGCAGGAGCGCTCCAACAGACGCGGCCAAACGATGCAGCGAGCGCTGCTCAATCGACGGGAGCAGTCGCGCTGCAGAGAGTATGTGTGCGCTCGTCCGTGTGCGAGCCCCTGCACCGTCACTGGTGGGTACGGGCCCCTTTTCTCGCTGCTTTCGTGCGCTCCTCGCCGAGCCCGCATCTGCCTCATGCCCCGACATGTTGTGCAGGCCGGCGGGCGCCAGCAGGGGCAGCAGGAGCAGCAGTGGGCTATCAGATGCGTGCAATGTGACTGCAGGTACCAGCGCCGGCGTGCCCGGGGGGGCGCCAGGGGGCACGACGTCACCGCATGTCGCACTCATGAACATGCGTGTGGGCGCACGACAGCGCTCAGCAATGGCAGCAGAGCGAGGAGAGCAGGCGTTGTGCACGGTGCGCTTGACCCTCTGGCTGCCTGTGTGGGTCAGAGTTGCACCTCACGCTCCATGTGCCTGACGGTGGCCCCGCACGACTCAAACGTGTGTCACAGGTGTCGCTGCCGTGCACAGGGCCACGCTGGTGCGCACCAGGCGCAGGCGCTGCAGCAACACCAGCGCTGGCTCGTCCTGGGCTTGAAGTGACGGCCCAAGGGCGGCGCACCAGGCGCAGATCCGCCTGGCGTGCCCGTGAGCGCGGTGAGTTTGATGTGAGGGAAGCTGAGGAGCGCATCCGGGCCGGTTGGCTTCTGCTCACGCAGCGCTGTGCCACAGCTCTCTGCCCCGCGCAGGCACCGACTGCCTGACGTGTCCTGTCACGGCGCAGCTGGCGCCAGAGCACAGCGCGTCGCTGCACAGCGGAGCGCCATATGCTTTGGTGCTCCAAAGCACGGCTCAGCGTCAGCTTCAAGCGGTGCTCTTGTTGCCATGGACAAGTTGGTGCTGCTGTGCTCGTTTGACCCTGCAACTTGGCCTGCAGTGGCACCTTCTCCGCACGCGCAGCGCACACGCAGCGCAGCGGCGTGCGCGGCGCCACAGCTCCAGCAGACGGCCCACCCCTCTCAGCGCAGCGCGCGTCACACAGGCTAGCACCAAGCACGAGGAGAGGAGGGTCGCCGCGAAAGGCGCGTCGCTCCCAGCAGCCGCCTTCGTTCCATGCCGCGGAGCATGAAAACGCAAGTCCGAGCCCCATCACCACCGCAAGAGCCACCAGCACTGTAACCCTGGTGCTTGGGTGGTCCTGTCCAGGCTCGGTGCGGTGCGCCACCCGGATGGGCCAACCGGGTCATGGCGGAGAATACGCTAGCAAAGCACCCGTCGGCACGCCCCCGCCAGGCGCTGGCCCCCGCCAGCACCGCCAACGGCAGCACCACGCAGACGGACGCAGAGGCGGCTCCCGCCCTGCCGAGGACCTTGGCCGCATTGGCACCTCAGGTCAGGTCAGTGACCGAGGCGGGGACAAGCGCCGAGGTGCCACGGCGGTTGCCCTGCCGCACCCGCAAGCGCCGTGGATCTGATGTCTGTCGGCTAGGTGAGGGTCTTGACAGGTGAGGGTGAGGGTGATGACATTCTGGTGGGCGCCGCTGCGACGAGCACGCTCTCGAGGCGAGGGGCCCGACGGGATGCGGTGTCCTCTGTGCGTGCCGCGTCTACGAGGATCCGCGCTGCTGCTGCTGCGCTGGCAGCGTGCCTGCCACTGGCCGTGCGCAGTCATCACGCTTTCAACGGAGCTGGAGAAGCCCCACGCACCACCCCCTCTTGTGCAATGCGTCGTCCCGCGGTTGGTCCGGTACCTGCCGCAAGGCGTGCCGGCGTGCCCCAGGAGCCCCCACCAGCGCTTGCACATTGGCTCCTGCACTCTGGATAGGCCCTGCGTGCGGCTCCTCTGGCGCCTGGGCTATGTGGATCCTGCTCCGCGTCCTGTAGATCCATGCTGGGGTGTTTGCGGGCAAATCGCTCGCGCGCACAGGCCAGCAGGAGGCGCAGCGGCGACACGACGAGCTCGGCTTGCGAGCAAGATGTGTTAGCAGCACATCACCTGTGATTGCGCAGCGCTCTCCATCAGCCAGCAGGGAGGAGCCTCGATGGCGAGCAGCCAGGAGGAGCCAGCGAGCGCAGCGGCGCAGCAGCCACCTCCTCCTCTTGTTGTCGTCGATGCGGGCGCTGCTGCTCCATCAGCGGCTGCTGGAGAGGTGCTGAGCCACCCTCTCGCGTCGCTGGGCAGCGAGCCTCCACCGACACCGAGCGAGAGCCCGGCACCACCGACAGCGGCATCAGAACAGAGCACGTCCGCCCCCGCACCGCCCAAGGTGGGTGGATTGCCTGCACGCGCGCCGATGGCGGCCTTTTGGTGGTGCCAAGCAGGAGCGTGCGCCCGCGAGCGCGTGCGTGCAGGCCAAGCCACCTCCTCCGTTGCGGTCAGGCTGGTCGCAAGTGCTCAAGGGCAAGAAGGACGCTGCAGCCTCGGCGCCTGGCTCCGACGCGGGGGGCGACGCAGCAGCCACGGCGGCCCCCGCAGCAGCAGCGGCGAATGGCAAGCCCAGCGCGCAGCAGGACAAGCAGGCCGCGACGCCGGTGGCGCCCAAGGCATCAGCGGACGAGGACAAGCAGCGGGCCGAGCACAACCCTCCTCGCGACGATCCCCCAGCGGCAGCGGCAGTGGCACCATCACCACGGGCCGATGACAAGGAGTCCGCCAGCAGCAAGGAGGAGGGCGCGCAGCAGCAGCAACAGCAGCAGCAGCAGCGCGGAGCGGACACGGGCTCGCCCGCATCGCCGGGCCCGTCCCCCTCCACGGTGCGGGCACACCGCCACGGAGCGTGCCGCAGCGTGCTCGCGAGCGCGCAGTGTGCCGACGCGCGTGCGTGACGTGCTCGCCATCGCGCGCCGCGCAGGAGCCCGCGAAGCCGAGCAAGCCGGCCTGGAATCGCAAGGTGAGCAAAGCGCCGCCAGCACCCCCACATCGACCACACAGCAGCAGGGCGCCGCGCAGCAGGGGCGCAGCGCCGGCGTGCTCAGAGGTCCGCGCGCGCGCGCTGGTCTAATCGACGCATCGCTGCCGTGGCGATCGCCGCGCCGTGTGGGCGCCGTGCAGGTGGAGCCGACGGGTACGGCACCTGCGCTGGTCGAGGTGGGCGTGAGCAGCTGGCCGTCGCTCGGCGACGCCAAGCAGCCGATGCGCAAGAAGGAGCGCAACTCGCTCTCGCCGGTGAGGAGGCGCGCTGTTGTGGGGATAGGCGACTCGTGACCAGCAGAGGAAGGAACCTCCTGAGCAGCAAGCTGAGGCCTTTCGCTAGGCGCCACACCCGCAGGAGCCGCTGGCCAAGGAGCAGCAGCAGCAGCAGCAGCAACAGCAGGGCGCCGGATCGCCCGCCGCCGGCGCGCAGCAGGGCCCCTCAGCGCCAGGCGGCGGCGCCAACGCCACCCGCCCACGGTCCTCACGGCCCAAGCCCGACGGCGCCGCGCCGGCGGCGCAGCAGCAGCAGGGGCAGCAACAGAACCGCGGCGGCGACGGCCAGCAGCAGCAGCAGCAGCAGCAGCAGCAGCAGCAGCAGCAGCAGCAGGGCGGCAACCGCGACCCGCGCAGCCCCACCAACGGCGGCCGCGGCGCCGGCGCCCCCGGCGGGCGCGGCGGCCGCGGCGCCGGCGCCGGCGGCGAGGGCGGCCGCGGATCCGGCGCGCGGCAGCACCGGGTGTACAGCGAGGGCATGGCGGACAGCAGCAGCAGCTGGACGCGCCGTTCCGACGGGCCCTCGGCCACCAGCCCCACGGCCAACGGCGGCGGCGCGTCGCCGGACGCCGCGGCGCCGCACGGCAACGCCGGCAAGGCGCAGCCGGGCGGCGGCGCCGCCGGCGGGCGCGGCAACGGCCGCGGCAGCAACCACCGCAGCAGCGGCGGCGGCAACGCCGCCGGCGGGCGAGGGCAGCACCACAGCTCCCCTCCGCCGCCGCAGCAGCAACAGCAGCAGCAGCAGCAGGCGGACGGCGGCGCCGCCGCATCGGGCGGCCCCGGCAGCGGCCTCCCGTCGCCGCAGCGCGGCAACGCCGCCGCCCGCGCGCCGCCCGCCAACGGGCCCGCGCCGCCGCCCTCGGGCAACGTCCCGCCGCAGGTGCTGGCGCCCCCCTTCGTGCCCGCCGCGGCCGCCGCCGCCATGTACTACGGCGCCGGCATGTACGGCGCGTACGGCGCGGCGGCGTACGGCGCGGCGGTGGACCCGGCGGCGCTGGCGGCGGCGGCCGCCGACGTGTCGGAGCGCGTGCGCAAGCAGATCGACTACTACTTCTCGCTCGACAACATGGTCCGCGACATCTTCCTGCGCTCCAAGGTGCGCTCTTGCTCCGCCTCGTGTCTGCTGGGCGAAGGGAGAGCGGGCGTGCGGCAGGGCAGGGGACGCGGCTCTGTGCGTGAGGCGGATCAATGTAGTCCGCGACGTCTCCCTGCGCTCCCAAGGTGTGTGTGGGGGGGATTCGCATCTGTTTTGGGCGCCTAGGAGGGGCCGGAGCTCACCTACCGTGTGAGCGGGGAGGCGCGGCTTGCCGCGTGCGCGCCGTGCGGCGCCGGCGACCCCTGGCGCCGCTCGCAGCTCCTGGCAGCAGACGCCG
>VFQP010004456.1_pt1 | contig 13043 bp, 13 predicted proteins | sample 3512351 | NCBI WGS metagenome assembly VFQP01 (sample SAMN10412372, study PRJNA504923) | tailings metagenome | isolation source: Relicate 1 Philex TSF1 revegetated site | place: Philippines: Tuba, Benguet | collected 2017-08-29 | reverse complement strand
GCCTGCCTGCCTGCCTGCCTGCCTGCCTGCCTGCCTGCCTGCCTGCCTGCCCGCCACGGCCTGCCTGCCTGCCGCTTCCGCGCACCCCGGCGCGTGCGTACGCCTCGAACGCGCGTCGCTCCGCGCCCGCGCGTCCGCAGGTGACGTGGGTGGCGCGGCGGCCGGGCGACCAGCTGCTCATCCTCGCATCCGATGGGCTGTGGGACGTCATGAGCAACCAGGAGGCGTGCGACCTTGCGCTCGCGTCGCTGGCGCGTGCCAAGGCGGCCGGCCGCGGCCGTGCCGCCTGCGTGCGCATGGCCGCCGTGGCGCTCTCCAACGAGGCACTGAGTCGCGGCTCGCACGACAACGTGAGCGTGGTGCTGGCGGACCTCAGGCCGCACGCGGCGGCGGCGGTCGGCGGCGCCGGTAGCGGCGGCGCGTCGCAGGGCGAGGCGCACGGCGGCGGTGGCAGCGGCGAGGGCGGCGAGGGCGGCGGCGAGCCGGGCAAGCTGATGCCCACGCTGGTCGGGCGGGGCGTGCTGGGCATGTCCGTCTCCATGCCTCAGGTGCGGGCAGGCTGCAGCCAGCCGCAGGCGGACGCTTCAGTGCCGTGCTTGGAATCAACGGAAGAGTCACGGCGAGGCGACTCCTTGCGCCCCCCATTGCTCGCCCGCAGGTGCCAGACCCGCACCTGCTTACCGCCGCCATGGCGCGCCCCGCCAGGCCGGTTCGGGGCGTGCCGGCTCACGCCGATGTGGACCCGGACGCGGACGTGCTGCTGTCCCGGCCCAGGTTCGTCAGCGGCGCGAGCGCCACGCTCGCCGCTGCGGCGGCGGCGCCTGCGGTGGTGGCGGCGGCGTCGCCGCTGCTGGCCAAGGGCTTGCCCAGGGTCGAGAGCGCCTCGGCCATGGAGGGCGACGCGCCGCCTTCTCGGCCCGGCGCCGCCGCCGCGCCGCCGCCCTCGCTGCGGCAGTCGCACGCCGAGGAGCAGGGCCACCTGCTGCGGCTCTTCGGCGCGCCCCCGCACCCCGCCGCCGCCCGCGGCGCCACGCCGCCGCACGCCAGGGCGCTCTCCTCCTCCGCCGCCGCCGCGGCGCAGCACCAGCACGCCTCGCGCGCCGCCAGCCAGCCGCCCAGCGCCGCCGAGGCCGCCGCCGGGGGCTTTGCCAGCATGCTGCTGAGCCGCGAGGACGCCTCGTCCGGCTCCAACGCGCTGAGCACGCCTAGCAGCTCGGCGCACGCCGCCGCCGCCGGCACGCAGCCGCCGCCGTCGTACTTTGACCACGGTTCGCTTCGCCCCGGCTCACACGCCGGCGCGGCGGGCTCGCTCCGCCCCGGCAGCGCCGCGCACATGCCGCTGGTGGCCACGCGGTCGGGCGGCGCCATCACACTGGTGCGCGACGTGTCGGGGGCGCGCCCGGCTTCGGCGCGCGGGGCCGCGGGCGGCGCCGCCGCGGCGGCGGCGGCGACGGCGGCCGCGGTGACGCCGCTGGACCTGCTGCAGCACCTGCAGCAGCAGTCGCGGCAGCAGGCCGGCGGCCACTGCCTGGCTCCGCCTCCCACCGCTACCGAGGGCTTGCCGTCGGCCGCCTGCGTGGAGCCCCTGGCGCAGCTGCCGCTGCCGCGCGGCGCCGGCCCGGAGGACGCGGCCCCGACGTCCCCGCCGGCGGCGGCGGCGGCGCTGCCCCGGGCTCTGCAGCTCTTCATGGCGCAGCAGGAGGCGCTGCGCCGGCGGCAGCCAACCGCGCAGCCAGGGCTGGCGGCGTTTGCGTCGCGCGGCGGCGACGGCAGCAGCGGATCGACCGACTCCATCACCCGCAGCCGCGTGCTGCCAGGCATGATGACGATGTTTTCGTCGCAGACGGGCGCCGCGGCGTCGGCGTCGGCGTCGGTGCGCCCGCCATCGGTGTACGCGCCATCGACGCCGGGCACGCACCTGTCGGTGGGCCAGCTGCACGTCTCTGACGACCGCGTCTCCTTCTTCCCGCTGGCGCTGCCGTGCGCCGACCTGGAGCCGCTGTCGCCGCCGGCGACGGCGGCGGCGGCGCGGGGCTCGTCGAGCCGGCCGGGCGTGCGCCGCGCGGGCAGCGGGCGCAGCAGCCAGGCGGCCAGCGGCGCGGCGTCCACGAGCTTTGGCGCGGCGGCGGCGGCGGCGGCGGAGGGCGGGCGGGGCCAGGCGGCGGCGGGGTCGCGTGAGGCATCGGCGCCGCTGGCGAGGCTAGGGGAGGAGGCCGTGGCGGCGGCGGCGGCGGCGTGCGGGGAGGGCGGGGTTGCTGCGGCGGCGGAGCATGCGAGCCTGAGCGACAGCTTCGATCATCCGCCTTCGTTCGAGTTGGGCGACGAGCAGGATGTGCTGGTGTCCTGAGGAGCAGGAGTCTGGCGGTTTGCAGGTGGCCACGGGGGCCGGCGGACGCTGCCTGGCGCTGACAGGCGCGCGTGGGGTGGCGTGAGGGAGCGCGCGTGGCGCGCCGCGCTGGCGTTGCGCAGGTGCGAGGGGCCCCGGGGCGGGCCAGAGGGGCCCCTGCTTGGAGGCGACGCTTTGCATGCGCAACGGGGCGGGGCGCTGCATCGGCGCGGCGCGGCGAGTTCACACCTGGTGCACGTGTGGTTTAGAATAGAGTGCGGCCCTGGCTCTCTTTGTGCAGCGTTGGAGGAGAAGCCCTGCATGGAGGCGTGCGCCATGTTGACGCAGGTTGACACTGGATATGGGTAAGGCGTGGCAGCAGGACTGTATGTATGTCGTGCGGGGCTGCAGGGAGGGGATGGGACGAGGGTCTAGGCGTGCGGGGGCAACCGTTTGGAGACTCGCCGCTGCGCTAAACGCGTGGCGCGCAGCAACACTGCCCTTGGAACCTGGAGCTAACTACCTTTGGAAACGCTGTCCGTCCTGGTTGGGGGGCGGTGGTGCGCGCGGCGTGGTGGAGGGGGCGGGCGCCTCGCCGTCCCCGTTTTGCTGGCGTGTGCGCGCGTGGCGGGTGGAGCGCGCGCGCGCGCGCGGCGGATGGACCTGACACACAGTTACGTGGGCACGTGTTGTTGGAACTGTGGGCGTGGGCGTGTGTGCCGCAGGGTCGGGGTGTGGCGGGGCGCCGCACGCAAAGGGCGCGGGCGCCCGGCGCGTGGGCGTGCGCAGCGCCCACCTGCCCTCGCACGTGGCTGCGGTGGCCTCGCCTCTCGCGCTTTGGCTGACTGGACTGCTCAACGTCCTTGAGACACGAGGTCCCGGGGTGGGGCGCCCCCGGGGTGGATGATTGCAAAAGGGGGGGGGGGGGCGCTTGGTTGCCGACGACGCGCAGACGGGCCCTGTTCACGCGGCGGCGGCACGGCAGCCCGAGTCACCCCACCGCCTGCTCTCCTGCTGCTTCGCTGTTGCTGCTTCCGTCCTCTTCTGCACACGACCCCGCCCGCAAGGCTTATATCTCTGCCCGCCCGCCGTCGACGGCACGTTGCTGCTGTGACGGGGCACGGGCTCTCATGGAACTGCCTGCACCCCCTCATGATACGCGCTCTGCGAAGGGTCGCCCCTGCCCGTGTGCCGCGTGGGCTCGTGCCATGTGGCTGCCAGGGGGGACGTGGCCAATACGCTTGTGGGTGGACGTGTGCCCCGGCGAGCCGTCCCGTCGCAAGCGGATCCGGAACCACTCGACGCTGGTCTGAGCAAGGCGCCACAAAGCACGAATGCTCGGTTTGGGCACGCTCTGACTTTGCGCCGCCCTTGGAAGGGCAAGGCTGGAACGCACTTTCAGGTCCCTGTCGGGGGATCCCTCGTCTGGGTGCACCAGTCCCGCATGCTCCACAGAGAGCAGTCTCAGCGCTTCTGCCCGGTCCCGGCCCTGTGGCTGGCAGGGCTTCTTACTGACCACGAGGGACAACAGCTGCTCGCACGGCGAGTGGCTGGCTAGTGCCCAACAACTCCCCAACAACTCTCCCAACCCCGCCTCCTCCTTCCCTCCTGCACGGGATTGCATTGCAGTGCCCGCCGAGCCTGGACGCATTCTGCGGACCCGAAGAGACAACGGTTGCACTGAAGGACCTCTGTGTGTGCACGTATGCGCGAACGCCTGATGCTAACAGCGATGCAAGCATGGAAGGGCGAACGGAGTCACTGCCGCTGCTCGTCGGGCGCGCGGCGGGGCGGCTGCGCAGAGATGTCGGCGATGCGCATGCCGCCACCCAGGAGCGAGTCGGCGGCCCACCAGGAGCCGCCCTCGCCCGCGCCGCTCCTCCCCCGCGCCACGCCTTTCCCGTTCGCGCCGCCGCGGGTCGGCGTCCTCGCCACCTCGTTCCTCGCGGCGGGAGCAGCAGGCCGTGGCTCCGCTGGCTTGGAGTCCGCGCGCTCGCCGCCAGCGCTCGACGCCCGACTGCTGCTGCTGGTCCTCTCGTCGCCCCTCGAGGCGCCGCGAGAGCTGTTGCTCACCGCGCGCCTCAGCCGTGCCTGCAAAGGGGTGGGACAACACCGGCGGCAAGATCGCGTCCCGAGTCGTCGCCGAAAGCCGCAACGCCGCGCGAAGGCACCCCCGCGATCCTCACCTGCGCTCGGTCCCTCAGCGCCGCCACCAGGCGCACGGACGTGTTGGCCAAGCCAGGTGCCAGCTGCGAAAAGCGAACAAGCGACGCCGCGCATAGTGGCAGCCGTGGCGACCCGGCGTTCCCGCTGCACGCACGCTCCCCGCACCACTCGCACACGCCAGGCGCAGCAGCACAGGTGCACACCTGGGGCAGGATGGGCGCCAGCTCCAGCGTCGCCGCCCGTACGTCTGCCAGCGTCGCCACCACGCCCTCGGGAGACACGCTCCGCCCGCCGCTCCGTGCCAGCAGCGCCGTGCTGCCGCCGCCAGCGCCCGCCGCTGCCAGCGCGGGCCCGTCGCCCGCCACCGCCGCCGAGGACGCTGCGCGCAGCACCAGCTGCATGATGCCCTGCACAACGGCGAGCGCTTGGACGTCCTCGTCCGACAGCTCCACCAGCGGCTGCAGCGCAGCGGCGGCGCGCGGCGGCAGCAGCGGCAGCGGCAGCAGCGGGAAGGGCAGCGCCAGCGCCGCCGCGCCGCCGCCCTCGGCTTGAGAGGAGGAGGGGCCCAGCAGCGGCGGGAAGGGCAGTGGCAGCGCCGGGAATGAGCCGCCCGGAAGCTGCTGGGCAGAGCTGCCCGCCAGGCTCATGACGAGCGCGGCGGCGGTCCGGGCCGAGAGCGCGTCGACGGCCGCCGCCACCTCCTCCACCAGCAGCTCCTGTGCGCGTGACACACCATCCGCCACGCGGCAGCAGGCACCTCTGAGCCTCGCACTCGCTCATGTCGGCAGAGCGTGCGCTCGCCCCAGAGAGAGCTTCAGGTGCAGCGAGCAGGCCTGCAAGGGGGGCAGGCAGCTCACCTGCACGAAGCTCTGCTGCCTGCTGAAGACGAGCACCAGCGCGTCGCGCACGGCGCGGTCCACGCCCGACGGGCGCCTCGCCGCCATGGCCGCCGCCGCGCCACCGTCGCCCACCGGAGAGGCGGACGCCCGGGGGCCGGGGCTCGGCGACCGGGCCAGCGCGCCGGGCGCCGGCGAGGGCGACGGCGCACCGCCGCCGCTGCTTGCCGCCAGCTGCGCCGCCGCCAGCGTGCGGGCGAAGCGCGACGAGGACGCCGGCACGCCGGCGGCGGCGCCGGCGAGGGCCGAGGTGGAGGTGGCGGTGCCGGAGGGTGGGAGCACCCCCACCACGGTGGTGCCGGACGTGAGGCCCTCGGTGGTGTAGGCGGAGAAGCCGTCGGCCAGCTTGACGAGCCTGTCAATGTCCAGCCGCTGCCTGCGCCGCGCACGCACATAGCGCGCCACAGTGGCCAGGCGACCGGCGGGTGAGCGATCGCGACTGTGTTCCAAGCGTCAGATGGTGCCGCGAGCCCCAAGCTCAGTTCAGGCACGCGCACTTGTCGCCATAGAGCATCTCGCGCAGAAGCGCGCGGGCCCGGGGCGAGTCGTCGGCCAGCAGGCGCCGCGACAGGTACCTGCGCGCGTCGAATCGATAGAGAGCAGCGCTGCGTGGTGGCGATCGTTCGACCACCTCTGCGGCTCGGCCCTGCACTTGAGGCGCATCGCGCTGAGCCACACCAGGCGGCGCGACTCACGGAAAGCACTCGGCGACGATGGAGTAGTCGGGGTCCACCTCGAGCGCAATGCCCTCGATGACGGAGAAGGCTCTGCGCGCAGCGCGTGCGGCGAGGCAAAGCCCACTGAGCACACGCGGCGCAAGTGGGTCGCGGGGCCCGTGGCACATCACGCCGCGCGTCGGCGCTCACCTCAGGATCAGGGCGAAGAAGGCCGGGATCGAGATGGGGTACGAGTTGCCGAGGTTCTCCAGGTCGACCATCACCTGCGACACAACTCGGCGAGCGACGCGTCAGCTCGGGTGATCGATGCGCGCGAGCCCAGCAACAGGAGCTCGCAGGCGAAGATCGCGAGCCGCAGGTGCAGACGCCCGGGCACCTTGTCGATGTTGACCTTGGCGGCGCCGCCCCCTCCCACCAGCTGCACCATGACGCGCCCCAGCGGCTCGACCAGCCCGCTCTCCTCGGGGTCCACGCTCTCGGGGATGAAGCCCATCACCTGCACGCGCAGCACGCCACGCCACCTCGGCACAACACCGTGACGTTTCCGCACCCTTGTGCAGGTCACGGCGACGCACGCGAACCGTTGCTCCCCCAGCGCTTTGCCCTGGGGGCGCCGAGGCCACACACGTCGTGCAGCACAGCGGGCTCACCTGCAGGTCCTTGGCCAGCGCCGCCCAGTTCTGCGTGGTCAGGTGCGAAATGTACTCGAGCAGGGCCCACCGCTGCGCCTCGGTCACCTGCGGGGATGGAGGCAAGGCACAGTCCAGCCACTCGCACACGCGCTTGGGCTCAACCGGCGACCCTTCCAGCGCCCCACAACCCCAACAAGCTCGGCGGCGTTGGTGCGCATGCGGAGGCGCCCGTCCCCGAGCTGCGTGGCCCGGCGGCCCCCGTCAGGCTCCCTCCGGGGCGCAGGCAGGCAAGCAGGAGGCGCCCCTCACCTCTGTCATGAGGCCATAGTCCAGCACGGCGATGCGCCCCTCGGGCGTGCGCAGCAGGTTGCCTGCGCGCGAGCACGCCGGGCGCGTCACGCGTCAGCCTCGTGCGAGCCACACCGCAGGCGGGGCGACTCTCCTTCACTCCGTCTGGTGCTTCATGAGGAAGCGAGGAGGAACGTGGCGCGAACCACTTTCCTCCTCTGCCTCGGCGCCCTCAGGCCAAGGCAAGGCCGAAGCAAAGCCAAGGAGCACAACGAGCGGGGAGGGGGAAAAGGGCAAAGCGCGCACCCGGGTGCGGGTCGGCGTGCAGGAAACCCGTCTCGAGCAGCTGGGTGAGGTAGGCCGTGAGCAGCGTGTTGCACAGCTCGCGCACGTCGGCCGCCTGGCTCTCGCACAGCTTCTCGCCCTCGATCCACTCGGTCGTCAGCACAAAGTTGCTGGTCAGCGGGCGCACCACCTGGGGCACCACGATGCCCTGCAGGTGTCACACGGCAACGGGGTCGCAAAGCAGGGAGGTGCAGTGAGAGCGGCGGGGCAGTGAGGAGGGCAGGAAGAGCGGGAGCAAAAGGACGCCCGTGGTGCGCGCGAAGGCGACAGACTCGCGAAGCGCGCCGTGCGTCCGTGGGCGCGACGCGCTGCAGACGCGGAGCGCGCTTGTGGCGCCCTGCCAAGCGCACCTGGATGTCCTTCATGTCGCGCGCGAACCGCTCCGTGTTGTCCGCCTCCACCACGTAGTCCATCTCGCGCAGGAACCGCACGGCCCACGCGTCCATGATCTTGACCCAGTCCGTCGCCACCTGCCCGCCCGCACAGGGAGGGACACACCACCCTCGGCACTCACGTCGCAGGAAGTCGGCGGCGCCACCCGACGCTCACGCCGACGCTCTCTTCCTATCTCTCGTGCGCGTGGTCGCGCAGGACCGTGCGCACGGCTCAAATCGCGCCTTGGGTGTCGCGGGCGGGCGAACAAGGGTGCGCACGCCGCGCGAGGGTGCCCGCGCCCGCACCTTTGGCGACATGAAGAGCGCGACGTTGCGCATGAGGAAGAGGTCGAGCGCCACCTGCTGCAGCACGCCCGGGCGCTGCACCTTGACGGCCACCTGCCGCCCGTCGTCCTTGAGGATCGCGCGGTAGACCTGCGCGGGCACGCGAGCGGGGGGCGCGCGGGACTCTGCCGAGCTCCAGAGCTTCGTCAGACGCGAGCGTCGTGAGCGGAGCCAACGCTCAGGAAATCACCCGCCGCAAGGCAAGGCGAGAGAGACCTCTCCTGACCTCGAGCCCGCACGCGGGTGGCAGAAGAAGCGAGCGTCACCCATTGCCCGTCGCACCTGGCCCAGCGACGCCGCCGCCACTGGCTTGTCGCTGAGGCTGGAGAAGACGTCCTCCACCGGGCAGCCGAAGGCCTCCTCCATGGCCGCGCGCGCCTCGCTGCAGGGGAAGGGGGGCACGCGGTCCTGCACACCACGCACGCACAACCACGACGAGGAGGAGGCCTCGGTGCACGTGGCAGCCACACGGGCAGCACGCGTGCAGCGAGATGCCAAAACGGGTGCGCAACGGTGCGTCGAGCTCCGAGCCCACCCCGCGGCTCAAGGACACCGCGGGTGCAGTGCGCCACCCTGACCGAGCGGCCAGCAGTTGGGCTGGCGATGGCGCCAATGCCAGCCTGACTGACCTGCAGCAGCTGAATCTGCAGGAAGTACTCGGGGGAGAGCAGGTCCACGCGTGTGGACAGCGCCTGCACCAGCAGCCAGGTGCGCGCGCAAGCGAAGCGCCGCGCCAGCATCACCGCCGCCATGCGCTCAACGCCAGGCAAGCGCCAGGCGACACGGGGCGCTGTGGCCGCCACACACGCAGCGAGCAGCGCAGCACTGCCCCAGCGCACCTGCGCCACCTTGACGTAGGCGGGCCCCAGGCGCTCAATGGCAAAGCGCAGCTGCTCGGCGCGCTGCGGCTCGTGCCGCTCCAGGCCGCCGCGCGCCAGGTCGGCCAGCAGGCCCAGGCCAAACGCCGCCGCCTCCAACGACACCTGCCAGTGACCGCCAAGCACACAGACTCTCGCCTCATGCTCTGCCCTCTGCGAATCCGCCTTCCCCACTCACCCAACGCTCTCCCCACCGCCGCGCCCACGCATCGCATCGCCAGCCCTGAACCACAGCACCAGCTGCTCCCAGCCCCCCGGCCCCCTCCCCTCGCCTCGCGGCTGCCCCGGCAGGCGCGCCTAGGGTTGCGTACCCCGCAGCGCCGCCCGCCTGTCGCCCCCGCGCGCCCTGCCGTCCCGCCGCCCCGCCGCCCCGCCCACCCCAACCGTCCTCCTCCTCCAGTGGCGGCGCGGCTGCACCTAGGAGTTGTGGGCTCACTCACACTAGACCGACCGCCACCCACCTGCGTGGCACGCCGCATCACGCGCACCGGCCGCCGCGCAAAGTACGCGTTGATCACCTCGGGGTCGTACTCGCACGTCAGCGCCTCCTCCTCCTCCGCCGCCGCCCCCTCGCCAAACAGCCACGCGTGCAGCGACGCCGAGGCCAACGACACGCCCGCCACGGCCAGCAGCGTGGCGGCCAGGCCCGGCAGGCCGCCGGACGCCACCAGCGGCGTGGCCGCGCCGCCCTCTGGCGCCAGGAGCGTGGCGTGGAGGCGCTCGGCGAGGCGGGCGAGCACCTCGGCGACGGCGGCGTCCTGCTGCGCCGGCGCCGGCCAGCCGGCAGGCACGCCGGCCGCCGAGGGGAGCGGCAGGGCTGCCAGCACCAGGCGCACGTCGTCGACCACCTGCGCCACCTCGGAGGGGAGCATGGGCGCGCCTGCAGGGAGCGAGGCGGGAGCACACGCGAATCAGGCGAGGCGCCCTCGGCGCGAGCAGTTGTGTTGCTGCATGGCGTGCAGCGAGGCAAGCCGGCGCCACTCCTCCTCCTCCTCACCGGTGCTGGTGCTGGCGGCGGCGATGGCGGCCGTGACGGACTCGAGCGACTGCGACAGCTGGCCGGCGGCCAGCGCTACGGCCTGCGGCGCTGCCGCCGAGGCGTCGGGCAGCGCCTGCGCCAGCGCCGCCGCCTGGTCGGCCGCCGCGGCGAGCGCGGCGTGCAGGTCGGAGGAGACGGCCAGCTGCCCCGCGCCGCTCAGCGCCGCCTGCGTGCGGGCACACAGCACAAAGCACGCTCAGCGCAGCGCAAGCAGCACGCGCCTCACTCGTCGTCGTGCCGCTGCTGCCCATGAGGACAGGCTGAGGAGGGGCCGTCAGCGAGAGAGCACGTGAGGTGCGCGCCTGCGGCCCCAGTCCTCTGGCGGCCCACCCAGCCCACATCCGCCGCCTACCTCGTCAAAGCACCCGGGTGTGGGGTCCTGCTCACCTCGACGGCGTGCATGCCCCAGTGCGGGCCGAGATGCCCCACGCCTTCGGGGGCCAGCAGCCCCGCCGCCGCGCGCTGCAGCTGCGCCTGCGCCTCTAGCAGCGGCGCCGCCGCTTGGCCCGCCGCCTGGCCCACGCCGGCGCTCAGGCTGCTGGTGACAGCGCTCAGCGGCTCCAGCACGGCGTGGGCTGCGCGGTGCGTGACGTTGGCGCGCACGGCACGCGTGTGTGTGGATGCGCTGGAGGTGGCGCAGTGGAACGCAGTGCAAGGGGGGTCGCTGCGGCCGGCTCACCTGAGGCCGAGCGCACTTGCTGCGCTGCCTGCTCCACGGACTGCACCTCGGGCAGGGCGTCGACAGCCTGCTGCAGGCCCTTGAGCGCGCCGGTCAGCAGCCCCGAGGCAAAGTGCGGCGGCAGCTGCGGCACGTCGACCGTGGGCGCCGCCGCGCTCACCCGCGTGGTGAGGTCGCCGAGCAGCGCTTGCACGGCGCTGCGAGCGAGGGCGGTCACGTCTTGGTGGGGAGTGAGCTGCGGTGGCCACGCACTGTGTGGGCACGAGCGACTTGCGGGGTACGCCGAGGTGCCCACCTCGCATCGGGGAGGGAGGAGAGCAGGTCGCCGGCTGGGGCAGCTCGCGGCGCAGGGAGGATGGTGCCGTGATGCCGCCTGCTCAAGCCGCGGTGAGCAGCTGCAGCCCCCCTGCAGAGGTGCCACGCGTGTGGCCAGAGGGCGCTCCAAGCTCTTGAGTGTGTCGAGCATCGATGTGCGCGGCTCCCTCCAGCGAGCCAGCGGCCACGCACCTCGTGCTAGAGCAGCTGACGGCGCTGTCCGCCAAGGCGCGCTGCAGCGGAGCCATACGCTTCGCGCCCAGAATCGACGAGAGTCGTTGAGGCGCGCCCAGAGAGGTCGAGAGAGGGAGGTGCCACTAGCTGCGTGATCACAGCTCTGCCTCTGGGAACGGCGCCTCGAGCTGCACGCGCTGCTGTTCGGCGTCTGAACGCTCGCGAGCCCTCGATCGGAGTCCTTCCATGGCTCGAGGGACCACCTCGCGCCGGCCGTGGACGAGCGCACGATTCGAGATGCAGCGCGCAATGCTGAGCACGACGCGGGGCTCGACCAGCTGCCTGCTGAGGGCCGCCCCCCGCAGGTGTGCGCGCACGAAAGGGTCAGAATGCCACCCCCACACCGATGCTGGCGTGCAGAGGATCCTGGCGCGCATGGCACACGGCTGCTGGCCATGTGGCGCCTGGGCAGTATCATCTGCCGCTGTCTGCTTGGGGACGAGCCCAGGCGCACAGGCGCGGCCCGACCACAAATTCCGCGGCGCTGTTCCCCATTATGCTGCAGGGCGCCCTTGGCAGTGCGGGCGGCTGCGCAGCAGGCCACCAAGCAGCGCCCCCCTGCTGCACGCGGCGGCAGCAGCCGGCAGCCCGATGGTGAGCCTGGCGACTCCGACCTGGACGCGGGCGCGCTGGGCCAGTACGCCGGCTCCTGGGCGCTGCAGACCACGCTCATGTCGGGCGCGCTCTACCTGCTCAACCAGTTCTGCGGCGCCGTGGAGGCGGCAGACTCCCTGCCCTTCGGGTTCGAGGCGCCCGACGCGCAGGCCGCCGTCGTCGGCACCTTCTTCCTGGCCATGGCCTTCCGCAGCCGCATCTTCAGGCGCGTGCGCGCGGCGGCCGTGTGCTGCTGCCCACGCGCCCACCCACATCTCGCGCACCTCGACTCTGCATCCCAGCCAATGCGCACCGCCACACACGTGGAACGCTTGCTCCTGCAGCGTGCTGCCGGCCGAGCGCCCCAAGACGTCCTACATCCGGGAGCTCAACCGGCCGCCCTGGACGCCGCCCGGCCCCGTCTTCCCCATCGTCTGGACGCTCATCAACCTGCTCAGGCGAGTCGGCTTGGGCTGTTGGGCTGGTGTTGCTGCGTTGGCTGCTCCCCTCTGGAGCTCACCGACACCGTCTTGCCGATGGATCCCCGTGGACATGACGTGACGCGCCTGCAGGGCCACGTCGAGCCTGGTGGTGTGGGAGGCGTGCGGGCGCGACGCGCTGGCGGCGCCGCTCGTCGTCATGATGGCGCACCTGGCGGTGGGCGACGTGTGGAACTTCATCACCAACCGCGAGAAGAGGCTCGGCGTCTCGGCAGCCGGTGTGTGCCTGCTACCTCCCGTAACAGTGCTCATTCCAGGGGGGGATTCCCGTGCCGCGCGCGCCGGGCTGATGCTCTGTCGTTGATGCATGGCGCCCCTTGCGCAGGCATGACCTTCACGGTGGGCAGCGCGTGGGCGCTGGTGGCGGCGTACAACGGCGCCTCGGACACGGCGGGCCTGCTCATCCTGCCCAGCGCGCTGTGGATCAGCATCGCCTCCACCATCATCGTGGGCACCTGGCAGCTCAACCCGGTGGACGAGCAGACGGGCGAGCTGGCGCCGCTCTACCCCAGCAAGGGGGAGAGCCGCCTGGCCGCAGAGTACGAGGCCGCCGCGCGGAGCTGAGCGCCTCTCCTCTGGGGCTGGCGCATTCGCTACTAGGGTGCCGTAGCGGCGCCAGCACACTGCAAATTCTTTGCTTAAGCGGCGCCTGGGGTGGCGTCGCCTTTTTGCAAGTTTCCCAGGGGTGTGTGCGCACCTTGCATCAACGGAACGGGCCACCGCCCGCGTCATGCAGGAAGGATCAGCAGCGAGGC
>VFQP010004455.1_pt1 | contig 13043 bp, 14 predicted proteins | sample 3512351 | NCBI WGS metagenome assembly VFQP01 (sample SAMN10412372, study PRJNA504923) | tailings metagenome | isolation source: Relicate 1 Philex TSF1 revegetated site | place: Philippines: Tuba, Benguet | collected 2017-08-29 | reverse complement strand
GCAGCTCGCGCCGCCCGGTCTTGAGCCAGATGCGCATGATCCAGAGCAGCAGCACGGGCGCGGCGCCCCACAGCCAGTCGGGCTGGCGGTACAGCGCCAGGCTGTTCTGGCTGTCGATGTAGAGCGTGAGCACCATCACCGCGAGGAAGCCGCTGGCCATGCCCATGGTGCGCAGCGAAGACAGGTCGCGCTGCTGGTAGCCCCGGCCGGGGGCGAGTGTGGAAATGCCGTCGTCCAGTTCTTCCAGCTCCGCGCAGCGCTTGACCAGCGCCAGGCTCAGGAACAGGAAGATCGAGATGGCGAGCAGCCAGTTGGACAGGGCCACCCCGGCGGCCACCGCCCCCGCGCCGATGCGCAGCGTGTACAGGCCCGAGAGCACCAGCACATCGATCAGCGCCAGCCGCTTGAGCACCATGGAGTAGGCGAGCGTGGTGACCGTGTAGGCCAGCAGCAGCGCGGCGAACGCGGTCGACACGGCGAAGGCCAGCACGAAGGCCAGCACCATCATCGCCATGCCCAGCAACACGGCCGTGGGGATGGCGATGGCGGCGGACGCCAGCGGGCGGTGGCGCTTGATGCGGTGCACGCGGTCGTTGGGCAGGTCCAGCAGGTCGTTGAACAGGTAGGTGGCCGAAGCGCACAGGCCGAAGGCGATGAAGGCCAGCGCCACCATGGCCCAGCGCTGCGGGTCCAGCGAGTGCGCGGCCAGCAGGGGCACGAACAGCAGCGCGTTCTTGGACCATTGCTTGAGGCGGATGGCGCGCAGCACCGTGAACAGGCTCAGGCGCTTGCGTTCGAACACGCGCGCCTGAGGGTGGAGCTGCCGGAGCCGGTCGAGCACCGAAGGCGGCGCGTTCACCGCCACCGCCTGCGCGCTGCCTTCCCACACCGCCAGGTCGTCGCGGCTGTTGCCGGCGTAGGCCCAGCGCCCATGCTGGCTCGCCACCGCATGCGCCTCGATCGCCGCCCGCTTGTGACGGCGACTCAGGTTGAGCCCGTCGCCGCGGGCATTGGTGCCCAGGGTGTCGTTGAACAGCTTGAGGTGCGCCGCCACCTCGCGCACGATGCGCACGTCGGCGGCGCTGGCCAGCACCAGCGGGCGACCCCGGGCGCGTTCCTCGCGCAGGAACTGCACGAAGCGTTCGTTGTAGGGCAGTCGCGCTGGATCGGGGCGCACCGCACCGGCCAGGCGCTGCTTGAACCCGGCCTTGCCCAGCAGCAGCCACGCCAGCATGCGCAGCAGGTTGAGCGGGTTGCGCCGGATGAAGAGCATCACCGACTCGTACAGCGTGTCGCTGGGCGTGAGGGTGCCGTCCAGGTCCACGTACAGTGGACAGGTCTCGGGTGCAAGGGATGGATCGGCGGCAGGCGTCAAACGAGGTGGGATCCGTGAAGGGGTGGGCCGATTTTAGGGGTCGGCCCCCGCTTCACCCAGTCCGCTGCAGCGTCGACGGTGTGCGCAGCTTGCCAGCGAGCCAGTGCAAGGCCACGGCCGGCACCAGCAGGCACACCATCCCCAGGGCCCAGGCGGTCCACACCAGGGGCGTGACCCAGTCCATCAGGCCACTGCTCGAAGGCAGGACCTGGCCGAGCCACTGCACCAGGCCCACCCAGGCGCCCTGCATGGTCCTGACCCAGGCCGGATCGATCCAGAGCGTCAGCCAGTCCGGCACCGGCCATTGCCCCGCTGCCGTGGCCACGTCGGTCACCTGGCCTGAGCCGGCCATGCCCAGCAGCCATTCGGTGATCTGCACCGAAGCCGCGGCCAGGCCTGTCCAGCACAGGGCGAGCAGGCCGAAGACACCCCAGATGAGCGGCTTCATGACAGGGCCCCGGCCGGTTGCTCACGCCAGGCGCGTGTGAGGGCGTCCAGCAGGGCCGCTTCGCCATCGGCTTCGTGGCCATCGGCCTGCACCACGGCCTGGCACAGGTCCACGATGCGCGCGCGCAGGGCAGGGTCGCGGACTTCGTCCAGCAGTTGCTGGCGGCTGCCTTCGTCCATGCGGGCCGAGCCGGTCCACGCACCGTGGGCGGCTTCCAGCAGGTCGGTGCAGAAGGTCTCGATCACATCCGTGAACGCCTCGGCCGAGAGCCCGAGCTGTTGCGAGGCCTTCAGCCGGTCGAGCGCGCGCAGTTCGGTGAACGAGTAGTTGCCGTCGGCCACCAGCGCCATGGCCAGCAGGCGGGCGGCCGCGTGCGGGCTGTCGATGGGGTAGGAACGCATGTCGTGTCCTTTCAAGGGAGGTAGGGAGCGGCCCTTGCGGGCGAAGCCGCGAGCATAGTCGCCTCACGGGTTCGAAAAAAGCAGAAAATCATGGAATCACGTTCCCAAAAAATCGAAGCATGAACCAGGAACTGAACTACAAGCACCTGTACTACTTCTGGGTCGCGGCGAAGGAAGGTGGCATGTCGCACGCGGCGGCCCGGCTGGGCATGGCGGTGCAGACCGTGAGCGCTCAGGTCCGGCTGCTGGAACAGTCGCTGGGCCACGCGCTGTTCAAGCCGGCCGGGCGCGGCCTGGTGCTCACCGAGGCCGGGCGCATCACGCTCGAGCGCGCCGAGCAGATCTTCCAGCTGGGCGAACAATTGCACGCCGCGCTGGGCGACGCGTCGAGCCAGACGCGCGTGCGCCTGGTGGTGGGCATCTCGGACGGCCTGTCCAAGCTGGCGGTGCGCGATCTGCTGGCTCCCGCGCTCGCCGAGCCGCACCTGCGCCTGCTCTGCCATGAAGACGACTTCGAAGACCTGCTGGCCGCCCTGGCGCTGCACCGCCTCGACGTGGTGCTGTCCGACCGGCCGGCGCCCGCCAACCCCAACCTGCGGCTCTACAGCCACGCGCTCGGCGCCTCGCCGCTGGGCTGGTACGCGCCGAAGGAATGGCGGGTCCAGGCGCGCCGCGATTTTCCGCACTGCCTGGCGCAGGTGCCGGTGCTGCTGCCCACGGCCGATTCCTCGGTGCGCCTGCGCATCGATCAATGGTTCGAACGGCAGGGCGTGACGCCACGCGTGGTGGGCGAGTTCGAGGACAGTGCCTTGCTCGCCACCTTCGGTGCGTCGGGCATGGGCGTGTTCCCGGCGGCCGAGCGCATGCGCGAGGCGCTCGCGCGCGGCTATGGGCTGACGTGGTTCGCGCCCTGCGAGGGCGTGCAGGAGCACTTCTATGCCATCGGCACCGCGCGCAAGGTGCCGCACCCCCTGGTGCAGCGGCTGCTCAGCGCGCCGCCGAGCGCCTGAGGCGCCAGCGCGCCACGGCCACAAAGGCCAGACCCAGCAGCAAGAACACCACCAGCAGGCCAAGCGCGTTCAGCCAGGTCTGCCGATAGCCCAGCACGGTCACGTCGATGAAGGGGTAGGGGTAGCTCTGCAGCCAGTGGCCGCGCAGCAGCGCGTACAAGAGGTAGGCGATCGGCCAGGCCGCCCAGACCAGCGGCGCGTGCCACGCATGGCGTGCGGGCGGCACCGCCAGCCACCAGTGCAGCACGCACAGCAGCGGCGTGACGTAGTGCAGCGTCACGTCGGCCACCCATTGCAGCCCCTGTGGATCCCAGACGTGGCGCAGCAGCACGTGATAGGCCAGTCCCACCAGCGCGATGCTCACCGCCACGCCGGTGGCCAGGCCGGGTGTGCGGAACCGGCGCATCGGCAGCGAAAGGGTCACCGCCACCAGCAGGTTGGTCAGCACCGTGAAGTAAGCGAAGTAGATGGCCAGCGCACCCATCACCGTGCCGCCCTGCGAGAGCACCAGGCGGACCGTCAGCACCGCCTGCAGCACCAGGCCGAACCACGCGACCAGGGCCACCAGCCGGGTGAGCAGCGGATGGCGCCAGGGCATCGGGGTGCTCACGCGCTCACCTGCTCAGGGCCTGGGTTCGCTCGGGGTGGCTTCCGTGGCGGCGTTCTCTGCGGTGGCTTCGGCTTCGGCCTCTGCGGCGGCGGCCGCGGCTGCGGCGGCCGCCGCAGCCGCTGCGCGCGCCCGGGTGGTGGTCTGGATGTCCCAGATCGCCACGAACATCGCGGCGATCACCGGTCCGATCACGAAGCCGTTGATGCCCATCACCGCGATGCCACCGATGGTGCTGATCAGCACGAGGTAGTCGGGCATGCCGGTGTCCTTGCCCACCAGCAGCGGGCGCAGCAGGTTGTCGACCAGGCCGATCACGAACACCCCGTACGCCGCCAGGCCGATCGCAGACACCGTGTCACCCGAGGCAAACAGCCAGATCGCCACCGGGGCCCACACCAGGCCCGCCCCCACCGCCGGCAGCAGCGAGAGCACCGCCATGAGCACCGCCCACAACAAGGCACCGGTCACACCCAGGAACCAGAACGCCACGCCGCCGAGCGCCCCCTGCACCAGGGCCACCACCAGGTTGCCCTTGACGGTGGCGCGCAGCACGGTGCCGAACTGCTGGAGCAACTCCTGCTTGTCGTCCGGGGGAAGGGGAATCGCCGTGCGGATGGCGCGCACGATGGAGGTGCCGTCGCGCACCAGGAAGAAGGCGAGGTAGAGGGCGATGAACAGGCTGACCACCAGGCCGAGCACGTCCTGCCCGAGGTTGAAGGTGTGCGACGCAATGAGCTGGCTGCCTTGCGTCAGTGCCTGCGTGAGCTTGCGGACGATGAGATCGAAGTTGCCCAGGCCGAAGCGACCAAGCAGGTCGGTGAGCCAGTCGGGCAGGGCGTTGAACACGCCGCGCATGATCTGCGCCGGCTTGAGTTCACCCGAATCGATGCGCGCGTAGAGCTCGGACGCCTCGCGCGCCAGTGAGGCCGCCACCAGCACCGTCGGCAGGACCACCACCACCACGGCGGCCAGCATGGTGGTCAGCGCAGCCAGGTTGCGGCGCTGCTTCATGCGCGGCAGCAGCCAGCGGTTGAGCGGCGCAAACAGCAGCGCGATGATCACGCCCCAGAGCACCGTGCCGTAGAACGGCAGCAGGATCCAGAGGAAGGCCGCCGTCACCGCCACCAGCAACACGCGCAACATCAGCGAGCCCGACACCGCCGCCATCGGTGGCGGGGCCACGGGCACCGTGCTGGGTGGGGGAGCGGGCGGATCCTGGAGGGGTGCGTTCATGGACTTGGCCGGAAGTGGAACTCGCGCCAAGTATGCGACAGGCGAAGGCGCTGATTCAGGGGCCGTCGCGCACGAACGTTTCCAGCGAGGGCATGTCGCCGGGGCGCTGGAAGACGATCATCACCGCCATCACCGGGCCCTCCTGGGCCGCCTTCACGCGCCGGTAGCCCGGCATCACGCAGCCGTCGTCGCGCTCGCCCTGCTGGATGGAATTGCCCATGGCGAGGTAGTTCGGTGCGCCGGCGGCGTTGCGGTGGAGCGCAAAGTGCGTGCGGGTGCGCGGCACCGGCGCGGCCGGGTCGAATCCGTCCGGGCGGAACGCCACCTTGAATTCCGCGTCCTGGGCTTTTGCCACGTCCGGCCGGTGCTCGGCCATGCGGCGTTGGCCGTCGGCGTCGATCCAGTGCAGGCGCAGGTGCGGGGTGCCCTCGCGCGTGGACCACAGCAGGTGCAGGTCGGCGCCCTGCAGGCAGTAGCGCGGATGGTCTCGGCGGGTCATGTCTTCCCAGCGCTCGCCCACCCGCTGGTCCACGCGCACCAGCTGCAGGCCCTCGGGTGCCTGCAGCGACTGGGCATACACCTCGCCGGCCAGCGGCAGGCGGAACCGGTACACCGGTTGCACCGCGTGCGCCAGCGCCTCGGGCGGGCCCGGGTTGCGTGGGTTGTCCTGTTGGTGGCGTGCGGCGTTCTCCAGCGGGTCCAGCGCCTGGTACACGGCCAGCGCCGGCAGGCCGAGCAGCAACAGACCGCTGAGCGACAGCGCCACGCCCTCACCCGTGGTGAGTGCCGGCCTGAGGAGGCGGCCCAGCCCCAGGTGGGTGCCCAGCCAGATCAGCGGCGCCACCGTGAACAGCAGCGCGTAGAACACCGCCAGGCCTTCCATGCCGGAGACCGATCGCGCCGGCACCACGACCGCCAGGGCGGCCAGAGGGCCGGCCACCAGCGACACGACCCGCAGCACCAGCCAGCTGCCGGCCTTGCCCTGCCGGCGCATGAGACCGTGCTCCAGCCAGAGCACGAGCGCCATCACCGCGACCACCACGGCGGCGGCGATCGCCCAGTCCCGCTGCGTGTCGGCGGGCAGGGCGGACAGGGAACCGATGACGGCAAGCGGGTCCATGGGCAGCATGGCAAGTGGAGACGCCCGCATCCTACGGCGCCCACGGCGCCTGCCCGGGGCCGCCGGGCTGGCGGCTGGCCTTAGCCGACGCGCGGGCTGGCGGTCGCGCGCAACAGGGAGGCCCGGGCCTGGTCGAGCACGCCGAGCAGCGTGGCGGTGGTGGTCCTCAGCGACGGGTCGGTGTTGCGTTCTTCCATCGCCAGTGCCAGCCGGTAGGCCCGCTCCAGCGCCTCGGCCAGTTCCAGCACGCGGCGCTCGGGCAACATGGCTTTTGGCCGCTCAGGCGCGCGCCAGCATCAGCGCACCCAGCCCCAGGAACACCGTGTAGAGCGCGCGCTGGAACACCTGCGCCGGCAGGCGCTGCCGCAGCCGGGCGCCGAGCCACAGCCCGACGAAGGCCGCCACCAGGGCGACCCCGTGGCCGACCAGCGGCACCGGTGCACCACCGCCACCCCAGGCTGCCGGGCCCAGTCGCACTGCCAGCGCCAGCGTGGCCACCATGAAGCTCAGGCCCAGCGCCTGGATGAACTCGGCCTTCTCCAGCTTGAGCGACTGCAGGTAGGGCACCATCGGCATCACGAACACGCCGGTGGCGGCGGTGAGGCAGCCCGACAGCACGCCCGCCAGTGCGCCCAGGGGCCGCGCCCAGCGACCGGGCTCGGGCAACACGGGCCGCGCCAGCCCCCATAGGCCATAGACCACCAGCACCGCACCCAGCGTGGCCCGCGCGCCCGGGCCGGCGCTGCCCAGGCCGGGCAATGGGCTGCCCACCGTGGCGAGTGCCAACCCCAGCCAGAGGGGCCAGAGCCGGCGCGCAAGGTGGCGCGCCTGCGGGCCCAGGCATTGCGCCAGGTTCGTCAAAAACGAAGGCAGCAGCATCAGCGCGGCGGCCGTGGCGGGCGGCATGAACAGGCCCAGCAATGCGATCGACAGCGTGGGCAGGCCCATGCCGGAAATGCCCTTGACGGCGCCTGCCGCCAGGAACACGACGGCGATCAGCCCGAGGAAGAAGTGGTGGTCCATGCGCCGATGGTGCGCACCACGCCCGCCGGTGTCCATCGCGCATCGGCAGAGGTATCCTTCGCCGAATCCGGAGGATCGCCACCATGACCAGCCCGCGCGCCACACCCACCTACCGCATCGACCCGTTCGACTTGCGGCTCTTCGCCGCCATCGTGGAGCAGGGCTCGATCACGGCCGGCGCGCGCCTCATCCACCTGTCGCTGGCCGCCGCCAGCACGCGGCTGCAGCAGCTCGAACACGCCGTCGGCGCCACCCTGTTGCTGCGGTCGAAACAAGGCGTGCGCACCACCGACGCCGGCCGCACCCTGTTGCGGCACGCCGGCCGCCTGCAGCGCGACATGGAATCGCTGCACGCCGACATGGCGGCGCATGCGCACGGCGTGCGCAGCACGGTGCGGTTGCTGTGCAACACCGCCGCCATGACGGAGCACCTGCCGCCCCTGCTGGCGCGCTTTCTGGTGGACCACCCCGACATCGACGTCGACCTGCGCGAGCTGGGCAGCCAGGATGCCCTGGTGTCCATGCGCCAGGAGCAGGCCGACATCGGCATCGTGGCCGACTATGTGGGCACCGAGGAGCTCGCGACCCGTTTCTTTCGCGAAGACCGGCTCGTGGCGGTGCTGCCCCGAGCCGCCTCGGCGCGCACCCCGCGGCGCGCCCTGCCGTTTTCCGACCTGCTGGCGCGGCCGTTCGTGGGCCTGCCGGCGGAGAGCGGCATCAGCCGCCTGCTGCAGCGCCAGGCCCTGCAGCATGGCCGCGGCCTGCACCACCGCGTGCGCGTGCGCGACCTCGACGCCGTGATGCACCTCGTGGGCGAAGGCGTGGGGGTGGCGGTGGTGCCCGAAGGCGCGGCGCAGCGGCTGGCGAACGAGCGCGTGCAGGTGCGTCCGCTGGCCGACGCTTGGGCCACTCGGCAACTGCTGCTGTGCACGGCAGGGGGCGAACCGCCGGGTGCGGGTGCGGCGGCGCTGCTGGCCTTCCTCGCGGGTGGTGACTGAGCACTCAGCGGCGCATCGCCAGATCGCGCAGCAGGCGTGAGACCAGTTGCGACTGGCTTTGCACGCCCACCTTGATGAAGACGCGCTTGAGCGTGGTGCGGGCCGACTCGTAGGTGGTTCCGGCGGCCTGGGCCGCAGCCCGCAGGTTCAGGCCATCGAGCAGGCCCACCACCAACCGCGCTTCGGCAGGGGTGCAGCCGTATTCCTGCCGCAACAGACCGGGCGCGGCCGGATCGTTCACCTCCGTGCGCGCGACGGTGAGCAAGGCCAGGGGCTTGCGGGGCAGGTAGCCGCCCGCCTCACCCCGGGCCGGCGTGGCCTGCAGGCTCAGCGTGATGGTGCCCTGCCGCAGCAGCAAGCCCGGCCTGCCTTCAGCGGTCGGATGCAGGGGTGAAATCGCTTCGGCCACCAGGGCGCGCAGCGGTGCTTGCCCCTGAACCGAAACCGTGGAGAGCCGGCCGTCGCGCTGACGAAGGCCGATGCCGGCTCGCAGCAGCGCTTCCATGGCACGGTTCGCATGGACCACGCGCAGGTCCGCATCGACCAGCGCCACGCCGTGGCGAAGGCCGTCGAGTGCCGACATCTCCAGTCCGGAGGCTTCCGTGCGTTCGAGCCGCACCGCCATGCGCAGCGCGCGCGTCATGTGACGGCTCAAGCGCTCGAAGGCCGCCACCTCGCTCCCGTCGAACGTGGGCATGTCGGGAGACCGCAGCAGCGTGACGTTGGCCACCACGCCTTCCTCGGCGAGCAGCGTGTTGCCCAGCGTGTAGCGGAAGTCCTGCGGGCGCATCCACTCGTTGTAGTAGGCCGAGCGGTAGAGTGCCTCATCGCCGCGCAGGAAGGTGTGCAGGCGCTCGTTGGTGCGCACCACGCCCGGGCGGTGCAGGCGCTCGCTGAGTTCGATCCAGGGGTTGTCCGGCGCGAAGTACAGCGCCTCGAACTCGGAGAGCCAGCGTGGTGCGATGCCCTCGAGCGCCACGGGCCGGATGCGCCCGGTGGGCTTGTCCAGAAAGTAGAAGGTCTGCCCGTTCGAGGGAAACGCAAGCGCCGCCAGCCGCATGGCATCGGCCCAGGCGTGGGGTTCGAACACCGTGCGGTACACGGTGTCGGTCAGCGACTCTTCCAGATCGGCGCGCATGGGCACGGAAGGAGGGCGTGATGAGGTTGGCAGGGCGTGCGGCGCTCCCAATTGGGAGATGCGCACGGCGTGGGACTTTCCTACGCTTGGTACGAATCCACATTCTGGAGCGTCTTGGCGATGCCCGCCAGCGTTTCCGACGTCTTTCTCCAACCGCATTCAGGAGCAACCCATGGCCTTGACCACCCTGTCCGGCACCGTCACCGGCATTCGCCACTCCACCGAAACCGTGGGCCAGATCGGCAAGAACGGCGGGTCGGTCCAGACCGGCCAGGTCATGGCCTTCCGCGTCGACGAACGTTCGGCGCAGATCAAGCTCAAGGACATGCCCGATCTGCGCGATGGTGAGCGGGTCACGCTGGCGGGCCGCTCGAAGAACGGCACCTTCCGCGCGCTGGCCTTGCGCAACGACCAGACGCGCGCCGTCTACGCCACCACCGCTTGGCCGGGCTATGTGATCGGCGGCATCCTGGTCGTGCTGGGCATCCCGTTGAGCCTCATGATCGTCGGCCTGCCGTTTCTGGTGGTCGGTGTGTACACGCTGTACCAGGCATACAGCTACGCGCAAGCGGAGAAGATGTTGCAGCGCTGAGGCCTCAGCTTCGCACCCCGAAGCCCTCCGCCCACACCACCCGCAGCCACGCCACGAACGCCGAGACCGGGCGCGGCACGTGGCTGGCGTACGGCCGGATCGCGTAGATCTGCGGGCTGAAGGTGCCGACCGATTCCCATTCGGGCAGCACCTCCACCAGCCGGCCCGACTGCAGCGCCGCCTGGGCGCTGAAATCGGGCAGCAGCGCGATGCCCAGTCCGGCGATCGCCGCATCGCGCAGGGCCTCGCTGTTGTTGGCGCAGAACGGGCCCGACACCGGCACGGTGACGCGCTGGCGTTGCGCCTTGCGGCGACCTTCGGTCGGCAGGAAGTGCCAGGCCGGTGTGTCCTGCGCGCGCGGGTAGTGCAGGCAGTCGTGCTGCGCGAGGTCTTGCGGAACCCCGGGGGTGGCGTGGCGGCGCAGGTAGTCGCGGCTGGCCACCAGCACCGAGCGCGTGCTGCACAAGGGCCAGGCCACGTGCGTGTCCGGTGGTGAAGCGGTGTGCCGGATGGCGAGGTCGAAGCCCTCGGTGGCCAGCGAGTTCAGCCGGTCCGACAGGTCCAGCTCCAGCCGCACACCGGGATGCGCGCGCAGGAACTCCGCGATGCGGGGCACCAGTTGCTGGCGCGCGAAGGCCACCGGTGCCGTGACCCGCACCAGGCCCGCGGGTTCGTCGGCGAGGTCGCGCACGCTCGAGAAACTCTGTGCGATGCGCTCGAAGGGCTCGCGCATGCCTGTCACCAGCTGCTGACCGGCTTCGGTCAGGCGCACGCTGCGCGTGGTGCGCTGCACCAGAGGCAGGCCGGCGGCCCGCTCCAGCTCGCTGATGCGCTGGCTCATGGCCGCCTTGCTCACGCCCAGCCGCTGTGCCGCGGCGGTGTAGCTGCCCTGCTGCGCCAACACGGTGAGCCAGTGCAGGTGCGCCCAAAGGCCTTCGATTTTTCTTTCATTCATGGCTCTATTGTTCACCATTGCGAACAATCAGTTCAGGTTCAGCCACTAGGCGAGCACGGGTGCGCTGCCTAAACTGGCCGCTTTTCCCGAACGCCGAAGCGAGGACGCCATGGCCACCGCACCTGCCCCGATCGACCACTTCATTCAAGGCATCGCCACCGCCAGCGCTTCGTCGCGCCGGCAGGATGTCTTCAACCCTGCCAGCGGTGCGGTCACCGGCCGTGTGGCGCTGGCCAGCGCCACCGACGTGAACGCCGCCGTGGCCGCCGCGCAGGCGGCGTTCCCCGCCTGGGCCGATACGCCGCCGATCCGCCGCGCGCGCGTGCTGTTCAAGTTCCTCGAACTGGTGAACCAGCACAAGGACGACCTGGCCCGCATGATCACGGCCGAGCACGGCAAGGTGTTCACCGATGCGCAGGGCGAGGTCTCGCGCGGCATCGACATCATCGAGTTCGCCTGCGGCATTCCGCAATTGCTCAAGGGCGGCTTCACCGACCAGGTCTCCACCGGCATGGACAACTGGACGCTGCGCCAGCCGCTGGGCGTGGTGGCCGGCATCACGCCGTTCAACTTCCCGGTCATGGTGCCCATGTGGATGTTCCCGGTGGCCATTGCCGCCGGCAACACCTTCATCCTCAAGCCCAGCCCGATCGACCCTTCGCCCTCGCTCTTCATGGGCGAACTGCTCAGGCAGGCCGGCCTGCCCGATGGGGTGTTCAACGTGGTCCAGGGCGACAAGGAGGCGGTCGACGCGCTGCTGGTGCACCCGGACGTGAAGGCGATCAGCTTCGTCGGCTCCACGCCGATTGCCAACTACATCTACGAGACCGGCGCCCACCACGGCAAGCGCGTGCAGGCCCTGGGTGGCGCCAAGAACCACATGGTGGTGATGCCCGACGCCGACCTGGACCAGGCGGTGGACGCGCTGATCGGCGCGGCCTACGGCAGCGCGGGCGAACGCTGCATGGCCATCAGCGTGGCGGTGCTGGTGGGCGACGTGGGCGAGCGCATCATGCCCAAGCTGATCGAGCGCACGAAGACGCTCAAGGTGCTCGACGGCATGAACCTCGCGGCCGAGATGGGCCCCATCGTGACCGAGGCGGCGCGCTCGCGCATCACCGGCTACATCGAGGCCGGCGTGAAGGAGGGCGCGAGCCTGCTGGTCGACGGCCGCGGCTTCGACGGTGCGCAAGCCGGCGCCGGCTGCGAGCAGGGCTTCTGGCTCGGCGGCACGCTGTTCGACCACGTCACCACCGGCATGAAGATCTACAAGGAAGAGATCTTCGGTCCCGTGCTGAGCTGCGTGCGCGTGCCCGATTTCGCGACCGCGGTGCAGATCATCAACGACCACGAGTTCGGCAACGGCGTGAGCTGCTTCACCCGCGACGGCAACGTGGCGCGCGAGTTCGCGCGCCGCATCCAGGTGGGCATGGTGGGCATCAACGTGCCCATTCCCGTGCCCATGGCCTGGCACGGCTTCGGCGGCTGGAAGAAGAGCCTGTTCGGCGACATGCACGCCTACGGCGAAGAGGGCGTGCGCTTCTACACCAAGCAGAAGAGCATCATGCAGCGCTGGCCCGAGAGCATTGGCAAAGGCGCCGAGTTCGTCATGCCGACGGCGAAGTGATGTCGGGACAGTAAGTTGAGCGAAGGGAACAGCCCTTACGATCCCGCCGAAGGCGACTGGAAGACGCTCGTTACCTTCTTCAGCCCGACCGAAGCCTTCCTGCTGCGCGGCGTATTGCAGGCGGGTGGTGTGCCGGCGGCGGTGGCCGATGCCCATCTGGTGCAGACTCACACCCTGCTGGCTGGCGCGATTCCCGTGCGTGTGCTGGTGCCGGAGCACCGCTTCGCAGAGGCGGAGGCGGTGGTGGTTGCGTTCCAGCGGGGTGACTTCAGCCTGACCGACGACGAGTTGCCGCCCGACTGAGCCCCGAGCGCAGCGAACACAACAACGAGACGAGACAATGAGCGACACGACCTTCGACTACATCATCATCGGTGGTGGCACGGCCGGCTGTCTGATGGCCAACCGGCTGTCCGCCAACCGCAAGAAGCGCGTGCTGCTCATCGAGGCCGGTCGCAAGGACGACTACCACTGGATCCACATCCCCGTGGGTTACCTCTACTGCATCGGCAA
>VFQP010004454.1_pt1 | contig 13045 bp, 13 predicted proteins | sample 3512351 | NCBI WGS metagenome assembly VFQP01 (sample SAMN10412372, study PRJNA504923) | tailings metagenome | isolation source: Relicate 1 Philex TSF1 revegetated site | place: Philippines: Tuba, Benguet | collected 2017-08-29 | reverse complement strand
GCGCCAGCTCCTGCTCGGCGCGCTCCAGCCGCTGCTGCAGCTCCAGCTCGGCGGCGCGCGCCGCCTCCTCGGCCGCCTGCTGCTGCGCCGCCATGCTCTCAATCTGCTGGAGCAAGGGCCGCGTGGCGTCGCCGGCAGAGGCGGCAAGCTCCTCGCGGGCGCGCTGCAGCTCTTGGATGCGCTCCTCCAAAGCATGCGCCTCGCGCCTGCAGCGCACGGGCGCAGGGGGCAAGACAGCATGCTGTGTGTTCGATTTGCATCTGTTTGGACACCTCGGCGGGGCCGGAGCCCAGCTACTTGGGCGCATCCGGTGTGTGTGTGAGGGGGGCAAGCGGCGCAGGACACCTGCCCCGTCTGTGCGCGGGCCAACGCCGCAAACGAAGCCACACCGTTGCGGGGGGAGGGGCGAGGCGCTCCACGAGAGGCGGCGCGCGAGTAGGCCCTGGAGCCGACGCGACGTGCCCCTGCGAGCGCGCAGCTGCCGCACCTGAGCGCGTCCTCCCTGGAGGCCGCCTCGGACGCCGCCGCCACCATGGCCTGCCGCAGCTCCATCAGCTGCGTTCCGTGTGAGGGCACGGGGGGGCCGCTGACACCACCAGGTGTGCGCGTGCGCCGTGCCACGCTTCGCTTGCGCGGGGGATCAGCCAGGCGGGGCGCTGAGCTCACCTGCGCCGCCAGCGTGCCTTCCCGCTCCTTGGCCGCAGCCACCAGCTCGGCGCCGCCGCGCGCCACCTCGGCCTCGGCTCTGCGGCGTGATAATCGTCGTGGCCAGCAGCAGCAAGCGGCGCGCTCAAGAGCAGCAGGGCAGGAAACAGATCGATCAGGCTGTGAGCCTGCAGGCCACCCCACAACGGCTCCGACAGCACCCTGCCAGCGCAACCCTAGACCCAACCCTGTGCTTCCTGGCGCCGCACCTGAGCTGCGCGTCCTGCGCCGCGCGCCTCGCCTCGGCGACCTGCTTCTTGGCGTCCAGCCGCGTGTCGGCCAGCTCACGCTCCAGCTCCTCCACCTGCGCCCAGCACACACAGCGCGCCACGGCCCATTCAGCCACTCAGGCTAGGCCCGGCCTCAGAGCGACAGTGGCCTGAGGCGCTGCAGCGCTACCAAAGATGTTGCTGAGGAGCGCGCTTGCCCCGTCGGGTTGTATCGCCGAGTGCGCGCGAGCGCGTTGAAGCTGCGCCTGCTGGCAGGAGGCGCCGGCTCCTGCGCCTTCCCTCCGGCGCACGTGCGCAGCCCACTCTGCTTGCGCCACGGCACCTGCTGGCTGGAGGCGTGCGCCGCCTGCTCCGCCTTCTCCTGCGCCTCCATGAGCTGCGTCTCCAGCGCCTTGACGCGCGCCTGCGCTCAAGGTCGCGCGAGCAGGGCGGAGCGGCGTGGCGGAGGCAGCGGGGGCAGCGCGTGGGCCCACACCCGCCAGCACGGCGCGCGCTCCCACAGTGCCGCCAGGGGCACGCTTCACAGCTGAGCCCCACAAACCCACCCCTCGTCACCTGCAGCATGTCCCTCTCCCCCCACAGCCCCACCCCCTCCTCCTCACCTGCAGCTTGTCCCTCTCTGTCTCGAGGTCCTTGTTGGACGACCTCAGCTTGCGGCACGTGGCCTCCAGGTCGCCCGCCTTGCGGGACAGCGCGCTGCCCTCGGAGCTGCGTGGGCGTGGGCGTGTTGGTGCAAGGAACGCAGAGCGCGGTTGGAGCCTTGCCTCCAAGCACACGGGTTGCGGCGCGAGTTACCTGCCCCCTCCAGCACAGCAGGCAACCCATTTCCACCGCCAGTGCCGCACCAGGCGTCCCTGAAGCAAGCATTGGATGCGCCTGACTGCGCCGCAGCGCTGGTGCTCGCTGAGGCGTTCGCACTACCCCGTTTGATCGTTGGCTGCAGCGCCGGTGCCGCCGCTTCCCCTCCTCCCTGACTCTCGCCGTGACGCACTCACGTGAGGCGCTCCACCGTGGACTGCAGGTCCGCCACGCGCGCCTCGGTCGCGTTGCCGCCGGCCGTGGCCGCCGCCAGCGCCGCGGACAGCCGCTGCTTCTCGTCCTGCAGTACCGGCGGTGACGGCATCGCAGGAAACGCTCAAATAGTAAAGCTGTCTCCTCGTCCACAGCGCAGCACGCCGCTTGCAGCAGCAAAAGCCGTCTGCTGCACGCCAACCCAGCTGCGAGCCTTGTTGCTGCCCTTCCATGGGCCCCCCCTCCTCCTGCGCGCTTGAACCCCGCATTCGCGAGAGCGGCAGCGCACGGCTGCGCGGCGTGGTGTGCGGCGTTGGCGTGCGGCTGTTGCCCGCCCGACAGCGCACCTGCAGGCTGGCAATGGTGCGGTCGGCGGCGCCCAGGCGCTCCTGGAACTCCTCCTTGAGCTCCTCCAGCTCCTCCTCTGCACAGGCGTGCCGTGTGGAGTTGAGGAGTTGAGCGGCACACGGCGCAGAGTGCGAGCTGACACCAAGAGCCAACGGCGCGTGCGGTGTTGCTAGCACCAGTGGCGGGCACGTCTGGTGGTGATGTTGGCGGTGGTGGCGGTGCTGCTTGAGCAGCACGCAGCTCCGCTGCTCCGTGCTTCAAGGCGCACCTGCGTCGGTGAGCGGCGTGCGTGCGGCATCCCTGCGCAGCTGGTCGTTCTCCTTCTGCAGCGCGCTGTTGATGGCGCTCAGGGCCGCAATCTTGGACTCGTAGCTCTTTGACCTGCGCAGGGAGAGCGGGGCGGACGGCGTTGCCTCGACGACGCCCGCCCGTCGCCCCGAGCAGCTGCTGCTTGAGGAGCAAGTGCTCACTTCTCCGCCAGCTGCGCCTGCAGCTTCTCCACTGTGAGCACCGCAGCCATCCTGACGCCAGTGGCTGCCTGGCGGTCTTCTCCGCTGTTGCTCGGAGTCCTGGACACGGCGATCTGAGCCCCTGCGCGCTCTCCAGCCGCGAGGGGCTCCACAGCTTGAATGCGCGCGTGGTGTGGTCGAACGACTCGCTGCGCTGCTGCAGGACCGTGTGCTGCTGCTCCTCGGTTCACCAAGCCCGAGCAACTTGCAGGGACAGGAGCATAAGTTAGCGAGATAAACTCTGCACAGCACAGGCTGCATAATGCATGCGTGCTCCTCCCGTCCTGGATGGAGCGGCTCACGCGGCCGCCTTGGGTCCCGTGCCCAAGATGGACTCGACGGTGGGCAGCAGGATGGGCACGCGCTGCTTGTAGGCCTCGTACTCAGGCTGGCCGCCCCACCGCGCGTCGGCCTGCCTCTCCAGGATGGGCACGCCGCTCACGTACCTGCGCGCAAACGATTCGTGCACCACTTCTCTCCGCAACGCCAAGGTTGGGACACACCGCGCCAGAGCAGCCAACGCACCACCAACCAACGCGCACCTGAGCAGGAACATGACGAACATGGGGCTGGCCAGCGAGGCGAACTGCACCGGCTTGCTGAAGCCGCCGGCGCACACGAGAAACACGCCCCACCTGCGTGCCAGCCCGCCACCAGCGCAGCAGCAGCAGGGCTCTGGCTCTGCTGCTGCGTCCATCCTGTTCAGCACGCCGGAACCTCTTGCAGCAGGCGTACCAGCCCTGGCCGTATTGGGCCTTCCCTCTGCGGTTCAAGCCAAAACGCAAGCAGCCTCTCTCTCGTACCAGATGGTCATCTCCCCCAGGTAGTTTGGGTGCCGGCTCACGGACCACAGCCCCTCGTCGATGAACTTGCCCTTGTTCTCCGGCCGCGCGCGCCACGCGTCCTTTTGCGCGTCGGCCGTGGCCTCCAGGCCCAGCCCCACCACGTACAGCAAGCCGCCTGCACGCGCACGCGCACAGCGCGCGAGGTCAGGCGCGCCCACTGCGTCGGGCGCTGGGCAGGCGGTTGCGCCCGCCTCACGCCACGCAGTGCCGATGATGCATGGCGGGCCCTCACTGGAGGCGCGGGCGGGCGGCGCGGCGGGAACGCACCTGCCAGGTCGACCCAGCGCAGCGGCGTGGCGCTGGCGGCCGTGTTGATGATGAGCACCGGCGTGAGCGTGACAAACACCCACAGCGCCTGCATGGTCCAGTAGCTGCGCAGGCGCGGCGGAGCGGGGAGCACGACGGGGCCTCGCTTCAGCGGATGCGCACACTAACAACGTCAGCAGCGCGGCCCGCCCCTTGGGCGATGAGAGGCGGGCCCAGCCAATCTCACAAGAGGAACATGCCGGGCTGGTGCTTGACCTCGTCGAAGCGCGAGTCCTTGCCGTGCTTGAACACGCGCGCCACCAGGTGCGAGCCCAGGCGCAGCGCCCACGCGCCCACCATGCAGCTCACCAGCACCTGCGCACACCTCAGGGCAGCACCAGGGACAGGGCGGGTCAGCACAGCCGTGGCAACGGATGCGCCATGTGGCAGGTGCGGTCCAGCCCGGCACGTGGAGAGCAGCGCAAGTGCATGCACACACCTTGCGCGGCGCGGCTCCGGCCACGGCCAGGGAGCCACCGGTGAGCGTGAGGAACGAGAGCGACCCCACCAAGTCGTAGAACTTCTCAGTCTGCGTGCGCACACATGTGCACAGGATGTGTGTGGGCGCCAGGATTAATCCCGGGTGATCCTGGCGTCGCCGCGATGACGCAGCGCCCGCCCGGGAAATCCGCGCGGCGCACCTTGAGCGCTGCCGCCACCGCCCAGCCGCCCCAGTTGATGGCCACGTCCACCAGCAGCCAGCCCCAGATGCCCATCTCTGCAAAGGACGCGACGGCGCCCGCTCCCGCCGCCGTGGTGAGCCCGTGCGCCCAGCTCCACGAAAGCCCGCCCGCGCTCAGCAGCGCGCCCCCTCCCGCAGCAGCCGCCGCTCCTCCCGGCAGGCTTGACGCAGCCAGAGCACCACTGCGCAGCATGCGCAAGGCGTGTGTGGTGCGCTCGTGGCCATCGACTTGCCCTACCCTCCCAGGCACCACACACTCCCTTCGGCCAGGGCTTCGCCCGCACCTCCCGAGCAGCAGGGAGCGCGAGGACGACCAGGAGCCCCAAGCCGCGCGCTGCTGCGGTTGCGCTGGCGCGCTGCTCGCCTTGCTGAGGCGCTTGCTGAAGTGCTCGGCGAACCACGACGCAGGACGGTGCTGCTGCAGGAAGCGCCGCAGAGCGTGCATTCACAGTAGTGGGTGGGTGCCGGTGTGCAGGCTGCGTGTGCTGGTTCGTGGGCAGTGCTTTAGTAGTCGAGCAACCCTAAGATTTCCGCTCGTGCACGCGTCGAACGCACACATCCTCTGCGATGGCGCGCTTCACGTTCGACGAGGAGGGCAACAAGAAGGTGGCGGCGCAGCACAAGGGGCCGGGCAAGCAGCCCCCGCAGCGCGCGGCGGCGACCGGCGTCAAGCCAAAGCAGCAGCAGCAGCACCGTGGGCCGCAGCACCAACATCAGCGGGGAGTCAAGGGGGCCGCGAAGGCGCCGGCGGCGGCGGACGCAGAGCTCTGGGGCGCCCCGCAGCGCGCCAAGGCAGCAGGGCCGCAACGCGTGCAGGACGCAGGGCACAAGCGCAAGCGTGAGGCCGCAGACGACGAGCACTACAGGTGTGCGTGCGTCACGTGCCTGCAGGGCCGCCGTGGAACAGGTGTGCGGGGCACCCCGCGCCACCTTTGGGGCTGCCTCCACTGCTCGCGCGCAGGCGTGCGCTGAGGCGCATGGAGGCGGCAGACATGTCAGATGACGACGACGACGACGAGGAGGAGGAGGAGCAGGCGGCGGCAGCAGGGGCCGACGATGCGCACGACCGCAGGTGCGCCGCCGTGCCGCGCGCTGTCTGCGTGCCACAGCCTCACCGGCAGGAGTCTGGGTGGAGGACCCGGCCCCACGGCGGTGGGCCGCATGCCGTGCCACGTGCAGGAGGGCGCTGCGGCGTATGGAGGCGGGCCCCAGCGACGACGACGGCGACATGAGCGAGGACGAGGAGGAGGAGGAGCCGGCAGCAAGCAAGGGGAGGCAGCCGCAGGCGTCCGCCCTCAGAGGTAGGCTCCGTGCGCCACCACAGCCCAGCAGGCCAGCGCACTTGTCAGACAGCGAGGGGGAGGACGAGGAGGAGGATGAAGAGGACGACGACGGGCCGCCGGCCCACCATGGCATCAAGCGGAGCCAGGCCGCCAATGGCCAGCAGCGGCAGCGAGCGGGGGCGGAGAGCAGCAGTGACAGCGACGCGGACGGCAGTGAAGACAGTGATGACGAGGAGGAGGAGGAGGAGGAGGAGGAGGACAGCGAGGCCGAGGAGGCCATGCAGCAGGTGAGAGCTCCCACCCTCGCAGTTTGCAGGCACCACTGCGTGCGAAGCTGCCAGGTTGGGACTACGGGGTCTCCAGTCCTTATGCTCCTCTGCCCCGCACCTGCCGGCTCCCGCAGCTGGCCGAGCTGCCTCTGGAGACGCGGCTGGCACTGCTGCGCGACGGCACGGGCCCCAGGGGAGAGGTGGCGCGCGCGGCGGCGCAAGAGGCGCGGGTGCAGCAGGCCGGCTTCAAGCGGCTCAACAAGCACAGGCCCCAGGTGCGGCTCGCCACCACCTTGCGGGTGGAGGGGCAGGCCCGCCACGCACGCACGCGCCGGGTAGCGGCTGCGCGGCATCGCCCCCTTCACTGGGCTGCCACTTGGCCGCCTGCTGGCGCGCTGCAGGAAATGTCGAGCAAGAAGCCCGTGTCGCGCTTCCGCGAGATCATCGAGCCCGCGCGCAAGTGAGCGCCACGCCAGGGGGGCGTGACGTTCCCCCTTATCGCTCACAGGGCAGCCGAGGGACCACCGGCACACAGCCCCACCACGATTGCCGTGACGCACCCTGCTGCGCTCACCACGCAGGAAGAGCCGTGACCCGCGCTTTGAGCGCTTTGCCAGCGACCGGGAGAAGGACGCGGCGGCGCGGCGGTACGCCTTTTTGTACGACGAGGTGCTGGCGCAGGAGAAGCAGCAGCTCAAGGCAGGCATCAAGGTGCGTCGTCTGCCGTGGCACAGGAGAGGACTGTTGCTGCCCCGCTGCGGCGCTCCGCCCGCCCGTGGCCGTGGCAGCCACGTCTGCGCTGTGGCGGAGCAGCAGTCACGCTGCACCCGGGTGGGGCAGCGAGTGGTGTCCGCTGCCCCTTGTTGCCCGGGCTGTGCGCGCGCAGAAGGAGCGCCAGGCGGGCGCCAAGAAGGCGGCGCTGGCGGCGCAGCTGCAGCGCGTGGAGCAGGCGCTGGCGCGCGAGCAGCAGCGGCGGAGGCGCACCGAGCTGGAGGCCAAGGTCAAGGTGAGGCTTTGCTGCGGCGGTGCTGCTGCTGCCGGGCGGTGCGCACGTGCATCCAGGCGTGACGAGTGCTGCGTGCCGCTGCGTGCTGCGCGGTGCCTGGTGGGCGGCCGGTCGTCAGGCGGAGCAGCGCAGCAAGGCGGCGTCGGGGCAGACGCCCTACTTCCTCAAGGCCAGCGACAAGCGCAAGCTGGAGCTGGTGGCCAAGTACGAGCAGCTCAGGAAGCAGGGCAAGCTGGACCGCTACATGGAGAAGCGCCGCAAGCACAACGCCTCCAAGGACCACCGGTACCTGCCGTCCGGCAGGAGGGACGCCGGCGGCGGCGGCGACGTGTAGAGCGCGCCGCCTCGTTGCTGCACTGCTGCGCTTTGCACCGCTGCAAGCGAGAGAGAGAGGGCCGGCAAACCTTGCAGGAGAGAGCACACAGCCAAGAAAAGCAAAGAGAAGGAGGAGGCTACCCTTGCTTCTGCTTGAGCTGCTGCCTGTGCACAAAGACGGACTTGTCGCCGATGTCGTCCTTAACGGGCTGGACCCACTTGCGAGCGGCAAAGACGTCCAGCAGCACGAGCATGGCCGCCAGCACGCCCCGCTCGCCCTCCTCGGGCAGCACCTGCGCACAGCACGCGCGGCACCCGTTGGTGGTCAGCGCACGCTCCAGGGTGGTAGCTCCGGCGGACCGCAGAGGTGGTCAAGGCACGGCACGCGGCCTGCACCTGTGCCAGGTGGCCCAGCAGCAGCAGCGGCACGGCGCCAAACAGCCCGGCCGACTCCCACTTGCCGTAGCAGAGCCCCTCCTTGAACGCGACGCCTGCGCTCCACGGGGCAGGGTGGCACAGGTGACCCCTGCTCCGCACACATCTGTGGGTCCGTGCTGCGCACAGCTTGCGCAGTCGACCAACCTGTCAGCGAGGCGAACAGCGGCCCGACCAGCCACACAGTCCAGGGGTGCTCGATGGCCCACAGCACGGTTGGGGTGTCGGCCGGGTGCGTGGCCAGCAGGTAGACGAAGCCAATCGTGCCCACCAGGTGGAGCGCCTGCAGACAGCGCAGTGTGAGCATCATCAGCGCACCGCCCCTGGTGCGCACACCAGCTGCGCACCGCCCCTGGTGTGCAGAAATGCAGTTGCTCATCTGATTGCGAGAGATGGCTCCACCAGATGTGATCCTCAACACACACATGCCCTGCCCCCACTGATGCGCACCTGCAGCGTCTTCTTGAGCTCGTCAATGTAGATGTGGATGAGCTGAAGCGACAGGCCCAGGCCAGCCGCGCCTGCCAGCACCAGCACGTCGGACGCTGGCAGCACCGCCGGCTGCAGCTCTGGCACGAAGGCTGGGAGGGCCACAGCCGTCGCTGCTAGTGCAGTGATGGAGATGCCGGCGCGGTAGCCCGCCACCTCGAGCTCGTCCTCTCGCTCCACGCTCCATGGCCCGTACGCGCCCTGGTAGACCACTGCGGAGTCACCGCGGCGATGGAGGGGCGGGCGTGCGCGCCCGGGGGGCCGGCGTCTTCCGCACGTGCTCCGCTGGGCGGCCTCTCAAGGACAACACAGTCGTGCGATCCTGGCATCGCGGCATACGCACCCTTGCCCTGTGGCCCCTGGTCAGGCGGAGCAGAGGTGGCGTGCCGCACGCAGGCCTCGCCTCGCCGCCGTGATGCCCAGCTCCCGGTCAGGCATGGTGCGCGTGATGGCGCGCAGGTCAGAGCTGCGTGCGCCATTGCTGCGTGCAGAGAGTCTGCGCCCTACAGGAACGTTCCGCGGAGCGCGTTCAAACGACGTGGACAGGTGCGCCGCCTGGTCCGCAACGACGTCAAGAGCTCTGGAGCCCCAATCCCCTGGACACCAGCACACCAGCTCGCTGAGGAGCAGCAATCCCTCAAGTCTTCCTCTCCACGATTCCTCCTCGTGTCCTCCACGCGTCCTCCTCGTCCTCCCACCCCGAGCGAGCGAGCGAGCAGCAGTCGGATTGCGCGCGGACGCACCATACCACTGCGTTGCTTTGACGCTGCGGGAGCGCTCGGGACACACACGCGGCGCAGCTCTCTCGTCGAAGGCAGGGGAGGGCCGCCTGAGCGAGGAGGATGCGGGACTACGCGAGGGACGAGAGCGGCGCGACAGTGGTGATGGCATCCAGCGTGGACGAGCGCTTCCCGCCGGAGAACCTGCTCGATGGCAAGGACGCGACCTTTTGGATGACCACGGGCTTGTTCCCGCAAGAAGTGGTCGTCAGCCTCAAGAGCGCGGTGCAGGTCTCAAAGATCACCACGCTCTCCCTCAATGGTGGGTCGAGCGGGGCTGGGGAGGCGCGGAGGCCGGCCATGCCAGGCGTGAGACGCACGCGCGAGTGTGTGCGCCCCTCCCCAAGTGCCCAAAGCGCCGCCAGTGGGGCCCCAGGGAAGCTCCCACAGACGCAGCGTGCTTCATGCACGTGTGAGGCACATGAGCTGCGGCATGCCCGCGCAGCGGCTGTGGGCACTGTGTCCTCCAGCGGGCTGTGTGCACGAGCAGGGGGCATGAGGGCGAGCTCAGGCTGCAAAGGGTCTTTGCACACAGCGCCCTGCTTGTGCCCGCGTGCCTGAATCCCCCGCAGTGAAGAAGCTGGCGGTGGAAAAGTGCGAGACGGACAAGCCCGACGCCTTTGACAAGGTGTTTGAAGTCGGTGAGCGCCCTACCCCACTTTTGTGAGAGCTCAGGGTCATGCGCCTCCCTGTGGAGTTGCTGGTGCGCGGGGCCAATGGCGAGGCGGACAAGGGGGGGCAGCAGGGGGCCCCCGTGCTGTGCAGCGCGCACGAGCGTGGTCCAGCGGCGCTGGCTGAGATGCGGGCCATCCTGGCCCGAGCATGTCCCGGCGAGCGGCAGACGGCAGACGGAGGCCTCAGCACGTTGCCGGTGCAGGGGAAACTGGCCACGCCAGCGGTGGCAGAGCAGGCGTGACGTCACGGCAGGAGTAGGCGGGGACTGCGGCCGCCGTGGGTGTCCAACTCGGTTGCCGAGGCTTCGTCACGACTGCCGACGCGTACAACTCACGGGTGCGCAGAGCTGCCCAACCGAGGGGACCGCCTGCAGACAGAGGTGCACCAAGTCAACATACGAGCCAAGTACCTGCGGTTCACCATCCTCTCAGGGCACGGGGAGTTCGCCACCATCAACCGGTGCGCAGCGCCCCAGGTGCCAGGCGTGCGGCGAAGGTTTGACGCGATGCTCAGGATCCGGGCCTCGTCGCAGCAAGCACACGCGCAGGCACAAAGGTTGGACACCGCTTTGGCGCGGCTGTGCGCGCAGGGTGTCCGTGGTGGGCGAGTCGAGCGGCGGCGAGCCGTAGGGTCGGGTGCCCCGCCCCGCGACACGTGGGGGACGGCCTGCGAAGCGTTGATGGATGCAGGTCTGCCCCGCCGCGCTGCAGCCGTGCAAACGCCAGGTTGGCTGCGCAGGCGTTAGGAGCGCCGGGGACGCCACGGATCCATGCATGCCCTGGGCATGAGGCGCACGGCACGCGTGGATCGGCGCAAGGCGCAGCAGAGCCGCAGTCAGGTGCAGGCCGCACACACCATCTAGAGGCGCGCAGCAGGCCAGACGTGGAGCTTGCCGCTTGGCGCTTGGAGCGCTCCAACGCCTGCAGAGCCACCCGGCGCGCATTGGCCGGAGGGAGGAGGCAGCATCCATCACAAGCCGGTGCGCTGCTGCTGATGGGCCAGCCTTTGGCGCCTCGCAGCCGCGCGACCGCCAGAGCGAAAAAGGGCACACCTGCGAGACCGGCACTGGAAGGGGGCCAGCAGCAGGGCGCCAGCGGCACGGCGTGCGGGGCCGTGCGCAACGTCGCTAACACGCATTGGCGATGGCAGCGAGAGCACCCGCGGTGTGCAGCAGGGGCCCGCCGAAAAAGCCCCACTCGCTTCCGCGCGGGCGCGTCCCACGAGTGGAGCAGCGGGACGAACAGCGGCGCACACGCGATCGTGCGGCTCCACAGACGCTGACAGTCGCCCGCTGCCTGCCCGCCTCGCAGGTGCAGCGCGCGCGGACGCGTGCCGTGTCGCCGCCACGCCTGGGGGTCGCGGAGACGATGCACGCCGGCCAGCAGCAGCAGCGGAAACCCAGAGGCCAGAGGCACCGCAGATGAGGCGCACCTGTACCTGCTGTGCCTAGCCTAGCAGCCGGCCCCCCCTAGAAAGTCTCCCCCTGCACGACATCGACGGTCGCGCCACCACAGGCGCCACAACGCGCAGCTAGCAGCACCCGCACATGAGCGCAGCGACGACGACGCTCATAGCCGCCACCGCGGCCGGGCACCACCACCGCCACCACCACCACGTCGCCATCCTGCGCTCGTCGCCGCCCGCCACGACGGCGGGCGGCGCTGTGGCGTCGCCCACCGGGCCCATCGCTGCCGCCGCCGCCGCCGCCGCCGCCCTGCTGGCCTCCGCAGCGGCGGAGCAGCAGCACCAGCAGCAGCAGCGGCCGCTCCGGCCGACCTCCCTGCTCACGTCCGCGCTGGGCCAGCCCATCCACCCCTTCCTCAGCGCCAACACGGCGGCACCCGCCAGCAGCGCCGCCGGCCACGCCGCCGAGGGAGACGCAGGGCAGCTGCTGGACCAGGTGCTCGACACATGGGACAGGGCGTGGATGGGCTCGCCCACCGCGACGCCCGGATCCGGCGTGAGCCCCAACGTCACGGCCAGCACCAGCCCCTCGCAGCCCTACCACGCCCACATGCGGGCGGCGCACGGCGCCGGGGCCGGCGGCAGCAGCAACGGGGGAGCCGCTGTGGCCGCCACAGCGGCGTCAGCTGCAGCGGCGGCTGCTCCTCTGCCAGTGCCCAGCGCCGCAGCGGCAAGCGACAGCGTGCCCTCGCCGGCGCTGCTGCGCGGCACGCCCGTGCCCAACCTCCCCGCCACGCCGCACCCGGCGCACCGCCCGCTCAGCACCATGGCGGCCGCCGCCGCCGCCGGCAGCACTCCGACGGCGGTGCTGGGCCCAGCCGCCATGGCCGCCGCAGCAGCCGGCTCGGCGTCGCCCTCTGGTGGCAGCTCTTTGGCCATCCTGGTGGCCGGCGCCAGCCCCAGCGACACGGTCGGCACGCGCTCGCCGGCGCACTCCACCGCCTCCTCCGCCACCCTGCTCGGCACCACGCCGCACCACCACCAACTGGCGCATCACCGCAGCCGCAGCCACACCCCGGCCGCCGCCGCCGCCGCTGCCGCCGCCGCCATGCGGCACCCCGCCATGTTCCCCGCCGACGCCGAAGCGCACCAGAACGGCGCCGCCGCCGACGGGCCCGCGCCCAGCGCCGCCGCCATCCCCATTGCGGGCCGCGCCAACGCCTCGGACGGCTCCGCCGCCGCCGCCGCGTGCTCGGTCGACGCGCCGCCGCTGCCGCAGCCCACGCCGCACCACCAGCAGCCGCACCTGCAGCAGCCGCTCCAGGCGGCGGCCAAGGCGGCGGCCACCCGCCCCATCCAGCCGCACCACCCCGTCGCCCCTGCCGACGCCAAGGGCCCCGCCGACTTTGCCTCGGTCTTCTTCTCGCCGCTGCCATACAGCTACCTAGGGGGGCACAGCAGGGACCACAGCGCAGATGCGGACGCCGCCGTCGGGCACCGCGCCGCCGCGCTCGCCGCCGCCGCCGCCTCGCCCGCCGCCGGGTGGGGCAACGGCGAGCTGCTGCCTGCCGGCGGCGGCGGCGGCGGCGCCGCCGCCGCTGTCGCGAGCTGCTTTGGCCTGACGCCGACGTCGGTCGGGGGCAGCGGCGGCGTGAGCGAGATTGTGGCGGCGGTGGGCGATGAGTCGAGCGCTTGCAGTAGCAGCGGGGGCGTCGAGGGCGTGTCCGAGGAGGAGGAAGAGGAGGAGGCGGCGC
>VFQP010004453.1_pt1 | contig 13051 bp, 19 predicted proteins | sample 3512351 | NCBI WGS metagenome assembly VFQP01 (sample SAMN10412372, study PRJNA504923) | tailings metagenome | isolation source: Relicate 1 Philex TSF1 revegetated site | place: Philippines: Tuba, Benguet | collected 2017-08-29 | reverse complement strand
GGCGGCGTCGCGAGGACTCTGCATGTGGCTCTCCACCCATGAGGGGCGCTCACAGGTCCCCCGCCAGCCCCACCAGGTCCTCCTCCAAGTCCTCCAAGTCCTTGAGCACCTGCGGGCAGCAGGAGGGGGGGAGGGCGCAGGGGGTGATGCCGTCAGCGGCGCAACCCTCGTGAGAGCGCGCGCGCACGCGCTCCAACGTCGAGCCTCCCACGTGGCGAGGCGCGCAACAAACAAACTGCCGGCGCGGCTTCCTCCACGCCCAAGGCGTCACGACGGCGACGCCCCGCCGCCCCGCCGGGGGCCTGCGGCACTCGCGCGCACAGCAAACCGCGTGTGTGCACTCTTCTCACCTGGGTAAAGGTGGGTCGGTCGGCGGCCTTGAAGGCCATGCACTTGGCAATGAACTTGCGCAGCGAGGTGGGGCAGCCCTGAGCCAGCTGCAGCTGCCGGCCGCTCGACACGGCCATGATGATTTGCGCCTGGGTGAGCCCCATCCACGGCCGCTGGCACATGAACATCTCCCTGCGGGGAGGCGCAGCGCAGCACGGTGTGTGTGCAGGGCGCGGTTGCCGCTCCAGGTGCGCACAGCCAAGCGGAGCAATGCCGTGGCTCCCTTGCCGCTGACCAAATCCGCAGCGCAGGGCACGCGCCCCACCTCTTGCTCCCTTGCCCCCCATTCCCAGCGCATGGCATCACCCCCTCCTCCCTGGCGCTCACCACATGATGACCCCAAAGGCAAACACGTCGGCGGCCGTGGAGGCCTTGCCCTCTGACAGCATCTCTGGCGGCATGTGCGTGACGGTGCCCATGGTGCGCGTCTGCATGGCCACGCCCTCGTGCTCCAGCACCTTGCTCAGGCCAAAGTCGCACACCTTGGCCGTGAACTTGCGCTTGTCCTGCGAGTATGGTGCGCGACTTGCATCTCTGTTTGGGCACCGCGGCAGAGCCGGATCAGCACCCACCGGATGCTTCAGACCGCGTGCGGTGGTGTGGTGGCGAGCCGCTCGCGCGCGCTGCCACGGCCGGCAAGAAGCGTTGCTTTGCGCCACCGGCCCTGCCGCTCTCGTTCACCACAGCACGTCCGCTGCAGCACCCGGGTATCGCGCGGCGCGGGTGGCGCGCACCTTTTCCGAGCTGGCCAGCAGCACGTTGTTGGAAGAGAGGTCCGAGTGCACGATGCGGCAGCTGTGCAGGTAACACATGGCCGAGGCAATCTCGCGCGCCGTGGCCAGCAGAGGCGCGTAGTCGCACTCAAACATGTTGTCGGCCCGGCGGAAGGCGCCCTTCTCCACGGCGTCCGCCAGGCTGCCCTGGTTGCAAAACTCCTGCAGGACCAAAAAACAGCGTGCGCACGCAACGTGCCGCGACGCCAGCTGACCTGGAGACCTGGCGTGCTGCCTCGGCCCGCAAGCGTTCGCATCTCCCCCAAAGCGCGTGCGTGCCACCGGGTGCGTGCGCGGGCCGACGCACCATGACCAGCCACGTCTCCATCATGACGCCGCCGTCGTGCCGCTCCACCGTGCCCTGCAGCTCCCGAGTGAAGTGCTTGTACGTGTGCACCTGCAGCACGTGCCGTCAGCGCCAGAGCAACGGCATCAGCGCGGCACCTGGCTGGACACAGCCGCCGCCGCCGGGGGATAGCTGCGCGTCCGCATCACCGCCCCCCGCACACTCACCACGTTGGGGTGGCTGAGCTGGGCGCTGAGCAGCGCCTCCATCTGCTCCCTCTGCCCGCCCGTGCCGCCGCCCGCGCTGTCGCGCTCGCCGTCGTCGCCCGCGCCGCCCCCCGCGCCCCCCTGCGTGTACTCTAGGATCTTGATGGCCACCTGCGCGCCGTTCCACCGCCCTGCACACACACACACACATGCGCGCCACGCACACCACCACACACACGCGGCCGTGGAGCCACCTGCGGCCTGCCACCTGAAGCGGCCACTTCACCCGCCCCGCCACGGCCGCGGCAAGCTCTGGCGCCAGGGCTCCTTCCCCCACCCTCTAGCCCGCCGCGCTCACCCCTGTAGACGCGCCCGTAGGACCCACGGCCCAGCAGCTGGCCCAGCTTGACGTCGTCAAAGGGGTCGGACCGCCCGGCGTTGAGCAGCGTGAAGGCGTTGCGCGAGGAGCTGTTTGGCGCCGACCCGGGCAGGGCGCCGCTGCCAGACAGGCTGGTCAGCGGGCTGCCCGTGCTGGCGCCCTCGTCCTGAACCTGCGGTGCGGGTGCGCGCATCGGACGCGGGGCAAGCACGTCAACACACCCACCTCTTGCCCCGCTACCTGCCTGCGACCTGCGACGCGACGCGCTGACTCACGCGCTGACTCTCGACTCCAACGTTGCGCTCGCACGGCCACGACGTGACGAGCAGCGAGCGGCGCCCGCGTCGCGCGCAGCACACCTCCTCTAGCCCAGCCCAGCCCCTGGGCAGAGCGCGTAGCGAAGCTTGCTCACCTGTCCTTGCGAGAGGGTGGCGAAGTAGTAGGTGGGCCCCTCCCCGTCCTCGGTGCTGGGCAGGATGGCGGGCACGCCCACCAGCGGCATGTAGCTGTCCATGTTCTCCGTGTTGGCGCACCGCATGTGCAGCGTCAGGTGCCGCTTCTGCCGCCGCTGCGCCGTGAAGAACACACGCAGCTCAAACGGCTCGCGCTCCTGTACCGCCTTGCGGTACGCCGCCTGTGCCGCCTCGGGGTCGTGAGAGTCAATCTGCGCGCGCATGCGTCCCACAAGCACGATGGTCAGGTAAGCGCGCCGCCTGGCGCCGTCCCCCAGAGCTGTGGGCTGGCGCGTCAGCCTGGGCAAGTGCGTTTGCGACGAAATCAGGAGGGCGGCAGCTCGCCTTGAAGAAGCTCCAGAAGCCGTTGCCGAGGTCGGCCTTGCTGAAGCCCGTGAGCTGCTCCCAGGCCTCGTTGATGAACTCAACGGGCCACAGGGGCTCGTCCACGTTGCACAGCACAATGCCCTCCCTACACGCACGCACACACATGCACACGCACGCACCGCCCCGTGCAGATGGCTTGGGCGCGTGCTGGGGACTCACGTCCGCGTACGGTGATCAAGCACACGTGGGGCGCAAGCGAGGCGTGAGCAGCGCCGCCGCTCACGTGGCCCTGAGCAGCTGCGTGTTCTCCTGCGTGAGCGCGGCGCTGACGGCCTTGTGCTCCTCCAGCACCTTGTCCTTCTCCAGCTCGCGCACCACCATCTGGGCCAGGTTGGCCAGCACCATGCACTGCTCGGCGTCAAACTGGCGCGGCGCGCGGTCAATGATGCACCTGCAACACGCGCGTCACAGCAGCACAGGCACACTGCGCTTGACCCAGGGCCGCCTCCCTCCCTTGCCCTCCTCGCTGTGAGCTGCATTGCTGCGGCGCGGGCGCCGCCCGCCACACTCACAGCGAGCCGAGCCGCAGGTTGTTGCTGGCCACCAGCGGGCACCCTGCAGTTGGCACACACCGGCGTGGAATGCGATTTGCAAGGGTTGGGCGCGGGGCCAGAAAGGGCCCGGCAGAGGAGGCCCGCCAGCGCCTGCCGCACGCGAGCACGCCGTTGGCTGCGGACCTGCGTAGAAGCGGATGTCTGGCGGGCCTGTGACAAGCACGTTGTGCTTGAAGCGGGCGTCCTGCGTGGCGTCTGGCACCACCAGCACTTCGGGGTGCTCGGGCAGCAGCGTCCTGCAGGTTGAGGCACGGCATCACAGATGCGGCACGCGTGGTTGAGCCTGCGCGCCTGCTCGCTGGCCGCCCTGCGCCCGGCGACGGCGCCCGCACCATGCGCAGAAGGACGACTTGCGGTCCGTGTGGTCCGTGGCCAGCCCCTGCACGCTCTTGAACCACTGGCGGTCCTTGTCGACCAGGCTGACCAGCGCGATGGGCACCTGCGGCCGCCCAGGCACGCGCCAGTCACACCGCATGCACGCATCTGAGCGCACAGGTGGCGTAGAGGTTGCGTGCTCTGCTGCTGCTGCTGGAATCCCGGCCTGGCGCGCTCAGGCCGGTTGAGATTGCGTGCGACCACCCGCCGGCTCAACCGTCCGCACACGCCCTGACCTTGAAGACGAGCGTGGCCAGCTGCGTTATGCTGTCGAAGCGCGGGTCGGGCGCCGTGTCGAGCACGCCGAGTTTGCAGAGGTATCCGTGGCGCTCGGGCTCGTTGGGCGGCAACGGGGCGCCCTGGTAGCCTTCGGGCGTGAAGGAGACGTGCGGGAGGCGCTCTGAGGACTTGCCGTTCTGCTGGCTCGCCGCGCCGTCTCCCGCGGGCGTCGCGGAGGCGCCCGAGGTGTGCACGATGTTTGTGCTGCTGCTGTGCGCAGGCGTAGTGGCCTGCGGCGCATACCGGGCGGCAGGCGGCTGTGAGGAGAAGCAGCCGCCCATCGTGCCGCAATTGGCGCCGCTCTGTCCCTCGCGAGGGCCGGGGGTGCTGATGTCCGCCGGCATGCACGCTTTCGCCTCGGCGCGCACCTTGCTCTGCAGCTGGCTCTTGGAAGGGGCGCCGCCCAGCAGCTTGGGGCGCGAGGTGCCCGACCCCATCTCCCTGCGGCGTGATCTGCGCGTTCTGGGACCCGCGCGAACTCGATGCCGATGCCGTGCGATTTCAGTACGGGAGGTCTTGGGAGCGAGATGGCTCGCATGCGGGCCGCCCAGACGAACACGAATCGGCCCGGCGCGCGCACAGGAGCAGCAACTCGTCAAGCTTCCACGGCAGGAGCCTCATGTCCTCAGCGGCTCAGCATGCGCTCGGCGGCGACGCCAGCGCTGCGCAGGCGCCAGCAGAGCCCGAGCCTGGCACGCTCGCAGCGCACCAGGCGCTGACGGTGACAGCAGCGCCGCAAGGCGAAGGCCCAGGGCCAGGTGCCCAGCAGGAGGGGCCCCCGCAGGGCGAGGGCGACGCGCCCGCCGCCGAGCTCGACCCCGCAGAGGCGCTGCAGCTGGAAATCAGCATGGCGTTCAAGGAGCTCGGCAGCATCCAGCTCACGCAGCCCACCGAGGAGGAGCTGGCGCAGGCGGAGCTCGAGCAGGCGCTCATCATGCACCAGATGGCCGAAGGGCAGAAGCAGCACGCCGCCACGGCGCCCCACGGGCGCGCCGGCGCCTCCGCTGACCCGCAGGCAGGGACAGCAGGTGGCTCAGGCCAGCCGTTAGCTGGTGGGCTGGCGTCCATGATGTCGCACCACTCTGACGCGTCGGGGGCGCTGCTCAAGGGCATCCTCAGCATGCCCGTGCACGACGAAGACGAAGTGCAGGCACGTGTGCGTTGAGCTTTAGATTGATTTTGGTGCAGCCATATCCCTTGGCAAGGGTGGTGCGCTTCGCATCACACGAAGCGCCATGCCCCAGGATTGGTGATCCACAGCAGGGTTCCTGCCACCTCCCGTCCCACCCACTTGCAGGTGGAGACCGAGGTGCAGAAATACCAAGCCCGTATCAAGCGGTCCGTGCAGCGAGACATCAAGTGAGCGTGCTGGGTGCTCGCTGGCGCTCACCCAGCGCACACGCTCACACGGGGTCGGCGCAACCGTGCCTGACCGCCTGGTGTTGCCTGGCCCGCCCGGTCCCGGTGCAGGAAGATGCTGGCGTCCACAAAGGCGTACGTCAAGCACTACAGCCCGCCGCCCGTCATCAGCAAGGAGCAGCTCAGCACGCTGGCGGCGCCCAAGGGCCTGCTGCACCCCGACACGCAGCTAGCGCTGGAGGCGGGCACAGACTACGGGTGAGGCCGGACGACGTGTGCTTTTGCGCTCACCCACCGTCCACCCCACACGCCCTGACCTGGGCGCTGGCCCTGTTCATGCTGCGCCCACGGCAGGGAGTACGCGCGGCGCAAGGCGGAGCAGCTACGGCAGGCGAGGCTGCGCGCCGAGGCGGAGCAGGCAGAGCACGGCAAGCAGGCCGACGTGCTGCGGCAGCAGCTGCACAACTACCAGGGCTGGAAGGCACAGGTGTGGCGGCCGCGCATCTTCAGGGCCCCCGCGGGCTGCACGACGTGCACGCCCGCCGCTGCCCTGGTGCCGCCACCGGGTTCCTTGTGCGTGACTTGCGTGTGTGTGTGGCCGCAGCGCGAGTCGCTCAAGAAGGAGATCCTCTCGAGCGAGGCCAGGGCCCAGGCGGAGCACGGGCGCCGGGTGGCCAAGTACGTGGCCGAGCGCGCGCAGCACGAGCTCAAGCACTACAAGGCGCAGCAGGACGCGGCGCGGGGGCGGGCAGCCCAGGTGCACCAGGAGAAGCTGGCCGCCAACTTCCACTAGGAGAGCTCTCCCTCCCGCTCATCGCTGCGACCCAGGGCGATGACCCTCAGCATGCAGCTGGGTGCCCTTTGTGCGTGCTGCCGTAGATTTGTTAGTTGTGCAAGCGCCAGAGGAGGGACGGAGAAATGCAGCGGCTCCCCAGCAGCAGCAGGCGGCAGGCGGTGACTGCGCGCGCCGCGCCGGCAGCGCACCAGCAGCCACGCCCGGCGCCGCGGGTTGCGGTCCGCGTCCTGCGCTACCCGGACGGTGCAGAGCGCAAGATCCGCTACCCCTTGCCGCCCCCAGAGGAAGACCTGTCTGAGGACGTGTGGACGGACGGCGACTTTTGGGGGCCGCACTCGCTGTGGAGCAGCGCCACGCGCACGTCCCCCGCAAAGCCGCAGCAGGCCTCTGCGCCACCTGCGCCGCCACCACCTCCTCCTGCAGCAGCAGCCCCACCCAAGCCTGCCGCGCCACAGGTGCGCTCTCTTGCGCGGGGGTGCAACTGGGGTTCCTCGACGCAGACTTCGACCACCTCCGCGGAGCACGCCGGTGCTCGCAGGTGACGAGCTTCTCGTTCGCCGACCTCCTGCGCGAGGCCGACGCGTTGGCGCAGCGCGTCAAGGGGTCCTACCAGGTGCGCGACGCAAACTCCGAAAGGCAGCGCGAAGGACGCAGCCGGGCGACCAGAGCGCAGCAGGGCGCTGGGCGCAGGACGACATCGCCGACTGCAGGCACAGGAGAAGCCGCAGGTTGCAGATCCCCACAGGTTCCCTGCCCACCGGGCGCACGAAACCGCGCGGCGGCGGCTCCGCGCAACCCACCGCCTGGATCCAACCGGCCTGCACTGCTGCAGGTGCTGCACGGCTGCCCGTGGGTCGCGCCGCGGCCCATGTTCGTGCTGGCCGTCTCGCTCAGCTCGTTCGACTCCTCCCAGCGCATGTACACCCTGCGCACGCGCGTGCCCAAGGAGCGGCACGTCACCGACGAGCTGGCCCGGGTGAGCGGGACAGGGCTGTGTGCTCAAGCCGCTGCTCTTTGGCTGCGAGCGAAGCGCCGGGTCCTCACCGGCGCGCCCTCCTGCCTACGCCGGCCCCCCCTGCCCGCAGGTGCTGGGCGACGCGTCCCTGGCGGCGTCGTTCGAGCTGTCCGACATGCAGGACGGCGTGGTGGCGCTGCGCACGCGCGAGCAGGCCGAGCGCTTTGCCGCCAGCCTGGTGGACCCCGAGCACCGCGACACGGCCTACAGCGACGTGCGTGCGCGATACCGCCACACACACCAGCGCTGCCGTCGCCGTCACGCGCACAATGCTGGACTCGCGAACAGCTTGCTGAATTGCTCCGTGCTGGAATCTGGCGCATTTGCCGCCCCGTGCTACCGCAGGTGAGCATCCTGGAGATGTCCTCCCACGAGCTGTTCCGCGTGGCCGTGGGCGAGGCCAGGGGCTGTGTGGTGGCCGTGGGCTTCAATCCCTCGCCGCCGGCCGCCCCCGCCGCCCCGGCGCCGCGGCCCTCGGGGGGCTGCAGCCGCGTGGCGCCGCAGCGAGGGGAGGACGACGAGGAGCGGGAGTGGGTGCCCACGGCGCAGCAGCTGGCGCAGCAGCTGAGGGGCCCCTCGCCCATGGCGTGAGCGCGCGCCCGGGGGACGCGTGCGGGAGCTTGCGGCGGCAGCGGCTCTGATGCGCTGATGGGACACAGCCTCCTGCCGGCGCCTGGGTGGTGGGGGGCTTGCGGGGGCGCGAGGGCGTTGGGCTCGTCCACGGCACCAGGTGCAGCAGAGCTGGCGACCTGGGTTGGTGGTGGTGGTGGGGAAATGTCACGTGAAGGGGCCAGCGCGCCTTGATTGTGGGTGGTGGGGCCGGCGAGGCGAGCGTCAGTGTGTGGCGGGAGAGGTATGGCCAGGCTTGGCCCCTGGCTCTCGAGTGCTGGGCGGCCTGCCTGCGCTGTCCACGGGTGTGCGCTTTGGCGGCCAGCGCGGGGCGCGACCGCCTTGCTGTCCCTTTTCCCTTTTCCTGCACCGAGGGGCGTCTCTCTTCATGCTCACGACGTCCTGTTCCGTCTGACGAGCGCTGCTGCCGCGCACGCGTGGGCCTTGCAGAGGGGCGTGAAGACGGCGTGCCTCAGGGCCTGTAGTGCTCGTGGTGGTGGTGGTGGCGCGCCCCGCTGTGCCGGCTGTTTCTAACGACCGTGTGGAGAGCACGTCTCTGACTCACTCAGCCTGGAAAACCTGTGCGGACTGACTGTTGAACTTATCGATTGACGGCCCGAAGTGTATTGGTTGCTACGCGTGGAGGGTGCGCCCGTGCGCCCGTCTGGTGCTGTCCCGGTGCCCATCTCTCAGTCTGCGTTTGCGTCAACTGAGGGCTGGTCTGCGAGAGGCCTGATGGTCCACCAGCGGAGTTGGGAGTTTGCTTTTGTTCATCTGTCGTTGCTGTTGCGAGGCGGGGAAAGGTGTGCCGGGCTCAGCGTCGCTCGGTGAACCTGACCTGCGTCAGCTTGTCACGGTTTCGCTGTGCGTCAGCGGCGGCGGCGGTGATGGTGGTGCTGTGCCTGGGCCACGTCTTGCCATGGGATCGCGCACAGCAGGTCGTGTGGCGATCTGCCCAAACACGCGTGCAAATCCGCGTGCAAACGCAAGAGTCACCTAGTCGTGCACAGGCCCTCCCTCTCCTGTGCGGCGGCCAGCGGAAAAACCTGCCCAAGCTCCTAGCGCGCAGAATGATGAAACGTCTTGTCAAGCGTCACGCCGTCGGGTCACTGGTCACTGCCGCGGGCCGTCATCCTCCGCCGGCGGGCCCGGCGGCCGCGTCTGCTGCCCGCCCTCCCCGTCCTGCTCGCCTGGCGCCGCAGAGGAGGATGAGGAGGCGGAGGGGCCGGGCTGCGAGGCCGCCAGGCGCTTGCGCAGCTCCCTCAGCACGTTGGCAATGTCCGTCATGCCCGGGTAAATGGTGAGCGCCAGCTCGAAGGCCTCGGCCGCCTCGGGCTCGCGACTCAGCATGAGGCTGCGCGCGCAGTCGCAAGGGATAGACGCGGCCAGACGCAGGCGCGTTGAGCAAGCACCACGCAAGCGCGCCGTGGCCAGAGGAGGCGCAGCGCGCCAGGCGGCGTTGTGCCACCCGCACAGCTGCGGACTGACCCTGGCTCGTCACAAACCACAGCCACGCCCGCACGCTCACTAGCAGAGCCCCATGCCCGAGGCCGCGCCAAAGTGGTACGGCTGCATGGCCAGCACGCGCTTGCAGTCCTCAATCGCCTCCTCGAACCGCTTCATCGTGTAGAGCACCGTGGCCCGCTTGTTGTACCCCTGCGCGCGCCGCGGGGCACCAGTGGCGTCCTAGCAGCAGCCTGAGGCACCACCAGCACATGCGTAGTTGCGCCGGGCCCTAGGCCAAGGCAGACGCAGGGCAAACGGGCCCTCTCCACCTCGTGGCAGGCTTGATGTGGGCGCGAGTGGCACAGCTGAGCAAGCGTCATGGCTGGCTGTCGTGTGCGAGCCCCCTCCCCCCCCTTTCCCCTGTGGTGCACGACGGTCTCCTTGCGGGCCGGGGGCGAGCAGAGCAGGTGTGTCTGTACGCACGCCCGCGCAGGTGCCCGCACCTCTGCAAAGCTGGGCGCGCGTCGGATCATGTCGTCAAAGACGGCCAGCGCCACCTCGCGCGTGGCGGGGCTGTGCATGAGGCTCACGCCGCGCACCATGAGCTCGTTGATGTCCGGGTCGGGGCTGCGTGTGTGCATGTGTGGGGAGGACAGGCACACGCCAGGCACGGGTCAAGAGGTGGATGGGTCTGCACGCCCCTCTACCCGCGTGGCCCGCAGCACCGCAAGCGGAGCGAGCAAACGACCTCATCCAGGAGGCTGTGGCTGCAGCGCAAGTCAGGTAGTGGAGCACGCGAGGCCGCAGTGCCCATGCTGCGAGGCCTCACTTGCGCATGAAGAGCGCCCACATGGCCTCGTAGGCGAGGTCCGCCAGCTCGGGGTCGCCCAGGCACGCGGCCAGATCAGGCACCACCACGTCATCGCCCGCCTCCACTGCGAGCGCGCCAGCAAGCGCATGGCAGGGCCCCGGCAACAATGGAGCTGAGCGCACGGAGGGTGGGGGCAGGCGGTGCCCCCCTGCGGTTGCAGCTGCCGTCGGCCGCCGCACCCATGGCCTTGATGGCCTGCTGGCGCTCCTGCAGCGAGCCGCCCCTCAGGACGGACACCTGGCCGTACAAGTACTGCTGCACCGCCGGCAGGCTGGCCACCTGGCTCTGCGCAGCGTGAGAGGGGCAACGGGGCGGACTCCGTTGGCCGGACGCGGAGGAGGGCACGCGCCCGGCGCTGCGCGTCATTGTCCACCTCGCACCTTGACCTCGTCGCGCAGCGCTGCGGCAAGCTTGTAGTCCTCTTCTGACACGGCCACGTCCAACTGCCTGCGCACAACGAGCCAGCAGGTTCCGCTGCAGCCGCACGCTTGAACTCGAGCGCTCACCACGGTTTGCACGGCTTGCTGGCAGCGCACGCTGACCTCTTCAAGAGCCGCAGCGCCGCCCAGCGCTCCTCTCTCCTCGCCGGCCCGCCGCTGGCTCCCTCTGGTGTGCTGGGAGGAGCTGTCGTGACGGGGCCCGCGCCTCCGTCCGGGTGCGCTGCGTGCGCCTGGCACTGCCTGGGCCTCAAGGGCAGCGCCCGCTGCCACCCGGGCCAGTGCCGCTGGTGCGCAGCTGCGTGCGCTGCAGCTACATGGCCCAGAGCGAGGTGCGCGGACTGACGTGTTCGCTCGCAGCGCCCCCATCCCCTCCGGCGGCCCACGCCGGCGGAGGGCGAAGGCGAAGTGGTACACAGTTGGGCCTGCATCCTCCGTAGTGGGCAGCGGGCACCGCGCGTGTGTGCGTTGCTCGCGACACAGCATGCGTGTTCGGGCTTACCGAACCTCAACTGGGCTCCAGAGCGAGAGCTGTAGAGTAGCAGGCAGGCGCAGCGACTCGATCTTCTCAGGAGCCCCTGCGCCAAGCGCTTGAGAGCCCGATCGATCGTCCCCGCGCTGGTCACGACTTCTCGCTGTGCAGCAGCCCACGCAGCGCACCGCAGCGGCTGATCGGCGCTGCTCAGCGCGCGGAGGCACCGCCCCTCTCTTCTAGCGCCGCGCCTCGTGCGCCAGGAGGGGCGGGGCGGCTCGGAGGGCCATGGCAGCGGCAGCGGCGAGAGCGCGCAACCAGCGGCTGCCTCCAGAGGTCAACCGCGTGCTCTTCGTGCGCAACCTGCCCTTCAACATCAGCGCCGATGACATGTGAGCAGCCTGGGGCCGCGCATGGCGAGCTTGCGCGCGCTCCTGGCAGCGCCCCGGCAGCACCCGCACCGTGCTGCACAGCCCAAGCCTGCAGCAGCCACAAGGCGGGGAAGAGGTCCTGGCTCTGAAGCAGCATGCCGGCTGACGTGCTGCTGCTGCATGCGCTCTTGGCGCCACCTGCGCCGTGGTGGCCCGCAGGTACGACATCTTTGGCAAGTACGGCGCCATCCGGCAAATCAGGATGTGAGTGCAGCAACGCCACGGGAGCACCATGCTGCGAAGGACGGGGAAGGGGAAGGCGCCCTGCGTGCTGGTGCGCACGTCCGCCAGCGCGCCGCCCCTCCCCTGCTCGACCCATTCCCTCCACCTGCACAGAGGCTTCACCAAGGAGACGCGCGGCACGGCGTACGTCGTCTACGAGGACATTTACGACGCCAAGAACGCGTGCGACCACCTGTCTGGCTTCAACGTGGCCAACCGCTACCTCATCGTGCTGTACTGGAGCAAGCAGCACATGCAGAAAAAGGTGTGAGGGAGGGCCGTGGGCGTGCTGCGCGTGGCGTGCGGGTGAGCTTGAACCGCCTGGGGAGGGGAAGCGCCTCGCAGGAGGCGGCTCAGAGGTGGGTGGGGGAGCCAAGCTTGGCGTCGCGGTTCTCCATGCTGAGAAGAGGCGCTTGCACGCGCATGTGCCCGTCCTCGCTTTGCAGCTGAGCACCAAGGAGCAGGAGGCGGCGCTACGGGACCTGCAGGCCAAGCACGGGGTGGACGGCGAGCAGCACGCGAAAGCAAAGTGAACCCGTTGCTGTGGCGTGGTGTGGCGTGGACTGCGTCTTCCCGCTGCTGCAAGCTGCACGTGGCGTGAGGAGCGCAAGCTTGCCGGCCGCAGCACGAGAGACGAGGGAGACGGGGGCTTCACACTCAACGCACAGTGACAAGAAGCACAGATGCACGCAGCCACCGCCGAACGCAGCACGACAGATGCAAAACGAACATCACGGCTGCGCGGTGCGCTGCTTGAGCAGGTCGGGCAGGGCGGCGACCAGCTCCTGCGCCTTGTTGATGACGCCGTCCTGGTGCTGTTGAAGGTCCTGGTAGCCCCAACCGCTGACCTCGTACAGGAACGGGTCCTCCACCTTGGTGCGGATGCCTGTGCCACAGCAAAGGAGCGCAGGGGCAAGCCAGCAAGCTCGGGCGGGGGAAAGAGCACGTGTGAGCCCCGACCTTGAGCCTGCAGGGCAGCCGGGGTGGCCCACGCGCTCACCGGACAGCTGCTCAATGGTGGCGATGCCACAAAAGGGGACGTAGAGGTCGCTGTACCCGCCTGCGCCATCAGCGGGCACGGCGAACAACCACCATCTCACGCAGGCAAGCAGAGAGCAGTCCAGAGCAGACCCGCCGCGCGCCCACCACCACCCCGCAACGGCTCACCTTCGTGCAGCAGCACCAGCCTGCCGCCGCACAGCCGGTTGGCCGCCTCCTGCACCTTGCTCGTCATCCACCTGCCCGCGACGCGACGCGACACATCCACAGGGGAAGCAGCGACGCACACGCGTTGGCGGGCCCGTGTCCGTGG
>VFQP010004452.1_pt1 | contig 13051 bp, 9 predicted proteins | sample 3512351 | NCBI WGS metagenome assembly VFQP01 (sample SAMN10412372, study PRJNA504923) | tailings metagenome | isolation source: Relicate 1 Philex TSF1 revegetated site | place: Philippines: Tuba, Benguet | collected 2017-08-29 | reverse complement strand
AGTACTGGAACCAGGATACGCCGATCTACGTCAATGCGCGTCACAAGGCCGTGCATTACGAGCTGATCGCCCGCCAGCTTGCCGATGCGCTGCCGCAAGGGCTCCCGGCGGTGCTCGATTTTGGATGCGGCGAGGCGCTCTCGGCGGACCTCGTCGCCAAGCGATGCCAGGTTCTGCATCTCTGCGATGGTGCGGAACTCGTGCGCACGCGGCTCAAGCAGAAGTTCGGGCTGCTCGGAAACGTCGTCGTGATGGCACCCGAGCAGCTCGGCGAGATCCCTGAGGGGAGCCTCGACCTCATCTTCGTGAATTCGGTGCTCCAGTATTTGAGCCGTGCGGACCTGGACGGCCTGCTAGCGACATGGCGCCGCCTGCTGAAGCCCGGCGGACAACTGCTGATCGCCGATGTCGTACCGCCGGACGTTGGGCCGCTCACGGATGTTGCGGCGCTGCTGAAGCTCGGCGCGCAGAACGGCTTCTTCATTGCGAGCTTCGTCGGCCTCGCGCGGACGTTCTTTTCGGATTACCGGAAGACGCGGGCAACCCTCGGCCTCGCGCACTACAGCGAAGCCGATATGCTCGCGATCCTCACTGCCGCCGGCTACGATGCTCGCCGCCGCGCCCAGAATTTCGGGCACAATCAGGCGCGCATGGCGTTTGTGGCGGTGCCGCGGCCGTAGCGCACCCGAACGCCAATTCAATCGCAAGATTCGGATCGCGCCGGCTTCGGCCCGAAATCAAAGTCCGCGCGCCTCAGGCAACCGTCGTTGCCTGCCCATGGAGAATGGCATGTCGCCAAGCCCGCCGATCAACCGATCCATGACGGCGCTCGAATGGATGACGCTCGCTGCGCTGGCGGCAGTGTGGGGTGGCGCGTTCTTCTTCAATGCGATTGCCGTCAAGGAGCTGCCTGTCTTCACCGTTGTCGTCGCGCGCGTTGCACTGGCTGCGTTGGTGCTGCTCGCTGTCCTGAAACTCGCCGGCATCAGGATGCCCGTCGACCGGCGCGTGTGGCTGGCCTTCTTCGGCATGGGGCTACTCAACAACGCCATCCCCTTTTTGCTCATCGTCTGGGGGCAGAAGCACATTGCCTCGGGTGTCGCGTCCATCCTGAATGCTTCGACGCCGTTGTTCACGGTCATCCTCGCGCACATGATGACCGAGGACGAGAAGATGACGGGCGGGCGCCTCTTCGGCGTGCTCGCAGGTCTTGCTGGCGTGGCAATCATGATCGGCGGCGATGCCGTGCACGCCCTTGGGACAAGCGTCATGGCTCAGCTCGCCTGTCTTGCCGCCGCTGTCAGCTATGGTTTTGCGGGTATTTTCGGGCGGCGCTTTCGGGCAATGGGTGTCGCCCCCATGGCCACGGCTGCCGGTCAGCTTATTGCGTCGAGCATTCTGCTCTTGCCCATGATGCTGGTACTCGATCGTCCGTGGTCGATCCCGGCGCCTAGCATGAATGCCATTGCAGCCCTGATCGGCATCGCCACGCTTTCCACGGCATACGCCTACGTTCTCTTTTTCCGGCTGCTTGCAACGGCGGGGGCGAGCAACACGTCGCTCGTGACGCTCCTGATCCCCGTCAGCGCCATTCTGCTCGGCACGGTGTTCCTCGGCGAGACGCTCGAACTCAGGCACATCGCCGGCATGGCGATGATCGGCCTCGGCCTCCTGGCCATCGACGGGCGGCCGTGGCGCGTAGTGCGGTTCCATATGAACCCCTTGATGGGACCGCGCAGCGACTAGCGCTACTGCCTGCCGCGCAACCTATCCAGCAGCTCAGCTGTCGGATAGGCGTCCGCGACCATGCCGAGGCGCAGCTGTTCCTTCTTCACGGCGGCGCGCGTGCCGGCGCCGATGATGCCGTCGATGCGGCCGACATCGTGGCCGCGCTTGGCGAGCAGCGTCTGCAGCTCCTTGGCCTGATCGAGGCTCAGCGACGGGATGTCCTTCCCGACGTCGCGCATCTCAGGGGCACCAGCGTAGCGCGACGCGAGATAGCCGACCGTCGTCGCGTAGTTCAGAGAGTGGTTCCACTCGAGATAGATCTTGAAGTTCGGGTAGACGAGGAACAGCGGCCCGTCGCGGCCCATGAGCGCGAGCAGTGAGGCCTGCATGCCATCGGCCTGGATGGGCTTGCCGTCGACACGCGTCACGCCCCACTTGGCCCACTGGCTGCGTGGATGCTGGATGGTGAGGTCCGCCTCGGCCCAGTTCAGCGTGCGCGGCGCGCGTACTTCCTCGAGCCAGGGCTCGCCCGCGCGCCAGCCGAGGTGCTTGAGATAGGCGGCCGTCGAACCGATCACGTCGGCGGGACTCGAGAAGAGATCGCGGCGGCCGTCGCCGTCGTAGTCGACGGCGTGCGCGAGATAGTGTGTGGGCAGGAACTGCGTCTGGCCGAGCTCGCCGGCCCAGGAGCCGATCATGTCGGCCGGCTTCAGGTCGCCGCGGTCGATGATCTTGAGGGCGGAGATGAATTCGCGCGTGAACATCTCGCCGCGTCGGCAGTCATAGGCGAGCGCCGCGAGCGAGCGCAGGACGGAGAGCTTGCCCATGCCGACACCGAAGTCGCTCTCCAGCGCCCAGAAGCCGGTGATGACCGGAGCGGGTACGCCATACTCCTTCTCGGCGCGCGCGAAGGTTGCCCGATGGCGCTCCATCTGGCGCATGCCGTTCTGGATGCGATTGCGCGAGACGAGCTTGCCGCGGAAGTCGACGAAGCTTTGCCCGAAGAATGTCTGGCGGCGGTCGCGCGCGATGATGCTCTGGTCGAGCGTCATGTCATCGAGAACGGCGGAGAGCGTCGCCTTCGTGACGCCGGCCGCAGCGGCCTCCTGGCGGAAGTTGCGGAGCCAGCTCTCGAAGCTGCCCGTATTCTGGCAGTTCATCTTGCTCGGGTTCGGCGGCGGTGGCGTGGCCCCTGCGCCGGCACCGAGGGCAATGGTCGCCGTGAGGGCGGCGAGCGCGGAAAGGGCGCAGGCTCTGAGGCGGGCGGTGCGGCGCATGCAACTCCTCGAAGATGTGGATGGAATCTGCGGGCATTGATAGCCGGGCCAATGCGGCAAAATCATGCGGGAATTCCGTTCTGGTGGCCGCGCCAAGCGCCCGGAGACTTGTGGCGCTTCTGCCGCGTCCCCAACAGGATTAGCGCGGATCGGCCCCGGGGGCTGGCAAAGCCATGGCACGGCCGCTATAGCGGGGACAAGGTTAATGGCATTCCTCTGCACACAAGCGATCTGCGAAAGGAGCGGCCATGCGGACGTTCTCTATCTTCACGGCAGCAGCGGGTCTCGCGCTGGTGCTTGCAGCATCTCCGGCCTTGGCCGACTGCGATACGCTCGCATTCGAGGTGAACGACTACGGCAAGGAAGGCCCGACACGCGACGCTCTCGCGCTGCTCGACAAGCACATCGTCAACTCCATGGCGAAGCGCGGTGTCAAGGACTACCGGGTCGGCGAAAAGACCGTGAAGTGCGAACTGTTCCTCGACTTCATCGTGTTCGACGAGCACACGTGCACGGCCCAGGCCCCGGTCTGCTGGGGTAAGGACATTAGGAAGATCAAGGCAGCCAAGCCGACGACGGCCAAGGCGACCAATCCCAAAGCCGCGCCTCCCAAGGCGGGCGCGACCACCACTGGGAGCACCAAGGCGACACCTGCGAAAGCAGCCAACAACTAGACTAGTAGGTGTGGCCCGCCACTGTGCTGCCGCGACCTGCGGCAGTACAACTGTGGATGACCGCCGCCTCGGATGAGCCCTGGCGGCCGGTGGGCTGGACAGGCGCCGAGTCGGCTGCTCTAAACAAATGGAGAACGCGCCGGCCGAAGCGGTGGATCCTCCATTGAACTTCGTATCCAAAAGCCCAATCGAAAGCGCGCTTGCGGAGACGCTGGCAGGCGTCAGCGAGCCCGCTTGGGTCATCGATGCGGAACGAGGCGTGGTTATTGGTGCCAACGGTCGCGGCAGCGCGGTTTGGGGCATCCCCACCATGTCGCCCGTGCTCGACAGCGTGGTGCCGGCGCTCAGGAACCTGCGCAATCGCTTCGCCCAGGGCTCATTCCTCGAGACCACCGCCAGCACTGTCGAGCCGCTGAAATTCTGGACAACTTCCGGCGTGCGCACGCTTGCCTGCGAAGTCCGTACGCTCGATGAGAGCGTGGGCCCGGGCTTGCTCCTCGTCATTGCGGGCGCCGTCATGCGGCCCGTGGCGGGGCGCAGGGATGTACGGCGCAGGGAACTGCCGGTGGCGGCGCCGGCCCTGCGGACGAAGGCGGCGCCAGTCCTCAGGGAAGAGCCCCCGTCACGCTCACAGCGGCCGCCCGTCAATTCAGCACCCAGCCCACCGGCTAGTGCGCGAGCGGGCCCGTCGCCGACTCCGCCGGCCAGCCCGCTGCAAGGTTCGCTGCCTTGTCCACAGGCAAGTCCGCCACTCAATGACATGGAAACGCTGCGCGAGATCGCGCGGCGCATTCGCCAGGGCTCGGCACGCATTACGGCCGGCGTGGATGCCCCCGCGAACCAGGATGAGGCGCCCGATGCCCGTCCGCCCGTCGCGGCGCCAATGAATGCGCAAGCGGGTGACGCTCAGGCAGACGAGCGGCACGCCCAACTTGCGCACGAAATTCGCACGCCGCTCGCGGCCATCATATCTCTTGCCGAGGTCATTACCGAGGAGCGGCTCGGGCCGTGGCCGAATGACCGCTACCGTGGCTACGTGCGCGACATTCTCTCCAGCGCGCGGCACGGGCTCGAGGTCGTCGACGGTATCTTGCGCGATGCGCCGAACCAGCCAGGCTCGGCTCGCGTCTTCGCCGAGCTGGATCTCAATGCCGAAGTCGAGGCGATCAGCACGTCGCTGCAGCCGCTCGCCGAAAAGTCCGGCGCGCGGCTCGATGCGGCGCTCATCGGCGGTCTGCCGCGTGTGATTGCGGATCGGCGCAATGTCCGCCAGATGCTGCTCAACCTCATCTCGAACAGCATCAAACATGGCGGCGTGTCGGTGCGCATCAAGGTGACAACCGGCTATGAGCTGAGTGGCGAAGTGTGGGTCGAGGTCGAAGACAGCGGACCGGGTATGCCGCCTGCCGAAAAGGCTGGGCCTGCCACTGCGCCGCGCAAAGCAGGGCTCGGATTGCCGCTGACGCGCTCGCTGGCTGCAGCGAATGGTGCGCGTCTCGACATCAAGAGCCGGCCGGGACGTGGCGTGCGCGCGCGCATCGTTTTTGGCGGCGAGCGTTCGGCGCGCTGAAGTCTAACTCAACTCAGTAAAGACGAGGCGGGGAGGTGTCCCCGCGCGCGTTCGCGTCTCAGGCCGACGCCTTGGCCGCTTTAGCAGTCTTGGGCGCGGGCTCATCGTCCTCGATGCCGGGATCGTCCGGTGCGCGCGACGGCATGTACGGGTGGGGTTGCGCTCCATTGCCGGCCGTGCGCGGTGCACTGGTGGCTGGTGCCGTCGGAGCTGCGGCCGGCTTCGGCTGGGGCGCTACGTCGGGCGCGGGCACCGTGCGCACCTCGACAGTCTGGGGCACGGCATCGTCGGCGAGAGGCTTCGACTCGATCACCTTCTCCGAACTGCCATCCCCGAGCGCCATCAGCTCCTCGAGTTTGGCGAGTGCGAGTTCCTCGTCCTGCGTGCCCTTCTGCTCGACAGGCACCTTCCACTGGAAGGCATCGAGCGCACCGGTGACCGGCGAGATCGCCGCCCAGCGATCGGCGACGACGCCATCGGCCGTCCAGGCGGGATCGCGCGGCGCATTGGCCGCACGCGCCAACCACTCGCGCACGCGGCCGGCATTGCCGAACTGTTCGCCCTCGATGCGCGCCATGAGCGTGCACACACGCTGCGAGAGGCGGCTCTCGATAAGTGGCGCCAGGGCCTTGCGCGCTTCCGTCCAGTCGTGGGCCTCGATGGCGGCGTGCGCCACGGCGATTGGCGCCTCGACGGAGTGCGGCGTCGTCCGCGCGAGGTTCTTGACGCGCTCGAGGCGGTCCTTGGGGCTGTCGCCGGAGCGTGCATAGGCGTAGGCGATCGCGAGGTCGGGATGCGGCGCGCGCCTCCAGGTCTGCTCGATGACGCGCGCGACTTTGCCCGTCTGGCCGCGCGACGAGTAGAGGCGCCCCGCAATAGCGCCGGCTTCGACGAGATCGGGTGCGAGACTATGCGCCTCGATAGCGAGGGTGAGCGACTTGTCGGCGTTCGTGTCCTCAAGCGCCTGCGCCTGCGCGGTCAGGATCACCCCGCGACGACGGTCCGCGACGGCTTTCTCGAAATGGCCATTGCGCTTGCCGGCAGCGAGCGTGTCGAGGGCGCCCGCCCAGTCCGAGGCGCGGCACTGCAGCTCGAAGAGCGCATCGATCGGCCAGCCGAGCTGCGGATTGAGGCGCAGTGCGCGCTCGGCGAACTGGCGTGCAGCCTCGTGCTCGCCTTCGCGTTCGGCTTCGAGGAAGAGCCCGCGCAGGCCGAGCTGCTCGGTTTCTTTCGAGCCGAGCATGGCTTCGAAAATGCGTCGCGACGTCGTGCGGTCGCCGGAGAGCTGGGCGGCCTGTGCGCGCAGAAGATGCGTCAGCGGCTCGTTGGGGAGCGCCTTTCGGGCCTGGATCGCGTGGCGCATGGCCTGCGAGCGATCGCCGGCACCGATGGCGATCATGCCGCTCGACAGCGCCTCGAGCCCGCGCTCCTGCCGGCGGCGGTTGACCATGCGGCCGACGGCGGCGGGGCTGTTCCACAACTGGCGCAGCAGCGACCACAGGAAGACGGCGATGCCCATGAGGATCGCGAAGATGACGACGGCGCGGAAAACCGTCGTCTCGATCTCGTAGCCCTGCCATGTGAGCAGCATCTGGCCCGGCCGATCGGCCAGCCATGCAAGCCCCGTCGCGAGCAGACCAACGCCAACGAGATACAGGATGAGGCGGATCATTGCTTGGCATCCTTCGCGGCGGGAGCCGCTCCGAGCGACGACTTGAGCTGGCGGTCGATCGTGACGATGGCTTCCTCGACGGACTGGCGAGCGGCAACCTTGTCGAGCCACGCGCGTGTCGGGCCGGTGATGCTCTTCGGCGGCAGCGTCTTCGCGTGGCGCATCACGTCGGAGAGACGGCCCTCATTGAGGGCGCTTTCCATGCGCGCGACGGTTGCCTCGACGGACGTATCATCCGCTTCCGGCGTCAGCTTGCGCACGCGCACGATCGTCCGCGCGCCGGACATCAGCCGGTCCACGACGGAGGCATCCTGGCGCTCCGCATCGGCGTCGATGATCGTGGCTGTCAGCGGGCGGAACTGGCGCGCCAGCTCGGCCGTCGTCGGCAGGCCCTCGTCCTGGTAGCGCGCGAGCACGGTGAGATCGAGCCGATTGCCGGCGACCTTGCGCACTTCGGCAAGCTCGGTCGAGTACGCACCGCCGCGATCCACGGCGCGCTTCAGATTGCCGAGCTCCAGCGACAGCACGATGCGTTCGGCATTGCTCTGCCGATCCGCCTCGGCCTTCAGCACAGCCTCGACGCTGGCTTCGAGCTTGGCGAGCCGCGCGGTGGCCGGTGCCACAGCCGCGCTGACGTCGGCGGGCTTTGCAGTCTCACGCCGCAGCGTGTCGAGCGCGGTCTTGAGGCGCGCGATCTCGTCCTGCGCCGAGCGCGCGGTCTCGGTGAGCTGGTCCGAGCCGGTCTTGAGCTGGTCGACGCGCTGGGTGTTGCGCGTCACATCCGACTTGAGCGTCGTCACCTCGCGATCGAGGCGCTGCGTACCCGAGCGCGCGGCCTCGGCAGCTTCGGCGGTCGTCGCGAGCTTGTTGTCGATCTCCGTCACCATGTCGCGGCGCGCGGCGGTCAGGCGATTGGTGAGCGCGTTCTCGAGATCGGCAATTCGACCCGTGATCTGCGCGAGCTGCGGAATGGGGCCCGCGCCCTTCGGGTCGGCCAAAGCCGCGGCGGCGAGCGCTGAAAGCCGCTCTTCCATGCGCACGACACGTTCGGCGTCGCTGCCGGGGCCAGTGCGGCTCGCGAGCTGATCCTTGATGGCCTTGGTCTCGCCGTCGAGGCGGACCTGCCCTTCGCCGAGGCTCGGAATGGCGGCCGTAATGCCCTTGAGCTGGTCCACGCCCTGCTCCAACCCGGAAAGGCGCTTTGCGACTTCAGGCGAGACAGCGGGCTGGGAAGCCTGTCTGGTCGCTGTTTCGAGGGCCGCGAGCCGCTGCGTCACCTCGGGCGGTGCTTTCGTCGCGTCAGGTCCACCGATGCCGATGAAGGGTGCCGCAAGGAGCACGAGTGCGCCACCCACGACGCCGGAAAGCGTATGCGACACGATCGAGCCGAACCCGCCGCCGGACTTGGCAGGCGGCGGCGTCGACGATGACTTGCCCGCCGAAGATGCGCTGGCGGTGGAGGCAGCCGCCGCAGGCTTTGCCGGCTCGGCCTTCTTCGCCTCTGCTGAGACGCTCGCCGCTGCGCCGGCCACCTTGTCCGCTGTGGCGCGCTGGTCCGTCGAAGGGCTCGCTCCGGTTGCCGGCTTGGCTGTCTCCGGCTTGATCTCGGTCGCCTTGCCCTCGATCGTCGCGTGCGGCCGCTTTGGTCCTGAGCCCGATCCCTGCGTGCCGTTCGTCATTGCTGCCTCATCCTTCCGCTACGCGAAACCTTAGCCCGGCCGGTCCTCGCGAGACATGCGCAAAGTCAACGCGCTTGAAAATGGTCCTAACGTCACAAAGGTAAATGCTTGTCGTCCAATTGGTCACTGACCCGCTGGATCACTTCGAGCATCGAGTTCAGCGTCGGCGCGTCCGCCACCTCGATCGGGACGTCGCCGAGGGTTGAGAGGCTCCGGGCAACGGCGTCCGAGAGGCAGGCGTGGACCATCTCCGCGACGGCGTCCATGAGCCCGTGCCGCTTGATCAGGCCGGCATAAATGCGCGCGGTGCGCGGCGACATCAGCACCACACCATCGACCGCGCCCTCGCCGATCGCCTCCCTTGTACCTTCGCCCAAGGCCTCCGCCGCCTTCATACGATAGACGACCGGTTGCAGCACGCGAAATCCAAGCTCCTGGAGCTCGCCAGCAAGGTCGCCGGCCAGGACATCACCGGCAAGGTGCAGGATCAACCCGTCGGCGGGGTCGAGCGTGCCGGCGATTGCCGCGGCAAAGCCGCTGACCGAGCCCGGGCCGATGGCAATGCGATCGAAGCCGAGATGGCGCGCCTCCTCGGCCGTGCCCCGGCCGACTGCGAACAGGGGAATGGCAACGGCATCATGCAGATAGGGGGACTGCGAGAGGGCCCTGAGCGCATTCCGGCTCGTCGCGATGATTGCGGTGACGCCATCGAGATCGTCGATAGCCTCCGGTATCAGCTCCGCTTCCATGAGCGGCTCGACGACGGCCTCGTGGCCGAGCTCCTCGATCAGCCCCTTGAGCTTCGTGCTCTCGGGCTCCGGCCGGGTCACCAGAAAGAGCATCAGCCGTGTGCTCCGAAGAAGCCGGGACCGGCGTGCGAGAGAAGCTCCTCGGCCGCCTCGGTCGCGAGCTGGACGGCGGCGGCGGGCACGCCTGAGCGGCTCGTCGCGTGGTGCTCGCGGCCGTCGGGCGTCAGGATCTCGCCGCGGAAGCTGAAGGTGCCACTCTCGAGTTGACCGAGCCCAGCGATGGGCGTTCGGCACGAGCCTTCCAGCCGATTGAGGAATGCGCGCTCCGCCGTGACACAGAGCGACGTCGCAGCATCATTGAGGGGAGCGAGCAGCGTCGTCGTATCCTCGTCGTCAAAGCGGCACTCGATGCCGATTGCGCCCTGCGCGACGGCCGGCAGCATGACATCATCGGGGATGATCGCGGTGATGCGGTCCGCCATCCCGAGGCGCTTGAGGCCAGCAACAGCGAGCAGCGTCGCATCGACGACGCCATCGGCGAGCTTCTTCAAGCGCGTCTCGACATTGCCACGGTAGGTGACGACCTGGAGATCGGGCCTTACGCGACGGAGCTGCGCCTGGCGCCGCAGCGATGACGAGCCGACGGTCGCGCCCTGCGGCAGCGCGTCGATGGACGACCACTTCACGCTGATGAAGGCGTCGCGCACGTCCTCGCGCGGGAGCATGGCCGCGATCGTCAGGCCCTCGGGCAGGACCGTCGGCATGTCCTTCATGGAATGCACGGCGAGGTCGATGCTCTTGTCGAGCAGACCTTCCTCGATTTCCTTGGTGAAGAGCCCCTTGCCGCCCGCCTCGCTGAGGGGGCGATCCTGGATGCGATCGCCGCTCGTGCGGATGACGACGATCTCGATTTCGGCCTCGGCAAACCCATGCGCAGCCATCAGCCGGCGCTGGACTTCCCGTGCCTGGGCGAGCGCCAGGCCCGAGCCACGAGTGCCGATGCGGAGCCGCGGCTGTTGCAAGATGTCCTCGGTCGATGCTACCGGAGCGCGCACTAGGCGCGCCGCGCCGGCAGTCTATGCCCGGCCGCGCGGTGCGATGCAAATGCTTCCATCAGCAGGCGTGCGTGGCCGACACATCAGGACCCCAGGCGGGGCGGACCCCTATCGTTCTCGGGATCGAGACGAGCTGCGACGAAACCGCCGCAGCCGTGGTCGCGCGCTCGCCCGACGGCCAGGGCAGCATACTCTCAAGTGTCGTGCGCTCACAGTGGGAGCAGCACCGGCCCTATGGCGGCGTCGTCCCCGAGATCGCGGCCCGCGCCCACGTCGAATGCCTCGACGAGATTATCGCCTCGGCACTGCGCGAGGCGGGCATCGGCTTCGGAGATCTCTCCGGCGTGGCGGCGACAGCGGGACCGGGCTTGATCGGTGGTCTGCTGGTCGGCCTGACGGCAGCGAAGGCTATCGCGCTCGTGCACGGCCTGCCACTGATCGCCGTGAACCATCTCGAAGCGCACGCACTGACTGCCGGCCTGACCGAGGGTCTCAAGCCGCCTTACGTCCTCCTCCTCGTATCCGGCGGGCATACGCAGCTGCTGCTCATCGAGGACGTCGGACAGTACGTGCGCCTCGGCACCACGATCGATGACGCGCTCGGCGAGGCCTTCGACAAAACCGCGAAGCTGCTCGGCCTGCCGCAGCCGGGTGGCCCTTCCGTCGAGAAGGCCGCGCGTAGCGGCCGCGCCGATCGCTTTGCGCTCCCGCGTCCCATGTCGGGGCGTGCCGAGCCGCATTTTTCGTTCGCAGGTCTCAAGACGGCCGTGCGCCACGCCGCCCAGGCAGCGGCACCTCTCGATGAGCAGGCCATCGCCGATCTCTGCGCGTCCTTCGAGCAGGCCGTTGTCGATACCGTCGTCGATCGCACGCGGACGGCACTTCGCATTGCGCGCGAACGCGCCGGAGCCGATGTGCTCGTCGTAGCTGGTGGTGTCGCGGCCAATCAGCGCTTGCGCGCTGGGCTGAGTGAACTTGCGTCGCGCGAAGGTGTGCGCCTTTCCATTCCGCCGATCGCGCTCTGCACCGACAATGCCGCCATGGTCGCGTGGGCGGGCGCCGAGCATCTCGCGCGCCACGACACGAGCGCGCTCGACTTCGCCGCGCGTGCGCGCTGGCCGCTCGATGCGGATGCGACCCCGGTCATCGGATCGGGGCGTCTCGGGACGAAAGCATAGTCGCTTCGCGTGTCACTTCTCCCTCTCCCCATTGTCTTCAATGGGGAGAGGGTCGGGGTGAGGGGCGGAAGCTTGCTGAAACTTCGGCGTATGCCGCCGCCCCTCATCCTAACCTTCTCCCCGTAAATACGGGGAGAAGGGACATAGGGGCGTTCGCTGCTCGCTCCCAGTCAATAAAAGACGGGGGTTCGGGGGTGTCCCCCGAGCGGGTTTCAGCCCTGTTCGCACCGAAGGTGCGATTATCCAATCAACCCACGGTTCTTCAGCATTGCATGTGACGTCGGCAGGCGCCCGCGGAAGGCGGTGTAGGCCTCGACGGGATCGCGACGGTTGCCGGCCGAGTAGACGAACTCGGCGAGCTTCTTCGCGGTTGCCGGATCGAAGGCATTGCCGGTTTCCTCGAAGGCCTCGAAGGCGTCGGCGTCCATGACCTCGGACCACATGTAGCTGTAGTAGCCGGCCGCGTAGCCGCCGCCCGAGAAGATGTGCGCGAAGTGCGGCAGGCGATGACGCATGACGATCTCGCGCGGCATGCCGATGCGCTTCAGCATGTCGACCTCGAAGCGCGAGAGGTCGAAGCCGTCGAATTTCTCGAGGGCGTGCAGCTCCATGTCCGCGAGGGCAGATGAGACATACTCGACGGTCGCGAAACCCTGGTTGAACTTATTTGCCGCATCGAGACGATCGATGAGTGCGTCCGGGATCGGCGCGCCCGTCTTGTGATGGCGGGCGAAGCGCTGCAACACGGCGCGCTCGTCGAGCCAGTGCTCGTAGAGCTGCGAGGGAAGCTCGACGAAGTCCGTCGTAACGGCAGTGCCTGCAATCGATGGATAGGTCACATCGGACATGAGGCCGTGCAGCGCGTGGCCGAACTCGTGGAACAGCGTGCGCGCGTCGGTGAAGCTCAGCAGCGTCGGCTCACCGTCGGCGCCGCGGGCGAAGTTGAGCACGTTGACGATGATGGGGTGGATGTCGCCGCGCAGGCGCTGCTGGCTGCGGAAGGCGCTCATCCATGCACCCGAGCGCTTCGAGGGACGCGCGAAGTAGTCACCAATGAAGACACCGACGTGCGATCCATCCGCGCGCTTCACCTCCCAGGTGCGGACGTCGGGGTGATATCTCGGAAGGTCGGTGCGCTCCTCGAATGTGAGGCCGAAGAGGCGCGTCGCCGTATCGAACGACGCCTCGATCATCCTGTCGAGCTGGAGGTAGGGCTTGATCTCGCCCTCGTCGAGATCGAACTCGGCCTTGCGCACTTTCTCGGCGTAGTGGCGCCAGTCCCAGGCCTCGACCTGGAAGTTGCCGCCCTCCTGGTCGATCATGCGCTGGAGCATGTCGCGCTCTTCGCCGGCCTTCGTGACTGCCGCGGTCCAAACCTCGTCGAGCAGCCCGCGCACGGCGTCGGGCGTCTTGGCCATGGCATCTTCGAGGCGGAACTTGGCGAAGGTCTGGAAGCCGAGCAGGCGCGC
>VFQP010004450.1_pt1 | contig 13053 bp, 7 predicted proteins | sample 3512351 | NCBI WGS metagenome assembly VFQP01 (sample SAMN10412372, study PRJNA504923) | tailings metagenome | isolation source: Relicate 1 Philex TSF1 revegetated site | place: Philippines: Tuba, Benguet | collected 2017-08-29 | reverse complement strand
GGACATAAAGGAAAAGCTGGTCTTCCACCCCGAAACGATGGACGAGGCGAAATTCATCGCCGAACAGCTGAACGGCATGGGCTTTCGCTTTTACAAAGAAGAATACCGCGAACAGTTAGCGCTGGCCGTCACGGGCAGCATTTATCTGGATACCGATAAAACGGTCATGGTCGTCGAGACGCGCCGCGTCGACGGCATTTTGTGCAGCCCTGACCATTTCGAGGCGTTTTATATCGGCGAAAGCCAGCGCGTCAAAGGCCGCATCCCCGATGACGAATTCCGCCAGCGTCACATGGTCTTCTATCCCAAAACCCTGACGGAGGCGCGCGCTATTCTAGGCGTATTCAATCAGGCCGGCCTTGAAATCGAACTGCCCGAACAGGGCTTTGCGCTGCCCGTGTCGCGGGCGGCCATGCAGGGCATTGCGGTAAAAGAAGGTGTCATTCGTTTCTCGCCTACACCCGATGATTTGCGCGATGCCGACATTTGCACGGCAGCCGATATCGGTGTGCTCGCCCGCGGCGCACTGAGTGCCGAGCAGGTGATGATCATGGCCGCCTTCAACGAAATGGCCGCGCGGATGGAACAGATGGGCCAGCGTCTCGCCAATCTCGAAGCTGAAATCATGCCCCGCGATATCCCCAAGGCAAGCAATCCCGCCGCCAAGCCTACGGTGCGCCGTCCGAAATAGATCAACAAAAAGCCCCGCAGATGAATGCGGGGCTTTTTGTTTGTATCTGGCGCGTTGCTTACACGCGGCGCTGGATCATCAGTTTTTTGATCTCTGCAATTGCCTTGGCGGGGTTCAGGCCCTTGGGGCAGGTATTGGTGCAGTTCATGATGGTGTGGCAACGATACAGGCGGAAAGGATCTTCCAGTGCATCCAGGCGTTCGCCCGCCGCCTCGTCGCGGGTATCATCCAGCCAGCGGTAAGCCTGCAGCAGAATAGCAGGGCCGAGGAAGCGGTCGCCGTTCCACCAATAGCTGGGGCAGGATGTCGAACAGCAGAAGCAAAGAATGCAGGCCGCAGGGCCGTGGCCGTCTTCGCCATTCAGCTTGTTGGCATCGTCGGATGATTGCAAACGCTCGCGCGCGGGCGGGGTGCTTTCGGTTTTCAGCCACGGCTCGATGGTCGCATACTGGGCATAGACATGGGTCAGGTCGGGCACCAGGTCTTTCATGACCGGCATGTGCGGCAGGGGGCTAATGTTGACATCGCCGCTGCAATCTTCGATCGCCTTTGTGCAGGCCAGCGTGTTCTTGCCGTCGATGTTCATCGCGCAGGACCCGCAAACGCCTTCGCGGCAGCTGCGGCGGAAAGTCAGTGATGCATCCACGTCGTTTTTGATGTGGATCAGCGCATCCAGCACCATGGGGCCGCATTTGGCCAGATCGATTTCATATGTATCGATGCGCGGGTTGGCGTCGTCATCGGGGCTCCAGCGATACACGCGGAAAGACTTTGGCTTTTTGGCATCGGCGGGCGCCGGATGCTTGTTGCCTTCCTTGACCTTGGAATTTTTTGGCAGGGCGAATTTGGCCATGATTTGCTGTCCTTCTTGCCTTTCTTAATAGACGCGTGCCTTCGGCGCGACAACCTCGACGTCGTTCGTCAGGGTGCGCAGATGCACGGGGCGATAGGTAATATCGGTTTTGCCCTTGTCGTCGACATAGATGACGCTGTGCTTCATCCACTCCTGATCGTCGCGGTTCGGGAAGTCTTCGTGCGCATGGGCGCCGCGCGACTCTTTGCGGTTTTCGGCCGATACGATGGACGCGACGGCCTGATACATCAGGTTATCCAGCTCGATCGTTTCAACAAGGTCGGAGTTCCAGATCATCGAGCGATCGGATACAGCCACATCGCCTTTGCCCGCGAAGATTTTTTCCATCTTCTGCTTGCCCTCGATCAGGCTGTCGGATGTGCGGAAGACCGCGCAATGTGCCTGCATGGTTTTTTGCATGCCGAGGCGCATGTCGGCCGTGCGCGTGCCGCCTTTGGCGTGGCGCAAGCGGTCGAGGCGTTCCAGCGCGATATGGCCGGCATCGGCGGGCAGGCGCTTGTGCGGCGCGCCGGGGGTCACGGTTTTCGCGGCCTGGATCGCCGCCGCGCGGCCAAAGACCACGAGGTCGAGCAGCGAGTTGGAGCCAAGGCGGTTCGCGCCATGCACCGAGACGCAGGCCGCTTCGCCCACAGCCATCAGGCCGGGCACGATGCGGTCGGGGTCGTCCTTGGTCGGGTTCACCACCTCTGTATGCACGTTGGTCGGGATACCGCCCATGTTGTAGTGCACGGTCGGCAGAACGGGGATGGGCTCTTTGGTCACATCGACGTTCGAGAAGATCTTCGCTGTTTCGGCAATGCCCGGCAGCCGTTCGCGGATGATGGCGGGGTCAAGGTGTTCAAGGTGCAGGTGGATATGGTCTGCATGCTCGCCCACGCCGCGGCCCTCGCGGATTTCCATGGTCATCGCGCGCGAAACAACGTCGCGTGATGCCAGATCTTTGGCCGAAGGCGCATAACGCTCCATGAAACGCTCGCCCTGGCTGTTGGTCAGGTATCCGCCTTCGCCGCGTACGCCTTCGGTAATCAGGCAGCCCGCGCCGTAGATACCGGTCGGGTGGAATTGAATGAATTCCATGTCCTGCAGCGGCAGGCCCGCGCGCAGCACCATCGCGTTGCCATCACCCGTGCAGGTATGGGCGGAAGTGCAGGAGAAGTAGGCGCGGCCATAACCGCCCGTCGCCAGCACAACCTTATGCGCGCGGAAACGGTGGATCGTGCCGTCGGCCAGGTTCCACGCCATGACGCCGCGGCAGGCGCCTTCGTCGTCCATGATGAGATCAAGCGCGAAGTATTCAATGAAGAATTCGGCTTTATGCTTCAGGCTTTGCTGATAGAGCGTATGCAGCATCGCGTGGCCCGTGCGGTCGGCAGCGGCGCAGGTGCGGCGGGCGGTGCCTTCGCCGAAGTGCGTGGTCATGCCGCCAAAGGCGCGTTGGTAGATTTTACCTTCGGCCGTGCGGCTGAAGGGCATGCCGTAGTGTTCCAGTTCGATCACGGCGGGAATCGCTTCGCGGCACATGTATTCAATCGCGTCCTGATCGCCCAGCCAGTCCGACCCCTTGACGGTGTCGTACATGTGCCAGCGCCAGTCGTCTTCGCCGTTATTGCCCAGCGCCGCCGAAATGCCGCCCTGCGCCGCAACCGTGTGGCTGCGCGTCGGGAATACTTTGGTGATGCAGGCGGTTTTCAGCCCTTTTTCGGCCATGCCGAAAGTGGCGCGCAAACCGGCACCGCCGGCGCCGACGACGACGACGTCATATTCGTGTTCGATGATGGCATAGGATTGTTGCATGATGTCTTACCCGAAGTTGATGCGCGCGACAGCGTAAACCGCCGCAACGCCAAGGAAAAGGAACGCCAGCTTATTGACCAGCAGCAGGGCGATTTTCTGGCCTTCGCAGTGGATGTAATCTTCGATCACCACCTGAATGCCCAGCGCCGCGTGGTAAAACGCGGACGCGATGAAAATAGCCAGCGCCAGCGCGGGCAGCGGCTCTTGCAGCCAGATCAGCAGCGCATCGTGGTCATGCGTGGTCAGCGCGGGCAGCTGCGCCAGCAAATAGACCAGCGAGGGGATCATGGCAATCGACGATACGCGCTGCACCCACCAGTGGTGCGTGCCGTCCTTGGCGCTGCCAAGGCCGCGCGCGCGGCCGAGCGGGGTGCGGATCGATGTGTTTTTGTTTGCGGTCATGATTATTGTCCTGCGTAAAACCAGATGGCGGCAGCCAGTGCGACTGAACCGATCAAAACGGCAGAGCCGCTTGCATAGGCGCCTTTCAACGACAGCCAGCGGCCGGTATCCCATACCAAGTGGCGAATACCGTTCAGGAAATGGAACGAGAGCGAAAACAGCCAGCCCGCCAGCATCAATTGGCCGATCATGCTGTGGGCGAATTCGTGAAAGCGATCAAACGTCTTGGGGCCGTGCTGCGCGGCCAGCAACCACCACGTGATGAACGCCGCGCCAAAAGCGAGGGCAACACCCGTCGCGCGATGCAGTATGGAAAGAAACATCGTCAACTGCCAGCGATAGATCTGGAGGTGCGGAGAAAGGGGGCGCGCTTTATTTTGCATAATAAAAACGATCTGTTGTTGTCACGGTAAAGGGCGCAAAAGCGCCGGATTGCGCGCCCGAGGATCAGGCATCACGCAGATACATGAAACCTATATATAGTGAGGCGGCACGTCTAGACGAACAGGGCTGAAAAAATTGCATAAACCTGCGATGGAGGCCGAAAATTAGGACTAAACACCGCCGTTTCATTCTTTGGCCCGCGCGTGCCATGGGGCTCGCGCGGCTTGACTTTTCATATTTTGAATTTAAGCTGATGCCATCTCGAAAAAGAAACCAAAAACGGTTCTGCCCAAACGGCTGAAAGTGTGTGTCCGGTATTCGCTGCAATCTTGCGTCAGGTGACGGGGATTAGGCGTGTACTCGCGCCGGATTTCGTTGTAATTATGGCTACCTACAACAAAACCGGATTCGACCGTGCGGCTTTGGCCGCCCAGCAGGAAAGGCACGCCTATGACTTCTCGTCACGGCAGCAATGACCACGGCCAACCGACAACGCGGCATTCCCATGCCGGCGTTTATACCGTCGCCCCCGATCAACCGTTTTTGTCCTCTGTTGCGCGCGGCGTGCTCGCGCGGATTGGCGACGATCCGCTGAAGCTTTCCGATCTCACCATCCTTGTGCCCAACCGCGACACGGCCTTCGCTTTGCGTCAGGCGTTTATGGAGCAAATGGGCGGCCGCCCTGGCATCATGCCGCGCATCGACGCGCCCGGCGATATCGATGACGGTTATCTCAGCCTGCGGTTGTCGGACAATCAGGTATTATCGCAGGCGCTCATGGACATTCCGCCGCCTGTAACGCGGCTGGAACGCCAGCTGATCCTTGCCTCCGAAATCATGAAAATCCCTGGCATGGCGTCATCGCTGCAAAAAGCGGTGAAACTGGGCGGCGAGCTTGGTGTTTTTCTGGACGAACTGCAATCCAACAACATCCAGCTGCGCGACATCGATCGCCTGGTGCCGCCCGAATTTAAAAAACAATGGGGCGCAACAGCCGAATTTTTGAAAATCATCACCGACGTCTGGCCGAAAAAATTGCAGGAAATGGGGCAAGTCGACCCCGAAGAACACCGCAATGCCCTGATCCAGATTCAAGCCGCGCACTGGCAGATGTCACCGCCGAAAAATCCGGTGATTGCGGTCGGTTTTGCCGATACCGATCCGTCGACCCTTAATCTGCTCTCGGCTGTTATCGGCACGCCGGGTGGCGCGGTTGTGCTGCCGGGGCTTGATACAGGGCTCGACGATAAAAGCTGGGATGTGCTGACGCCCGTGCACCCGCAGTATACGTTCAAAAAAATTCTCGCGGCCATGGGCACTGACCGCAAAGACATTCGTGCGCTGGACGCTGCGCCCGAAACACATGCCCACGCCCGCGCCAACAACCCTGAACTGACTGCGCGCGAACGCCAAAAGCTGCTGCGCGAAGCGATGCGCCCCGCCGGCACCGCCGAGGGGTGGAGCCATTTGAAAGCGCAAAAAGCGCCGCGTACCCGTGCCGAAAAACTGATCGCCCCCGCGAACGACGATAAAACCATCAGCTCCGCCGCGCTCAGCGGGATGGATCTGGTCACTTGCGGATCGCCGCAGGAAGAAGCCAGCGTGATCGCCCTTAAAATGCGCGAAACGCTGGAAACCAAAGGGCGAACGGCGATGCTGGTCACGGCCGATCGCTCCCTCGCGCGGCGCGTGTCGGCACGGCTGAAGTATTGGGATATTCATGTCGATGACGGCGCGGGGCTGTCGCTGGCCGATACGTCGGTCGGTGTGTACCTGCTGGCCTCCGCCCATATGGCGACCGAAGAATGGGCGCCGGTGCCTCTGCTGGAGGCGCTCAAGCATCCGCTCGCGACATTGGGCGAAAGCAAGGCCGATTTCCGCGATAAACTGGCCGCGATCGAAGACATGGTCCTACACGGCCCGCGCCCCGGCCCCGGCGCCGAAGGTGTTAAAAACATGCTGGCCGCGGCCTTCAACCGCCAGTCGCGCCGCCCTGACCAGAAACTTTCCAAAGAAGAACTGGCCGCGAAAGAAACCGAACTGGCGGGTTTCGTCGACCGCATTCAAGAATCCGGCAAGCCGTTTTTTGATATGGTCGCGGCGGGCAAGCCGCAGCCGTTTGCGCAATACCTCGATGCCCATATCCGCTTTGCCGAGGCCTTGGCCGCCGAAGGTAAAACCAAAGGCGCCGACCGCCTGTGGAGAGGCGATGACGGCGTCAAAGCCGCCCGTTTCCTGACCCAGCTGCGCGATGCCGCGCAGCGCCTGCCCGATGTCACCGGCCGCGATTATGTCGATGTGGTGCAGGGGTTGATGCGCGATGTGACCGTGCAGCCCACCAGCCGCCCGCATCCGCAGCTGAAAATCGTCACGCCCGAACAGGCCGTGCTGCAAAAATCAGACGTGGTCATTATCGGCGGTATCAACGACGATGTCTGGCCGCGCAAGGCGGGCGAAAATCCCTGGCTGTCGCCCGATATGATCAAGCAACTGAAACTGCGCGAGGCGGAAGAAGCCATCGGCCGCGGCGCACATCAATTCGTGCAGCTGGCGTCGAACCCGAACGTGCTGATCTCGCGCAGCGTACGCAGCGGCGATGCGCCCACCGTGGCCTCGCCCTTCCTTACGCGTTTGATGATGGTGCTGAAAGGCGCCGGCCTTGAAAACGCCATCGAAAGCCGCGACCAGCTGCGCGATATTCACGCAGCGATGCATACCCCGGGCGACGTGTCGCCGATTGACAGTCCCGCGCCGACGCCGCCCGTCTCGGCGCGCCCGAAAAAATTGCCGGTGACGGCGGTTGAATCGCTGATGCGCGACCCTTATACCGTCTATGCCAAATACGTTTTGAAACTGCGCCCGCGCGACCCGCTGGATGCCAGCCCGAGCGTGTCTGAAAAAGGAACCTTCACGCACGATGCGCTGGACGCTTTCGTCAAAAAATATCCCGATAAACTGCCGGATAACGCGGTTGAAGAGCTGCTGAAAATCGGCGAAGAAACCTTCAAGGCGCGCATGAATAACCCGACCGTGCAGTCGTTCTGGTGGCCGCGGTTTGAACGTATCGCCAAGTGGTTCGTGAAATTCGAGAACGAACGGCGCGAGTTGTGCCGCACCGTCGGCACAGAAGTCGGCGGCAAGCTGGAAATTGATCTGGGCGGCGGCGAAGTCTTCACCCTGACCGCCATTGCCGACCGCATCGACCGCGACGGCGAAGACCAGCTGCAAATCATCGACTACAAAACGGGTTCGGTGCCGCTGCAAAAAGCTGTCGGCCTTGGCTTCTCGCCGCAGTTGACGCTGGAGGCCTTGATCGCCTTCACTGGCGGTTTCGACGGGATTGACGCCGGCGATGTCGGCTCGCTGCAATACTGGAAGCTCTCGGGCGGCCGCCCTGCGGCGGACGTGACCGAAGTGCGCGGCGATATCAAACAACTGGTGGGCGAAGCGCGCGAAGGTATCGAGAAGCTGATGAAGGCCTTCAACGATCCTAAAACGCCGTATCTGTCGAACCCGCGCCCCGAATGGGCGCCGCGCTACCAGAACTACGAACACCTGTCGCGCAGCGGCGAGTGGGGGACGGTCAGCAAAACCAACAACAAAAAGCAGCCGCGCAAATCCACGCAGCGCCGCCGCAGCGCGCCCGGCCAATCGCCGAATGGCGGCAAGGGAGGGCAGAAATAATGACAACCCCCGATCCGAAGAAATTGCCGCCTGCCGCGAACGACCCGCAGCTGGACCCCGCCAAAACGCCCGCAGATAAACCGGCCAGCAAAACACCCGTGCCGCGCGCGGGCAAGCTCGACCCCAATATCGCGCAGCGCAAGGCTTCCGACCCGCTGGCCAGCGTGTGGGTAACGGCGAGCGCGGGCACCGGTAAAACCAAGGTTTTGACTGACCGCGTATTGCGCCTGATGCTGTCCGGCGCGACGCCTGACCAGATTTTGTGCCTGACGTTTACCAAAGCCGGCGCCTCCGTCATGACCAACCGCATCCGCGAAGAGCTGTCGGTATGGGCGACCTGTGACGACAAAAAGCTTGAAGAAAAACTCGCGAGGCTGAACGGCAAAAAGCCCGACGAAGACACCACCAAGCGCGCACGCCAGATGTTTGCGGAATTTCTGGATGCGCATGGCGGGCTTAAAATCCAGACCATTCACTCGTTTTCGCAATCGCTTATCCGCCGCTTCCCGATTGAATCCGGCATTCCGCCGTATTTTGATGTGATGGACGACCAGACCGCGGCAGAAATGCTGCGTGAATCGCAGGCCGATATTCTGCGCCGCATTCAAAAAGAACCCGACACGCCCCTTGCCCGCGCCGTGCACGCCGTCACGCCCGAGGTATCCGAAGACGATTTCGCCGGATTGATTGGCGAGCTGACATACCGCCGCGGACAACTGCTGGCGATTTTTGGCGAACATGGCGGGCTCGAAAACACCATCAATGCTGTGTATGAACATCTGGATGCGCCGCAAGGCATTGATGGCGCGCGCATGCTGAAGCATCTGAACAGCGAAGAGGGCTGGAATACGCCGCCCGATATGCAGGCATTGAAAAACGCCGCCGATATTCTGGCGGGCGGCAGCGCGACCGATCTTGAAAAAGCCAAGATCATCAAGGCGTGGATCATGCACCCCGAAAGCCGCGTCGAGATTTTTCAAGACTACGCCAGCGTGTTCCTGACCAAAGACGGCGAGATGCGCAAACGCCTGACGACGAAATCGACCGGCGCCGCGCAAGACGCGCTGGAAACCGAAGCGCGCCGTTTGATGGAGGGCATGGAAGCCATTGCCGTCGTCAATACCGCCCGCGGCACCGAATCCCTGCTGCGCCTGTCGGGTGCGATTCTGGAGCGGTATGCGGAGCGTAAACGGTCCCTCAACTATCTCGACTATGACGATCTGGTGCATTACGCGAACAAGATGATGCGCGAAGAAAACGCGGCGGGCTGGGTTTTGCAAAAACTGCCCGGCAACCTGAAGCATATCCTGATCGACGAAGCGCAGGATACCAACCCCGACCAATGGCAATTGGTATCGGCCATCGCCAAGGAATTTTTCACCAACCCCGCGCGCAAAAAATCCAAAGACCACACGATTTTTGTGGTGGGTGACGAAAAGCAGTCGATTTTCAGTTTTCAACGCGCAGACCCCAAAGAATTCGCGCGGCGCAAAAAAATGTTTGCCGATCTGGTCGGCAAATCGGGCGGCAAATGGCGCGAAGTGCAGATGGATATCGCCTTCCGCTCCTCCCCCGCGATCACGCAGGCGGTGGATGCGGTCTTCGCAAATCCCGATGCGTCGGATGGTCTGTTTGACGAAAACGAAGCGGCTGATAAGAAAGTCCGCCATGACCCCTTCCGCCGCGGCCAGGCCGGTCTGGTCGAAGTGCATCCCGTCATCCGCGCGCAGCAACCGCCGGAAGCGGCGCCCTGGGCGCTGCCGCTGAAACGCGAAGACGTGTCCGATCCGTCGGCCGAGCTGGCCGATAAAATCGCCGACCAGATCAAAGACTGGCTGGACAAGGGCGAAGAGCTGCCCTCGCGCAAACGCCCCGTCAATCCGGCCGATATCATGATTTTGGTGCGCCGCCGTTCGGCGTTTGTCGATCATATGGTGCGTGCGCTGAAAAAACGTGACATCCCTGTGGCCGGCGCCGACCGCATGTCGCTGCGCGAGCAAATCGTGGTGATGGATCTGGTCGCGCTGGGCGAGGTTTTGCTCTTTCCCAAAGATGACTATAAACTGGCCAGCGTTCTCAAAACGCCGCTGATCGGCATGAACGATAAACAGCTGGAAGATCTGGCCGTCGGCCGCAATGCCGATCTTTGGAGCGCGCTGAAAGACAAAGCCGCCGATGCCAAGGCAGACCCCGTTTACAAATCGGCTTTTGAATATTTGTCCAAACTGCAAGACCGCATGACGGCGCAGCGCCCGTATGAATTTTATTCATCGGTGCTGATGGATGCCTGCCCCGCACATGCCAAATCCGGCCTCAACGCGCTCTATGCGCGTCTGGGGTTCGAGGCGGAAGATCCGCTGGTCGAATTCATGAACGCGGTCGAGCGGTTTGAAAAAATGCACGTACCCAGCATGCAGGGCTTCCTTGCGTGGCTGGACGCGGGCGAGGCAGAGGTGAAGCGCGAGATCAACCTCAACGCCGAATCCCCGCGTGTGCATATCATGACCGTGCACGGTGCGAAGGGGCTGGAAGCGCCCATCGTTATTCTGCCCGATACCACCGGCGTCCCCGCCGATAACACCCGCGCCCGCCCGAAGTTTTTGTGGCCGGAAGGCGAACGTAAAGTGCCGCTGTGGGTGCCCCGCGCCGACCTTGAAAGCCGCGCCTTTACGCAGGAGCGTGAAAAGGCGGAACAGGAACGCGACCGCGAATTCCGTCGCCTGCTGTATGTCGCCATGACGCGCGCGGCCGACCGTTTGTATGTCTACGGCAGCCAGAACCGCGACAAGGTGCAGGAAAAAAGCTGGTATTCGCTCATCGCCACCGGCCTTGCCCAATATTTGGGCGATCAGGTGAAGGTGATCGATATACCCAAGGCGCCCAAAGATGCGGGCGAGGCAAAAGCCGTACCCGCCGCCAACGACAATGAGGGTGAAGCGCCTGAAAATGCGCTGGAGGCGCCCGAGAAGATGCTGCGGTTTGAACTGAAACAAACCGCCGCGCCGCAGCCCGACGGCGTCAAGCCGCTGGGTAAAAAACGCACAACGGGCATTCCCGTTTGGGCGCGCAGCGCGCCTGCCGAAAATGCGCAGCCCGTCGAAAAATTCCGTCCGTCCGAATACAAACAGACAGCCGATAACTACAGCGCCGCCTCCCCGCTGGAGGGCGCGGGCGAGATGTATCATCGCCAGCTGGGTACCGTCGTGCATAACCTGTTCGAATTCCTGCCCGCCGTTGCGCCTGCCGCACGTGAAGCGGCCGCGAAAAAGTTTCTCGCCAAACCGGCCTGGGGTCTTAGTGAGAAAGATCAGGAACAATCGCTGAAACAGGTCATGTCGATTTTAAACGATCCCGACTTCGGCGCTATCTTCGGCCCCAATTCGCGCGCCGAAGTATCCATTACCGGTATGTTCGAAAAAGACGGCAAAAAACAGATGATGTCCGGCCAGATCGACCGCCTGGTGGTCGATGATAAATCCGTGCTGATCGTCGATTTCAAAAACAGCCGCAAAGTGCCGAAAAACGTCAAACAGGTGCAATACAAATATATTGCCCAGATGGCGTCGTACCGCTTGGCACTGCAGCAGATTTATCCGGACAAGCAGATCAAATGCGCACTGCTGTATACCCGCGAATCCAAGCTGATCCCCATTTCGGGGCAGAAGCTGGCGGGTGCGGTGCGCAAACTAAACCTGTCGCCCGAATTCAAAGCAGCCGCCGCCAAAAAACCGCGCAGCCGCAAACCGAACAACCAGCCCAAGCCGCCATCGGCCTGAGCCTTGAAGGATCCACGATCATGACGCAAGCCAAACTCGGTTTCATCGGCCCCGGTATCATGGGGCAGCCGATGGCGCTTAATCTGCTGAAGGCAGGCCACAGCGTTGCTGTTTACGGCCGCACGCCCGCACGGCTTGCGCCGCTGGCCGGGGCAGGTGCCGAAATTTGCGCAAGCCCCGCCGACGTGGCAAAGGCCTCCGATATCATTTTCACCTGCGTATCCGACACGCCCGATGTGGAAGCCGTCATTTTTGGCGATGGCGGGATTGTGCACGGCGCGAAGACGGGCAGCGTTGTTGTGGACATGAGCACGATTTCCGCAAACGCGACGCGTGATTTTGCAAAACGTCTGGAAGGCCGCGGCATCGATATGCTGGATGCTCCCGTATCGGGCGGCGAAAGCGGTGCCATTGCGGGCACACTGTCGATTATGGTGGGGGGTAAAGAAGACGTATTCGCGCGCGTGCATCCGTATTTTACCGCGATGGGCAAAAATATTGTGCATGTGGGGGCAAGCGGCGCGGGGCAAGTGGCTAAATCCTGCAACCAGATCGTCGTCGCCGTCACCATCGAGGCTGTTGCCGAAGCCATGCTGCTGGCCGAGAAAAGCGGCGTCAGTGGCGCGAAAGTGCGCGAAGCTTTGCTGGGCGGTTTCGCCGCATCGAAAATTCTTGAAGTGCACGGCAACCGCATGCTGGGCGATGATTACAAACCCGGTTTTAGAACCACCCTGCACCGCAAAGACATGGGCATCGTGCTTGAAAACGCGCAGAGCCTCGGCCTGATGCTGCCGGCCGCCATTCTGGCCACGGGCCATCTGGATGCGGTCATGGCGGCGGGCGAGGGCGATCAGGATTCGTCCGCTATCTTCAAGGCACTCAAACGTGCTCAGGACAAAAACCCCGAGAAGAAAAAAGCGATCTAGGCGGGCAGCGTTGTTTATGGTTATGAAAACAGCCGCTTAATCCTGACTATATTTCATAAAATCGAGGGCGCCTTGCAGGATATGCGTGGCGGCCAGTTTGTCGATGACTTCGCCGCGGCGTTTGCGGCTGACGTCGGCTTCTTCGATCAAAAACCGCTGCATGGCAGATGTGGACAGGCGTTCGTCCCAAAAACAGATAACAGGTTCAAACCCTAAAATATCCTTGAAACGCAGCAGGTTATGACCAAAGCTGCGGACCGATTCCGCGCGCTTGCCTTCATCGCCGTTCATATGTACGGGCAGGCCGATCAGGAAACCGCCGACATCGTATTCCTGACAGATTTTGCTCAGTTCGCGGGCGTTTTCGGTGAAAGTTGTGCGCTTGAGGGTTTTTAGGGGGGTGGCAATCGACAGATCGTGGCTGGCCAGTGCCAGCCCCAGCGTCTTTTCGCCATGATCCACGCCCAAAAGCCTTGTTTTGGCGGGCAGGGAGGCTCTCAGTTCTTTTATTGCAACAACCGG
>VFQP010004449.1_pt1 | contig 13054 bp, 12 predicted proteins | sample 3512351 | NCBI WGS metagenome assembly VFQP01 (sample SAMN10412372, study PRJNA504923) | tailings metagenome | isolation source: Relicate 1 Philex TSF1 revegetated site | place: Philippines: Tuba, Benguet | collected 2017-08-29 | reverse complement strand
AGCTCCCACGCCGAACCCGAAAAGAAGGAAAGCCAATCGTTTGGTAGCCTTCCTCCTCGCCTAGCTGGCCGCCAAATATAATAATCTCGATAAGGGTTATCTTTGCCTTTGAGAGCCTCCCGAAACCAAAAATGTTCGTCCGAGCTATGATTTACTACCAAATCTACCACCATTTTGAGCCCTCGCTGATGCACCTGGTAGAGCAGCTCCTCAAAGTCGGCCATAGTACCAAAATCACTCATGATAGCCCGATAGTCTGATATATCATAGCCATTGTCGGCATTGGGCGACTGATAAAAAGGACTCAGCCATATTACATCTATACCCAATGCTTTTAAATAATCTAATTGGGAAATAATTCCTTGTAAATCCCCAATTCCATCGCCGTTAGCGTCTTTAAAACTCCGAGGATAGATTTGATATACGACCGCCTCTTTCCACCATTTACGTGTTTGACTCATAATAGTTAAATAGCATATTTATTGATTGGGATACTCTTTGTTTAGTCCTATTTTTTGAATTTCTTCCAGTAATCAAGTGCAAGGGTAATCCAATAGAAAGCTTAGAAAGACTAACTTACAAAAGTAAACATTTCATTAGTAACAGATGATTCATTTCAAACTTGGTCGATACTATTACGTCACGCCCAAAAGAAATAATTGAAAAACAATCAATAGCTCTTGGGGGTATTTCCAATACCTGCACAATTTCTCCAATCAATTAAAAAATTAGCAAGAAATAAAAAATAGTCGGCAATATACTACCTTCTTTATTGGGTGGTAACGGGCTTTGTAGGCATTATTAAGTACAGAACAAAGCAGTTTTGCCGTAAAAAGCCTATTTTTGCTTGGTTATCGACAATTTTTCCATTCAACCATAAAATTATAAACAAAATGTCTTTAAAAAATAAAACTGTACTTATTACAGGAGCTAGTAAGGGAATTGGCCGTGCTTTGGCCTTGACACTTGCCCAAGAAGGTGCTTATTTGGGCTTGGTAGCTCGTAGCGAGCAAGAGCTAAAGGCTGTTCAACAAGAAGCTACAGCCCTTGGTGCTAAAGTCGAAATTTTTGTAGGAAGTGTAGCCGACGAAGCATTTGTAAAAAACTCGGTTCAAAGCCTTTTTGCTACCTTTGGCAGTATCGATGCCCTTGTCAATAATGCGGGTTTTGGTATTTTTAAGCAGGCTACCGAAATCACGTCAGCCGAATGGGACGATATTTATGAAACCAATGTAAAAGGAACTTTTCTGTTTTGTCGTGAAGCTATTCCTTTTATGAAAAGTGCAGGCAAAGGGCATATCATCAATATTGCCTCGGATGTAGCCAAAAGGGTTTTTGATGGCGGTTCGTTGTACTGTTCTTCTAAATATGCTCAAGATGCCTTTTCGATGGCCTTGAGAAAAGAGGTGAGAAAGGATCAAATCAAGGTATCGGTTGTGTATTCGGGATTAGTAGATACCTATTTTCATCGGCGTGCCGAGGGCGACCCTCATCAGGAAAAATACCTTTCCTCACAAGATATGGCCAATTCTATTCATTATATTCTGTCGGCTCCTGCCCATGTTGTCATTGACGAATTAATGATTCACCCTATTTCTCAGGATTATTAATCTATAAAGCTAGCTCTTTCAACTTTTATAGCTGGTGAATAAATTCGCCAGCTCATTAGCAATGCCTTCTGAGAAAGCTAACCTGCATTTAAAAACAAGCCTATTAACCCTTTTATCCTAAAAAGCCTGATTCGGTGCAGTATTCCTCAAAAGTTAATTTTTCCTAAAACTCTGCCATAATGGCAGAATTGAACTCAAAATTGCGTAATTTTGTAGTCCAACAGAAATAAGCACCAAATGGAGGAGATTTTATATCCTTCAGATAACGTATTTGCTTATTTGCTTTCAACATTTACGCATTACCAAAAACATGAAGAGTTTAGAAATACTTAAAGACGAAGACAAAGAGGCTTTGGAAGTAGCTAGAATTTCGGTTGACGAAACTGGCAAGGAAAATAAAAAGAAATTATATATCGAAAGCTACGGCTGCCAAATGAATTTCTCGGATAGTGAAATTGTAACGTCTATTCTTCAAGAAAATGGCTACGCTACTACATCACAATACGAAGAAGCAGATGTTATTTTGTTGAATACTTGTGCTATTCGTGAAAATGCCGAACAAAAAGTACGCAACCGTCTGAAAAACTTCACCCCTCTTAAAAAGAAAAAACCAGACGTTGTTGTAGGGGTATTGGGCTGTATGGCCGAACGCCTCAAAACCAAGTTTTTGGAAGAAGAAAAAATCGTTGACGTTGTTGCTGGCCCCGACTCTTACCGTGACCTACCAAATCTATTCAGCGAAGTTGAAGAAGGACAAAAGGCTATTAATGTGTTCTTGTCGAGAGACGAAACCTATGCAGATATTTCGCCAGTGCGTCTCAACTCAAACGGTGTTACAGCCTTTGTGAGTATTATGCGTGGTTGCGACAATATGTGTTCGTTTTGTGTAGTGCCATTTACCCGTGGCCGCGAGCGTTCTCGTGATGTCTATTCTATCATCAAAGAATGTCAGGATTTGATTGATAATGGATTTAAAGAAGTAACACTTCTTGGCCAAAATGTAGACTCTTACAAATGGGCTTCTGAAGATGGTAGCGAAACCGTCAATTTTGCTCAATTGCTTGAAAGAGTAGCACTTATTAGTCCAGAATTGCGTGTGCGTTTTTCTACTTCGCACCCTAAAGACATTACCGACGAAGTACTACATACCATGAAAAAGTACGAGAATATCTGTAAGTATATTCACTTACCAGCACAAAGCGGTAATTCGAGAGTACTGAAAGTGATGAACCGTACTTACGACCGTGAATGGTATATCAACCGTATCGACGCTATTCGTGCTATTTTGGGCGAAGAATGTGGTATTTCGCACGATATGATTGCAGGCTTCTGTACCGAAACAGAAGAAGAACACCAAGATACATTGTCGTTGATGGAATATGTAAAATATGACTACGGTTATATGTTTGCGTATTCAGAACGCCCCGGCACACCTGCCGCCAAAAAGTATACCGACGATATTCCTGAAGATGTCAAAAAACGTCGCTTAAACGAAATCATTGCTATTCAACAAAAACACTCGTTGGCTCGCAACCAAATGGCCTTGGGCAAAGTCCAAAAAGTATTGGTAGAGGGTACTTCTAAACGTTCAGAAGATTTCTTACAAGGTCGCAACGACCAAAATAAAGTAGTAGTGTTCCCTAAACAAAACTTCAAAAAAGGTGACTATGTAAATGTTTTGGTAAAAGAATGTACCGCCGCCACTTTGATTGGAGAAGCAGTATAACTATTGGTGATTTAGTAGAAAAGCGATTATTGGAAGTTGTGAGTATTAACCATGTTTAGTACTCACAACTCAATTGTCACTATTTATCACTCATAACTACAGAGATATGACAACCTCAGAATTACAATCTATAAAAGCCCGTTTTGGAATTATAGGCAATTCTCCCGCATTAAACCATGCCATCGAGGTAGCAGCACAAGTTGCCCCTACCGACATGACGGTGCTAATCACTGGAGAAAGTGGTTCGGGTAAAGAATCGTTTTCAAAGATTATTCATAATATATCAGCACGCAAACATGGCCAATTTATAGCCGTCAACTGTGGGGCTATTCCTGAAGGAACGATTGATTCAGAGCTATTTGGTCATGAAAAAGGAGCTTTTACTGGGGCTATCGATGCACGCAAAGGGTATTTTGAAGTAACAGATGGTGGCACTATTTTTTTGGACGAAATAGCCGAAATGCCCCTAGGAACACAGGCTCGTTTGTTACGAGTATTGGAAAATGGCGAGTTTATTCGTGTAGGTTCGTCAAAAGTACAACGTACCAATGTCCGAGTGGTTGCCGCTACTAATATCAACCTCATGCAGGCGGTAGAACGTGGTAAGTTCCGAGAAGATTTGTATTACCGCCTCAATACTGTGCCGATTTTTGTGCCTCCACTGCGTGACAGAGGTATGGATATTGAACTTCTTTTTAGGAAATTTACAACCGATTTTGCCGAAAAGTACCGTATCAAGCCTATTCAGTTGACACCCGATGCCCAAAATCTATTGCTTTCGCAACGTTTTCCAGGGAATATCCGTCAGCTCAAAAACTTAGCCGACCAAGTGTCTATTTTGGAAGTCGACGACCGTGTACTCAATGCCGATAAATTGAGTCATTATCTTCAAATGAATAATGGCCAACAAATTGGTAATGGCTTGGTAAGAAAGGATTTTGATGCCCAACACAAAGATAACTTCAACGAACGTGAACTTCTCTACAAAATATTATTTGATATGCGTAGAGATGTAACCGAACTAAAAAAAATGTTTTTGGAGGTTCTCAAACACAATGGCGAAGTTAATGGCGATATTTTGAAAGGACACGAGAATTTGTTCCAAAACCTCGAAAATGACACTGTAAATACCAATTTTGCCTCAAGCTATACAGCACCTGAAATGAACCCTAATAGGATTTTGCCAAGTGCCAGTAGTTATGAAACACCCGAATACCAAACTGTTGCCCCCACCGAAAATGAACTAAAAATCATATCGATCGACAACAACACCAACGATGTTTATGACATCACGCATGTAGCCGAAGAAGTGTCGCTGTCGCTTGAAAAACAAGAAAAAGACATGATAATTAAGGCTTTACGCAAAAATAAAAATAAGCGAAAGTATGCAGCACAAGATTTGGGTATTTCGGAAAGAACTTTATATCGAAAAATCAAACAATATGATATTGAAGAGGAATAGCAAAATTTGCTCAAAGGCTTTTGCCGTAGCAATGGCTTTATGTATTGGTACTCAGTTGCTTATGGGGTGCTATTCTTTTAGAGGGGCAAGCTTAGACCCTAACCTAAAAACCATTCAGATTCAAAACTTTACTATTCAGGCAGCAGGTGGGCCAACCAACCTTACGCTGATGTTCAACGAAAAAATGAAAGAGTATTTTCAAAGAAATACTTCGTTGAAAATTGCTAATGTCAACCCCGACTTGATGTTTGAAGGGTATATCAGTGGATATGATGTAGAAGCGAAAGCTCCATCTTCATCGGACAAAGGGGGGCTTAACCGACTAACTATCAGAATACAAGTAAAGTTTACTAACGCCAAAGACGAAAATAAAAACTTTGACCAAGAGTTTTCTTTTTATCAAGATTTTGCTCAAAATCAAACCGTTTCGGCTGTAGAAAAAGACTTGATTCCTAAAATTTTAGACCAAATCGTTTTAGATATTTTTAATAAAACGGCGGGAGAATGGTAGCTTTTAACCAATGAATACATGACCAAAGAATCTTTTTCATATTTAGTAGCCAACCCCAACGAGGTTTCGAGGGAAGATATAGCTGCTTTGGAAGCATTAACACAGGAGTTTCCTTATTTTCAGTTGGCTCATACACTATTGGCCAAAGGTTATCACCAAAATTACCCAGAAGAACTCGCCAACGAGAAAATCAGAAAAGCTGCCGCCTATAGTATCAATCGAAATGCTTTGCGGAAGGTAATCAATGGTAGCTTTGTCAATGAGGTGGTTGCTGTACCCAATGTGCAAGTAGATTCGGCCTATATCGACAAAGTAAAAGAAATTGTAGAGGCAGAAGAAAAACAAAGTGCTACGCAAGCTTTAGAAACCCCAGTATTTAGCAACAATGATTTATTAAGCCAGTCGCTTTCTTTTGAAGATTTTTTGATTGAGGATATTCTGCAAAAACAACAGCAGCAATTAAGTATTATCGAAAACTTTATCCAGAAAGACCCGGGCTTAATTAGAACTAGCAAAAGTCAATTAGAAACAAAAAACAATAATGAAGACCTTTCTGCCAATAGCGTTAGGCCCAAAAAGGAGATTGTAACCGAGAGTTATGCCAAAATTTTGACGATGCAAGGCCGTAAAGAAAAAGCGATTGCAGTATATGAGAAATTAATTTTGAAATTCCCAGAAAAAAAAGCGTACTTTGCGGATAAAATAAAAGGGCTTCAATAACGCTTTTTGAAAAGAAGAATAGAAGGCATCAACGTAAAGCCAAGAGCCATGAACAAAATAGTGTATCTTTTAGGTAACTTATTCATGAATCAAAAGCTTACAACATAAGGCAAAAATCAAAAATATTAACATTAAAACAGTAAAAAAATGTTCGGAGCAGTTATTACTATTATTTGCATTGTAGCAGTATTATTGGTATTCGTAGTATTAGTACAAAACCCTAAAGGAGGCGGCCTTTCAGGTGAATTTGGTACATCAGGAGCAAGTCAAATGTTTGGCGTTCAGCGTACAGGCGACATCCTTGAGCAAATCACTTGGGGCGGAGCAGTTGTAATTGCTTTATTGGTATTGGGTTCTAAATTTTTGACTCCAACAAGCGGTGCAGAAGGTATCAATTCTATCAACGTAGAAAAAGCAGCTAGCAAAACTATCCCAGCGGCAGTTCCAGCTCCTGCACCAGCGGCACCAGCTCCTGCTAGCGGAACTCCTGCAACACCAGCTCCTGCTAAATAAATGAAGAAATGAAAGAATGAAATAGTGAAGAAAATGTGAATTAAGCAATCATAATTCGTTGCCATACTCACTACTAATTATCCCTATTTCATTCTTTCATTATCCAAAATCTCAATTCTTATTGATGTCTCCCCTTTTTATTTTTTTCTCCTTTGTTATCTAGCCCCTCCCCTAGTTTATTGATCAATTCCTGAATCATTTTGTTTAAAAAATCACATCAACAACCTTTTTCTTGGCTATTGGTAGGAGTGTTTCTTCTAGTGGTAACACAAACTTCGACTCCACCAAATAAGTAGCAGGATTGGGTAAATGCCTAAAACGTTTGACAAGATCAATCTTGATATTTTCAAAAGTATTTACCACACTTCTTTTTACGGTATCTATATAGAATGTTTTCAGGCCACGTCGTTTTTCGTGGTTATTCTCATAGATAGTCAGGTTATATTGATAGATTCTGGTTTCGCTAATTGTGGGTTCGTACAAAAACAAATATCCATCATTTTTGTACAAAGGCAAAATACCTACAGGAGCAATCGAAATACTTTTTTCAACTTCTTCTCGCAAACCCTCGCCCTCTTGAATGGTATTTTTAAAACGAGGCAAAGCATAATCAGTAATAGATTCCATTTCCATCAAATATTCACTTTCGGGCTGAGTTTCTGTTCGGAAATCTACTTGCAATTTTTCGGCATTGATTCCATTGATTCTTTTCGGGAAGTTTTGAGCCATTTGTTGTAATCCAGACTTAAAATACAGCGAGTATTCGTAATGCCTTTGCAAATCGACCAAATCTGGATATAATTTTTGTTCCTTAAAATTGGTTTTTACCGACTGCAAATATGCCAATAAAACGTACTTTTTGTACTCGAAATCTACCAAACCAGCCGTTAGCCAGTCTTTTTCTAAATTTCTCATCTGCGTCCTCCTTTCTTTTAAAACTATTTAAAACATTCGGAAAATCTCAAAAGTATGACACATACGTTTTTGAACCTCTGATAACAAAAGTGGTAAGGATGTCAAACTCTGATAAATGATTACTTTTTTTACTTAAAGTTATTATTTCAAACGAAAAAAGCAAGAAATCCTCCCGATTTTATCCAATAACAGCCATACCCCGATACAAGCAGACACCCATTCAATGACACTTTTATTGTTTTGCCAAACCAAAGCCTCATTCATGGCCCATTAACAACCTTTATTTTGACCAATTTGTCATAAGTTAAGTACAAAAAAGCAGACAAAAATGCTTAGAGGGTAAGGCAAAAAAGATAAAAACCGATAATTTGTCAGTAGAAACTGACAATATTTCAGTTTATGGGGCAGTGGCACAAAAAATGTTACTAAAGAAGTAGTCAGTTAAGCCTTGTCAAAAGTTCAGACAACCGTTTGGCTGGCTCTGACCTAAAATTTAAACAACAAAAAATAACTCTTACAAAAACAAAATGTCAACAGTAAGTATCAAACCATTAGCTGATAGAGTTCTAGTTGAACCAGCAGCAGCAGAAGAAAAAACTGCATTCGGAATTATCATTCCTGACACCGCAAAAGAAAAGCCACAAAAAGGAACAGTTGTAGCAGTAGGTGCCGGCAAAAAAGATGAGCCGATGACTGTTAAAGTTGGCGATACTGTATTGTACGGCAAGTACTCAGGCACTGAAATCGCAGTAGAAGGAAAAGATTATTTAATCATGCGTGAAAGCGATATTTTCGCAATTGTTTAATTTTCGCATCAAGCTTTAGGCACTAAGCCCTAAACATTTTTTCAAAGTTTTATTATTCTAACATTGCAGAAAGCATTTGGCCTACTGCATATAGCATAAAAACATAACAACAATGGCAAAGGAATTATTTTTTGACACAGACGCTCGTGACAAACTAAAAAGAGGCGTTGACACTTTAGCAAACGCAGTAAAAGTTACATTAGGACCAAAAGGCCGTAACGTAATCATTGATAAAAAATTTGGTTCTCCTACTATCACTAAAGATGGTGTATCGGTAGCAAAAGAAATCGAATTGGAAGATGCAGTTGAAAACATGGGTGCTCAATTGGTAAAAGAAGTAGCTTCTAAAACTGCTGACCAAGCTGGTGATGGTACTACTACTGCAACTGTATTGGCTCAGGCTATCTATACAATCGGTTCTAAAAACGTAGCTGCTGGTGCAAATCCAATGGATTTGAAACGTGGTATCGACAAAGCTGTTACTGCGGTTGTAGGTTCTTTGAAATCTCAATCTAAAGCTATCGAAACTTCAAACCAAATCGCTCAAGTTGCTACTATCTCTGCTAACTCTGACGCTGAAATTGGTAACATGATTGCTAACGCGATGGACAAAGTGGGTCGTGAAGGTGTAATCACTGTTGAAGAAGCTCGTGGTACTGAAACTGAAGTTAAAACTGTAGAAGGTATGCAGTTTGACCGTGGTTATTTGTCTCCATACTTCGTAACAAACACTGAGAAAATGGAAGCTGAATTAGAGCGTCCGTTCATCTTGATTTCTGAGAAGAAAGTATCTTCAATGAAAGAATTGTTACCAGTTTTGGAAGGTGTTGCTCAAACTGGTCGTCCTTTGTTGATCATCGCTGAAGATGTTGACGGTGAAGCTTTAGCTACTTTGGTAGTAAACAAAATCCGTGGTGCATTGAAAGTTGCTGCTGTTAAAGCGCCAGGTTTCGGTGACCGTCGTAAAGCTATGTTGGAAGACATCGCTATCTTGACTGGTGGTACTGTAATTTCTGAAGAGCGTGGTTTCAAATTAGAGCACGCTACTATCGAATATTTAGGACAAGCTGAAAAAATCATCATCGACAAAGACAACACAACTGTTGTAAACGGTGTTGGTTCTTCAGACGGTATCCAAGCTCGTGTAAACCAAATCAAAGCTCAAATCGAGAACACTACTTCTGATTATGACCGTGAGAAATTGCAAGAACGTTTGGCTAAATTGTCAGGTGGTGTTGCTATCCTTTACATCGGTGCTGCTACTGAAGTAGAAATGAAAGAGAAAAAAGACCGTGTTGACGATGCTTTACACGCAACTCGCGCTGCTGTAGAAGAAGGTATCGTAGCAGGTGGTGGTGTAGCATTAATCCGTGCTATCTCTTCATTGGACGGTTTGAAAGGTGAAAACGATGACCAAACTACTGGTATCAACATCATCCGTCAGGCTATCGAAGATCCATTAAGAACAATCGTTTCTAACGCAGGTGGTGAAGGTTCTGTAGTAATCAACGCAGTGAAAGCTGGCGAAGGTGACTACGGTTACAACGCTCGTGAAGATAAATTCGAGAATATGTTGGAAGCAGGTATTATCGACCCTACTAAAGTTACTCGTTTGGCACTTGAAAACGCAGCTTCAATTGCAGGCTTGTTGTTGACAACTGAATGTGTAATTGCTGACAAACCAGCGGCAGAAGCTCCAGCTATGCCTCACGGTGGCGGAATGGGCGGAATGATGTAATCATCAATTTCTGCTTATAAAGCAAAGGCCTCTTTCTACGGGAAGAGGCCTTTTTTTATTGAGTGATTTAGTAGGGGTAGTTTCATTTTTCAGAAAATTTTGTGTTCTAAAATGTAGTTTAAAACTAAAGCCTTAAAGTATTTTTATACCTATCCTTACATTTAGTCGTGTTGAAGTAAAATGGATATATTATATACCTAATATTGAGTAATGCTTTGAATTCTTTCATTATAAAATGAATATTTGGCTAATAAATAACCAATACAACTGAATGTTAATTTGTAAATTGCACATTAATCAAAAATCTTTTGGAACAAGAAAGTTTATATTCAAATAAATTATTGACAATCAATAGTTTAATTTTACACTTTAATCTATGAATAATAAAGGAAACAAACACGAAAACTATGAAATCCTAAACCTATTAGGTTATGGATTAGCTAAATTTGACAATGAGTTTATCAAAGAATTTGGTTTTGAAACTAAACTTTCATTTTTTGAGTACTTTGTTGAATTGGGACTAGTTGAAACAGGAAGTGTTGTAAAAAATAGAATGGATTTATTTGACCCTTTTTTTAACAATAATAGAAAAGGTTGGTGGCAAAAAGGCGATGCTTATATTCATAGAAAATTATTGATTGATAGTTTATTTGGAAATGAAAATGTAGTTGGATATTCAAATATTGTCAAACTCTATTTGAAGAATGAATTTAATGTTACAGGGATTTTTGTTGATGTAAAACCAATTATTAAATCGAGATTCAAAAAACTTCAAGAAACAGGATTGGAAGCAGAGCTATATTTTATGAACAATTATAACTCTATAGAGGCTTTTAAAAATGGAACTATTGAAGATGCTCGTTTGTATGGAGACGGATACGATTTTCAAATCAATGTTAATGAAAATTCATTTTTAGCCGAAGTGAAAGGTATTAGAGCCAAAAAAGGAAAGTTTAGACTTACTGAAAACGAATATTTTAAAGCTAAAGAATACGAAAACGATTATATAGTTACTTTGGTATTAAATTTAGATAATATACCAACCTTTCTAACAATAGATAATCCTTTAAAAAATCTAAAATTTGAAGAAAGAGTTATTAAATCAAAAGAAATCAGAGAGTATCATTTAATATCAGATATATGTTAAACAAAAATTTAGACATTTCTGGGGCAAGCACCTCAATTTTAGAAATACCAACAGTTTTAAAACCTCCAATATCACTTAAATTTGCAGGTGATTGTATAGCATGTCCTATTTGCGAAATTGATATTGACATGAAAGACCAATTAATTAATGATGATGATTTTGCCTACTGTGAAGATTGCAACCATAAAGTAATTTTTAAAATTAAGAAAATTTAAAAGGACTATTACTAAACAAAAAAGTAGAAAAAATCAGGGTTGACACTTTGGCGTAAAAAAGATGATTATTCGATAATTAATATTGATTTTGCCCCAATTGGAGCATTTGAGGCATTTATGAATAATGAACCTATTCAAGAGCATGAAGGTTAGTACTTTCAATAATAGAGATTGCTGTTGTATAACTCCATTTCCAACAATACCTCTTCCACCCTCTTTTAAATCTCTTTAAAAGAGGGTGATTTTAATTAGGTTCATAGCTTTATCGCCTTTTTCCCTATACTATCTCTCCCCCCAAAAAATGCCTAATCACAATCCGCTATTACTAGCATTAAAAGCTAAAAAGTTGAATATTGAAATCCATTTAACAAAGATGTAGTGCTTATTTTTAAAGACATAGACGAAGTTAATTTAACGAATTAATAGAAGTCTTGCCTTACTTCCCTTATAGGAACTCATAAATTTGGATTTATATTAAAAACGCAGCTTCAATTGCAGGCTTGTTGTTGACAACTGAATGTGTAACAAACCAACGGCAGAAGCTCCAGCTACGCCTCACGGTGGAGGAATGGGCGGAATGATGTAGTCTTTGGCTTATAGCTGAAAACGTCTCTTAGTCTTAGGATTCAGAGGCGTTTTTTGTTTATGCTTGTTTTTTTTAAATTGATGTCTATTCAAAAAATAGTCTTTCTATTGATTCATTTTTCTTATCCAATCTGCCATGAAAAGTAAAATATTACTGGTGTTTTTATTTTCTACAATGTACATTCCATGTACATTGTTTGCCCAAAAAGTATATGATGATAGCCTTGCTTTGACTTCATTAGTTAGAAAGGTATATCAATGGTATGAAACGCAAAGTACGAAAGAAGAATTTCCGCCTATTGTCGGTAAAAAACAAGATTCGTTATATGTCGGAATAGACTGGAAAGGCTATCAGCTTCGACAAAAGGAGCTTTTGAAAACGTCTTTTTTTACCCAATTTTTTTTACAAAATCACCAAAAGATTGCTAATTATATTGATAAAGAACTCAGCGGGGGCCGTGAGTGGTTGGTGGGCGATATGTCACCAATAGAGCCTGAGGCTAACCCGTGGTGCAACTGCCAAGATAGCCCCGATAATTACTGGAAACGACTTAAAATTCAACGCCTCAATATCAATAATAATCTAGCGTCTTTTGATTGGACATGGGGTAAAAAATTCGCCTATCACGTCCAAGCTCAGAAAGAAAATAATATATGGAAAATAAGCTACTTAGAAGGCTTTGACCTGAAAAAATATAGAGCTTTGGATGGGAGAAAATAAAAGAAGGAAGAATAGGGCTAACAAAAACACAATACACTGATAATCAAAGCTTTTATTCTTATTTCTGAATATACTAGTATGTCTTGTTGGTATCTTCCTGATTAACTAGTCAAAAAATTTACCAGTTATGATAACCTCAGTTCATTCCTTCCTAAAAAAACTATTTGTCGTTTAGGGCATGTAGAAAAGCTATTAAAGCCTTTTTTTCGACTGGATCAAGATTGAGTTGAGTGTCGGCTAAGGTTTGATTAGGTAAATCAACCCCACGACCAATGGCACCTCCTTCATTATAAAAATCAATTACCGATACCAAATCGGGATATTGTCCATTGTGCATATACGGAGCTGTTTTGGCAATATTTCGTAAAGTGGGCGTTTTGAAGGC
>VFQP010004448.1_pt1 | contig 13057 bp, 13 predicted proteins | sample 3512351 | NCBI WGS metagenome assembly VFQP01 (sample SAMN10412372, study PRJNA504923) | tailings metagenome | isolation source: Relicate 1 Philex TSF1 revegetated site | place: Philippines: Tuba, Benguet | collected 2017-08-29 | reverse complement strand
CCGATGACGCATCCGACACGCCGGACCCCGCGCAGGCGGCCGGCCTGCCCGCGCTGCGTGTGCCGGCACGCCCCGGCGCGGGTCGCGTGCCTCTCACCCAGATGCCCCTGATCGACGATGAGCGCGTGGTCGCCGTGCTGTTCACCTCGGGCTCCACCGGGCGTCCGCAGCCGCACTTCAAGCACTGGGGGCGCCTCGTGCGCAACGGCCAGGCCGAGGCCGCCGCGCTCGGGCTCGACCGCGAGCCGCACGTGCTGGTGGGCACCGTGCCCATCCAGCACAGCTACGGTTTCGAGTCCACCTTCCTGCTGGCGCTGCACGGCGGCTGCAGCTTCTGGTCGGGCAAGCCCTTCTTCCCACAGGACATCGACGACGCCCTGGCCGCCGTGCCGGCGCCGCGCCTGCTCGTCACCACGCCGTTCCACCTGGCCAATTGGCTGGCCTCGCACACGGCCGGCCCGGCCGCGGGCCGGGCGCTGCCGCAGCGCCTGCTGTCGGCCACGGCCCCGCTGGCCGAGGGCCTGGCGCAGCAGGCCGAGGCCGCCTGCGGCGCCGAACTGCACGAGATCTACGGTTCCACCGAGTCCTCCGCGCTGGCCAGCCGGCGCACCGTGGCGGGCCCGGCCTGGACGCTGCTGCCCGGCGCGCAGCTTCGCTTCGCGGGCGACGTGGCCAGCGCGCACGGCGGGCACGTCGAAGGCACGGTGCCCCTGGCCGACCTGATCGAGCCGCTGCCCGATGGCCGCTTCGTGCTGCACGGCCGGCACGCGGACCTCGTCAACGTCGCGGGCAAACGCAGCTCGCTGGCCTATCTGAACCGCCAGCTCGCCGGCTTGCCGGGCGTCGTCGACGCCGCCTTCTTCCTGCCCGACGAAGCCACCCAGGACGCGGCCGCCGTCACGCGGCTCGTGGCCTTTGCCGTGGCGCCAGGCCGCCAGGCGGCGGACCTGCTCGCCGAGTTGCGCGACCGGGTGGACGCCATCTTCCTGCCGCGCCCGCTGGTGCTGCTGCCGGCGCTGCCGCGCAACGCCACCGGCAAGCTCACGCGCGAGGCGCTGGCCGCGCTGTACCGCCGCGAGGTGCTGCGTGAGCCTTCTTGAGCGCGCCTGGCGCGTGCCCGCGGACCACCCGGCTTTCGCGGGGCACTTTCCGGGCCGGCCCATCCTGCCCGGCGTGGTGCTGCTGGACGAAGCCCTGCGCGCGGCGCGCGAACTCGCGCCCGGCGCGCGCGCCTGGGCCATTCCCCAGGCCAAGTTCCTGCAGCCCGTGCTGCCCGGCGACGCCCTGCACCTGAGCCTGAACGCCTTGCCATCCGGCGGCTTCGCCTTCGCGTTCACGCGCGGCGGGCAGGCGGTGGCCACGGGCCAGTTGCGACCGGGGGACGCATGAGCGCAGGCCCGCTGCCCGAGTGGCGCCAGCGGCCCGAGCGCGGCCACCCCTGGCTGCTGCGCTTCATGGTGCGGCTGTCGCTGCTGGTGGGCCGCCGCCTGAGCCGCGTGGTGCTGCACGGGGCCACCGCGTACTTCCTGCTGTTCGCGCCGCGCCCGCGGGGGGCCAGCCGCGACTACCTGCACCGCGTGCTGGGCCGCGCGCCCACCTGGCGCGAGCGCTACCGCCACCTGCTGAGCTTCGCGACCACGGTGCACGACCGTGTCTACCTGCTGAACGAGCGTTTCGATCTGTTCGACATCGAGGTGCAGGGCGGCGAGGCCCTGCTGCGCGCGCTGGAGGGCGGCGGTGTGCTGCTGATGGGCGCTCACCTGGGCAGTTTCGAGGCGCTGCGCTGCGTGGGCCGCCAGCGCCCGGGGCTGCAGGTGAGCATGCTGATGCACGAGGAGAACGCGCGCCTGATGCGCGCGGCGCTCGGCGCGATCAACCCGCGGGCCCGCCAGGACGTGGTGCCGCTGGGCCGGCCCGACTCGATGATCGAGGCCGCGCGGCGCATCGACCAGGGCCACCTGGTCGGCATGCTGGTGGACCGTTCGCTGGCGGCGAACGACCGCGTGATGCACCCCTTCCTGGGCGAGCCCGCGGGCTTTCCGCTCGCGCCCTGGCGCATGGCCGCTGTGCTGCGCCGCCCGGTCTTCTTCATGGCCGGCCTCTACCTGGGTGCCAATCGTTACCGGCTGGTGTTCGCCCCCCTGGCCGACTTTGGTACGGTTGGCCGTGGCGCCGCGCGCGACGCCGCGATTGAACGCGCGCGCGGCGCCTATGTCGAACAGCTTCAGGCCTGCTGCCGGCAGGCGCCGTTCAACTGGTTCAACTTCTTCGATTTCTGGCAACGATGAACACCCGAAGGCTTTGTCTGCTGGCGCTGGTGCTGCTGCCCCTGACGGCCGCGCGGGCGGCCGACGACCTCGACCGCCTGATGGCGCTGCTGGCCGCGCACCCGGGGGGCACGGTGCGTTTCGTCGAGCGCCGCCACATGGCCATGCTCGACGCGCCGCTCGTCTCGCGCGGTGAAATGACCTACCGCGCGCCCGACTGGCTGGAGCGGCGCACGCTCTCGCCGCGCCCCGAGCGCCTGCTGCTCGACAAGGACACGCTCACGCTGGAGCGCGAGCAGCGCCGCATGAGCATGCCGATCAGCCAACGCCCCGAGGTCGAGGCCTTCGTGGCCAGCATCCGCAGCACGCTGCAGGGCGACCGCGCCGCGCTGGAGCGCCACTACCGCGTGGCGCTGCAAGGGCAGCCCGAGAAGCGCTGGACGCTCACGCTCGAGCCGCTGCAGGCGCGCCTGCGCGGCGTCGTCACGCAGATCACCCTCTCGGGCAATGGGGTGGCGGTGGAGCGCATCGACTACACGCAGTCCGACGGCGACCGCACCGAGATGCGGCTGGAACCGGTGGGCAAGCCGTGAGCGCCGGCTGGCCGGCCGTGGGCGTTCGCACCGCTGAGCGCCGCGCGGGGACGTCCCGATGAGCCGCCGCGCCGTGTGGGTGGTGCTCGCCTGGGCCCTGGCCATGGCGCTGGGCGGCTGGCTCGCGTCGCGCACGCGTTTCACCACCGACCTCTCGTTCTTCCTGCCCTCGCAGCCCACGGCCGAGCAGCAGGTGCTGGTGGAGCAGTTGCGCGAGGGCGTGGTCTCGCGCCTGCTCATGGTGGCCATCGGGGGCGGCGAGCCGGCGGCGCGCGCCGAGGCCTCGCGCGCGCTGCGCCAGGCGCTCGCGGCCGATGGGGCCTTCGTGTCGGTGCAGAACGGCGAGCTCGAGGCCTTCGACCGCGAGCTCGCGCTGCTGCAGCGCCACCGCTATGCGCTCAGCCCGGCGGTGAACGCCCAGCGCTTCACGCCCGACGGGCTGCGCGAGGCCATCCTCAACGCCATCGACGTGGTGTCCTCGCCCGCGGGCCTGCCGTTCAAGGCGGGCTTTGTCTCCGACCCCACGGGCGAGGCCTTCGAGGTGCTGATGGGCTGGCAATCGCAGGGGCAGCCGGCCATGGCCGAAGGCGTCTGGGTGTCGCGCGATGGCGCGCGCGCGCTCCTGCTGCTGCAGACGCGCGCGGCCGGCTCGGACACCGATGGCCAGGCGGCGGCCGTGGCGCGCGTGCAATCGGCCTTCGATCAACGGCCGCCGGGCGCGAGCGCCTTGCGGCTGGAGGTCTCCGGCCCCGGCGTGTTCGCGGTGAAGACGCGCGCGGCGATCCAGGCCGACGTGGCGCGGCTCACCCTGGCCAGCTCGATCGGCATCAGCCTGCTGCTGTGGTTCATGTACCGCCGTTGGCGCCCGCTGCTGCTGACGCTGGTGCCCGCGGCGAGCGGCTCGCTCGCGGGCCTGGTGGTGGTGGGGCAGGTGCACGGCTCGGTGTTCGCCATCACCGCCGGCTTCGGGGCCGCGCTGGTGGGCGAGGCGGTGGACTACGGCATCTACTACTTCGTGCAGACGGGGCGCGAGCCCGGTGGCCGCTGGCACGAGCGGTTCTGGCCGACCATCCGGCTGGGCGTGGCCACCTCGGTGCTGGGCTTCGGCGCCTTGCTGTTCGCGGGCTTCCCGGGTCTCGCGCAACTCGGCCTCTACGCCATGACGGGCGTGTTCGTCGCGGCGCTGACCACCCGGCTGGTGCTGCCCGCCATGGCCGGCGGCCATGTGGCGCGCACGCCCGATCTGCCCGCCTGGGTGACGCCGCGCGCGCTGGCCCTGCGGGCCTGGCGCTGGCCCGTGCTGGGGCTGGCCGCGCTGGCCCTGGCCTGGCTCGTGGTGCAGCGCGACACGCTGTGGGAGCCCGACCTGTCCGCCCTGTCCAGCGTGAGCCTGCAGGACGCCGAGCGCGACGCGCGCCTGCGCGGCGACCTGGGCGCCCCCGACGCGCGCTACATGGTGGTGGTGCGCGCCAGCGACCGCGAGGCCGCGCTGCGCGGCGCCGAGGCCGCGGCGCAGCGCCTGCAGCCACTGGTGGCGCAGGGCCTGATCGGCGGCTACGACAGCCCCGCGCGCTTCCTGCCCAGCGAGGCCCTGCAGCGCGAGCGCCAGCGCAGCCTGCCGACGCCCGAGGCCCTGTCGCGCGACCTGGCGCTGGCGCTGCAGGGGCAGCCCTTGTCGGCCGCGCGTTTGCAGCCCTTCGTGCAGGCCGTGGCCCAGGCGCGTGTGGCCGAACCGATGCGCCGCGAAGACCTCGAGGGCTCGGCGCTCGCCATCGCCGTGGATTCGCTGCTGCAGTCCCACGCCGACGGCTGGACCGCGCTGCTGCCGCTGCGCCCCGCGCCCGGTGCGGCCGGCGCCGATCTGCCCGCCGAGGCCTTGCGCGCGGCCCTGCAAGGCAGCGGCGCGGGTTTCATCGACCTCAAGCAGGAGTTCGAGTCGCTCTACGGCAGCTACCTGCGCGAGGCCATCGCGCTGTCGCTGGCGGGCCTGGCCGGCATCGTGCTGGTGCTCGGCGCTTCGCTGCGCGAGCCGCGCCGCCTGCTGGGCGTGCTGCTGCCCATCGCGGCGGCGGTGCTGATCGTCATCGCCAGCCTGCACGCGCTGGGCGTGCGCCTGCACCTGCTGCACCTCATCGGCATGCTGCTCATCGTGGCCGTGGGCTCCAACTACTCGCTGTTCATCGAACGCTGGCGGCGCGACCCGCACAGCGATCCGCAGGCCCTGCTGTCGGTGCTGGTGGCCTGCGGCACCACGGCCATCGGCTTTGGCGTGCTCTCGCTGTCCTCGGTGCCCGTGCTGCAGGCCGTGGGCATGACGGTGGCGCCGGGCGCGGTGCTGGCCTTGCTGCTGTCGGCCGTGCTCACGCCGGCCGCGCGGGAGCCCGCATGAACGGGGTGCGCTTCGCGGCCTGGACGGGCGATGCGCCGTGGCGCATGGTCTGGCTGCCCGGCGCGGTGATGTCCGCCGCCGACATCGCGGCGCAGGGCTGGGACGCCGAGGCCGCCCGCGCCGGCCAGGCCATCGACATGCTCGCCGTCGACCTGCAGGCGCAGCGCGCCGACGGCGCCGACGCCATCGGCGCGCTGGCCAGCGACTGGCTGCGCCCCGCGCGCGAGGCGGGCCGGCGCGTGTGGCTCGGCGGGCTGTCGGCGGGTGGCTGGCAGGCCGTGCTGTGCGCGCAGCGCCACCCCGATCTGGTCGATGGCCTGTGCCTGCTCGCGCCGTACCCGGGCGACCGGCTGGCCTGGAATACGATCGCGCGCGCCGGCGGGCTGGACGCCTGGCCCGGGCCCGCGCCGGGCGAGACCGACCCGGCCTTCGAGGTCTGGGACTGGTGGCGGCGCGTGCCCGCGCGGCCGTCCGTGTGGATGGGTTACGGCCGCCAGGACCGCTTCGCCGACGGCATGGACCGCATGGCCGCACGCTTGCCCGCCGGCCGGGTGCTGCGCATCGACGGCGGCCACGACTGGGCCTGCTGGCGGCCCCTGTGGTCCGCCTTTCTGGCGCGGCGGCCCTGGGACGGGGAGGGCGCGCGGTGAGGAGCGGGCGCTGGCGGCCCGCGCCGCTGCTCCAGGCCAGCGCGCTGCTGCACGGCGCGGCGCTGGGCGTGGGCGCCTGGCAGCCGGCCTGGTGGCCCTGGCTGGCCGGGGGCGTGCTGGCCAACCACGCGGCCGTGGTGGCCGCGGGCCTGTGGCCGCGCTCGCGGTGGCTGGGGCCCAACTGGGTGAAGCTGCCCGCGGCCTCGGCCGCGCGCGGCGAATTCGCCATCACCATCGACGACGGGCCGGACCCGGCGCTCACGCCGCGCGTGCTCGACCTGCTCGACCAGCTCGGCGCCAAGGCCAGCTTCTTCTGCATCGGCCACCGCGCGCAGGCGCACCCGGCGCTGTGCCGCGCCATCGTCGCGCGCGGTCACCGGGTGGAGAACCATGGCCAGTCGCATTCCAACGCCTTCTCGCTGTTCGGCCCGGGCCGCATGCGGCGCGACATCGCCGCCGCGCAGGCCACCCTGTCCGACATCACCGGCCAGGCGCCGCGCTTCTTCCGGCCCACCGCCGGCCTGAGCAACCCCTTCCTCGACCCCGTGCTGCACGGCCTGGGCCTGCAGCACGCGAGCTGGACGCGCCGCGGCTTCGACACGCGCGCCGGTGACCCGGCCACCGTGCAGCGCCGCCTGTTGCGTGGCTTCGGCGCGGGCGACATCCTGCTGCTGCACGACGGCCACGCCGCGCGCGCGCCCGACGGCGAGCCCGTGCTGCTGCACGTCCTGCCCGCGGTGATCGCCGAGGCGCGCCGCCTTGGCCTGCGGCCCGTTACGCTGTTCCAATCCCTCGAATGAATTTCTGTCGCGCATGAGCCAAGCCTTCGTCCGAGAACTCGTCGACCACGCCAGCGAACGTTTCCGCGTTGGTGGCCGCTTCGCGTACCACTACGCGCGCGGCAAGCTGGGCTACGACACCATCTTTCACGACATCCTGCGCCGCGGCCTGCTGAGCGAGACGCCCCGCGTGCTCGACCTGGGCAGCGGGCAGGGCAGCCTGTTCTCCTGGCTGCTGGCGGCGCAGCAGCTGTCGGCCCATGGGCGCTGGCCCGGCGACTGGGCGCCGCCGCCCGCGCCGCAGGCCTTGCGCGGCGTCGAGCTCATGCACAAGGACGTGGACCGCGCGTCCCAGGCCTTCGGCGCCACGCACCCGGTGGTGCGCATCGAACTCGGCGACATGACGCGCACCGAGCTCGGCCGGCCCGACGCCATCACCATCCTCGACGCCCTGCACTACGTCGACCACCAGCGCCAGAGCGAGCTGCTCGCGCGCATCCGCGCCGCCTTGCCGCGGGGCGGCGTATTCCTCACGCGCATCGGCGATGCCTCGGCCGGCTGGCGCTACCAGATGGGCCTGAACATCGACCGCGTGGTCACCTTCGCGCGCGGGCACCGCCTGTCGCGCCTGTACGCGCGCCCGCTGGCCGAGTGGCGCGCCGAGCTCGAATCCCTGGGCTTCGAGGTGGACAGCCGGAATATGAGCGGCAGCAAGCCTTTGGCGAATGTGATGCTGCACTGCCGGGTGCCTTGAGCACGGCCGTCCCCCGTCCCACTTCTGCTCCCATGCAAGCCCTATCCCTCACCGCTTACACCGCCACGTCCTGCCTCGGGCGGGGCCTGGCCGACCACGCCCGCGCGCTGCGCGACCAACGCAGCGGGCTCAAGCCCTGCCATTTCGAAACCGTTGAGCTGCCCACCTGGATCGGCGAGGTGGAAAGCCTCGACACCGTCGCGCTGCCGCCCGCCCTGCAGGCCTTCGATTGCCGCAACAACCGCCTCGCCTGGCTCGGCCTGCAACAGGACGGCTTCGCCGACCGCGTCCGCGAAGCCGTCGCGCGCGTCGGCGCGGACCGCGTGGGCGTGTTCATGGGCACCAGCACCTCGGGCATCCTGCAGACCGAACTCGCCTACCGGGAGCGCGACCCCGGCACCGGCGCGCTGCCCGCCTGGTTTCGCTACGAGACCACGCACAGCACCGGTTCGGTCGGGGCCTTCGTCCGCGCGGCCTTTGGCCTGGAAGGCATGGCCATGACCCTGTCCACCGCCTGCTCGTCCAGCGCGAAGGTGTTCGCGGCCGCCGCGCGCCAATTGGCGATGGGGACGATCGACGCGGCGGTGGTGGGCGGTGTCGACTCGCTCTGCCTCACCACGCTCTACGGTTTCGCCTCGCTGCAGCTCGCGTCCAGCGAACCCTGCCGGCCCGGCGACGTGGGCCGCAATGGCATCTCCATCGGCGAGGCGGCGGCCTTCGCCCTGCTCGAACGCGGCGAGGCCGCGGCCACCGTGCGCCTGCTGGGCGTCGGCGAATCCAGCGACGCGTACCACATGTCGGCCCCGCACCCCCAGGGCCTGGGCGCGCGGCAGGCCATGGAGGCCGCGCTGCGCTCGGCCGGCCTGCAGGCCGGCGACATCGGCTACATCAACCTGCACGGCACCGGCACCCCCGCCAACGACGCGGCCGAGGGCCTGGCGGTGGCGGCGCTGTTCGGGCGCGGCGTGCCGTGTTCGTCCACCAAGGGCGCCACCGGTCACACGCTGGGCGCCGCGGGCGCGCTGGAGGCGGTGGTCTGCGCCATCGCGCTCAGCGAGTCCTGGCTGCCGGGCAGTCCCGGCACGCGCGAGCCCGATCCCGCGATCGAACTCGACTACCGCCTCGGCGGCGGCCCGCTGCCCGGCCTGCGGTTCGCGCTGTCGAACTCCTTCGGTTTTGGCGGCAGCAACTGCAGCCTGGTCTTCGGAAAGGGTGGGGCATGAACCACGCGCCCGTCTGGCTGCATGGCCTCTCCCTCATCGCACCCGGCCTGATCGACTGGCCCCAGGCCGCCGCCGTGTTGCGCGGCGAACAGGCCTGGGCTCCCGCCGCTTCGGTGCTGCCGCCGGCCGACGCGCTGCCCGCGGCCGAGCGCCGCCGCGCCAGCCGCGTCGTGCGCCTGGCGCTGGCCCTGGGCCAACGCGCGCTCGGGGCTCAGGACCCTTCGCGCATCGCCACCGTGTTCACCGCCTCCGGCGCGGACGGCCACAACTGTCACGCCCTGTGCGAACAGCTGGCGGGCGAGGACCGCGCGATCTCGCCCACGCGTTTTCACAACTCGGTGCACAACGTGGCGGCCGGCTACTGGGGCATCGCCACGCGTTCGATGGCGCCGAGCCAGGTGCTCAGCGCCTACGACGGGAGCCTGGGAACGGGCTGGCTCGACGCCCTGGGCCAACTGATGGCCGGCGAACCCGACGTGCTGCTGGTGGCTTATGACAGCGAATACCCCGAGCCGCTGCGCGCCTGCCGTCCGTTGCCCGACGCGGCCGGCATGGCCTTCTGGCTGGGCACCGCGCCGCGCGAGAACAGCCTGGGCACGCTGCGCACCGAACTCACGCGCGACCCGGTGGACCGGCTCGCATCGGCCGAACTCGATGGCCTGCGCACCGGTTTCCCCGCCTTGCGCGGCCTGCCCTTGCTCGAACGCATCGCGCGCGGCGATCACCGCCCCGTGGTGCTCGACTACCTGGCGCCCCAGCACATCCGCGTACAGTTCACGCCCCATGACCCATCCGCTTTCGCCTGAGCCGATGGACCGCGGCTGGATTGCCCGGCGCATTCCGCACCAGTTCGACATGTGCCTGCTCGATGCGGTGCGGCGGTGGTCGTCGGAGGCCATCGAGTGCGAGGCGGGGTTGCATGGCCTGGCCGAGCACCCCCTGCGTGGGGCCGACGCCCGTTTGAGCGCGACGCACGCCATCGAATACGCCGCGCAGGCCATGGCCGTGCACGGGGCCCTCATCGCCGGCATCGACGCCGCGCCCCAGGCCGGCTACCTGGCCAGCGTGCGCGGCGTGCACCTGCACAGGGAGGCCATCGAGGCCGCTGACGGGCCACTGCGCGTGCGCGCCGAGCGCTTGTCCGGCGATGCGCACAACGTGCTCTACGGCTTCCACGTCGAGGGCGCGCGCGGTGCCGTGGCCGATGGCCGCGCGGTGGTGGTGCTCGACGCCGCGGCGGCGTCCGGCGGAGCGCGGCCATGAAGCGCGCGCTGGTGACGGGGGGCAGTGGCGGACTGGGCGCGGCCATCGCGCAGCGCCTCGCGCAGGACGGTCTTGAGGTGTTGGTGCACGCCAATCAGGGCCTTGAACGGGCCCGGTCCGTGGCCGAAGGCATCGTCGCGGCCGGCGGCCGCGCGCGCGCCCTGCGCTTCGACGTCACCGACCGCGCGGCCTGCGCCGCCGCCTTGTCGGAACTGACGGAGGAGGGCCCCGTGCAGGTGCTGGTGAACAACGCCGGGGTGCACGACGACGCCGTCTTTCCCGGCATGACGGGCGAGCAGTGGGACCGCGTGCTCGACGTCTCGCTCAACGGCTTCTTCAATGTCACGCAGCCGCTGATGCTGCCCATGATCCGCACGAGATGGGGGCGGGTGATCAACATCACCTCTGTCTCGGGCGTGGTGGGCAACCGTGGGCAGGTCAACTACTCGGCCGCCAAGGCTGCGCTGCACGCGGCGGGGCGCTCGCTCGCGCTGGAGGTGGCCACACGCGGCATCACGGTCAACGCCGTGGCGCCGGGCTTCATCGACAGCGGCATGGCCGCAGGCCTGCTCGACGCCGAGGCCTTGAAGCGGCTCGTGCCCATGCAGCGCGCGGGCCGGCCCGAGGAAGTCGCCGATCTGGTGGCTTTTCTCGCCTCGGAGCGCGCTGGCTACATCAGCGGGCAGGTGATCGGCATCAACGGCGCGATGGCCTGAGCGGGCCGGGTGCCGCCGTTCACCCGCGGCGCCGAAGCCGCCGCGCCAGCAGCATCGGCAGCCGGAAGACGAAGCCCCACCACAACCGGCTGTGCATCCAGGTCAGCAGCAGGTTGTCGCGCACGTACTTGAAGTGCGACACCCCGCCTTCTTCCGGCGCCAGGTAGCGCACAGGCGCATCGACGTTGATCGGGCGCACGCCGGCCCAGCACAGGCGCACCACGGCTTCTGGGTCGAAGTCGAAGCGGCGCATGAAACGGGTGGAGCGCATCACCCGGATGAGTGGCTGCACAGGGTAGACGCGAAAGCCATAGAGCGAATCGCCGATGCCCATGCCCAGGGTTTCCATGTCGGCCCAGGCGTTGGACAGGCGCCGCCCCTGCACGCGCAGCGCGGGCGCTTCCGGGCCGAACACGGGCTTGCCCAGCACCATGGCCTCGGGCATGGCCACCGAGGTCGCCATGAAGCGCGGGATCAGGTCCGCGGGGTGCTGGCCATCGGCGTCCATGGTGAGGGCGTGGGTGAAGCCCGCGGCGGCGGCGGCTTGCAGTCCGGCCAGCACGGCGGCGCCTTTGCCCTGGTTGCGGGGCAGCACGATCACACGCAGCTGCGGATCCTGCTCGGCCATGGCCTGCACGGCGGCGGTGGACCCGTCGGTGCTGCCGTCGACCACCACCCACACGGGCGCCCACTGGGCCCGCGCGGCGCGTACCGTGCGCAGCAGCAGATCGCCCGGGTTGTAGGCGGGGATCAGGACAAGGTGGGTGGTGGAGGCTGGGGGCATGGCGTCGTGGCGGCGACCGGCGGGCGGTGCAGCGCCTGGTCGAAGTGGGCTTGCAGTTCGGCGGTGAAGGCGTGCGCGTCGGTGGGCGGGTCGAAGCGCCGGCCCAGGCGCGCCCGCACCTCGAGCGGCAGTTCGGGACGGCGCCACAGCGGCCAGGCCTTGCCCAGGTACGGGCTGGAGAACTCGATCAGCACCGTTTGTACCGGCACCTGAGCGCGCACCGCCAGCAGGCCGATGGACGCGGGGACCCGGTCCATGGGCCAATGCGTGGTGCGCGTGCCCTCGGGAAACACGATGACCTGCGCACCCTCGCGCAGCGCGCCGCGGCAGCGCAGGATCACGTGCAGCAGGTTGTCGTTGCGGATGTAGCCCGCCAGTTGGGCGCCCGCGCCGAACAGGGGGTTGTCCATCAGCCCGGCCTTCATGATGCAGACGGCGTTCGGCAGGCGCGAGATCAACAGCAGGGCATCGAGCAGGCTCGGGTGGTTGGCCACGACGATCATCGGCCCCTGGCTGGCCAGGCCTTCGAGCGCGTCCAGGTCGAAGCGGCAGCCGCAGACCGCGCGCAGCGCACCCAGGTAGAAGCGGAAGCAGGCCGTGGCCACGCGGCGGCCGACAGGCTCGCCCCAGCGCCGCGGCAAGGCATGGCGCAGCAACAGGGCGATCGGCGACCAGCTCAGGCAGAGCAGGGCAAGCAGGCCCAGGCCCAGCACCATGGCCACGTGTTCGCGCAGCGCATGCAGCCACTGGATGGGGCGGGATAGGGCGAGCCGCATCAGTGGAGGATGGGGCCGTGGGCCACGGACTCCACCTCGACCAGCAGGTCCTGGCGGCAGATGTCGGCCTGCATGAGCACGAGGTCCGTGCCGCCGAGGCAGCGCTCCAGCGTGCGGCGCACCACCGGAAAGTCGGCCGCGTGGCGCACGTACACGCGGTGGCTCAGGGTGTCGGCCCGGTGTCCCGCGGTGCGCGTGCCGCGGTTCGCTTCGTCCAGCAGCGCGTTCAGGTTGCGCGCGGTTTCCTCGCATTGCGCCACCACGTCGCCGGGGTGCACGGTCTGGTGTCCGACGATGCTCGCGGTGCCCGAGACCAGCAGCCATTCCTGGTCGCCCGACCAGGCCTGCACCGCCCGCGCGAACAGCGGCGGGCGCGGGCCATAGTCGCCGGGGTAGTGGAACGCGCTCACCTGGCGCGGGTTTTCGACGGGGCGCGGCGCGGTGCGCCCCGCGAGGAAGGCGATCGACAACGGGCCCTCGGCCCAGCCCAGTGCGCTGGCCGCAGGCATCGGCGCGCTGCCGGTGGCACCCACCGCCGAGTACGCGTCGTGGCGGCCCAGGTTGAACCAGCGGTAGCGTTCCAGTCCCTGCTCGTGGCCATTGATGTCGGACAGGTAGTTCCACACACGCCACAGGTGGGGCATGCCGCGGTCCTTGAGCAGGGCGAACAGCCGGAGGTAGGCCTCGCGCGTTCGCTCGCGCAGGTGCTTGCCGCGTTCGGGCGCCTGGGGCCCCGGCTCGTCGAGTTCGATCAGGCCGAAGAGCAGCTCGCCGCCGCAGCGCCAGTGCAGGCCGGCGCCCTGGCCGTGCCGCGCGGGACCGTCGGTGGCCCAGGCCTCGCGAAAGCCCGCGGCATCGGGCTC
>VFQP010004447.1_pt1 | contig 13058 bp, 16 predicted proteins | sample 3512351 | NCBI WGS metagenome assembly VFQP01 (sample SAMN10412372, study PRJNA504923) | tailings metagenome | isolation source: Relicate 1 Philex TSF1 revegetated site | place: Philippines: Tuba, Benguet | collected 2017-08-29 | reverse complement strand
CCATTGCACGCCTTTGAAGAGCACCATGGTGAACCTGCCTGTGGACCCCTGGGTCAACATGTTGCCTGCACCTTTCCCTCCCCTCTCCTGTGCTGCTCGCCTGCGTGGTCAGGATGCCGTACATCAAAACCCTGGCCGTGGGAGCAGCAGGAGGACCAGCGGCTCGAGGAAACGTTGCGAGATCTGATCACGACCCACGCCCATCATCGCTCAGGCCTTCCTTCCTTCCTCTCGACAGGTGCGCGCCACGGCCCGCCACGGCCGCGGGCTCCTCCACCCAGCACCCAGCGCGTCAGATCCCGCACACGGGGCATCGTTGGGATGGTCATGCTGCAAGGCAGCTCGCTGCAGCCTCGCACAGCGCTGGCGGGCACCTCGCGGCCAGAACAACATGGCAAAGCGAGCGGAGCGGACCGCGGAAGCGTGGCCCCCCGCGCACGCCCGTGCCGCCGCTCAGCAGCCTGACGGCACACATATCACCAGCGCGCTCCGCTTCACCGTCTCTTCTTGCGTGATGCTTTCTCGATGCAGCGCTGGCCATCGACGAGCTCCAGCTCTAGATCATGGCGGACGGCGAAGAAGCGCAGGTGCCTGCCAGCGGAGAGGAGGAGCAGCAGCAGCAGGAGCCCGCAGCGCAGGACGACGAGCTCGGGGCGGGAGGCGAGCAGCAGGACGCGGCGCTCGAGGAGGGCGCGGCGCCGCAGGAAGGGGAGCAAGGCGCGCTCGAGCTGCAGCAGGACCCCACCGCCGAGGAGCTCGGCCCCACCGAGCTCGCGCAGCTCGAGACGGGCGGCTACCAGGTCGGGGACGACGCGGCCGCCGCCGGCGCCGACCCGCAGGACCCGCAGCAGGCGCCGCAGCCTGCGGAGTTCGACGAGAACGGTAACCCTATCGCTGGCTCGGACCCCTCCCAGCAGGCCTACGCCGCCGGCTACGACGCCTACGGCAACTACGACCCCAACGCGGCAGCGGCGGCGCAAGGGTACGGCGACGCGGCGCAGGCGGGCTACGGCGACTACGGCGCCGGCTACGGCGCCTACGACCCCAGCACCGGCGTCTACGTGGGTGGCGGGGAGGACGCCTACGGCCAGCAGCAGCAGCACGGTGCGGACGGCGAGGGCGCCGACCGGACCACCGCCGCCAGCTCGGCCAGCAAGCGGCACGGCGGCCAGGGCAAAAACGAGGCGGCGGCGCGGGCGCTGGCCGACCAGCTGCTGGCCGAGGAGCGCGAGAAGCATGAGTCGCAGCTCAAGGTGGAGGCGCGGGCCCGCGAGGAGCTCGAGGACATGATCCTGCGCATCGAAAAGCACTTCAAGGCCGAGCAGGCGGCGCGCAAAAAGGCCGAGGAGCTGCTGCAGGTGGGCCACGGCGACCGCAGGGGCGGCAGCAGCAGCATTCCGGCGCACGGGGTCACCTGTGCGGGCAGCACACGGTGACACTGTGTGGCGTGCTCGTGCGTGTGGTGGTGCGCCGCGCAGGCGAGCGTGGCGGCCGAGGTGGACAGCAAGGCCAAGGTGGAGGAGGTGCTCAAGAAGCGCGCGCAGGAGCAGAGGCTGCTCGAGGAGGAGCGCGCCGCCATCAAGCGGGTGCGCATCGCCGCGCCACGCCGCGCCGCCCGCTCGCCCCTCCCCCCCCCAGGCGCTGCACCCCCCTCCCCCCCCCGCGCGCCTCACTCCACCTCCGTGGGCCGGGTGCCGCGAATGGTGCTGTCGCTGCCGCAGGAGCGCGCGGCGCTGGAGAGCATGCGTCAGGAGTTTGAGGGCGAGCTTCAGGCGGCGCGCTCCGAGGTGGCCAAGGCGCAGGAGGCGCTGGCCTCGAGCGAGGAGCGCATCCGCGCCGCCGAGCAGGTGGAGCGCGCGCGCCTCGAGGCCGACTACCAGGCCCGCCTCGGCAACATGCAGCGCGAAGTGGTGAGGCGCGGGGGGCACGCCCGCCTGCCGCCCTGCTTTGCCTCGCAATGTGTGGCGCCGTGGCCTGCGTCCCGGGCTGGCGGGTGGCGCGTGCACATCATGCGGTGGTGGCCGTGGCGTGCGCGCGTGCTGTGGCGCAGGATCGCATGCGCGAGGAGCTGGCGTACCGCACCATGGTGATGAGCGCCGAGATGGAGAAGTGGCGGCAGCAGGCGGCGCTGACGGCCAACGCCGTGCTGGACGCCAAGAACGACGTGATGGAGCGCAAGAAGGAGCTCGACCACACCAAGGACAAGATGGACAGGCTCCTAGAGGTGCGCGAGGTTTCTCATGCTCTCCTTGACGGCAGCAGCAACAGCACTGCTGACCCGGGTGAACCAACACTCCGTGGCGCTTGCCGTGGCATGCCATCCCTCTCTCTACCTTGCAGAAGCTGTACGTGGGGCGCGAGCACGGCATCGAGCTGAGCGGCGCCATTGCCAGCAACCAGCGCATGATGAGCTTCATGCCCACCGCCATGTTTGCGCCGGGCGGCAAGCAGCCGGGCACCAAGCTGCCGCCGCTGCAGAGCCGGCAGCACGCGCAGCACGGCCCGGGTGTCTTTGGACCGCTGTTCGACGCTCACGCTGGCGCGCTCAGCCTGCCGCTGGGCGGGGCGCCCGGCAGCTTCCTCCACCACGGCGCCGGCCTGCACTCGGGGCCCGTGGACCACCACCACGCAGAGGGCGGGCTGCGGCGGGCGCACAGCAGCGCGGTGCCGCGGGACGTGAGCCCCGGGCAGGCGCGCAGCGAGGCAAGCCACGCAAGCCCCGAGGCGCACCGGCCGGCGGGCGGCCGCGCCGCGCAGTCCAAGTTTGCGCAGGACGCGGCGGACAAGCAGCAGGCCGCCCGGCGAGCCAAGTCGGGCCGCGCGGCCAACAAGGGCCGGCCAGACCGCTTTGCCGAGGCGCAAAAGGACCTGGCGCGCATGGCGGGCATGGGGCGGCGCTGGAACTGACCATGCGCGACGCGTCTGGGAGGCTGGCGGCATCTGATTGGATGCCGGTGCTGCCGCGCTGTGAGCAAAATGAGCTTCTGTGCGCAGCGCACGAGGTGTGGCGGCAGGGAGAGTGCCTGACTTCTGTTTGCATAAGTGTAAGGACCCCCACACGACCACGTGGGCGCACGATGCGGAAGCCCAGCCGCGCACCGTCAGACATCAGAGTTTCCTGCTGCTGGAAAATGCAGAGGAGGTGGAACTCAGAACGAGGCAAACAAGTGCTTGTGGCTGCCATTCACAACGCGAGGCCGCACAACAGCTGGCCAGAGGGTCTTATTGCGTCCAGGCCCGGAGGTTCACGCCGAGGTCGAGCACTGACTATCCACTAGGCTAGGGAAGCGACGGAGAGCAGAGAGGAGCATTTCAAGCCGGCCTCCGAGTGAAAGCCAGGCGGCTACCGGCGCTGCTGCTGCTGCTGCTGTTGCTGTTGCTTGAACACGAGCACGGCGCTGCGGCAGCTGTGAATCAGGTGGATCAGCTGCTCGGGTACCTTGCTGACCACGGCCGGCAGCTGCGCAGCAACGGACCGCGTGCGCAAGCAAGGCAGCAAGACGCGTACGGTGAGCATTGGTGCGCATGTGCCTCCACAGGAGGCAGCAGCTGCAGCGCCAAGCGTGCGGCCGCCAAGAGAACTCACCAGGCACGCCAGCAGGTGCACGCCCTCCTTGTTGATGATGCGCGTGATGTCCTCGACGCGCTCGTCCTCCAGGCTGAGCGTGAGGGGCGCCGGCAGCCCCGCCATGGTCGCCGTCTGGTTCATGGCCGCCAGCTGGCGCTGCATCATGTGCGCCTGCTGCTCCCTGCGGGTTGCGCACGCGACAACGCGGGCAGCATGCAACGGTGGTGCATGGCCCGCCCCCGGCCCCCCACATACAGACAAGGTGCGGCAGGCGCTGTCAGCGTGGGAGAGCAGCAGCAAGCACAGGAACGCGCCTGTGGTTGAGTTTGAGCCCGGCGGTCTTCTGCCCCGGCGTGGAACCGGCCGCGTTGATCTTGACCACGCCCGTGGGGTCCTCCACCTGCGGTGCGCGCAGCCACACCAACCACGGCCACCCCACACTAAGCGCTGGCCACGCTGTCTCGCAGCACGGTCTGCACCGCATGCGACGGCGGGCTCCGTCGCCGCGGTTGCCGGCAGGGAGCACAGGCGCTCGTGGCCAGGGCGCGGCGCGGAGGACGAGGAGGCCGGGGAGGGGCGCTCACCCTGCAGAGCACCAGCGAGTCGCCGCGCGGCGCCTGCAGCACTCGGTCGGCCAGGTAGTGCACCAGGGGCGCGGCGTGGCGGTCGACCAGAGCCATGGCCCGCAGGTGGTGGTGCTTGAGCGCCTCCTGCGCCCAAGGGACGCCACGACGCGGGCGGACAGTCATGCGGCTGAGGCTCCACGGCAAAACCGTGCAGCGAACGCTCGGGCAGCGGCAGCGCAAGGCAAGAGCACGGTGACGAGGGGTGGTGCTGATGACCGAGTGGGGGCCGGGGGGCGCGCACCTGCACGTTGAGGCTGTTGGCGTTGACGACCATGACGGGCACTTGCAGCCGCTTGATGGCCGCCAGCGTCACCGAGCCGAGGATTGTCGACGACTGCAGTGCGAGGAACAGCCGCGGTCGAGCGGCACGCCGCCAAACGACCTGGTTTGCGTCAGCGCCTGAGCGAGCGGGGCGAGCGAGTGCGCACAGGGCGTCGTCGTCGGCGCACCTGGAGCTGCGTGGTGTTGAGCGCCTTGGTGGCCATGACGACCATCTCGGCGTGCGCTGCCAGCACGTACTGCTCCATGGTCGAGATGAGCTGCGGGTCCTCCTTGTCCATCACCTGCAGCCAGGGAACGCACACGCACGCCAGCGCACACGACCCGATTGCCCGTGCTCCGCGCTCCGCTCTCCGTGCGGCGAGTGCGCGACCTGTCAGGGCCCACTGAGTCGACTCACCAGCACCTCCTGCCTCGCCTCGACCAGCTCCCTGGCGACGCTGGCGTAGTGCGAGTCGAGCAGCGCCTGGCCGCCGTCCACGTACATGTAGCCCGCCACCACCGTCACGAGGTGGATCACGTCGCGCCCAGGCCTGCGCGCGGGAGCCAGCGACAAGCGCGATCTCGATCCCGTTCCCACCGACCAGACTGGCCGCACTCGATCGAGCACCACTCGACTCACTTGGCCACCGAGAGCGCCGCCTCCACCGCGAGGTGCGCCACGTTGTTGCCGCTCACGAACACCACGATGTTGTTCACCACCCGCGCCCCGCCGGCGCCGCCGGCGCCGCCCACGCCGGGCCGCGGCACGGGCGACTGCGACCCGCTCTGCGAGCCGAGCGAGTCCAGCAAGCCAGAGCCAGGCCCAGCGGCGCCGTTCATGAAGGAGCCAGGGCTGATGGGCGACGCCAGGCCGCGCAGCACGGGGCTGCCCGCGCCGCTCATCACCAGGGAGCCCATCGGGCCGCGGGGCAGCAGGTTGAGGTCGATGCTGGTGGTGCGGCGCGAGCCGATCACCTGCGTCGATGGATGAGCAGGAACGCGGGAGCCGGACACTCGCTCATCGCGACGCCAAGCCACAGGGCTGCGCGCCACAATTGCGAGAGGCTGCGTGGGCACCAGCGCAACACGGTACCTTGCGGAAGTGCGCGAGCTGGTCCTGGTACCGGACGAGGGGCAAGAGCTCGTCGAGGTCGGCCGGCGTGAGCAGCATCTGGGGGCACTGGCGCGTGCGCACGGCCAGCGTCCGGATACTCTCGTGGCACGTCAAGTCGCTCTGCATGGCACGCGGCGGCGACACGCGGCAGCACGCGGGCAGCGTGACGGCCAGGCCTCGCTCAGGTAGAGCAAGGGCAGAGGCGACGGACGTTTTGCGCTGCACCACTCACAAAGTCGAGTTTGACGTGGAGCTGCCCCTCGTGCAGCGTCAGCTTGGGCCGCACCACGTCCGGGCTCACCAGCACCGCTGCAGACGCAAACGACGCAGCCGCGACGCACGCCGGCACTTGTTTGCGGCGACGAGAGCGCGCGCCCTCGTGCCCACCCTTGCTGCAGCGGTGCACGTCGAGTGCCCACAAAACTCTGCCGCTTGCACCTGCCAGCTCGGTGAGGTGCACCACATGCCGGTCCACGCCCAGCAGGTAGTGCGTACCGCCCACCTTGCCCACCTTGACCACGTCCTGCGCTCAGCAACAAAGCCACGGGACCACAATCTGTGACGCCGGCCGGCACTCGTGATGCGCAGCGCCGAGCACCAAGTGGTTCAGCGCTGGGCCCTGGGCTGTGCAGCGCGTGACCACGCCCACACCACCTGCCCTCACCTTCATGCTGCCCGAGTGCAGCTCGGTGGCCCGCAGCTCCATCACCAGCTGCAGCCCGGCCGCCGGGTGGCCCGACGCCAGCTGCGACAGCGTCATGGCGCGCCCGCTGCTCTGCGCCACGCGCCCCATCATGATGCTGCGAAGCAAAACGCACGCGCGCGGCGCACACCCCAACGGCGCACAGTGAGCAGCAGCAGCATCGGCCATGAGCGCACCGGAGGCACGGCCTTGCTCAAGGGGCGTTGCCAACGGCCACCGAGTGCTCCCACAAAGCCTCACCTTCCGTTGGACCGCGCCGCGGCGCCGAGGCTGTCCTCCCGAACCACCTGCGCCAGGAGAAGCGGCGCATCCGCAAAGAAGAGTAAAGTGGTTGAGTCGCACCTGGCTCAGGATGCTGTGCCCAACCAGGCCGGCTCAGCCAGGGCGCCGCGGCGCTGTTTCACCTGCGTCATGCACGTGACGCCAGCCGCCTTGTGCGCGTTGAGCAGGAAAGGCAGCAGCACCAGGTCCATGCAGCTCTCGCGCGTCAGCAGGCCCATATCGCTGGCCGAGTGGCTAATGAGCCACCTGCGCGTTGCGGGCGGCGGCGGGGCCACACAAGCAGGACATCGTCACTCGCTGAAAGGTGCGCATGCGCGGTTGCCGCTACGCAAGGTGAGGGCTCCCACGCGCCGGGGCGCAAGCAGAGAGCTGCGCGCAGGCTCCCTCTCACTCGTCATGATGACACCCCCCTCACGCACGCCCAGCATCACCCTCCTGCCAGGGTCGGTGGCAGACGCTGGCTATGGTCACATCGCCAGGGGACTCTGCTACGCGCGCGGTGGCGGTGGCCACACTCACTCTGCGCCGCGCGACTTGAGGTGCTCGAGCGCCGTGCCCATGAGCCGCGTGGGCTGGCCCTCCCGGTTGAGCAGGAAGGCCTCGCCAACCCAGTTGAGCTGCATCAGGCTGTAGCCCGTGCCGCAGCTCTCCACGTGCCCGCTGCTCAACTGCGACGCAACGCGGCGCAAGCAAGGCGCGTGCACAGGCCAGCGATGCTCGGACTGCGGAGACGGCGCGTCGCGCAGGGCACGCTGAGCCGTGCAAAGTGGGGTGTGTGCGTGGGAGGGGGGCGAGGCGGCGGGGCTGCGGGTGGGCGCACCGGCACAAAGCGCTGCAGGTTGGCGTCGAACTTGTACCCGGGCCGCTTGCGCTGCACAAAGAGCACCAGGTTCTTGGGATCCAGCCTGGGCACACACGTTGGGTAGAGCACGAGGCAGTGACAACAGTGAGTCGTCAAGGGCGAGAGCTGGGGCGGCGTGACTCACAGGGCGCGGTGCCTGCAAGCGCCTCTGGCCTTCTTCTCACCCGCCAAAGTTCTGGAAGCGCAGCACGGGCAGGTGCTTTTCAAACTGCTCCTCGCTGAGGTGCAGCACCACGGTGAGCTTGGCCAGCGCCTCCTTGCCGCCGAACGCCTCGACGGCGGCCGCCAGGTTGGCCAGCACGCGCACGCCCATGGTGACGCCGGGGATGCGGTCCTTGACCTGCGGGGCGGGGCGGAGGGAGCAAGGCGCACGGCGGAGCTATGAATCAGGGCCTTCGGACAGGGCGTTGAATATGCAGCACGTCGCTGTGCAGGGAGGTTGGAGCCGAGGCGCACCGAATGCCAGGCACGCGCACGCACCTGGACCGGGCGGTGCGCAATCATGAGCTCCCAGGGGTCGGACATCCACAGGTCGTACGTGCGGTGAGGGTACGTGACGCTGCACCCCGCCGCAAAGATCTGCGCGCGCGCGCGTGCGCGGCTCGGTCGCAACACATGTCGGGCCCAATCACGCGCACCAGCTGACATTCCTCAGCATTGCCAGGCAGAGGTTGCTGACTGCGTGCGTGGCGCGCCGCCGCACCTGCACGGCTAGGCCGCCTGCCTTGAGGCAGTAGGCGGTCTTCGCCTTCCACACGTTCCAGTCGTCCTGGCCTGCGGGGACAGGGCAGGCAGGCAGCAGAGGCGCGCCCTCGCCTCGCCATAACCTCCAGCTGCGGCCTGGCTTGCAGTCAGGCGCGGCGACGACGAGGTTGCTGTGGCACTGCCGTTGACTCACCCATCCACTCCTCTTGCTTGGGGCGGTCCCACAGGTTGGGGGGCGCCCACTGCCGGGAAGACGCCCACGCGGCGTTGCCGCGGTTGACGTACCTGCCAGCCGTCGCGCAGGGAGCGACGCAGAAGGGGTGAGTGGTGAGTAGGAGTGCTCAGCGCTCGGAGCACTGCGCAGTTGACTGCCCTGCCCTGCAGCAGCGCTGAGGCTTGGAGCCCGCTCACATGGACAGCAGCTTGACGCAGGACTCTGCAGACGCCTCCTCCGGGGCCTGTTGCTGCCGCAGCTCGGCCTCCCACTCCTCCTCCAGCTGCCGCTGCGCCGCCGCCACCTCGTCTGCGAGCGCACGGGCGCACCAGCGTTCGCACGCGTCGAGGCACGCACGCACGCGTCGGAGGCCCCTCGCCAGACACGAGCGACTGTGCAGCGACGCCGGGCGGCGGCCGACCAAAAGCGCGCGTACCTTTGCGCATCTGCTCGCGCGCTGCGTGAAGGTCCTCGGCCAGCTTCTCCATCTCTGCCACCACCTCGTCGTCCAGGCTCATGACCACGCTGCGCCGCCGCAGCCCGTCGACGTGCTGCCCGAAGCCCCCGCTGGGGCGCGTCTGGATGCCCGCGGGGGCCTGCTGCTGGCTGGCGGATGCGTGCTCCCCATTCTCAGCGTCAGGGCCGGCGCCCGCCTCTGGCGGGAGCAATGGGCCGATCGCCTTGTGCAGCGCCGCGACGTTGTGCGCGAGCGCGGCCTCAGGGTTGAGGGCGGGCGCGGTGCCGGGCGACGAGAAGGACGCGTGGCCGCTGCGCCTAGGCGCCAGCGCGTGGCCGCCGCTGTGGTGGGGAGGCTGGTGGTGCACCGGCGGCGGGGCTTGCGGAGGGTGCGGGAAGTGGTGCGTGGCTCCAGAAGGAGCGCGAGAGGCCAGGTCAGGCGCGTCCTGGCTGGTGAACGAGCTCGCCGCTGTGTCGCCGTTGACGCCGGTGCTGAGCCGGGAGTCGAGCTGGGTGTGCTGCTCGAGCGCGGCTTGCGCTGCGGCGGCGGAGATCCCCGACTCGCTCCTCCGCGCTGCGCAATCACGGAAATCAACGCGGGGCACGACACGGTGAAGAGGTTGGTCGGCCACACGAAGCACTCATGGCGAGGCGCTGCTTTCAACTCGCACCGCTGCGCGCGACCTTGCTTCCTCACCTTGCCGCTCGACCATAACCTCCTTGATCCTTTTCGGCATGAGCGCGCGTGAGGCGGCCGAGGTGTAGCCATACTTGGACGTGGTGCTGAGCTGGAACGATGGCCCTGACGCCGCCTCTGCGCACAAGGACACGCCACCACCACACTGCGAAGTCCAGCCCTGCAGCCGCTTGATTTCGCTCTGAAGAGCCTGCAGTCCGACGCCAGCCCCCACCTGGTGCTTGGCCGATGGGAGGCAGCTCGATGCCCTGCAGCGAGCGGCCGCCCCCGCCTCGCTCCGCCAAGACGTCTGGCAGGAGCACGGGCTGCGTGGCCGCCGCCGCTGCCGCCGCCGCTTGCTGGTACGGCTCTGGAGGCAGCTTCTCGAGCAGCATCGCCCTCCGCCTGCGCCCGCGCCAAACACCAGCGCAAAGAAGGAGCGAGCGTGGACGGCGGGTGGGCAGGCCCTGGCGCTGGCCGCCCATCGCGTGGCATGCGGCAGGCCCCGACGGGACCAACGGCGGCTCACCCCGTGGCGGAAGAAGAACTGCTTGGCTGCGGGAGGGGCGGGAGCAGCCCGGCCCCTCCGCCGGCCACGGTGGGGCTGGAGACCAGCGATGCACCGGCCGACACAGAGCCGCCCTGCCCAGGGCCTGGTGCGGGGGCCCTGAGCGCTGGCATCTGAGGGCCGGCGAACCCCGGCGAGGCGAGCGCGGGCGGGTGCGGCACGCTCTTGGCGGCGGGCCTTGGCGCCTCCACGCCGCCGCACGCCGGGTTAAGCCCAGAGGTGCTGCTGCGCGCCCTCGTGGTGAGGTCCTGCAGCGCCGCGGCCGTGTCGTCGCCCGCCACCGAGGGCGCCGCGCTCTGGCAGGTGGAGGCTGCGGCGGTGCTGCTGCCGCCGCGGGGCTGCGAGGCAGTAGTGCTGCTGAAGGCGGCGTGCGTGAGCTTCTTTGCCGCCATGCCCCCGCCGCCAGACCCCAAGAGCATGGGCCGGTACGTCCTGGCGGGAGCACGACGTACGCACAAGGAGAGGGCGGCTCGCGTCGCAACGCGGACTGCGTGGTGCGGAGCCCGATTCCACTGTCAAAGGGGCCCCGCTTCTGGCGGCAAAGCTTCTCACTTGTTCTTGTGCGCTGCGGGCTTGTGGGGCTGGAGGGCGCCTGGCGGGTGCTCGGCGGCGGCGGCGGCCGCCGCCGCCGCCGCCGCCTGCCGCTCAGCTTCCGCCGCCTCGGCCGCCAGCGCCGCGGCGTCCCGCTCCAGCGCGTCGTCGTACCGCCGGCCCGCCGCCACAAAGCGCTTCATGTCGTTCTGCGGGCCAGGGAAACAACCACGGGGGGCGGCACGTGGGCGCGCCTGTTGTGCAGCACCACTGGCAGCACCCGCGCATGAGGGGTGAGCTTGAGCTGCGGGCGCAGAGACTCTTTGTGCGCCTCACGTGCAGCACGGCGGGGATGTAGTAGCTGAACGAGTCGACGCGGCGCAGCCGCTTGGGATTGCGCCCGCCGGCCAGGAACCGGTTGGCGACCATGATCACCTGCGGGTGGGTAGAGAAAGCAGAGCGGCTGAATGCCGAGTGTGTCGCCGCACCCGCAAAGCGCCTGCGGGCCGGCGGGCAGCTGCGGCAGCTGTGGAGGGGCGCACCGTCATGGCGCGCCGGCGCGCGTTGTGCGTGCGGACGCGCCACGCCGCCGCGTCGACCTTGGGCCGCATGGGCTCGCCTGCGCCGCAGATGCAGCAAGGTCGCGCTGCGTGCGTCGTCAACCTGCACGCAGGGCCCCTGTGCGTGCAATGCTTGGCAGAAGGACGCACCCAGCAGCTGCGGCCGCCGGCCAATCATGCTGGCTCCACTGAAGAAGCTGTTGGTGGTTGTTCGGGCGCGCAGCAGGGGCTGGCCCGGCGGCCGCTCGGCAGCGGCTGCGGCAGCGCCCAGCCTGCGCAGCGAGAGGCACAGCGCCATCGCAGAGCTGCTGCTTTCACTGCTGGTTGGGATGCTTGGTGTCAGCGAGATGATGGGCGTGCGCAGGCACGCCGCGTCACCTGTGCGTGAGGCTGCCCGCCTCCATCTGCGCCTTGACGTCGGCGGTGGTCTTGGAGAACTCGTGCTGAATCTCTGTGGCCTGTGCCCCCACTTGCTCCTGCAGCGCCAGGAAAGATGGAGCACCGAGCACGCATCAGGCCGGCTGGTCGCGCCCCTCAGGCGCGCCGACACAGGCGAGGAGGCACACCTGAAGGAACTGCAGCTTGGCCGTCATGCTCTGGCCTCGCGCGACGGCCGGGCGCAGCAGACCTGCGGCTCGACGACTTTGCCAAGTACGACTTGCGGCTGCGAGCTCTGCACAGGCGCAGCGGCAGCGGGAAACCTGCGACATCACGCACCTCCATACTTGTCGAGCTCGCGCGCTCGCTCGCTGCGCCACGGCGCCTCCGCCACGGCTGCCCAGTCCACGCTCTGCGCGGGAGTCGCAAAGTGGGCCGCCTGCTGCGGCGCACTCTTGCTCCATCCCGTGCCCATCCTCTCTGCGCTGCCGATGCCGAGGTCCTACAGCCTACTGCTTGGTTTGCCGCCCGCGGCACATTGGTCAACGCCCTCATGCGCGCGGGGAGGCACCACGCGGACAGAGCACGGTCGAGGAAGGGGTATGTGCTTTGAGCCTGCATCATAAGGGGTCTGCATCAGAGGCCTGTGTACCCACGACGCGGAGACGGGGCGGGTCGGGCGCGCAGGCGGTACGGGCGGTGCAATGTTGTGGCGCATGTGCAGGTGGCATGGCGAGATTGGCACCATCACAAGTAATCCCAGCTGTTCTGGGGGCCCCCCTGCTTCTCTGCACGGAACCCCAAATCAGTGGCACGACACTCGGCAGCTTCCCCACGCACGAACACGACGAGTCGGCGGCCCCACAACGCAGCACAGAGCGCGAGCGCCCAGGCTCACACAGGCCCAAAATCCAGATGCTGAGGCGCTGACCGCGAGCGCGCGAGAGGAGGCGCAGCGGCGAAGACTAATCGTACGTCGGGCCACGGCCAGCGGCCGGCCCCCGCCATGAGCGACAGGCTCAGCGACAATGGCAGCATGGCGTCCTCCTTCAGCGCCGCGCAGCCGGGTGGGCTGGATGGCGCGCTGGGCAGGTGAGTTTCGTCGTTGCCGTGCCGTGCTGGTCGCGATTCGGTCTCGCCGTGGCAACTGTAGGCCTGGGCTCCGCGTCTCCACCGCAGGGTCAGGCAGAGCGACGAGCAGGAGGGCTCGCTGCACTGGACCACCGGCATCCACGGCGTGGTGCGTGCGTGCCGGCCAATCGTCAAAAAGTTGACCTGCACGCACCACGGACTGAGGAGCGCAGGCGGCCTGCAGCAGCACGACCAGCGTGTTCTAACAGTGTTGATGAGGCTGTCTTGCTGTCGCTGGCACTCAAGCTCCGGGCGGCATTGCGACGTTGCGACATTGCGCGCCGCGCAGCTCAGGGCGTGCGTGCGGTCATTCGGCACAGTTGACCGCCGCGCTGGACGCGCCGGGAGCAGCACCAGGCGGCCAGCATCAGCATTGGCGTGCAGTGCTCGAGCCAGTGGGTTGCCCGGTCCTCGCTGGCGCCC
>VFQP010004446.1_pt1 | contig 13062 bp, 10 predicted proteins | sample 3512351 | NCBI WGS metagenome assembly VFQP01 (sample SAMN10412372, study PRJNA504923) | tailings metagenome | isolation source: Relicate 1 Philex TSF1 revegetated site | place: Philippines: Tuba, Benguet | collected 2017-08-29 | reverse complement strand
GGCGCCGGTCCCCCCTCCCTCCCCTCGTCAACCCGCCCCCGCCCCGGCCCCTGCCACCCAGGCGTCATCCTCCCCGCCTCCCGCCTCCCCCCAGCAACAGGAGCGGCAGCAGGCCTCCCTCTCCACTCCCTCCCCCCAGCCCCCCCATCCCCCCGTCCCCGCCCCCCGGCCGCCGTCCCTTCCCCCACCCACGTCCCCCCCGCAACCGGAGCAGCCCCCGCAGCAGCAGCAGCACAGCCCCAGCTCCTCCTGGCGTGACGAATGGCTCACCAGCCTCCTCCACCACCACTCCACCACCCAGCCCCTCACCCCCTCCAATTCCTCCGCCCCCGCAACCACCACAGTCGTCCCGCCCCCCGCCGCGCTGCCTCCGCTGCACACCGCCACCTCCGCACCAGCCAAGCCGCTCCCTACCGCCGCCGCCGCCGCCGTCGCCGCCGCCGCCCCGCCCACCAACGGCACGGCCTCCCCCCTCTACGCCTCCACGGCCGGCAGCGTCTCCCTCGCCAGTAGCGGCGCACACAGCCCGCTGCGCCCCTCCTCCTGCCACGCCGATGACGCCGACCACGACGGCACCACCACCACCACCGCCCCCGCCGCCGTCGTCACCGTCACCCCGCCGGCACCCTCCACCTCACCGGCGCCCCCAGCCTCTTCTGCCCTCGATGGCCGGGCCCAGCCTTCCACCACCGTCACCTCCGCGCCCCCTGTGCTGCCCCCGGCCCACTCCACCCTCCGCACCGCCACCACCGCCGCAGCACCAACGGCGCCCGCGTCCGCAGCGGAGCCGCCGCAGCCGCAGCAGCCCCAGCAGGAGGAGCGCGGCGCGGCCCAGGCGCCGCAGCGCTCGCGCGCCGCCCCCGCAGCAGCGCCGCAGCCGCAGCCGCCGTCCCCGCCCGCCTGGCAGGGGCGTCAGCTCCGCCCCGCCACCAAGCGCGCACAGAAGCAGCAGGACGGCACGGCCGCCGCCCCCGCCTGGGCCCAACTAGTGCTTGCGCACCTCACGGGGGCGGCCGACGGCGACGCCGCCACCGCCCGCACCTTCGCCCTCCCGGAGGCACTCATCGCGCAGCTCGCCCCCACCTCGCCCACCGCCCGCGGCGCCCGCAGCCACGCCCTGCATGAGGGCTTGCTGGCACGTGAGCACCTGCTCTCGCCCACCGGGGACGCCGGCGCGCCGGCGGAGTGGGGTGTGCGGCAGCTGCGTCGCCCCGCCCACGGCGCCGGGGCTGCGACGGCGGAGCGGCAGGAGGAGGAGGAGCGGCAGGGCGCCGAGTGGGCGGCGCGCCGCGGGGCGCTGCGTGCCACCGAGCTGCGTAGGGCTCTCCCGGTGCACGCGCTTCCAGAGGCACTGCTGGTCCAGCTCTACATGTGGCGCCAGCAGCAGCAGCAGCAGCAGCAGCAGCAGGACTGCGCGGCCGCCGCTGCCGCCGCCGCCGCCGTCCAGCCCGCGCGGCCGCCCCGCGGCCCCGCCTCGCCGGCGAACGCGCAGGAGGGCGGCGGCGCGGCGCCGGCGGTGCGGGCGGCGCCGGCGGCGCCCCCGGAGCAGGCGGTGCGCTGCCACGCGCTGCCCGAGTGCGTGCTGGTGCAGCTGGACAGCTGGGCCGAGGCGCACGCCGCGGAGATCCAGTCGGGAGTGCTGCTGCGGTCGCACCTGCTGCCGGAGCACGTGCTGGTGCAACTGGCGGGCTGGCTCGCCGACGAGGCCGAGGAGGAAGACGACGACGAGGAGGAGCAGGCGGTGGCAGCGGAGGAGCCGCAGGACGGCGGAGCCGCGCCGCGTGCGCGGGCGGTCGGCGCCTTTGCCCTCGACGAGGGCTTTGGCGAGGACGAGGAGGACGGCGAGGAGGGGGGCGAGCTGCCGCTGGAGCGGCACCTGCGTGAGCTCGGGCAGCAGGAGTGGCAGCAGCAGCGGCAGCAGCCGCTGGACAGCGCGCACAGCGTGGGCAGTGAGCCGCTGCCGCCCATGCGCGGCGTTGCGGGCAACAGCCGGCCAGGCTCCCCGCTGGCCACGGCGCTGTCCGCCTGCGCCTGGGCAACTGACCGCACCACGCTGCGCCGGCCGTCCGGCGGCGAATCCTCCTTCGCCGCCTCCTCAGCGCTGGAGCAGCCGGTCATTGCTGCGGACGCGGCGGCGGCTGGCGGCAGGAGCGCCGTGCCGCTGCAGCGCCTGCGCGCCGACGAGGTGCAGAAGCTCAACCTCACCACGCTGGACTCGGCGCTGCGGTCGCTGCGCCACGTCGGCAGCAGCAGCGCCGCAGCCGCCAGCGCCGCCGCCGCGCCTCCCGCGGCCCCATCACCTCGCGCCTCCGCGGCGGCGCCGCAGCCCGCGCCCCGCCTGGGAGGCGAGGTGGCGGGGCGGCGGCTGAGCAGCCGCTGCGGCAGCCCCGGCGGCGACGCGTACCTTCCGCTGCCGCCGACGGCTAGCTGGGAGGAGCACGTGCTTGCGCCGCTGGGCGGCGAGCGCGTGTGGACCGAGCTGGCGGCCCCGCTGCTGCCGGCGGGTCTGGGCGGTGCCGCGGCGGGCGAGGAAGGCGAGGGTCGGGTGCGCTGGGAGCGGTGCGTCGCGCCGGCGACGCTGCACCTGCTGCCGGCCGCGGCGTCGTCGTCGGGCGGCGGCGCGGCGGCGGCGGCAGGGGAGGAGGGCGGGGCAGTGGCGGGCACGACGGTGTGCCACACGGTGACGCGCGACGGCGGCGCCTGCCAGGTGCGCCCTCTCCTTTGCTCGCTCTTGCGTGAGACTTTGGGGTCCTCGCAGCCAGCCCTTGCGCTTACCTTGAACGCTTCACGCTTTCGCGATTGTGGTGGCCGCGCAGGTGCGGGTGAGCCAGGACGAGCACGACGGCGTGGACCACGTCGTGTGCCTCGCGGGGCTCCTGAGCGCGGCGCACGGATCTTCCTACTCCGCGTCCTCCCTCGCGCGTAGCAGCGGCGGCGAGCAGGAGCTCATCGGCGGCCTCAAGCGCGTGCTGGTGAGGGCCGTCGTGTACTGCACGCAGCTCTCAGGTTTCGCTTCTCGGCTCGTCGACGCGGAAGCGAACAGCGGGCGCTTGCGTGTCGTGGTGCGTCGCACACCAACGCAGGTGCTCAACCACGCCGGCGCCGAGCAGTCGGTTCAGGTGGAGCTCCCGCGCGGCTGCGCCTCGGCGCGCTTCACGCTGCTGCGCTCCCCGCCGCTCGAGCACGGCGACGACCATCCTCAGGTGCGCAACCGCCCCCCGCCCTGTCGACGGGCTGTTTGCTCGTCCTTTTCCGCGAGCCTCATCGTGCGCCTCCCTTCCCACTCGGCTCGCAGGCCGCGTTCGAGGTCCGCACGCCGGCCGCGCAGCGCGACGCCTGTGACTCCTCGTCCCTGCTGCCCCAGCTCTTCCGCGACGGCGATCTGCCCCACGCGGCGGCAACGCTCGTCGGCACGGACGCGCAGGGCGTCACGCGCGTGCGCCTCTCGGTCCCCGCCGCGGCCACCCTGCTCCTCGTCGCCGCCCCCCCCGCGCCGCGCACCTCCATCACCACCCCCACCACCACGGCGCTCAGGAGCAGCAGCCTGGGGGCCGCGACCTCGCGCTCCCTGCCGCCCACCGCCAGCGCTCCCCTCTTCCCTCGCCAGCTCAGCACCGGCCTGCCTAGTGCCAGCGCCACCACCCCCTTGCCCCCCCCGGCCTTCACGCGAACCGCGTCGCTCCCCCCCGCCCCCCACTACCACGGCCACCCTCCCCACCGGCACCACCACAGCCACAGGCCCCACGGCGGCGCCGCCGACCGGCCCCGCGCGCCCGCCGCCGCTCGCCACGGCGCGCCGGCGCACCGCCGCGAGTCGCTCTGCGTGCAGCCCGGCCAGGTGCTCTCGCTGGTCGAGCAGTTTGAATCGCAGGCCGTCGACAGCTCACCGCCCGCCGCCTCGGCCGCGCAGCAGCCGCAGCAGCGCGGCGCCCCGCCGGCGAGCCCCACCCGCAGCGGCGGCGACGCGCCGCCGCCGCCCTGGCGCCTGCAGCAGCAGCAGCTCAGGCGCGCCGACACCATTGCGGAGGAGGAGGAGCAGCAGCCGCGCCTGCCCAGCGCTGGCGGCGGGCTGGCGGCGGGGCAGCGTTTCGCGAGCTCTGACGGCGTGCTGCCGGCGGAGGACGGCTGCGGCGCGGCGGCGGGCGCTGCCGGCAAGCGCCTGCTGCGGAGCCACAGCGGCGCTGGTTGCAATGGCGTCACCACGTCGCCTGGCGGCCTGCTTGGGCGTAAGGCGGTGCCGCACCCGCAGCAGCAGTCGGCAGAGCCGCACCCGCAGGGCGGCGTGGACGGGGAGCAGCACGACGCGGGCGTGGGCAGCAGGCGCCAGCTGTGGCGCGTGTAGGCATAGCGTTGTTTCCACCAGTGGGGCGGCGTCCCAGTGACCCGTCGGCCACGTGCGAGACATGGACAGGTGCTTCCAGAACACCTCTTTTTGCGCGGCCCGCCCGCAGTTTTGAAGCGACGTGATGAGGAGGTAGACGATATTCTTTCTTTGACGTTGTGGCGTCGCTGCGCTTGCCGTGCCTGGTGGTAGGAGGGTAGGTGGGGGGGCCTTGCACAGCACGAATCGATTCATGGATTTAGGGTTGGTGGCCCGTCCGTAGCCGCTAGAAGCACTGAGTGGTCTCTGTGCCTGTATCGGGAGAGGATCCGGAGAGAAGTGAGCGTTCGTTCTTGGCCACGCTGTTGTGCACCCCGTTCTAAAGCACGTGCAGAGCCCTGACGTTGCAACACGTGCAAACGTTGCAACACCTTGCGCTCCACCACCAGACATGCACGCTTGACAACGGCCAGGATGAGGGAAAGACCAGATCCAGAGCACAGGGAGAGAATCGCCATGGCGGAGCAGCTGCGTTCGTGGAGCACCACGGCGCGTGCACACGGTGCGTTGCCAACAAGCGTCGCTTCACCACTGCGTTCAGACCCTGGGCGCCCCACCCCGTCCGCGCGGAATCACGTGAGCGCACCACCGCGACCACAACGTCGTCAGGCTGTCACGACCACACGAGACAGAGAAAGGGTGCCGCTTCTCACCCCCACCAACAGCCACCAAGCGCCACGGCCCACCTCTGCACCACCTCGAGACGTACCCAGGGCTGGTGAACGGCGCACAGCCCCTCAGCTCCCACCGCTCCTCCTCCACATACCGCCCCCCGCTCGGCATCAGCAGCACCAGCCGCAGCGGGTGCGCCGCCGCCGGCCGCGACAGCACCTCCCGGGCCTGCCGCAGCGCCACCGGGGCGTCCAGCGCCAGGTGGACCGCCGCGACGCTCGGCGGCACCGCTCCCAGCACGCCGCCCAAGTCGACAAAGTCGCAGCGCACCCTCACGCACAGCGTGCGCACGCGCGTGCCCGCCAGCAGCGGCGCCACCGGCCGCAGCAGCCGCGCCGCCGAGCAGTTGCTCCACGCGCCCTCGACCGCCAGGCAGCGCGGGCCGCCCCCCGAGGGCAGCACCGCGCCCTGCAGCAGCCAGGCGCGGGCCGCCACCGCCCGCGCGTCCGGCACGCTCAGCCGGAAAAAGCCCCCCTTCGCCTCCTCCGCGCTCAGGCGCCAGTACGCGACCATGTCGCTCGAGGGTGCGGCCGCGCACGCCTGCAGCCGACCGGAGCCCACCCACAGCTGCCGCAACGCCTCCATGTCTTCCCCCTCCTCCTCCTCCGCCTCTTCCTCCAGGTCCGCGCGGGGTAAGACGAGCCACTCGGTCACCGTCACGCGCCCCAGGCCACAGGGCAGGCGCAGCAGATGCCTGGCGTTTGGCAGCAGCTTGATAGTCAGCGCCTCCCATTGGCACGCCTGCTGGCTGTGGTCCTCGGAGGGCAGCGCCAGGCCCCAGGCCTGCACGTGCCGCAGCCGGGGCAGCCGCAGCAGCGCCCGGAGCTGCGGCGGCCCCAGCTGGCCGCGCACGGCCCACAGCGCGACGTGGGGGAGGCGCGGCGCCCACTCCTCCACGTCGTGCTCGCCGGCCCGGGCCTCCGGCGCCAGCGCGCACAGCGCGTGCAGGTGCCGAACGGCCCACTGCTTTGTTGCGTTTGCCCGGCACCTGGTGGGGTGTGTGCGCAGCGCGGGGGTCGGGGCGAGCGGAGGCAGCGTGAACGTCAGGGCGGGTGGGCGAGCGAGGAAGGCGACACGAGCGTCCACGCGCAGCCTGCCTCACCCAAAGGTGCGGAGCAGCGGGAGCGCCTGCACGGTCCCGGGGCGGGCGCGCTTGCGGCGCGAGGCGGCGAACGTGCACGCGTCCACGTCCAGCGTGTGCAGGCGCTGGCACTGCTGCAGGCAGCTCTCCAGGGTGGCCGGCGCCACGCGCATCTGGATGAGGCGGAGGGACGTGATGAGCGGCCGCAGGTCGGGCGGCAGGCTGACGGCGGCGGGCGGCGCGTTGCGCGGGCCGCGCAGCGCCACGTGCAGCTCCGCCGGCGCCCACCGCACCAGCAGGGACGCCGCGGTGGCTGCCTGCGGCCCTTCCATGGAGCTGACCTTGCCGCTGCCCTCCTCCAGCTCGTGCGCCTCCCACGTTCACGTCAAGGCACGCTGCTGCGGGTGCGAGTGCGGCTGCGTGCGGTGCTGCACCACCGCCCTGGCCAGCTGCGCGCTGGCGCGCAGGAGAGTCAGGCAGTCGCCGGCGCTGAGGTGGCTCTGCACCAGCTGCCGCATCAGGGGGCCCGGCAGCTCTGCGGAGACGTGCGACACGCCAGGTGGACGTTTGACTTTGAAGACGTGTGCTCGCCGTGAGCCGTGCTGCTCACGCACGCACCGTGCAGCAAGGAGAATGGTTCCGCCTGCTGCCAGCGGTCCTTTTGCGTGGCCATGGGTGTCGTGCGCACTCCGCTGCTGCTGGCGCCACTGACGATGCTGCTGCTCTCGCTGGAAGCCTGGTGGTCCTGAGGCAGCGTGAGCGCACGGCAAGAGCTCAAGGCACAAGTCTTCTGGGCGACGGCGACCCGCTCGCAACCGCCGGCGGCTTGGCGGCGACGTGCGATGAGGGCGCAGGCGCGAGCACACGCAGCCCTCAGCATCAGCTTGCCGCACACTCAACGTGAAGCACAGAGCGTCAAGCCCAGCAGCAGCACACGCACACACGCAGAGAGAAAGGCAATGGCGGAGCAGCGCCCGGCGCAGGAGCGCTCCTGGGACCTGAACCACGACGTGGCCAGCCTCATCGCCGACCTGCTGGTGCAGGAGAAGAGCCCATTCTGTGAGTGCAGCAAGACTGGGGAGCCCGGCTGCTGCGATTGTGCTGCGCGACCCAGCGCGTCGGACAGGCCCACGGCGAGCGAGCGGCAGCGTGCGATGGCTCAAGCGTCGTCCGCAGCGCTTGCCCTGCGACGCGGGGCGCGTTCCGCGCCGAGAAGTTCTGGGGTCGCGCCTGGGCGGGAGCCAGGGAGCAGCCAAGCGCACCGAACAGCAGCGTGGGATGCTTGCAGGCATCGTGCAGCGCGCGTTGGGGGCGGGTTTCAGCGCCCAGAGCTGGGGGGGGGGCATCCAGGGATGTGCGCGCCCGCCGCTGCGCCATCCCGATGAAGAGCTCCAGCACCCGTGAACGCGTGAGCCTCCATTAGCACGGTCCCTTCTGCTTGCGCTGACTGCGTGCAGACGACGAGGCGGACCTGGCGCGGGACGCCTGCGCGCTCCTGTGCGTGGGCAACGCGTCCTTCACCACGATCGGCGAGCAGCTGTGCCGCGCCATCTGCCCGCACATGCACGAGGAGATTAGCGTGGACGAGAGCAGCAAGGCCGCCGCCCTCAAGGCGCTGCTCAAGGTGAGGCGCTCCGGTGGGCGCCCTGGCTTCGTCGCAGCCACGGCACAGGCAGCCAGCCACACGCAGGAGCACGCTGCTGGTCGCCAAACGCACCTCGCCTTGCGCGTTCCGCAACGGACAACTGGTCCTGAGCTGCTTTGCTGTTCGTTGGGAGGGCGCCATCGTGCCTCTGCCACTTCTCGTGCAGAAGTGGGGCCTGGCCGTGTCCGGCACCAAAGCGCAGCAGTGGCAGCGCATCCGCGACGAGGTGGAGGTGCCCGAGGACTGCGACCGCGCGCTGTGCCCCATCAGCGCCGCCGCGCGGCACCGCATCGCCGCCATCAACCAGAGCCGCGTCAGCAAGTCCAAGGCCGCAGAGCTCTACCACGTACCGCAGGCAAGGGCCATCAGGATAACAGCGCCCACAGCGTTCTTTCCACCTCTTTGCTGCCGTTTCCTGGTGTGGGCTGGCGCTCCTCTCGGTCCTCACTTCTCCACAGACTCTGCCTCAACGCGGCCTGGCGCTCCGCAGGCCGAGGTGGAGGCGCTGCCCCGCCAATACACCTTCAGCGCGCAGATGGGCGGCTACTACACCTACAGCGTCAAGCAGATCAAGGCCCTGGCGCGCGCCAGGTGAGCGACCCTTTTGTTGCGCTGGAAGCGGCGCCCTGCAGGCGCCGGCGAGCGTGTTGGACCACCCGTTTGGACGGCTGCTGTGCGGCCCCCCGCATGCTTCGTGCAACCCCGTTGGCCACGCGGCGGCAGCACAATCGCTGCGCGCCCCGTGCCTGCACGCTTCGTGCGCCCCTGATGGGCACGCGGCGTCAGGACGGCTGCTGTGCTCCCCTTCGCACGCTCCGTGCGCCCTGGTGACTAGGGCATCACACAGTGGTGCCAGAGGGGTGCGTGATGACCTAGTCTTCCACAACCACGCCTACCGGCGTCCTCTTCCTTTCCGTGCGCCCCTGGTGACCATGCGGCGCCAGGACCCCTTTCAGCCTTGGTGCGCCGCGGGTGGGCGCCTGTGCAGGTACCCGTTCTTCGGGGCGTACCGCGAGCTGACGGGCCGCAACAAGGACGGCACCGTGCGCGCGCGGTGGGCGCCGGCGCAGCAGAGCGCGGCGCAGCGACGCGAGAAGGTGCGCGTGGCCTGCGGAGCAAAGGGAAGCGGTGCGGTCGCGGGGGAAAGGACGAGGAGGCGTGGCGTGTCCGCTGCTCGCCGCGGGTGTGGCCTGTGCCGCGAACGCAAGACGCGACGCCGGTAGCTGGGCCCCCGGCCCCGCCGAGGTGCCCCCAACAGATGCAAATCCCCACCACACACGCGCGCACCTGCGCACGGGCCTCTGCCGCCGCCGCCGCCCGGCGCAGGTGGTCAACACGCTCAAGGCGCGCGGGATGGACGACCGCGGCGTGTCCAGGGGGCTCACGCACTTTTGGTTCCTGGACTGCCTCAGCTCGTGGGGATCGGCCGCCGACGCCACCGACACCAAGGCGCGTAGGGCCGTGCAGCGTCGGCGACGCATGGCCTCCCTTGGCCTCCGTGAGCGCGGCTGACGTCTTTGGTGCGCGCCTGTTTGCCGGCGGTCGTGTCGTTGCTACATGTACATGCAGGTGGAGGAGGCGGTGCAGCTCATCACCCGGTGGGTGTGGTTCCAGGACCACACCACGCACCAGAAGCTGGTGGACGCGCGCATGGAGACGTATGTCTACCACAAGTCGCCCTCCAAGTACCGGCAGGTGCGCCGTGTGTGTCAAGCGTGACGTCTGGTACCGCCATCCTGGCGAGCCCGTGGCTTGCCGGGAGTCGCGCACGCACGCGCGCACGGCAAGGGTGCACGCTGCCCGGCAAGCGAGCGCCGGCGCTGAGGCTCCGCACGTAGCGCTTGGCAGACCCGTGGCCTGCACACGGTGCTGTGTATCGGGCGCTCTGGCGCGTGCGTCAGTGGTGGCGACCGTGGCCGTGGTGATGGTGTGTCGCCTGCCGCCCGCCGCACCAACGCAGAGGATCACGGTGGAGACGGCCTGCTACGCGCCGGCCATGGAGCAGTGGATCGCCGGCAAGGGCAGCCTGGAGCAGGCGCTGGCCGAGACGCCGCCCAGCGTGCACCCGCACGTGCAGACGGCCTGGGCCAAGGTCAAGGCGGGCGTTGGTGGCGGGGGCGCGGCGGGCGCGGGGGCCGGCGGCGGCGGCGGCGGTGGGGGCGGCGGTGGTGGGGCCGGGGCGGGCAGGTGGAGTGGATACGACGAGGAGGAGGACGACGAGGGGGAGTTTGAGGACTACGGCTTGGGCCGGGGCACCCGCACGCTCTACTGAGTGAGCGCGAGTGAAGGAGCTGGGGAGCCAGCGGCCTCTTTTGGGGCGTTGCATCTGCATGTTCGAGACGCTGGGTCGGGTCGCGGAGGAGCACGCACTACGTGGTGTGGCGGGTGGTGTCGATGCGTGTGGGCGGAGGACTGCCTTCTTGGTTGCTTGACGTTGCAAGTCGCTTTGAGCTGGTCCTGATGGCGAGCGCAGCGACAGGTGCCTTGCGCTTCGCGCGACCGCACCCTCGTATGCGCTGCGCACGCTGCGCGCCCCAAAGTGGCCACAAACAACGCACGCCCCCAGAGCGCACACAGGAGCGTTGCTCTGAGTCCACACACTCACAGCACCTGTCGTGGGAGAGCTCCACAGCGAGCATGGCTTCCGACGCCAAGCGTGTGCAGGAGCGGGCGCTCGACCCCGACGCGGCCTCGCTCATCGCCGAGATCCTGTTGGAAGAGAAGAGCCCCATCTGTAGGTGCCGGGCGTCCGTGTCGGGCACGCGCGCACGAAGTCGAGGAGCCGGTCTCGAGATTTGTCGGTTCGCCTCCCCGCTCACCACGGAGCGCTGCTCGCACGCTTGGGGCAGTCCAGCACGCTCACAGCAGTAGGCGTAGGGGCCGGCAGGCGGTGCATGCATGGGTTCAGCGTGGGGGCGGGGCAGCACGTGGCCGCGCGCATCCCAGGATGCCGCACCCGCCCACAGACACCGTGCCCATCGCTGCTGCAGACGACGACGCGGACCTGGCGCGTGACGCGGCGTCCTGCCTGTGCGCGGGCAACGCGTCGCTAACTGCCATCGGTGAGGCCATCTGCCGCGTGCTGTCCCCCCGCCTGGGCGAGGACCCCGGCGTGCACGAGGGCAGCAAGGTGCCCGAGCTCAAGGCCGTGTGCAAGGTGAGAACGGGGACAAGGAGTTGTGCGGGGGAGGAAACCGCGCCAGGCGTGCACAGCGCCGCGACGCCCCAGCCCTGCGGCCTCCCTTGCGTGCCTTGTCCCGTGCGCAGAAGTGGGGCCTGACGGCGTCCGGGTCCAAGTCCGAGCTGTGGGAGCGCATCCAGGTGCGGGGCCACGATGCAGGGGAGCAAGCGTGGCACCCGCAACCTTCATCGGGAAGCCTGCGGGCCACGCTGTGCGTGCGTCTCGCTGCCCACACGTGCCCCCACAGGACGAGGTCGAGGTGCCCGAGGACTGCGACCCCGAGCTGTGCCCCATCAGCGCCGCCACGCGCAAGCGCATCCACGAGAGCCAGAACGCGCGCGTCAGCAAGTCCAAGGCCACGGACGTGTACAAGGTCGGCGCGGTGAGCCGGCAGTCCCTCCCAGCGCCTACCTGCACCCTGCACACGGGCACGGCAGGGGCCTCCGCTCTCAGCGCACGCACCCACACGCCCCGCGTCCCCCCTGCTCCCACCCCCGCAGAGTGCGGTGGAGGCGCTGCCGGCGGAGCTCTACACCAGCAAAGCGCTGGGCACCTACAACACGTGAGCGCCTCTCTCCACGCCCTCGGTGCATTCACCACGAAGGCCTGCTGCCCTTCGTGCGGGGAGCATTCGCTCGCTTGCCCTTTCATCTTTTGCTCCTTGGGATTCAAATGCTCGCAGGTACGCCGTCAAGGACGTCAAGAAGCTGGCCCAGGCCAGGTGCGCGCCGCCGCGCCGGTTCACCCCACCAGCCGCGACGCTCACTCAGCCAATAGGCAGCCAATAGGCAATAGGCAATAGGCAATAGGCAGCCAGGTAGGATAGGGGCCCTCCCGCCCCCACGCGCCACTAGGAATGCCGCTCGCCACGCTCCGCGCTAGGCACCAGTGGCCTCGCGCCACGCGTGTGCTTTCGCAAGAGGCGGCACAGGGCACCGCACGGCCCTCCTCTCACACGACGTTTCATTGCGCTCGCGGAGGGCGCAGGCACCCGACGTGGGGCGCCTGGCGCGCGCTGGGCGCCTGGGGCAAGGTGGCCAAGGAGCGCCGCGTGGCGCTGGAGGCCGCCTACAGCCGCCGCGTCGCCGAGGCGAGTCTTGCGGGCGGGCAAACACACGTCCTTCTCGCGCCGCGCCCCCTGCGTGCGGGTGGTGCTCAGCGGGGCGGTGGGCCAGTAGGTGGCGGCCAGACCTCCCACCGGCGCCAACGCAGCAGCTACTCTGGGCGCCGGGGGGGAGAGCCCCTCCGTCGCAGGGTGGTGCTGACCACCGCGGGAGGAAGGAGACCGCCCCCCGGAGCTAAAGCAGCGGGTGCGCTTGGCGCCGGTGGGAGGTCTGGCCGCCACCTGTGGCCCACCGCCGTGCCAGGCCGCGCCACCCGGGCGAAGGGCTCTGCTCACCGGCGCCCGCGCACCGTCTGCTGCGCGGATGCCAGTGGCAGACACCCTTTGTCCGGGCGGTCCTTTTTGGGCGGGGCGCACGGGATCAGCTGCGAGCGAGGCGAGGCACACCGGCTTGCTCAGCGCCCAGCAGCAGGACGCGAGCCATTGTCCCGCTGGCCTGTAGCGGGGGGCACGCTGCGCCGCGCTGTGCCCTGCGCTGCGCTGCGCTGCTGCTGCTGCTGCCGGAGAGCTCCCACCGCTCCTGTAGTGAGAGAGCCATGGCGGGCGGTGGCTGCCAATGGGTCGTCCACACGTGCCCGCAGGTCAAGGCGGCTCTGCTGGCCGAGGGCGTCACCGAGCAGCTGGCCAACTCGGGCATCAGCTGCCACTGGTGAGGCAGCCCGGGATCCCTCGACTTTGCACGCCGGTGCTGGCGCCGGGCGCTGCGGCCCTGCGCCCGAAAGGCTTGCCAGCGACTCTGGCGACGCGAGGAGGGCGACTCAAGCTGTTGGGCTAGGCTCTCCTTGAGGGTCAGCAGCAAGGGAAGGTCAAGCGCCTGTGGAGGCCATAGGGCACGCGGTGTTGCCTTGGCCCGTGCCTGCGGCCGCGGGGCGTGACTTGTGGCGGCAGCACCGGCGTGCTTCCGTGCGAGCCCCCCTCTGCCGCCCGCTCACGGCGCTGACGCCTGTGCGGCTGCAGGCGCAGGGCGCGTGAGATGCCT
>VFQP010004445.1_pt1 | contig 13062 bp, 11 predicted proteins | sample 3512351 | NCBI WGS metagenome assembly VFQP01 (sample SAMN10412372, study PRJNA504923) | tailings metagenome | isolation source: Relicate 1 Philex TSF1 revegetated site | place: Philippines: Tuba, Benguet | collected 2017-08-29 | reverse complement strand
AGTCTGTCCGGGTAAAGGGGAACTCCGGCCCTCAACCGATTTGTGCAACAGAGCCCCTGCCGCCCGGACCTCCGCCTGAGGCGAAAGAATCCGATGTCGTCAATGCCTGGCGCGCGGCGGAGGCCGGGCAGGCGGCGCAGCTTGCTCGCGTTGCGGCCCGGTTGGGGATCCTCGATGAACGTCTGCGCCGCGGCCCGGCAGGTTGGCGGCAGCGGCTCGCCCTGATCGAAGCCGCGGATCTCAGCTGGCTCACGCAGGACCGGATCGGGCTCGACCGGTTGTCGCTCTACATGGCGCTGCGGGTTTCGACGGCAACGGATGATGCGCAGGCGCTGTACCGGATCGGCTGGACCGTGCGGCGGCTGACCGGCGGACCCGCGCCGTTGGCGCATCGGTCAGGTGTGGGCGACCTCGAGACCTTCCTTGATCGGCGCGACCGCCCGGGGCAGGGGGAGCGCTTTGTCGACGTCCAGGCTCCCTCGCGCGTGGTCGAGATGGCAGAGCGCGAAGCCTTCGAGGACCGGGCCGCCGGATGGCTCGCGATGATAGATCAGGCCGCGGACCTTCATCCCATGACGCGGGCCTGCATGGGCTTCCATCTCTGGCATGTCGCGGAGCTTTCGCCGGTCGACGATCCGCTCGAGGCTGCGGTGACGGCTGCGCGTGTCGCGATCGCCGATCTCGCGCCGTCGGGGGGCGCCCCGGGTGCAATCTTCGCACCCATCGCCATGGGCGGGGGAGGGGGCTTCCGCGCGATCGGGGACCCGTCCGCCCGGTTAGCACGCTGGCTGAACGCGATGGAGAGCGCGACCTTTGCAGCCCTGCGCAGGATCGAGGAGATCGAGGCTTGGGCGGCGGCGGCGGGGCGAACGATGGCAGCGCTCTCGGGCAAGACGCCGCCTCTACTGCGGGAGCTCTTCACAAGCTGGCCGCTGGTCTCAGTACAGATGGCCGAGAAACTGACCGGCGCGCACCGGGCGACGGTTCAGCGCAACATCGACTGGATGGAGGAGCGGGGCCTGATCCGGGAAGTCACGGGGCAGGGGCGCTATCGCATGTGGCGCATCATTGAGACAGCTGCGTCAGAAAAAGCTCCGATCCCGGACAAGCGTGTCGGGGTGCTACCCGACGATGTCTTTGATGCCCTGACGGCGCTTGTTTGATCCACAGGTTCGAAGTGCTCTGATGGTGTGACTGCCCCAGGCCGCACAGATGTGCCAAGGTGGTCAGGCGAGGATACATATAGACAGTACGCCCGGGCGAGGCAGCTAGCCCCACCCGGTGCGATCCGGTCCGCAGCGTCATGCGACGTGGCGGTGCGGCATCAACGGCGGTGAAATCTCGTTCGGGGCAGAGAATGGCAGACTGCCGTCCAGTCGCACCGCCGACCGATTGGCATACTCCAATCCTTGATCCGGCGAGTTCGGGGTCCGGCTGAAGATACCATAGAGATCGCTGCGCAGCTTCGGAATTTCCTCTTCGATGAGTTCGTTGAGCTTGTCACGGTCCAACCGCGACAGCTTCGGGAAATTGCTCAGGCCTCGTTTGCGGACCACCTCCCGGGCATGGGGTTCCACCTGAGCCCAAAGTGCCCGCAGGTCGCTGTCCTGGTCGCGCCGCAGCAGGTCTTTCTCGTGGATCTTTTCGAAGAGGTCCTCGAAACGGTCGACGATGCGTTTGCTGGCGCGCGGGAGCACAAGGTTCTCCGCCATGATCATGAGTGCCGCGTAAACCGCGACAGCCGCAGGTATGAGCGCCATGAAACCGGATGCAAATGCCCCTCCTGCTAGAGCGGCGAGCAGCACGAACAGCCCGACCCGCCAACGCAGCCGCAGGGCCGCATGTTCACGCACCGCGCGGTCGATCACGTAGGTGTGCAGGCGCAGCCTTTCGGCGAAGGTCTGCATCTGAGTGATCAGGTTGTCGAGCCTGCGCGTCGGGGCGCGCTGAAGTTCGTCCAGCAACTGCTCCCGCGCTTCGTCGAAGTCAGAGGTCGGCAGCGACGACACGGGCGCGCCCGCGATCGGTGTGTAGGTGTTGTAGATCATCGGAAGGTCCTTGCGCGGGATCACCTTGCCGAGGTTCCAGCACAGCGCACCGTAGGCCCGCGCGAAATCGTGCAGGTTCCGGAACTGGTCCATCTTGTTCATGACGATCAGCAACTTGTGGTCGATGCCGCTGAGGGAGTCCTTGAACACACGCAGGGTTTCCCCGGTCGTACCCGGTTTGTCGGGATCGAAGAAGACGATCACGAGATCGGCCCTTTCGGCAAACCAGCGCACGGCGCCGGGGTAGTCGTAGCCGCGACCTCCTTCCGACTTTGCCTCGTCGATCATGCCGGGGCTGTCGATCAACGTCACGGTGCGCAGGAGATCCCGGTCCCGCTGCTTCATGCGGACATGGCTGACAAGCTGATCGCCGAAGTGGCGCAGGTTTTCGTAGGGCAGGTCCGGGTTGCTGACAACCGACGGCCCGTCCCGGTCGACCCGCTCGGAACCCCAGGTGATGATCGTGAAGCTGTCGTCGGTCGGTGCGACGCCCGTCTTCTGGATCTCCTCACCCAAGAGGTAGTTAATGAAGGTCGACTTGCCCGACGAGTGGTTGCCAAGCAGAAGGACCTGCGGCGGTCGCCGCAACTCGCCGATCGTCGGCGGCCTGCGATACATGAAACTTTCGGCGATCGGCTCGATCGGATCCCGGTAGAATTCGCGGATCCGGTCGGCAAAATCCTCGATGGCATACTGCACGGTCATACCTCCTTCTTCGGTCCAAAGACCTTGAGTTTCGATGATTGTCACGCGGCGGGTGGGCCGTTCGGCGCAGCCCGGCGGCCGCGCCGAGAGCACATTTTGATCCGGCTACCGCATATCAATGATCCGGGCCGACACCGGCACCGTCGGGTCCATGTTCGGCGGCACGATCCTGTCCCGGTCGACATTCGCGCTCGACCGCAGGTTCTTTGTCCGTTCGAATTGCGATACGAGGTGCATCCACATGTCGAGGGTTGACGGATCGACAGCGGAGATCCCTCCCTTCAGCAGCCGCGCGCGGGCCCGAAGCGCCAGCTGCGTCCGCCAGTCAGGCTGAAGCGCAACGCTGTCCGCTGCCGCCCAGGCCTCGACTTGCGGCACCAGCGGGAAGCCCCGCTTGACGACATCGGCGAACACCCGTTCCGGGCGCCGCTCGACGCGGTCCACCAGCGGTACGAGCAGGTCGATATCGACCAACTCCTCGATGGTCGCATCGTGGATGCCGATGACCTCATCGAGCGCGATCACCCGTTCCGGGCAGCCTGCATGGCTCGACGCGCGCAGAGACCTCGCGCTGTTCCGACCTGCCTGCGTCCCATCGACGAGGACCGGCGGCAGGGAATGGTCCTCGCCCGTCAGAAGTGCGGCCATACCCTGCATCACGCGCGGACCGGCCGCGGGCGCGAAGATCATGTCGCCATTGGGTTGCCACCGACCGGATGCGATGAGGATCGTCTTGATCGTCGAAAGGTAGATCTGCTCGACCGTGCTGCGGACCAGGACGGGCTTGGCGCCCGTCAGCATCGCCTCGGCCACGGATATGTTGAGCGCCGCGCGCACCGCGAAACTCGCGCCCTTCTTGGTGTCCGAGCCTTCGTCCTGCGCGAGGTCCCCGCTCACGCGGGTCGATCCGTCGCGCTCGACGAAGACCTTGCGTGCGCGCTCGAGCCGGTCGGCATCGACCAAGAACGGCGAGTGGGTCGTGTAGACGATCTGATTGGTTTCGGCGAGGCCGTCGAAGAAGGCCGACAGGTCCCGCTGCGCAAGCGGATGCAGCGAATGGCCGGGTTCGTCCAGAAGGATGACGGCATTGCTGTGCTCCAACCGCGTCTCGTGCAGGAAGATCAGGAAAAAGCTCAAGAACCACTGAAGCCCGGTCGAGCGGTTTTCCAGTTCGACCTCCTGCGGACGGCGCGCATCGGCCACCCAGATGCGGAAATGGTTGCCATCCGCCTCGAACCGAAAGCGGTAGTCGCCCTGCTTCCACCACTCGCCGAACCGGGCCGTCAGCTTCGTGCTGGCCGATTGCAGAAGGATCGACCGGGTACGCTTGGCTTCGCTGATCTCGGCGAGCAGTTTCTCGTCGGGGCCTGCCTCGAGGTCGGTGCGACGCCGAACCACCCGATCGAAGAACCCCGCCTCGCGCTTCATGATCGCAGCGGCGTCTGCCTGATCGCGGATATCGCGGAAATCCCTGCCAAGCTGCAGAATCTCGTCCGCCTGGAGGCCGACGAACCCGAACAGCACCTTGAGCGTGCGGGCCTTCGCGGCCTCCTTCGCGCCGAGGTCGGTGCGCTTCATGTTCTCGACGACATGCGGCAGGTAGATCTCGGAGTCGAGATTGCCGTAGTTGGAGTAGAAGACGAACACAGGCATCCGCTCGAGGACGGCCTTGCGCACGGCGTCGATCTGGCCCGGGTCGGGCTTCAGGAGATTGGCCATGCGCTGGCCCAGATCCTTCTGCAGCCCCCGGAGTTCCGCGACCGCCTGCGAGACCGCCGGCGGATCTTCCGGGATGAGACCGGCGACCCGGTCGCGCATGCGGATCAGGTCGTTGGCCGTCAGATGCTCCACCCTATGCAGCGATGCGTCCATGGCCTGAAGGGTGTCGAGTGCCCTCGACTGAAGCTCGGCCTGCGCGGGGCCGTCGTTTGCCAGCCGCACGATGCCGGCGGTTTCCCGGATGCGCGCGCGGACACCGGCCGGGTCCTCGGCCGTCGGGGGACGGTGTAGCGGAAACGTGACCGTGTAGGACCCGTCGAAATGGCGACCGACACTCACCACGCCAGCGTTTTCGACCGGGATCTTGCCGAGCTCCGCGAGCTCGGCCGCGACCTCGCCCGTCTCGAACTCGGCCTGGACGAACTGGAAGGAGGCGGGATCCTTGCGGATCGCGCCGAACATCGCCTTGGGGTAGTCGGACATCGGGTCGATGGTGCCGCCGCTGGCCGGGTTGAGCTTCCAGAGCGGCAGGAGGAGGTTCGTCTTGCCGGACTCGTTGACGCCGATCAACGCGGTGACGTGGTCGAGGTCGAGAAAGCCCGAATCCGTGACGGACCGGAAATTGGTGACGCGGTAGCGAAGCAGACGGAAGGTGTTCTTGCGGGGCTGTGCAGTCGTCATGGCCTTCGCGGCCTGAACTGCGGGCTTGATCTGTGTGTCATGGTGCATCGTCTGGTCCTCCTCTCGTCGCACCGGGGGCCGGGCGAGCGATGATTATGCCGGAATAACGCCGCACCGCCGGGTTTCATCCCGACGGCGCGACACTTTTCGAGGGTCACAGGAGCGACAGTGCGGTTGTGGCAATCAAGGCTGCGGCGACGATCAGCAACGCGAAGCCACCCGTGCTCTCGAGCTCGGGGAAGCGGCGCGGCAGCCGCAGGAGCGCGGGTCGCGACAGGCGTATCGCGGGCATCGCTGCGGGTTCCGCCCGGCGCACGATGAGGGCAAGGATCTCGCCTGGCGGAACCTCCGCACTGCGCAATCCGGTCAACCGCGTGGCGATGTAGGCCAGCCCCGCAAGCGCCAGGGCCGCGAGGACGGGCATCGCGTCGGACAGCGGATCGCCCGGGCGCGCACCGGCCCCAAGCGGCAGCGCCCAGAGACCCAAGCCCGAAAGCCCGGTCATTGCAAGCCATGGGCCGGTTAGGGCGCGCGACATCTGCGGTTTCTGTGCCTCCCGCGCCATCAGGACGAAGAAACGCACCATCAGAAGTGTCGTGCCGAGGCTGCCAAGGACGAGAAAGGTGTAGAGCCATGGGTACCACGCGGGCACGCCTGCCGAGAGGATCGCGGAAAGCCCCGATTTCGCGAGCGCGCCGCTGGACCATGGCGCTGCCGCGAGCGCTGCGGCCGGGATGACCATGAGCGCGAGGATAGCCGTACGCGCGCGCCCTTCCGTCGCCCAGACCGCCGGCACGCCCAGAAACAGCGCGGCCTTGGCGAAGGCGTGATGCGCGGCGAAAAGTGTCAGGGCAACGGCGGCGGCAGGCCAGGCTTCTGGCGCGGCGAGTGCCGTGCCGAGGATCATGGCCGCAAGCCCCATCTGCCCGATGCTGGAATAGGCCAGCACTGCCTTGGGGTTCGTCTGGGTGATCCCGATCAGCGCCGCAGCCACGATCGAGACCGCGCCCGCGATCGCCAGCGCAAGGCCAGGATTCGGCAGCGACAGCACGCCGAACGGCAGCATTACCATCATCCCGAAGAGCCCCGCCTTGATCATCGCGCCGCTCAGCACTGCGCTCGCCGGTGCGGGTGCGGCGGCGTGGGCGAGCGGCAGCCAGAGGTGCAATGGGACAATACCAAGCTTGATCCCGAAACCCATGAGGATCAGCAAGCTGGCCAGCATTGGCTGGTCGGGGCCGGCCATGTCCGCGAGGAGTGCCGATCCCGCAGCGGACGCCGCCAGCGCCATGCCCGCGAAGAGGGCGAGTTCGCCCGCGATGGCGAAAGCGATGTAGATGCGGCCCGCGAAACTTGAAAAATCGCTCCGCGCGTGCAGGACGAGACCCCAGGACGCGAGGCTCATCATCGCGAAATGCGCGTAGAAGGTCATCGCGTCCGCAGCCACGATCAGACCGAGATTGCCGCCCATCGCCAGAAGGAACAGAACGAAGAAGCGGCTCTTGTGCGCATCGCCGCGCAGATAGAGTGCGGCCGCGAGGCTGGCGAGCATCCAAAGGAGCGCCGTGAACAGCAGGAAATCGACGCGGATCGCGTCCGTTGCCATCCGCGCGCCAAGGCCCAACCACGGCAGATCGGCGGCCATCGGCGCAGACAGCGCGATCCAGAGCGCGGGCAGCGCTGCAATCGGCGCGAGCCAAGGGGTCGCGACCCGGAGCGGGCGGAATGCGCAGGTCAGCGCCAGCGCAAGCGGAACGCCAGAGATGAGGAGCAGGAGAACAGGGGCGGACATCAGAGATACTCCATCCGGACGATGAACTCGGTCCAGCCAAGGGGCGCGAAGGGCGCGTTGGCCAGAAGACCGGCGAGAATGACAAGCGTGGCGGTGACAACCGGGGGCGCGAGGAGCATCCAGCCGAGCCGCCGCTTCACCGGCAGGGCGCCCTCGGGCAGCGGCTTGAACCACACGCGGTAAAGGATCGGCAGGAAGTAGCAGGCGTTGAGCAGGCTCGACACCAGCAGCACCGGCACGACCCAGTCGTCACCCGCCTGCAGCCCGCCCGCGGCCAGATACCACTTGCTGACGAAGCCTGCGAGCGGGGGGATGCCGATCATCCCGAAGACGGCGATCGTGAAGGGCACCATCGTCGCGGGCATGAGCGGCCCCAGGCCGTCCATCTGGCTGATCTTCTTGATCCCACGCTCTTCTGCGACATTGCCCGCGCACAGGAACATGGTGATCTTCATCAGGCCCTGGTGGATCAGATGTGCAAGGCCGCCCACCGCCGCGAGCGGCGAGATCACGGCGACCCCGAGCGTGATGTAGGACACCTGGCTGACGGTCGAGAACGCGAGGCGGCGCTTGAGGTCATCCTCCCGCAGCGCGCGCATCGAGCCGTAGACGATGGTGACCGCTGCGAGGGCTGCAAGCGGCGTCGCAAGCCCCATGTCTTTCGTCAGGGTCACGCCGTAGACGTCGTAGACGATGCGCATGATGCCGAACGCCCCGGCCTTCACGACCGCGACCGCGTGGAGCAGCGCGCTGACCGGCGCGGGTGCCACCATCGACAGCGGCAGCCAGGAATGGAGCGGCACAAGCGCCGCCTTCACGCCGACACCCGCGATCAGCAGGATGAAGATCACGATGAGCGCCGTCTCGTTACCCACCGCGATCGCGGACAGGTAGCCTTGCGGCACGAAAGCGCCGCTCCCGGCCAGCACGTGAAGCCATACAACGCCCACGGTCAGCGCCAGGCCGCCGCCAAGGGTGTAGGTCAGGTACTTGCGCCCCGCCTTGTGCGCCTCCACGCCGCCCTTGTGGACGACAAGCGGATAGGTCGCGAGCGTCAGCGCCTCGAAGAAGATGAGGAAGGTGAAGAGGTTGCCTGACATCGCAATGCCGACCGTGGAGGCCACGCACAGGCTGAAGAAGCCGAAGAAACGGCTGCGGTGGTCGCCCGGCTCCAGATAGCCCACGGCGTAGATCGTCGTGACCAGCCACAGGACGGCGGACAGCGTCAGGAACAGCACCGACAGCGCATCGGCCTGAAGCACGATGTCGAGCCCCGGCAGGAGCGTCAGGCGGTTGTCGAAGCTCGCGCCCCCGGCGACCTCGCGGGCGAGCCACAGGACGAGGCACAGTTTCAGGACCGCGGCCCCGAGGTTGACCGCGGCGCGGGCCACAATTGCCCGCTCGGGCATCATGAGGATTACCGGCGCCGCGATGAGCGAAGTCAGCAGAATGGCGAGGGGGAGATAGGCAAAGGTCATGATGCACCTGCGGCAGCAATGGCAAGACTGCCCGTTTCAAGAAGGCCCAATGGACCGGCCGCACCGAGGCCGAGGGCGATGGCGGAAACCGCGAGACCGATGGCCAGCGCGTCGCCGGTGTGCCAACGGCGCGTCGTCTTGGCCGGGAATGCGGCGGTCTGAAGGCCGCGCGAGACGACGCGCCAGAGATAGGCGGCCGACAACGCGGTGCTGAGGACGAGGACGACGAGCCACAACCAGGCTCCGGACGTCAGCCCCGCCTCGAGCAGGAGCCACTTGCCGATGAAGCCAGCTGACGGCGGCAGCCCGATCAAGCTGACGGCAGCGATGGCGAAGGCCGCGAGCGCGGGCGCCGCCGCGGGGCCTGCGCGGTTCAGCCCGGCAAGTCGGTCATGCCCCATGACCTCAGCCATGCGCCCTACGGCGAGGAACATGGCGGCCTTGGCAACGCCATGAGCGAGGATCAGCATGACCGCGCCGCGCCAGGCGATCTCGGCCCCGGCACTGCCGGCCAGCGCGAAGGCCATGGAGATCAGGCCAATCTGCGCGACGGTCGAATAGGCGACCACCAGTTTCAACCGCCTTGCGCGCAGCGCCTGCACCGATCCCCAGACGATCGCCGCCGCGCCCATCGCGCCGATGACAAGACCGACGGCGTCGAGCGCGGGATTGCCGGTGCCGAACAGACGTACGACGATGTAGAGCGCGGCCTTCACGACCAGCGCCGAAAGGATCGCGCTGGCCGGGGACATGGCATTCGCGTGGGCGGCAGGCATCCAGAAATGCAGCGGGAACAGCGCCGCCTTCAGGAGCAGCCCCGAGACCACCAGCGCGATTGCGATGAGGCTGTTGGCGTCCGGCGTACCGCGGGACAGGGCCGCAAGCGTCACCTCGCCGTGCGCGGCATAGAGAAAATCGATCCCCAGAAGGAACAGAAGGCTGCCCGCAAGCCCCGCGAGCAGATACCCGAGTGCGGCTTTCAGGGCCAGAACCCCGCCCCCCATCGCCGCCAGGGCGACGGCGGCGAGGCTGATGAGCTCGAACTCGACATACATGTTGAACACATCGCGCGACAGGAAGAGCGCATTCATGCCGCAAGCGAGGATCAGCCAGATCGGCCAGAACAGACGCCCTGCCTCTACGCGGGCCGACGTGGGCTTACCGCGCCGGGCTGCGGTGAAGAGCGTGTCGGCGTAGATCGCGACGACGAGGCCGATGCCTGCGGTCAGCGCGATCATCAGCGCCGACAGGCCGTCGGCGAAGAGCACGATCCCCAGAGGCTCGATCCATCCGCCGAGTGCGATCTCGATCGGTCCGGTCCGAACCGCGAGGACAAGACCGACGGCCGCAGCGGCGATCACACCCGATGCGAGCAGGCCGGTACCGCGCGCAGCGCCCGGTGCGATGACGGCCAGGACCGCGGCAAGGAGCGGCCCGAAGATCAGGACCGCGAACAGGGTTTCCCCGGTGAGCCCGATGGGCAGAGTCTGGAGCAGGGTCATTTTTCAACCTCGTCGATCCGGCGGGCAAGCAGAAGCCCCACCGCCGTCATGGCAACGATCACGACGATGCCGGTCAGCACGAAGGCCTGCGGCACCGGGTCGGGGCCAAGATCCGGCCCGCGCCAGGCCGATGCGATCAGGATCGAGCCCACACCGGCGGACATCACGTTCAGGGCGACGAGGCGGCGGATGACGCCCGCCGACACCGCGATGCGGTAGAGGCCAAGGCCCACCAGCATGGCGCCGGTGACGGCGAAGATCATGGCGGGGGTGAGGATACTCATCATGACGTGCTTCCTTTCGGCAATCCGCCGTGGAACAGGGCCGCGAGCAGACTTCCGATCGATATGGTCAGCGCGGCCTCGATGGCGACGATCCAGACGATCGCCTGTTCCGCCGGGAACGTGATCAGGCCACCGGACACCGCAAGCGTCGCGACCGACGCGCCGACGAAGACGAGGAGGCCGCAATTGGCGAACCAGCGCAGGACGGCGGCGTGGCTTGGGCGCGGCCGGTAGAGCCGACCCATCAGCAGTACGCTCAAGCCCCCAGCCAGCACGGCGCCCGCCTGGAAGGCTCCGCCGGGACGCGACGACCCGAGCCAGAGGAGGAAGGCGGCAATCAGGATGCTGAGCGGCACCACCAGCCTCGCGAAGGGCGGAAAGAGGGGACCCAGCCCTTCGAGACGGTAGGTCTGTCGCGCACCGATGAGGATGGCGCCGACGAGCGCGGCCAGCAGCACGACGATCTCCAGCAGTGTGTCGAAGGCGCGGAAGTTCAGCAGGACCGCGGTCACGGGGTTCGTCACGCCGCTCCGGTCGATATCCGCCGCGACGAGCGCGTCGTAGCCCGCTCCTGTGCGCGGCAACAACGTCAGGGCTGCGGTCAGGGCGGCGGTAACGCCGACCGCAGCGAGCGCGGCAATGACCTTGATGGAGCCGGAGGCACTTTCCGGCTCCTCGGGTCGCCGAAGCATCCCGATGGTCCGCAGGAATAGTGCGCCGGTCACGCCTGCGCCGACGGCGGCCTCGGCCAGCGCCACGTCGGGCGCGTTGAGCCGGACCCAGGCGAGCGCCACGAGGATGCCGAAGGCCATGAAGGCCACGACCATGCGCACCGCGTCTGCAGAGGCAAGGCTGACCCAGGCCATCCAGAGGATCCCGGCGGCCAGGACCAGATCGAACAGAAGCAGGAAGTCGGGGGTCATTCATCCTCTCCCAATGCGTGGCGCGCGATCAGATGCCCGCCGGTAGCGCTCGCCACGGCGACGAGCACCCAGACGAGCGCGAGTTTGGCGGCAATTGCCCAGTCGGCTGTGATCAGCGCGGCACCGATCAGCACCAGCGCGAGCCCGAGGTTGTCGGCCTTCGTGAGGGCGTGCAGGCGGCTGTAGACGTCAGGGAAACGCAAGAGCCCGACGGTTCCGGCGAGGAAGTAGACGCAGCCCAAGGCGATGACGGCGATGCCTGCGATTTCGGACCAGATCATGCGCCGGACTCCTTGTCCGCCTTGGCGCGCCGGATGTTGGCGACGAAGGTGACCACCGCGATGGCAGCCAGCACGGCCAGGACGAGCGCGACGTCGAAGAAGGCGGGGTGCCCTGTCGCGAGCGCGAGAACGACGAGGATCGCGACGCTGGTGGACCCCAAGAGCTGGGCGGCCAGCATCCGGTCGGCGGCGGTCGGTCCCACCACGACGCGGTGCAGCCCGCCGAGGGCGATCACGAGGAGCAGGACGGCGATGATTTGGAGGATCATTTCTGGGTCTCCGTGTCGAGCGCGAACATGGCCGCGATGCGCGCCTCAAGGGCGGCGAGCTGCGGCGCGGGGTCGGCGCGCGTGTCGAGCAGGTGGATGGTGAAGCGGTCGCCCTCCATCCGTGCCGTGAGCGTGCCGGGCAGAAGCGTGATGGCATTGGCAAAGGCCACGCGCGGGGCACCCTCGGGCAAACGGGTCTGCCAGGTCATGAAACCGGGCTGGGGGCGGGCGAAGGGGTTGAAGGCGCGCAAGGCCACGTCGGTCGCCCCGACCACTGTCTGGATCGCAAAGAAGCCCGCGAAGCGGAGTGCACCCCGCGGCGAGACGGGCGGCGCGGCGGGTCGGGGGATGAGCAACCCGGTTGCCGTGGCGGCGACGATGGCGGGCGCGCCGATGATCCAGCTGGCCGGGTCGCCCGGATTCAGCGCCCACCAGATCGCCGTGAATGCGGCAGCGGGCACGAGGACGCGCGGCAGCTGACGTGTGGCTGGCGCGGAACCCATGGAACGGTCGGGTCGCAAGGCATCCGAGGGCGCGGCGGTGTCGAACGTGGCATGTCTCATGGCGGTCGAACCCCTGTCCGGCAGCGCGTGAGCGAGTGATGATATTCGACATCGCAACCGGCTGCCGTCGGTTGCCAGAGGGGCCCGAATAGTGGTGCTTCCGGTCTATCGTGTCGCCGTGCTGTGCTGGCTGCTGACCGTTTGGTGGGAAAACGCGTCGGGCCCGGGTTTCATCCGCTAAATCGACAGAAATCGTCCGAAACCAAAAAGGGCGGAGCCACTGATGCAGCTCCACCCAGGTGAGGCAGGCAGTTGAGTAGTTTCAGCCGGGTCGGACGCGACCAAGCTCCCGTCCGACGGCCAGCAAAAATCTGTGAGCCAGCGGCCGCAGGCGCTTGAGCACTCCGAAACCATAAAGGCTCGCGATACCGACCAACATGCTACCGACGCCCGACGCCGACTTGACCAAATTCGAGGCGTAGAACGGATCTGACACGGGAACGACAGGCGCGAAGACCAAAGCCGCTCCGAGCACGACCAGGACCAGGGACGCGAGGACCGACCGCCCGAACAGCACGATGATGCTGGCCATCGAGATGACGTAGCCCCCCATCAGCATGACGGCAGACGTGATCGCGGGAAGTTCCATGAAAAGCGGCGTGACAGCGCTCATGAAGCCGAACGCGATCCCAAGGAAAGGAACGGCGTTCCGGCGGATGTGGACGGACGTCATGGTGAACCTCCTCTGTTGGGTTAGCGCATCAGAAGTCCGGCCAGTGTAGTCGGGCCGGTGAAGCCCGCCTCGGTCACGACCGCGTAGTCGAAATCCGCATTCTGCCAGTATCCGACCTCGCTTCCGGGATAACTGACCATCTCG
>VFQP010004443.1_pt1 | contig 13070 bp, 25 predicted proteins | sample 3512351 | NCBI WGS metagenome assembly VFQP01 (sample SAMN10412372, study PRJNA504923) | tailings metagenome | isolation source: Relicate 1 Philex TSF1 revegetated site | place: Philippines: Tuba, Benguet | collected 2017-08-29 | reverse complement strand
CGCCGCACAGCAGCAGCAGCAGCAGCAGCAGCATTCAGCACTAGTACTAGCGGGAGAAGATGGCGAGCGGGAGGTCGCTCTCTCTCGCCGGGCAGCGGTGCTGTCTGCGGTCCTGGCCGTGCCCCTTGCGGCGAGCTCGTGCGTGCAGCTCTGCGCATCGCATGCCTTTCTGCAGCGACCAAGGTGCCCAGCGTGCGATGCTGGTTGCGGTGCTGGTGGTGGCGGGCGTGGGCGCAGGGGCCCGGCGGCGGCGTGGGCGGCCGAGGGCGAGAGTGGCATCGCGGTGACGGTGGCAGAACCGCTGCCTCCACCCACCGGCCTGGCGTTTGAGGACGACGACTACCAGTACACGGCGCCGCCAGGCTTTGCGTACATCGACATCCCCATCCCCAGGGCAGGTGCGCACCGGCGGGGTGCATCGATCAAGGGGCAGCGGCACGCAGCTGCTCAGCATCCCGGGCGCGCCACCTTTGGCGCCCGCCTCATCATTGACCACACGCAGAGCGTGGCCCCCAGCCGGAGCGCAGCCCCATGCGCTCGCGCTTTGTGGCGCCCTCCAACAGCCAGGAGGCGCTGGGCGGCCGCGCAAAGGCGCCCCAGGCGCCGCCCGCCGAGGCCAGCGTCACCGTCATCGTGCGCAACGCGCAGGGGCTGGGCCTCTCGCTGCTGCAGGTACGACTGGTCGTGACATGCAGCTTGTGGTGCCACGCAAGCTGCATGTGGGCTGTGGTGCCACGCCCATGCAGTGAGCACCCACCGTGTGAGGCGCCCTGCCTTCGTGTGCGCAGGTGAGCGACATCAGCGCGTACGGGTCGCCCGAGGAGGCGGCCAAAGTGCTGCTGCCGCGCGGCTCCACGCTGCTGCGCACGGCCGTGGACGTGGAGGAGCTGCCGCCGCGCGAGACGCCGCTGGGCACGGTCGACATCCCGCCCAAGAACTACTACTTGTGAGCTGCTGTGCTGGGGTGGTGCTGGGGGTTGCGGGGTGCGGCGCGTTGCTCAGCGATTGCGAACACACGCCGCCGCAGCCGGTCCATATGCACAGCCTTTGCGCTCACCTCCCTCCTGGTGCTGCTCTCGTGTGTGCGCCCACTGAGCGTGTTCAGGTACGAGTTCGAGACGCCCCAGCGCGAGCACATTGCCATGGTGGCGGCGGCGCAGCGCGGCAAGATTTACGTGTGCGGCGGCGCCACGCCGCGGGAAAAGTGGCCGCAGTACGGCCCGCAGCTGCTCGACACGGTCCGCTCCTTTAGGCTCAAGGACCTGGGAAAGTAGCAGCTGTCTGATGGATCCGGACTCCTTTGCGTGCTCGGACTTGTCTGCCGTGCCGTGCTGCGGCGGTACGGCGCGCTGCAACTCCGCGCAGAGCGACACGCATTGCACAGCAGCGTTGCCACAGATGATGTGGGCGGCACGCGGCGCTCTCGCCGGGCGGGGTGGGGCCTGACGGGCACCCGAAGCTGCCGCGAGCGCGCGAGACGAAGATGAGCTGCTTTGGCCCCCCGCGGCAGCTCGACTCCGAGTCGGTCGTCGAGGTGTATGGGAAGTGGCAGCCGCCCAGCAAGGAGCAGGCCGAGTGAGTCGCCCTCGCTGGGCAAATGCAGCATTGCGGCATCCACGGCAATCTGCAGCACCGCGCACACGCAAGCGTCCTCTCTGCTGCGCAATCAATTGCCTCACCACCGTGCTTTGCCCACGCAGGCAAAAGTACCATGCGTCGCACCTGCAGCACGACACGTTCGAGCTGGCCACCGCCAAGGTCCGCCACTCCGCAGCAGCAATCCTTGACCCCCGCACACAGTCCTGAGGCTGCACAGAGCCCCTGGGGCTGGCCGGCCGCCACGCTGACATGTGCGCATCGATGCGGCGCCATGGCGCGTGCGCGTTGTGCTCAGGTCAGCGACTTCAAGGAGTTTGGCGCGGGCCACCTGATTTACTTTTACTTCCTCCGGCACATGGCGGTGGTCTTCGGCATCCTGGCGGCGGTGCCGGCGCTGCCGCTGCTCATCTTCAACCTGGGCGGCCAGTTCCTCGACACGGGCGCGCTCAACTTTGAGGCCACCACGCTGGGCAACTTTGGCATGCCCTCCTCCAACAGCAACATCTCCAGCCTGCCCATCAGCCTGCCCTCCACCAACAAGGGTAGGTGCGCCCCACCTTGGCAACGCTGAGGCTCCTGGCCAGCCCGCTGAGCGTGCTGCCATCGCCCCCACCACCCCACCTGCCCGCGGCCGCAGGCGCGGACGCTGAGCTGGCGCTGGTGGCCTACTTCCAGTCCCAGGCCAATGAGCCGGCCGTGTCCATGGCCTCCATCCACGCCAACAAGCTCAACGCGCTCGTCGCCGGGTCTGTGCTGGACCTCGTCGGGTAAGTGGCACTGCGCTGCACGGGGGGGCATGCACATCGACCTGAGCGCGCGGCAGCAGAGACGTGTGACGGGCGTGCGTGCGCTGCATGTGGTGACCCGTGGCGCAGGATCCTCTTCTTCTTTGCCTCGTGCTTCCTGCTGGCCATCCGCACCAAGGACATGTCGCGCAACGTGAGAGCGTTTGCGCGCGCCAACGGAGGCAGCCGCCCATGGCGTCGAGCACTCGTCAGCGAGCCTCTCACGCGCACTGCACGCGCTCCTGTGCACTGCCCATGCCATGACTCGTCCCACGCAGGTGCTCGAGCAGGTGACGTCGCTCAAGGACTACAGCCTGGCCGTGTCCAACCTGCCGCCCGACACCACGCCCGAGGAGCTGCAAAAGTGGTTCGAGCCCTACGGAGAGGTGGTGCAGGTGCGGGGCCCGCTGTGAGCAGGGCATCCCCGTCGCGGTACGGTCGCCCACACGCGTTCAGATCTGAGCACGTGTGGCGTGTGGGTGGGCCCCGCTCGCTCGTGCGCGTGCAGGTCGAGTGCGCGCGCAAGTGCAACATGCTGATCCGGCTGGTGCAGGAGCGCAGGCAGGTGCTGGACGAGCTGGACACGGCCACCGCCACGCTGCAGCGCTCGGCGCAGCTGGCACCCAGGGTGAGCTACGCGGCAGCTGGCCCCAAGCGATGAGGGGGCCAGTCGAATGGCAGAAGAGCAAGCGCTGGCTCTCAAGGCGTGTGCGTTTGGCGCGTGGCGCTGGTGCTGCTCATGGGTGCAGGTGGACGAGTCGCTGGAGGTGGAGGTGCTCAACCTCAAGTACGACCTCTCCCTGCTGACCGAGGCCATCAAGGCCTCCCAAAAGGCGCAGGCGGGCAACGACGTGGTGCGCACCCCTGCTCTGCCTTCCTGTGGCCAGTGCTCTGATGGTGCTAGTGCCCTGCCCCCCCGTGGGCCGCGCACCGCCATGCCCTGACCTGGCTGACCTGACCCGGCCCACCCTTCGCAGGTGCGCGGCTACGTGACGTACAACACGGACCAGGGGCGCAACGCCGCGCTGGCGGCGCAGCTCAAGGGCCTGGTGGCGCGGTGGCGCGCGCTGCCCGAGCACAAGTTCCGGGGGCGGCACCTGCTGTGGGTGCAGGTGGCGCCCGAGGCCACCGACATTTACTTTGAGAACATTGAGTTCACGCCCAGGTACCGCTTCGTCGCGCGCAGCCTCACCTTCCTCTTCAAGGTGAGCTGGAGCAGACCATGGTGCTTGGTGTATAGGGCAGGCTGCGTGGCAGGCCGCATGGACTCTCAAGTCCGACTCGGTGTGCTGAGCGTAGGTGCTGCTGGTGCTGGCGGGCTTTGTGCTCGTGTCGACGGCGCCGTCCATCAAGCGCAACGTGCGCGGCAGCAGCGGGCCCAGCGACACCGAGTGCGACGCCTCGTGCACGTGAGTGAGCCCTCTGCATGGGGAGGGGGGCATTGCAGGGGCGCCACTGGGCCCATTGTGTGCCGAACGCGTGAGGCTTGTGCACGTGCGATGCTGCTGGGCGGCAGGTGGCGCAACTCGCTCAACCAGCTGTTCCTCAACGACACGATGCGCGCCGTGTACAAGACGTGCTACGAGACGGGCACCTACTCCAACGCCGTCTCGTGCCAGTCCGCCACCATTTGCTACGAGTGCTTCTGTCGGGTGCGCGCCCAAAAGGGAGTGCCCTCCCGCCCTGGTTCTGACTCTCCAATGACTCCGCCCACCCTCAGAGTGGTGTTTCCCTGCCCCCAACACGACGCACGTGCGCAGGCGGCGCTGACCGCGTCCATGTACGAGGAGGCGAGCTACTGCGACGCCTTCCAGAACGTGCTGCTGCAGGCGACGGGCGCGCAGGTGCGCTCTACTGCCACGCTGGGTGCTGATTCTGGAGGGCGGCCCAGACTCGTGACGCAGCGCTGCACTTGCCACGCTCTAACGCCCGCAGGCGCTGACGGTGGTGTCCATCATCATCATCAACTTCGTGATCAAGAAGCTGATTGCCTGGCTGACGTCCGAGGAGAAGCACCGCACGCGCACGCGCGAGGGCCTGAGCATGATGAGCGCGCTCTTCACGGCGCAGTTCGTCAACACGGCCTTCTCCATCCTCATCGCCAACATGTACCTGCCCAGCCTGCAGGCCAAGCTCAGCCCCACCATGCAGCGCGTGCTGTTTGGCGGCGTCTACAGCGACACATCGCCCAACTGGTGAGAGGCCGGGGCGAGGCAGTGCGATGCGGTGCGCCGGCCTGCGTCTGCGCGACCCCCCACCCTGGCACGCATGCCGCGCCGCCGCCGCCACCACGATTGTGTGCGGACCGGGTGGTGGCCGTTCTCAGGTACCGCGAGGTGGGCAAGGCCATCCTCATCTCGCAGCTCATCAGCATCCCCGTGCGCGCCGCGCTGGTCGGCATCAACATCCTCAAGGTGCACTGGCGGCGCAAGCGCTCGTACAAGGCGCTCACGCAGGCGCAGCTGGACCGCGCGTACCGTGGCCACTCGTTCACGCTGGCCGACCGCTACGGCGAGCTGCTCGCCGTCATCTTCGTCGGGCTCTGCTACTCGAGCAGCATGCCGCTGCTGTACTGGACGCTCGCGCTCTCCTTCGTCGTGGCCTACCACCTCGAAAAGTACGAGCTGCTGCGGGTGAGTCGGTGGGCGAGGGCGCGGCGGCGACGCAGCGAGCGGCCGGGAGCGCACGTCGCGACGCCGGCCGCCGCCGCCGACTGCCTCACTCCCTCTCACGCGCAGGTGTGCAAGTGGCCCATCTCTTACGGCAGCCACCTGGGCGAGCGAGTCGCGCGCATCCTGCCCTGGGCGGCCGTCGTGCACCTGCTGGGCGCCGTGTGGATGGTCTCCACCATCGGTGCGCGCTCACTGCCTCACGGCATGCCACACACCGCTCGACCTCGAGCGTGCCGCAGCGCGCGTGAGTTGTCGTGGCGGGGCGCGCGCGCACACGCACGCAGGTGCGCCGCCGTCGCCGCTGTTCGGCGACAGCTGGCCTTTCAGCATCATGGACGGCCTGAGCTCGGCCCTTGCGCGGCTGTGGGCCAACACGACCGAGCTCACCCCGGAGCAAATGGCAGCGCGCCTCACCAACAAGGCGGTCGGGCACCTGGTGTGGGCGCTGGTGCTCATCACGCTGGGCCTCATCGCCTACTACACCTGGCCCACCTGGCGAGAGGTGCGCCGGCGGCTGCGGGAATTGCGAGCTGCTGTGTCGCGCGCGAGCTGCTGCTGCGACTGCTCACACCCCCATCTTCGCACACGCTGCCCTGTGCGCAGATGTACATCGCGGCGCGTCTGAGGGCCAAGAAGGCGGCCGAGGAGCGCCAGCGGCAGGCGGAGCTCGCCGCGCAGCAAAAGCTGCTGGCGCAGCAGGCGCAGGACGAGGAGGAGGACGACCCGGACGACCCCTACGCGCTCATGGCGCGCGACGCGGCCGACGCCAGCAGCCCGCAGCTCGCAAAGGCCAAGCAGGCGCTGCCGCCCGAGGAGCCGTCGCCGCCCCCGCTCGGCGCGGCGGAGCTGGGGCCGGACGAGGGCGGCCACGGCGTGCCCGAGTTCACGCTGGCGGTGCGGTCCAAGCTGCTGGTGGGGCCGCAGTCGTACGAGCTGCGCACCAACCCCAACTACGCCTACGCGTTCGAGCGCCTGGAGGACGTGCTGGTGAGCGAGCCGCCCACCTGTGGCTCGTTCAAGATCTGCTCACATGTTCGTTAACGAGCTGCTCGTGCGTGCGCCGCGCGCAGCTGAACGAGACGGACATGGAGCGGGTGGAGCAGGAGGAGCGCGAGGCGCAGGCCGCCTGGATGGCGCCCAACGCGCGGCTCATCCGCCGCCGCCAGCGCCGCGAGGCGGCGCGCGAGGCGCTGCAGGCGCAGCCCGAGCAGGCCGGCGGGCAGTTTGCGCAGCGGCTGCGCACGCAGGAGCGCGCGGCGCTCGTGCAGCAGCAGCAGTCGGGCACGCCTTCGCGCAGCAACCAGGTGGCGCCCTGGAAGGGGGCGGACCAGGAAGGAGGCGGCGCGGTGGAGCACACGGCGGTGCAGGCGTTCGACGGGGGAGGTGGCGGCAAGGGAGGAGGCAACGGCACGCGGCAGCCAGCGGCTCTCCTGGACGCTGGGGGCGGTGCTGCAGCGCTGCAGCAGGGGCAGTACCGCACCGACCTGGCCCACCTGGCCATGGCCCAGCACTCGGGGCAAGGGGACCAGGCCGCACGGCCGCACGGCGCCCGCCTGCCCGGAGGGAAGGGCACGTGACGCGCTCACGCTCAGCGCCATGCCATGCACCTGAACCTGCACGCTGCCGCGTCCTCTCTCACACACTTGCACGCACCAGCACACGCAGCTTGGCAGTGCTTGAAGCCATGATGATCGCAACTATGAGCCCCCCCCCCCCCCGCCCGTCGCAAAGCACGGCACGTGGAGTGGTGCAAACGTCCAAGCGCTCGGCCCTCTCTGGAAAACCCAACCGAGGCGCAGCGGCACGTACGCACGGCGAACCAACGCTGCCAGTCCCCACCACCACAGCACCAAAGCGGCGGTCACAGGAAGCAACAGCGCAACGGGTGGCTGGTGGTACAGTCGCTCCGAAGCCAGGCAACGTCCCCCTTCTGTCTGGAGCCCTCAACAGTGACAGTGTCAAACACGGTCCGGAGCGGGAGACGCACACGCCGCAACGCAGAGCACGCGCAAACGCTCCCAGATTGATCAAGCGGGAGAGCCTGGGTCCAAAACAGCAAGCGCGCTTAGCACACACGCCACCTCAGCCCCGCGTCTGCGCCTGCGGCGACGCGCCCACCGCCACCTTGTCCCCCTCCTCCCCCTCGCCCTCCGCGCTGCCCGCCACGCTCCCGCTCGCCCCCACGCCCAGGTCCAAACCCTCAGGGCCTAGGTCATAGTCCTCCTCCATGTCAATGCTGGCCACCGACGAGAGCGCGTCCTCCTCCTCGCCCTCCAGCCGCCCACCGCCGCGCCGCGCCCGCCCAAGCGCGCCGCCCCGCCCCGGCCCCCGCTCCTCCCCGTCGTCGCTCTCCGACCCGTCGTCGCCCCGCCCACCGCGGTGGTGGTGGTGCGACTCCTCCAGCAGGCCTGCCGCCAGCACCTCGTCCGGCGCAGGAAGCTGCAGAGGGTCCAGAGCAGGCAACGACGACGCTGACGTGAGCGAGGAGGCCTCCTCCTCCTCCGCCGCCGCCCGCTCGCCCTCCCCGCCGTCGCCGCTGACGCCCAGCGGTGAAACCGCCATGGCCGCCGCCGCCGCCGCCGCGACGCCCGCAGGCAAGGGGAGGGGGCTGCTCGCTCCGCCGTTGCCGCCGTGGCCGCCGGGCTCGTCCATGCTGCTGCCGCTGCTGCCGCTGCCGCCGTCGACGGACGCCAGCATGGACTGCTGCTGCTGCTGCTGCTGCTGCTGCCGGAGCTGCTCCTGCTGCTGCTGCTTGCGCTTTTCCTGCTGCTTGGCGCGCCGCGCCGCTTGCGACTCCCTGCGGCAGGCAAGGACGCCACGGCGGCCAGGCAGGCAGGGGGTGAAGGTGCGGACCGCCGGCACAACAGCAGCGCCACGACAGAAAGCTGGAGGGCAGCTGACCCCTGCTGGTGTATACACGCGCTGGCGCGCCAGAGGGGGCCCGCCCCCAAGCGGATGCAGCGCGCAGGCGAGCGGTTCATCACGGCGCACCACATGGAGCGGTAGAGCCCTCCCGGGTGGGCCATGAGCTCGTCGTGGCTGCCCAGCTCCACCAGCCGCCCGTCCCTGCGGCGGCCGCGTTGCAGCAGCATGCCACGGTTGCGCGCCACGGTTGCGCGCCGTCACCTCCACCAATGGGCCCTCCCCCCGCAGCGCAAGTAGAAGCGCGGCCCCGCCCGCCCAGCCGCAGCACGCGCCTGGAAACCCAGCAGAGGTGTGCACGCGCCCCCCCCCCACCCCTGTCCCCCTCCCTCACCTGAGCACCGCCACCGTGTCGCAGTCCTTGATGGTGCTCAGGCGGTGCGCCACAAACACGCTGGTGCGCCCCACGGCCAGCTCCGCCAGGGACGTCATGATCTGCGCCTCGGTGCCGCTGTCCAGCGCCGACGTCGCCTGCGCGCATGGGCGGAGGCTTGCGAGGGCTCAGCGCGGCAGTGGGATCGCCGCGCCGGCGCCGCTGCTCTCCGCAAACTGAAAAAAAGCTCAGAGCATGGAGAGGTGCGGGCTTGTCACTGCAAGGAGGCAAAACTGATCCCGTCCTGCCCGAGGCTCACCTCGTCGCAGATGAGCAGGCGTGGCTGCCTGAGGAAGGCGCGCGCAATGGCCACGCGCTGCTTCTCGCCGCCGCTCAGCTTAAGCCCCCGCTCGCCCACCACTGCGCGCAGCACCAGCGACACACAAGCATCCACACTGCCCAAGTGCTCAGGGACGGTGCTCAGGGACGCAGGAGGGGCTGGCGTGCAGTGCCCCTCGCTGCTGCGATGCCTGGCTATGACCGGGCGTCATAAGCTTCACAACGCACCCGTGGCGTATCCCTTTGGCATGCGCATGACTGCCTCGTGGAGGTGCGCCAGCTTGGCCGCCTCCGCCACCTCGTCGTCCGTGGCCGCCGGCCGCCCGTCCCTGCGCCCCCCCCCCGCAGCGCCACCACGCCCACGCCTGTCAACGCACCCCTTCCCCGACACTGGAACGCGTCGCGCCGCCGCACGAGCGCGCCCCAGCCGCTGCCAGGCCGCGCCGAGGCGCGTGCGCGTGGAGGGAGGGGAGCCCAGGGCTGGTCAGGTGCCAGGTGGAGATGCCACCTGATTGGGCGCACCTGATGTTTTGCATGATGGAGTCGTTGAAGAGCATGGTCTCCTGGGGCACCAGCGCCACGGCGTCGCGCAGGGACTGCGTGCACATAGGTGGGCAGGCAGGCAGGTGATCAAGTGATCAAGCAGCCCCAGGGCTGGTTGCGCAGCGAGGGCGGCGGCGGCTTCTTGAGCAGGGGGAAAGCAGTGCACTAGGGGGCGTGTGCTCACCCTGAGCTGCGTGTCGCGCACGTCCTGCCCGTTGAGCCGCACGGCGCCGCTCTGGCAGTCGTAGAGGCGCGTCAGCAGCCGCAGCACCGTCGACTTGCCTGCGGGCGGGAGGGCGGCCACGAGGGCACACGCACCACCTCCTCAACACACTTCACAAAGCTCGGCCCCACCGTCCGCCTAAGCCCTGAATTGCCCCCATGCCGCACCTGAGCCCGAGGGCCCCACCAGCGCCAGGCTCTTGCCCGGCTCCACGCGCAGCGACAGGCCCTTGAGGATCTGCGCAGCGCAGCACGCCACAGCATGAACGGCTCAGCGTCCCACGCCACCACGTCAGTGACTGACCGACTCGCCTCATCAGGCAACCTTTTGTCAAAGTTACCTGGCGGTCGGGTGAGTAGCCAAAGTGCACGTCCTCCAGCTCCACCAGCAACCCCCCGCTCGCCGCCGCCTCCTCCCCCGCCGCGCCGCTGACGTGCGCCGCCGCGCCGTTGCCGGTGCCGTTGCTGCTCGGCGCCGCGGCGACGGCTGCGGTCGCCGCGCCCAGCGCCTCTGCTGCCGCTGCTTGCGGGGGCTGCGCGGGCAGGGCGCTTGCCCCGTCCACCAGGTTGCTCTTGGTGCGCAGGATGGCGAAAAAGTCCTCCATGTCCACCAGGGCACTGCGCAGCTCTCGGTAGAACCTGCATGGGGGCCCACGGCGCGCGCGGGACCAGGTCTGGGGTCGCGAAACACGGCCGGCGCGGCGCACCAAGCTCCAGTAACAGGCGGGGGCGCGATGCAATATATATAGCACGTCTGCCTCACCACCCGAGGTACTGGAGGGGCGCCCAGAGCTGCAGCAGCAGCCCCTGGATCATGACCAGGTCACCCGGGTTGATGGAAGGGCCCCTGCACGCATGCGGACGGACGCACACGCACACCGTCACGGTTGGCACAGCGCTCGCCACTTCTGCAGCGCCGGCCCTGCGTCGCCTGATCAGGGGGCCTGGGCTGGTCGGGCGGCGCGCTGCCCTGCTGCGCTGCGCCCTGGCGCGCAGGACTCTCCACCTGAAGGGAGCGTCATCGCAAAAAGGGAGTCTGCCCGTGCGCCGCGCGGTTGAAACTCACACAGTGTGCAGCGCCGTGGTGATGATTGCCGTGAGGCCGACGGCCAGGATGATGGCCTGGCCGGCGTTGAGCAGCGCCGACAGCCGGTCGGTGGTGACGCAGGCGCGCATGTACTGCTTGAGGTACGCGTTGTACTGCCCCACCTCGAGCGCCTGAGGGAGGCAAGGGGGACGCAGAGAGGAACGTGGCGCGCCCGCCAAATCCCAGGTTGTGCGTGTGCGCGTGTGTGTGCGTGTGTGCGCAGCCCTCACGGCATCTGCCGTCAGGGCCCAAACAGAGGCTGCTCTTGGCGTGCGTGTGCTGTGGCCGCGGGCGAAGCACAACGCCGGGGCCTGCCCTGATGCGTAAGGTGGCCACCCTGCTCTGCTCCTCACCCCGCTGCCATCAGGTCAGCCTACAGGCCCATAGCGCGCTCCACCAGTGCCCCCCCACCCCCGCCTCACACACCTGGTTGTTGAAGAGCGTGACTGTCTCGTACGAGAGCAGCGCGTCCACGGCCTTGGCGCTGGTGGCGTTGTCCAGCTCGTTCACGTGCTTGCGCGCGTCCGTTGCCACCTGAGGCAACCACCAGGAGCGGGGGCAGCAGCGGGGAGAGCGTCACGGAACTGGGGCGTGCACGGCCCCATGCACCCTGCCCCAAGAGCCCCCCCCCCCAAAGCCGCCTCTGCCGCGATGTGAGCCCGCCCCCCTCCTTCCTCCTCCCGCCCCTCTGCAGGCAGGCAGGCGCGTCCCGGGGAGGAGGGATACGCCCAGGCCCCCGAGGCGGGCGCCACGGCGCACCGAGGTCATGACGATGCTCCAGGTGACGTAGGCTGCAAAGGTGGCGAGCACCAGCCCGCCCACCAGCGGGCTGAAGGCCTTGGCCAGCACGCCGCACACAAAGGCCAGCTCCAGCGCCGTCGGCGTAAAGGTGAAGATGGCCGCGCGGTACAGCATCTGGATGCTGCGCATGCCTGCATGTGCGCGCACACGCGCGCACGCCAAAACAACTCACGCGAGCAAACTCGCTTGGCGCCCCAGGCTCTCCATGCGCAGCAGACTGCTGTGACGGCCCTGCTGCTGCTGTTGTCGCTGCTGCTCGCCCTCCTTCCCCCAAAGGGTGTGACGGAGGTCGCTTGTATGCCTCTCACCGCGCTCGAGGATGCGCGAGAGGCGGCCGGTGCGCCGCTCCAGGTGGAAGCGCACGTCCAGGTCCAGCACGTGCGCAAAGGTAAACATGCTCACGCGCCGCGCCGCGTTCTGCGAGGACAAGAACAAGAGGGCAGCGGCAGCGGCAGTGGCACTGCATGGAGTTCGCTGCTGGCCAGCCGCTGCTGGTGCTCAGCAGCCATCGCCCCTCGACACAGGCCCCCAGCAGCACCGCCAAGAGCTCCTTTCCCCCTCCCTTCCTCCCTCACTCCCCGCCCCCGCACCTGTGACACTGGCGTGAAGAGCGGCGCCTGCAGCTCCTTGGCCACGTTCTTGGCCACGTCGCACAGCCCGTAGAGCAGCACAAAGTGCGTGGCGGCGCCCACCACGGCCGCCAGCGGCTCGCCGGCGTGCACGGTGAAGCTGTCCACGGCGCGCTTTATCATCAGCGGGCACAGCATGCCTGGGCATGTGGGCGCATGTGGGGAGGGAGCATGCCGCGGTCTGCTTGGGCGACACACTTGCGTCGCGCCCACATGTGGCACACTTGCAGCTGCGGTTCACACGCTGAGCATTGGTGGTAGTGATGCTGGCGCTGCTGGAGATAGGGGCCTAGCAACCCACACGCGCTGTGAGCCGCCACGTGGCGTGTGTGTGGCGGCGGCTGCACCACGCGGCGCCGTGCACACGGCGCGCCCAGGCCCACCAGCGCCTCACCTGCCACCTTGGAGATGAGCAGGCACACGAAGGCTGCTCCCACACGCCAGTACTGGTCGCGCTCCGACACCGCGAGGCGGAAGAGGTAGGGCAGCACGTGCGCGAACGTGGCGGCCTTGGGCGGCGGCGGCAGCGGCGCCTGGCGCGAGGGCCCTCTCGCGAGGATGTCCTGGTAGGTGAGCGTGAGCAGGCCCCGGCCCTGGAGAGCGCAGGAGCGCGATGAGGCCAGTGAGGTGGCACCGCCCCTCGCAGCAGCTCAAGAGCGTCCCACATCCCACCTGCCCCGCTCACCTGGCCTCCATCCGTAGAGCCAAGCGCTGCTGCGCCTGAGGCTGCTGCTGCGTCCAGCCTCAAGGGCCGACTCCGCCCACGCCTAGCAGGGAGAGGGAGGGGCAGTGGGATCGAAAGCCGTGGCCGAAGCGCCAAGGGCACAGTAGGTGCTGCAGCTGCACCGCAGCTCGCCCACGCATGCTGAGCGCCAGCGCCTCCGCAGACCGAGCGGCTGCGCGGAGGAGTTGCAAAGGTGGCCTTCATCGAGCACTCGTTCAAGCGAGCTCGTGGCGAGTGAACACTGCCTCAGCTGCTGTGGTGACAGCTTAAGCTCCATCGCCCATTGCCATTGTGGTTCTGCGCCGCTCGCGGACCCCGTGCTCAGGGTTCCAACCCCAACCAAAGAGCAGCTGGAGCAGGCAGAAACGTGCGCGGGCTGTGGCACCGTGGCACCGTTTCAGAAAAAGGGGCGGGAGCCACGCGGCGGCGCCGAC
>VFQP010004442.1_pt1 | contig 13071 bp, 13 predicted proteins | sample 3512351 | NCBI WGS metagenome assembly VFQP01 (sample SAMN10412372, study PRJNA504923) | tailings metagenome | isolation source: Relicate 1 Philex TSF1 revegetated site | place: Philippines: Tuba, Benguet | collected 2017-08-29 | reverse complement strand
TATTGAAAAAGCGCTCCAGCACATGCACGACGAATTCCATCGGGGTGTAATCGTCGTTCAGCAGCAGGACCTTGTAGAGGGACGGCTTCTTGGTCTTGGGCTTGGTCTTCGTGACCACACCCGTGCCGGTGCCCCCATTCCCGCCTTCGTTCTCGTTGCTCATACAGACCGTATCCGCTCATGATGCCGCCGCGCCGGTTGTGGGGCTGCTGCGCGCAGCGGTCGACGGACCTATTAAATAGGGAATTCCGGTCGGTTTCAAAGGCGATTTTCTGAGTGTCTGGCCAGGCGTTCCTCCAACTAAAAAGGCCCGGTACTGTCTCTGCACCGGGCCCTTTTTCCATCTCTGCGCTCCGCCTTGCTATACGGCGAGAGGCTTTGAGAACTTTTCCATCGCGGCTGTGAGCCTGCTCTGGATCGGGGCCATGGCGTCCTTGGAGTATTCGCCCACCATCTCGCCGATCTTGGTGGTGTCGGCGACCATATGGTCCCACGAGGTCTTCATCAGGTCCGACTGCAACTCGAAGTACTCCTTGGCGCTCTTGGCGGCAGCCAGCGCCTTCACGGCGGCGATGCTGTCTTCCAGATTACGCTTGGAGATGGCCGCGAGTTCCGCGTTCACCGCCTCGATGCCCTTGGCGAAGACCGTGCCGGCGCTGACGACGGCGTCCATGTTTTCCCGTCCGACGGCGGAAATGTCGCTGAAGTTCTGCATGACTGTCTCGTACTTCTCTTTGCTGGTTGAGAGGGCTTGCTCGAAGGTCTTGGTGATCTTTTCGGTACCCGCCTTGACGGCCTTGGCGGCTTTGGTCTTGCCCACCTTGGCCGCCGTCACGGCCTTCGCCTTCACTGTCGCGGCGGCCTTTTCGGCGGCCTCGACGACGGGTTCGGCAATATCCTGAGCGAGGTCGACGGCGGCTTCCACGAGGGGAGGCGCTTCAGCCGCCGTCGTCTCGACGAAATCGGCGGTCGCTTCGGCGGCCGTGGGGGCCGCTTCGAGTGCCGCCGGCGTGGCCGCGACGGGAACGGCCGGCTCCGCTGGGGCCGGCTTCGCCAATTTCGCCCGGGGCTTGCGCGCCGTCTTCGCGGCAGCTGTCGCGGCGGGAGGGACCGCTTTGGCCGCTTTCGGCGCAGGCTTGGACTTGGTGGCAGTGGTCGTGGCCATGTTCTTCCTCGCTGGTAACGACGTCATGCGCGGCGTTGCTTGGGGGAGAAACGGGGAGACGTTTGTGCAGCGCAGCGTACCTTAACTATGGGTAGCCACGCGCTGGCCGTCAAGGAAAATTTGTGCACCGCAGCAAAACTTGCTGCGGTGCAGTTACAAAACCATTTCTCGCCAGCATCTTGGCCGGCGAAAGAATTCTGGCGGGAGGTGCTAGAGGTCGCCTGGAGGCGCGATGCCGCTTTGCCCAAGCTGCGATACGAGCTGCTTCTTGAGCCGCTCGAGCCCGGCCTCGGTAGCGGACTCGCAGCGCGCGACCAGCACGTCCTGGGTGTTCGAGGCGCGAAGCAGCCACCAGCCGTCCGCATTGGTGACGCGCACGCCGTCGATGTCGTTGACGTCGTCGCCAGAGCCGGCCAGCCGGGCGCGGATCTCACCCGGCACCGCGAATTTGCGATCCTCGGGGCACGGGAACCGCAGCTCGGGGGTATTCATCATGCTGGGCAGGCTGGCGCGAAGCTCATCGAGGCTCTTGCCCGAGCTGGCGATAGCCTGCAGCAGCCTTACGGCGGCATAGATGGCGTCGTCGAATCCGTACCAGTTGTGGGCGAAGAAGATGTGTCCGCTCATCTCGCCCGCGAGCGGCGCACCGGTTTCAGCCATCTTCTGCTTGATCAGCGAATGGCCGGTGCGCCACATCAGCGGCTTACCGCCGTGAGCCGCAACATCGTCGAACAGCACCTGGCTGGACTTCACGTCGGCGACGATGGTCGAGCCCGGCACATCCTTCAGCACATCGCGCGCCAGCAGCGCCAGCAGCTGGTCGCCCCAGACGATGTTGCCCTTGCCGTCGAGAGCACCGATCCGGTCGCCGTCGCCGTCGAAGCCGATGCCGAGGTCGAGCCCGTTTTCGAGCGTCGCGGCCCGCAACTGGTGGAGGGTGTGCGGATCGGTGGGATCGGGGTGGTGGTTCGGGAAAGTGCCGTCCACCTCGGCGTTGATCACCACCTGCTTGCCGCCCAGCCGTTGCGTCAGCGCCTCGATCACCGGGCCCGCCGCGCCGTTGCCGGTGTCCCAGGCGGCGTTCAGGGCGCCGCCCGTCCAGTCGCGCAGCAGCCGGTCGATATAGGCATCGAACACCGGTGCGTCCTCGGCCGAACCGGCGCCGGATTCATAGTCGCCCGCCGCTGCGATCCGACCAAGCCCCAGGATCTGCTCGCCGAAAAACGGCTTCTTGCCGATCATCATCTTGAAGCCGTTGTAATCCGGCGGGTTGTGCGAGCCCGTCAGCATCACGCCGCCATCGGCGTCGTGGTGATAGACCGAGAAATACAGCATCGGCGTGGGTCCGAGGCCGACCCGCAACACGTGCAGGCCGCAATCCTTCAGCCCTTCGACCAGCGCCGCTTCCAGCGCCGGCGAGCTGACCCGGCCGTCATAGCCGGTACAGACGCGCTTGCCGCCATTGCGCCGCACCAGCGTGCCGAAGCCCCGGCCGACGGCATAGGCGTCGACCTCGGACAGCGTCGTGCCGACGATGCCGCGGATGTCGTATTCGCGCAGGACGGTGGGATGGAAGCTGTGGGCGGTCATCTCGCGGCTCCCCGGCCGATGGAGTGATAGATAAACCCGGTCCCGTCCAGTTCCTCGGGCCGGTAGATGTTACGCAGGTCGACCATGACCGGCCGCTTCAACAGCGACCTCGCGCGGTCGAGGTCGAGCGCCCGGAACTGATTCCACTCGGTGATGATCACCACCGCGTCGGCGCCGTTCATGGCGTCATAGGCGTCGGTACAGAAGGTGACGTTCTCGAGCAGCCGGGACGCCTCCTTCATGCCCTCAGGATCGAATGCCCGGACGGCCGCGCCGGCATGCTGCAGCGCCGGGACGATGTCGAGGCTGGGACTGTCGCGCATATCGTCGGTATTGGGTTTGAACGTCAGCCCGAGCACCGCGATGGTCTTGCCCTCGACCGAGCCGCCGCAGGCGCCGATGATCCGCCGCGACATGACCCGCTTGCGCCGGTCGTTGGCGGTCACGGCGGCACTGACCACGCCGAGCGGCACGGAGGCTTCCTCGGCGGTGGCGAGCAGCGCCCGGGTGTCCTTCGGGAAGCAGCTTCCGCCATAGCCCGGCCCGGGGTGCAGGAACTTCGACCCGATCCGCTGGTCGAGACCGATGCCGCGCGCCAGGTCCTGAACGTCGGCGCCCACCTGCTCGCACAGGTCGGCCATCTCGTTGATGAAGGTGATCTTGGTCGCGAGGAACGCGTTGGCCGCGTATTTGATCAGCTCTGCTGTCTCGATCGAGGTGAACAGCATCGGCGTCTCGCGCAGCGACAGCGGCCGGTAGAGACGCTGCATCACGGTGCGCGCCTGGCCGTCCTCGACGCCGCAGACCACCCGGTTCGGCCGCATGAAATCGTCGATGGCGCTGCCCTCGCGGAGAAACTCCGGGTTCGACGCGACGTCGAACGTCGCGCTGGAGCCGGTTTCCTTGAGCCGCTCGGCCACCACCTGGCGCACCCTTGCGCCGGTGCCCACCGGCACCGTCGACTTGGTGACGATCAGCGCATAGCCATCGAGCAGGTCGGCGACCTCGCGGGCGGCCGCGAACACATAGGTCAGGTCCGCATGGCCGTCACCGCGCCGCGACGGCGTTCCAACGGCGATGAACACCGCATCGGAGCCGGGAACGGCGCTTGCAAGGTCGGTGGTGAATGTCAGCCGGCCCGCCGACACGTTCCGCTGGACCAGATCGTCGAGACCAGGCTCGTAGATCGGGATTTCGCCCTTCTGCAACGCGCCGATCTTGCCCGGATCCTTGTCGACGCAGACCACATCGTGGCCGAACTCAGAAAAGCATGCTCCGGAAACGAGGCCCACATACCCGCTTCCGATCATTGTTATTCGCATTCACCTACCCTGGTATTAGAGGCCCAACTTCTTGATAAAGGCTACGACACCATCGCGCAGATCCGCCCGCTCGAGCGCGAACGCCAGGTTGGCCTCGAAAAAGCCGACCTTGTCGCCGCAGTCGAAGCGGGTGCCCTCGAACCTGTAGCCATGGAACGGTGCGCCGCCGATCATCCTGGCAAGCGCATCCGTGAGCTGAATCTCGCCGCCGGCGCCTTTCTGCTGGCTGGCGAGATGCTTGAACACCTCCGGCTGGAGGATGTAACGGCCGACCACCGCCTGCGTCGATGGCGCGTCGGCGGGTTTCGGCTTCTCGACCATTCCGGTCACCTCGGTGAGACGGCCGTCGACGGCGCCTGGCGCGATGATGCCGTAGCGGGACGTATGGTCCTGCGGCACGTCCATCAGCGCGATCATGTTGCCGCCGACCTGCGCGTGCGCATCGACCATCTGCTTGAGGCACGATGTATCGGCCTTGATCAGATCGTCGGCAAGCAGCACGGCGAACGGTTCGTCGCCCACCAGATACCGGGCGCACCAGACCGCGTGGCCCAGACCGAGCGGATCCATCTGGCGCGTGTAGGAGACCTGACCCGGCGTCGGGATCGACCCGAGAAGCTCCTTCAGCGTGTCGCCCTTCGCCTTCTCGGCCAGCATGGCCTCGAGCTCGGTCGAGCGATCGAAATGGTTCTCGATCGCGGTCTTGCCGCGGCCCGTGACGAAGATGAACTCCTCGATGCCGGCGGCCTGAGCCTCCTCGACCGCATACTGGATCAGCGGCTTGTCCACGACCGGAAGCATCTCTTTCGGCATGGCCTTGGTGGCGGGCAGGAATCGGGTGCCCATGCCGCCGACGGGAAACACGGCTTTGCGTACAGGTTTGGTCATGAATCTCGGCTTGGTTGGAATGAACTGGCGGGAGGTAAGTCTATGCCGGAACCGGCTGGGCTGTATAGTTTACAACCTAGGCGAAAGTGTGTTGCAGCGCACACAAACACCGGTTGCGCCGGAGTGGAATCAGGTCTTCAGCAGCAGGTCCTTGGCTTCGTTGAGGCGGGCGGCGAAGTATGTGGAGCCGCCCTGGTCGGGATGGAACTTCTTCATCAGGCGATGGTGCGCCTCCTTGATGTCGGTGGGCGTCGCGCCGGGCGCAAGTCCCAGCAACTCGAACGCATCCTCGCGGCTCATGGGACCGGCGGACCATTTCGAGGCCGCGCCCTCGACCCACTCGCCAGGATAGGCGCGGGCGAGAAACGCGTCGAGGATCTGGGCGCCCTCGGGATCGTCGCGGCTTAGTTCGTCGTACAGTGCGCTGAGCTCGTCCTTACCCAGTTCGCTGAGATACCGGCCGGCGAAGCGGCCCGACAGGATCACGCCGTCCAGGTCGCCGGTCTGCTGGTTGAGCGTGATGCGCACGCAGCGGGTATCGACCCTTGGGCTGGCGGCATCGGGCCGCGACGTCGCGCGCCGGCGGATCAGGTACTTCCGGCCCGCCACCAGCGCGGTGCCGACCGCCAGCGCGAGGGCGACGCCGGCCAGGCCGCGGGCGGTCAGCAGCAACACCAGCGCGCCGACGAGGAACCAGACGAGATAGCGGGCGACGGTCTGGACCGATTTGCGGTCGCTGTTGGCGGCCCAATTGACCAGCAGAATCAGCAGGACGAGCAGGATCGCCCCGAAAAACAGCAACGGCACGAATGCGTCCCCTGATTGTCGGTCCGGCGTCCATCATGGCCCAGCTTGGTGGCCGGGCCAAGGCCCACGCCGCCAAGCGTGTACGGACGAAGACAGATCGATAAGCGATCACGCGCTGTAACGACCTGAACCCTCACGGCGCAAGCCGGCGACGTTTGCCATCGTCCGTGGGCTTGCGTATGGTTCGCGCCATGCCGAACCAGACCGAAATCATCCGCACCGTCGCCGATTTGCGCGCCCGCGTCGCCGCCTGGCGCAAGGCCGGAGAGACCGTCGCCATGGTGCCGACAATGGGCGCCCTGCATGACGGCCACCTGTCGCTGATGCGCCTTGCCAAAACCCAGGCCGATCACGTTCTGGCGAGCATCTTCGTCAATCCGGCGCAATTCGGCCCGGGCGAGGATTTCGAGCGCTACCCGCGCACCGAGGCCGAGGACGTCGCCAAGCTGGCGACCATGGGTGTCGACGCCGCCTTCGTTCCCAATGTGCGCGAGATGTACCCCGAAGGTTTCGCCACGAAGGTCCACATCGAGCGCCTCGGCGACGTGCTGTGCGGCGCCCACCGCCCCGGCCATTTCGACGGCATGGCGCTGGTCGTGGTGAAGCTGCTCACCGCCGCCCTGCCCGACGTCGCCATCTTCGGCGAGAAGGATTATCAGCAGCTGCAGATCATCCGCCGCTTCACCGCCGACCTGAACATCCCGGTGCGGATCATGGGCGGCGCCATCGAGCGCGAGGCCGACGGCCTCGCCTTGTCGTCGCGCAACCGCTATCTCAGCCCCGAACAGCGGCGAGCCGCCGTGGCGCTGTCGGTGGCGCTGCGCGCGGTGCGGGATGTGGTGAAGGCTGGCGGCGATCCCGCCGCAGCGGCCGCGAAAGCCCGCGAGGACGTGTTGAAAGCAGGCTTCGACAGCGTCGACTACATCGAGGTCCGCGATCCCGCCACCCTCGAACTGGTCACCGAGCCGGGCAAACCTGCGAGGGTGTTCGGCGCGGCCCGGCTGGGCGCGACGCGGCTGATCGACAACTGGCCGGTCGATTAGGCGCGGACGCCGCTATAGCAGCCCCAACTCCCGCAACTCCGCCACCATCTCGGGCGGCATGTCGCCGGTTTCGCCGTCGTTAAGGTCGGGCGGGGCGTCTTCCGGTTTCAGATAGCGCCAGCCCTGGTGCGGGCGGCGCGGCCACGGGCTGACCGGGATGACCTTGGCATCCAGATAGATGCGGCAGAAAGCGCGGCCGTTGTCGTCCTCCAGCTTTTCGATGGAGGTGAGCAGCTGCCGCGCCTGGATCTTCCGCGCGATGATCCAGTAGACCGAGCCGCCGAGCAGCAGCTCGTCGGCGCGCTTGGGGATGTTGCGGGTGTGGATCACACGCTCGCCATCCCCGCGCGCTTTCATCACCTGCCGCAGGTAGTCGAGATCAGAGACCCCGACCGCCGGGCGCAGCAGGTGAACGACAGCCACTGTCAGACCAGCTCGATCGCCAGCGCGGTGGCCTCGCCGCCGCCCAGGCAGATGCCGGCGACGCCGCGCTTCAGGCCGTGCTTCTCGAGCGCGTTGATCAGGGTGACGATGATCCGCGCGCCCGACGCGCCCACCGGATGGCCCAGCGCGCAGGCGCCGCCATGGATGTTCATGATGTCGTGGCCGACGCCGAGGTCGCGCATCACCGCCATCGGGACGACGGCGAACGCCTCGTTGATCTCGAACAGGTCGACGTCCGACAGCTTCCAGCCGGTACGGTCGAGCAGCTTCTTCACCGCGCCCACCGGCGCCGTGGTGAACCATTCCGGCTCCTGCGCGAAGGTGGCCTGGCCGACGATGCGCGCCAGCGGCTTCACGCCGCGCTTGTCGGCATTGGCGCGGCTCATCAGCACCACGGCGGCGGCGCCGTCCGAGATCGAGCTGGAATTGGCCGGTGTCACGGTGCCGTCCTTGGCGAAGGCCGGCTTCAGATTCGGGATCTTAGACAGGTCGGCGGTGCGGGGCTGCTCGTCGCTGTCGATCACCGCCTCGCCCTTGCGGGTCTTCACCGTCACCGAGGCCATCTCGCGGCGGAAGGTGCCGTCCTCGTTGGCGGTCTTGGCGCGGGTCAGCGAAGTGATCGCGAAGGCATCCTGCTCCTCGCGGGTGAACTGGTAGCGCTGGGCGGTCGCCTCGGCATAGGTGCCCATCAGCCGGCCGTGACGGAAATCCTCCAGGCCGTCGGTGAACATGTGGTCCTTCACCTCGCCATGTCCCATGCGCAGGCCCTGGCGAACCTTCGGCAGCAGGTAGGGCGCGTTGGTCATGCTCTCCAGACCGCCGGCGACGACGATGTCGGCGGTGCCGCCCGCGATCATGTCGGCGCCCTGCATGATCGCCTTCATGCCCGAGCCGCACATCTTGTTGACGGTGGTCGCACCGGTCGTGTCCGGGATGCCCGCGCCGAGGCTGGCCTGGCGGGCCGGCGCCTGGCCGAGGCCGGCCGGCAGCACGCAGCCCATGATGGTCTCGTCATAGTCGCCGGCGGCGATGCCGGTCTCGGCGACCGCCTTGGCGATGGCGACGGCGCCCAGCTGCGGCGCGGTCATGGACGCCAGCTCGCCCTGGAAGGTGGCCATGGGCGTGCGGCCGATGCCGGTGATGACGATCGAGTTGTCGGACATTTCAGTTCCTTCGTTGCGGGGCGCCGGGACGGCGGCTTCGGTGTGGCGCTGTTTTTCTTGCGCCGGACGGGGCTGAGTCAACCCAGAAGCGACGCACGGTACATTGCATGATAATAATCATATAATGCAACGTTCAGCGAAGGAAAGCGTCGAGCTCCCAGCTCATGTTGCGGCGCGCTGCGGCATCGCACAGGCCATGAAACGCATCGGTGTAATAAAGCACCGGCTTCGCCAACGCGCCTCGCAGGAAAGCGGCGCGGCCGGCCCGGTAGCGATCCTCGAGCACGGCTCCATATTCGGCCCTCACCTGTCCGGCATATTCGCGGTAGCGCGCCTGCGAGGCGCCCAGGATGCTCATGTCGAAATCGAGGAACAGGGCCACGTCGGGCGCGTGCTCGCGGGTCATGTCATGGTCGATGGTGGCGATGATCATGGCGCTGACCAGCTGCCGCATCGGGTCGTCGGCGTCACCGCCCGCGCTTCGCCAGTCGGCCGCGAACAGCGCCTCGCTGGCGCGCTCGTTGTCGCCCTTGGCCGCCATGGGGTCGTAGACGGCGTCGTGATACCAGATGGCCAGTTCCACGGCCTCCGGGCTCTCGAGACCCGCGCTGTTCTCCTTCAGCAAGGTCAGCAACTCGCCGATGTGCTGCAGCGTGTGATAACGCCGCCAGGGCTCCCGGTAACGCGCCTTCAGCGACTCGGCGGGGATGCGCATGGCTAGAGCAGGATCAGGGCGGCGAGGCCGAGGAAGGCGAAGAAGCCGACCACGTCGGTCACCATGGTGACGAACACGCTCGAGGCGACCGCCGGATCGACGCCCGCCCGCGCCAGGCCCAACGGAATCAGCACGCCCGCGAAGGCCGCGACCACCAGGTTGATCACCATCGCGCTGGCGATGACGCCGCCAAGGGTCCAGTCGGAGAAATAGAGGCCGACGGCGAGGCCGATCAGCACCGCCATGGTGGCGCCGTTGACGAAGCCCACGCAGGCCTCGCGAATCACCGTCCGTATGGCGTTGGACGAGGTGAGCTCCTTCATGCCCAGCGCCCGCACGGCCACCGCCAGCGCCTGGGTGCCGGCATTGCCGCCCATCGACGCGACGATGGGCATCAGCACCGCGAGCGCCACCATCTGTTCGATGGTAGCGTCGAACTGCTTGATCACCGACGCGGCGAGCACGGCCGTCAGCAGGTTGACGCAAAGCCAGGGCAGACGCGTACGCACCGTCCACAGCACCGATTCGTGCACCGAGGCGTCGGACACGCCGGACAGCAGCAGGATGTCCTCCTGCGCTTCCTCGTGGATGATATCGACCACGTCGTCGACCATGATCACGCCGAGCAGCCGGTTGTCGTCGTTGACCACGAGCGCCGAGATCAGATCGTACTGCTTGAACAGATACGCGACTTCCTCCTGGTCGGTCATCGCGTTGATGAGGACCGGCTCGTCCTCCATGATCTCCTCGACCTTGATCGGCCGCTTGGCGCGCAGCAGCCGATTCAGCGGCAGCGACCCGATCGGCTTCATCTTCGCGTCGACGACAAAGATTTCATAGAAATCCTCGGGCAGGTCCTCGCTGTCGCGCATGTAGTCGATGGTCTGGCCCACCGTCCAGTAGGCCGGCACCGCGATGAAATCGCGCTGCATCAGGCGGCCGGCGGTTTCGTCCGGGTAGGACAGCGCCGCCTCGACGTCGGCGCGCTCCTCGACCGGCATGGCGTCGAGCACCTCGCGCCGGTCGGCGTCGTCGAGATCCTGGATCAGATAGGCGGCGTCGTCGGCCTCGAGCTCGGACATGGCCGCGGCGATCTCGCGCGGCTCGAGCAGGTCGATGATCTCGTCGCGAACCGTCTCTTCGAGCTCGGTCAACGCCTCGGGCTCGATGCGGTCGCGCGCGATCTCGACCAGCCGCGCGCGATTCTTCGGCGACAGCTGCTCGATCAGGTCGGCCTGGTCGGCGGCGTGGTATTCGTCGAGAACGGCCTGGACGAAGGCAGTGTCGTCGTTTTTCAGCGCCTCGGCGACCTGAGCGACTTCTTCCTGGGAAACGCGGTAAGGCGAACTTTCAGGTGCCTCGGCGACAGGGCGGATATCGAGTTCCGTCTCTTCGTTCTGCATGGGCACCTCCTGCCGGGCACAGGCTGGCGGAAGAAAAAAGACCTGCAGGTATTTGATTTACCTGCAGGTCCTTAAACCTGGTGCGGTCGAGAAGACTCGAACTTCCACGAGCTTGCGCCCACAGCGACCTCAACGCTGCGCGTCTACCAATTCCGCCACGACCGCAGTGGGCGCTCAAGTAGCAAAATCAGATGCGGGCCGCAAGGCCAGAACCGGTACCGGATCAGATGTTTTCCGCGACGTGGATGCCGCACTCGGTTTTATCGGTGCCTGCCCAACGGCCGGAGCGGTAATCCTGACCCGCCTCGACGCGCTTCGTGCAAGGCATGCAGCCGATCGACAGGTAGCCGTCGGCGACCAGCGGATGGCGCGGCAGATCCTTTTCGTTGGCCACCCGCTGGAGATCCTCCAGGCTGAAATTGGCCAGCGGATTGATCTTGATGCGGCCCTCGCTCTCCTCGATCAACGGCAGTGCCGCGCGAGTGTTGGTCTGGAACCGCTTGCGGCCGGTGATCCAGGCGTCGAATCCCTCCAGCGCCTTGTCGAGCGGGCGGGTCTTGCGCAGGTCGCAGCAGGCGTCGAGGTTGCGGGTCCACAGCAGGCCGTTCTTGTCCTCGGCCTTCACCTCTTCCACGTCCGGCTTGATGGTGCGGATATCGGTCAGACCGAAACGGCTCTGCAACGTGTCGCGGTAACGCAGCGTCTCGCCGAACAGCTTGCCGGTGTTCAGGAACAGGATCGGAGTCGCGGTATCGATCTGGGCAACCATGTCGATCAGCACGGCGGATTCGGACCCGAAGGACGACACCAGCGCGATTCGGCCGGGAAACGCCTCCTTGATCATCGCCTCGAGCAGGTCCTTGCCGTCGAGGTGACCATACTTCTCCTGCAGCCACGCCACGTCGGGCACACCGCTTTCCTGCTTCAATTGCACTGCAGCGCTCATTTCAACCACTCGCTTTTCTCGATCATGGCGTCGGTGCGTTCCGCGACCGTGGCCATATCGGCGCCTTCCTCGATCCACTTCCTGCGCTGCGCCGACAGCGCCTGAAGCCGCTGGGCCCATTCGGGCCCGAATTCCGCTTCCAGGTGGCGGCGCAGCCTGCGCGCCAGTCCCGGACTTGCCCCGCCGGTGCCCACCGCGATCAGCAGATCGCCGCGCCGGACCGATCCGGGGACATGGAAGTCGCACAGGTCGCGCACGTCCTCCACGTTCACCAGCACGTTGTGGTCGCGTGCCATCACCGCGAGGCTGAACGAGGCATCCTCGTCGAGCCCGGCCACATAGAGCAGATCGACACCGGACAGATCGGCCACCTCGGGCAGGCGGTCATGGACCACGCCATCGGTGAGCGCCGCGAACCGTTCGGTCTCGCCCGGTGCGAACACCGCCACGGCGCTCGCGCCGCCCTCGCGGGCCTGGCTGAGGCGACGCTCGGCCGCCGGGCCGTTCCCCGCGACCACGATGGTCACCCGTGCCGGGTCGATCATGATCGGGATCATATGGACGTTCCGCTCCCGGCAATCGCGCCGGCTTCTATTTGACAGTGTATATTAGGGTTATCCGCAAAAATCTCAAGGGAGCATGTAAAACCCAAAATACTACATAAAAATTTTGTTTTATTCATTCCCGCTCCTGCGCCGGACGTGGCTCTGGCACTCTCCGGCATGGGTGCCTATTCTGGCCTCCGTCTTGGGACAGACTCAGTGGCAAAAAAGGGGAGCCAGCATGTCAGAATCCTTGCAATACGTGGCCGATCGCATCGCGCTGATGGACGTAATGCTGAAATACACCAAGGGCGTCGACAATCGCGACCTGGAACTCTACCGCTCGGTGTTCACCGACGACGTGGAAGTCGTGGGCTTCGGCGCGAATTCCTATCATGGCGGCGATGCATGGACTGCCTATGTGAAGGAAGCGCTGGCCCAGTACGGACCGACCCAGCACATGCTCGGCCCGCAGCTCGCCACGGTGAACGGCGATACCGCCCATTGCCGCACCGACGTGCAGGCGCTGCACTACCTCAAGGACAAGCCGGACACCACGCTGACCCTCTGGGCGACCTACGAAAGCGACATGAAGCGCGTGAACGGCGAATGGAAGATCAGCCGCCACCAGCTGGTCGCCCGCGGCACCCGCATCCAGGCCGGTTGATCCAGCTCCAGGGCGGCATAATTTGACGGGCATGCCGGACTGGATCATCGCCGATACCCCCGTCGCCTATCCCGACGCGCTTTCCTTCATGGAAAAGCGCGTCGCGGATATCGCCGCCGGCGCCGCCGACGAGGCGGTCTGGCTGATCGAGCATCCGCCGCTCTACACCGCCGGCACCAGCGCCCACGCCGAGGATTTGCTGACACCCGATCGCTTTCCGGTCTACGCGACCGGGCGCGGCGGCCAGTACACCTATCACGGTCCAGGCCAGCGCGTGGCCTACGTCATGCTCGACCTGAACCGGCGCGGCCGCGACCTCAGACGCTACGTCCAGAATCTCGAGCAGTGGATCATCGACACCCTCGCCGCCTTCAAC
>VFQP010004441.1_pt1 | contig 13073 bp, 8 predicted proteins | sample 3512351 | NCBI WGS metagenome assembly VFQP01 (sample SAMN10412372, study PRJNA504923) | tailings metagenome | isolation source: Relicate 1 Philex TSF1 revegetated site | place: Philippines: Tuba, Benguet | collected 2017-08-29 | reverse complement strand
CCGACAGCCTGCGAGAGCACCGCGTTGATGATGTCACGTCGGCGCGCGTCGTCGCTCGCGGGCACCACGCGGACGGGCTGCATGATCGCCAGCCGCAGCTCGGCTGGCGCCTGCGCGGCGACCTCGGCGCGGAGCTCGGTCGCGAGCCGGTTCGTTATCTTGTGCGGACTCAAGCGATTCGGACGTCTGATACTTGCTGCAATCTGCGCGCCCTCGGCCACGCTCAACTCAGCAGGAAGCTTGGCAAAGAACACCTCCGCCGCTGCACCGATTCCCTTGCGCTCCCCACCGACGGGCACGCAGTTGAGGTAGAGCTCCAGCGTCAGGGGCTTCCCGAACTCGTCGACCATCTGCGCGGCAACCGAGAACTCAGCTATCTTTCCGCGCCACGTCCCGTCAGCCGGGAGTTGGTCGCCGACCATGCAGCGCGCCGCTTGAGCCGCAATGCCTGAAGCGCCACGCCGTCGTCCGTTGGTTACGTTCGCCCAGAGCGCTGTCGCTACGCCAATCGGATCAATCCCCCAGTTCCACCGCGACCAGAAACGCTTATCTTCGCGCGCGACGAACGCGTCGGCCACCCCGGGTGTCAGCTCCGCAAGGTGGGCGTATGGGCCGCGCGTCGCATCGGCCATGGCCAGGTACTCCCCGTGGCGATCCGTTAGCACCGGCGACCGCCGAAACGCGTCGATGCGCGCGGCCAACGGACAATCGTTTAGAAGACCGCACGGCCACAGCGCATATCTGGCGACCCAGCCTCCGCCAACGACAAACACCAGTACAATGACTGTCGTCGCGAACTTGAGCACGCGCGACAGGCTTGAGGATTGCCATGTGTGCTTCACGAGCGTCGCCACGAGGACGAAAAGCGCGGTCAGCAAGGCGATGACGCTGATGATGAGCATCGGTGCTCGAGCGAAGGGTCAGGGCCGGCCGGCGCGGCGTGCGCGGCCGCTCCGAAGTAGGGATCGTGGCGTAGGAGGCGGGAGCACAGGGCCCGGTCCAGGTGAGTGGCGACGATTGCTAATCACGAACGCCCCGCTGCCGGCAACGAGCGCGATGAGTGTCAGGACGACGAATCCGAAGAGCCCGGCAATGCCAACCGTCAGGACCGTGAGGAGCTGCAGCAGGGTGTGGAAGGCGACCACCGAAGTCGCTAGCGCCAGGAACGCTGCTCCGAGGAGCAAGACACGCTGAGAGGCGAGTACGCCACCGGCGGCGCTCCCTGTCGACAGCAGCATGTCGCGATAGAATGCCGCCGCCATGAGGGAGGCGACCGAGACGAGCAGCATCGAGAGCGCGCTCACCTTTCCGGCGCGTGAGGCAGGCCACGACAGGAATCCACTCGGGCCCCACTCGAGCGCTTCCATCGTCAACGCGCCCCAGTAGATGCCCGCCGTTATGACCACGACTGCGGTCAGCACGGCCGCTGCAGAATCGGCGGCCCGCGGCAGCTCCACCTCCAGAATCGAGGCGAGGGTGAGCCCCACCAAAGCCAGATCGGCGGCGATGGTGAGGACGGCGAGGCCGCTCCCGACTGCGGTGCCGATGAGCCGCCGCGTCAGTTGATCCCGCCCACCGTGACTGCTGCCATGCAAAAGCGTGGAACGAATCGTTTCGCGGAGCCACGAGGAGAACGTGCTCCGCAGTGCCACCGCGTGCCCGCGGATAGAATCGAGTGCCCCCGCCAATGCGGTAGTGAGTCGTCTCACCTGCTCACGGACACGAACTCGCGCGACGAGCAGCGCTATCGCAAGGCTGAGCGCGAGGAATACCAGGGCGAGCGCGTTCATGGTGACCCCGTAGTGGAACGTGCGGCTTCGTCGTAGGGCGTCCGAAGATCATCGAGGTCGATCCCCTCGCCCGGAGCAATCATCCGAACGTCGCGGGCACCCGCAGCCTGCAGGAGCCTCTCGAACTCGCGGCGCCGTCGGCCGAGCTCGGCCAAGCGGTCCACCGCGCTCTCGACGCCCAGCATGACAACACGGATGCCGTGGAGGCCGGCGATCAGCCGGTTGCCTTCAACGGGCTCCTCCAAGTCTGTGGCGATGACGACGACGCGGCGGACCGACGTGTCCACAGCACTCCCCGACAGTGAAGCGGCCGTAATGGCTCCAAGAAGGTCGAGCCGACTCCGTCGCTTCGGCAGCGTGAGGCTGTCAAGCAAGTCGCAGCCCGCGCGCCAGCTGGAGTCTCCGACGGCGATGCGCGCTGCCTTCTCTTCCCGCAGCCGTGGGTTGTCGAGTCTCGAGGTTTCCACCCTTGGGCGGCTGACATCCGATAGCATCGCCTCGCTGGCGAACGCGCGCTGGTTAATGAGGCGCAACACCAGACGATCGCCTGGCAAAAGGGCACGGCAGGCATGCCTCGCCTCCCGCATGGCCCGCGGCCGCATCGGAGCGTAGGACTCCGTCGCGTCCATCAGGAACTGCACGTAGAGCGGCGTGCGGGTCGGCTCGCGTTCTATCAGCCGGCCAAGATCGCTGGGGCCTCCTCCGCAGCCCGCCAGAGCGAACGACAAGATGGTGGCAACGACTCCGAATTCGCGGTTACGCAGCATCTGGTGGGTCTCCATGACTAGGGCAGCGCCTCGAATCCTCGAGGGATTTCACTGTGTAATGACGTCGCGGTTATGGCGCCGTTCAGCCGCCCGTCAGATGGCGGTCCCTGTTCGGCGTTGCGAGCTCATCCACCTGCAGCACCGTGATCGGAAAGCGGCGCCATACTTCTCCTCCGTCCGAGGACACATCGCGCCCGACAACACCGCAGCGCTCCAGCTCGCGCACGATGCGCTGTCCGTGCCACAGAGAGACGCTGCCCCCCCGTGCCACGGCGGCTGCGATCGAGAACACCCCGTTGTTTTCACGTGCGACATCCTCGACGGCCTTCAGGAAGCGCGATTCGGCCGCACCGGCGGGCAGGCGAAGCACGTAGATATAGGTGAAGCCCACAAGGAGAACGGTCCAAGCGGAAAGGAGGTACTCCTCATTGGCGAGAACAGCGTATCCGATGATGGCGGATACTGCGGTCAAGCCGATCGAGATCGTGCGGGCCGTGGACTCGCCCTTCCCGCCGGCGTTCCCCGCCAAGGCGCGGGAAGCACAGTCGCCAGGCGGAGAGTCTGCCCGAAGCGCCGCCGTGCTGGTCGACGTGGTATCATCGGTGAGGCACATGTCAAGAATCCTCATGTGTGATGGACTGGAAGGAGATCCCGCACAGCGCGAGCTGGTGGCGGGCATCCCGATACCCAAAGGCGGTGGCCAGCGAGGTCCGTTCAGCAGAGGTGCTCGCAGCGATCAGCGCCGCGCAGTGTCTCAGCACATCGCGATTTGACGGGGGGCCGAGCTCACGAACGAGCCCGGCGAACAGGGCCCCCAGGTCGGCCTGCTCGTCGCCGACAACGTGCGCCTCGGGCGCGTAGGCCTTCAGCAGTTCGCTGCGCTGGGCATCCGGGAGTGACTGCCAGGCCGTCTGTCCGATGGTGAGCAGGCTGTCGCGCGAGAGCGCGAGGCGAGCACGCCAGAGCAGGGCTCCATACGCTGGCGCGGGCACGTCGACGAGCCGTTGCGCAAGTTCCGCGATGAGACCTCGCGGGCGCTGCAGAGGGGTATCCCAGTCGCCGTCGCTGGGCCGTTCTTCGAGGTGAGAGACGATGACAGCAAGCAGCGCAGTATCCCTCGCTGGTCGGCTGAGCCACGCGCGCAGCACCGCCTCCGGATCCCTGGCACTCTGGACGCGGCCGAAGAACACGAAAGCCTGCTCGTCCGAGAGGAATGGCAGCACAGCGCCGAGCAAGCGGTGCGGCTCAAGCGCCTTCGTTTCATCGGGACTGGTGACTTGGAGGCCACGCTCGACGAGCGACTCTCGAGCGAGCGCCGTTGCGGCCGGTACGAGCACCTTTCCCAAGTCGCCGTAGTCGTCCGCATCAGGAGCCTCGGAGGAGGTTGTCTGCAGCAGCACCCGGAGTGCCCGCTGCCGCTCCTCGATGTCGGGTGACGTCGTCGCGAGGCGCATGAGTACTCCGTCCAATGGGGGCGGAAGTTCGTCGAGTTCGAGCGCGACCAGCGCTCGCCGACGTACGGCGCGGGACGGCGCGCCGACCGCCAGTGCCGCGAGGTGCGCCACGCGGTCTGCGGAGGGGAGCTCCGTGCACCCGTCGCCGTCCACGAAGGCGAGTTGTGCGTCCTCACGGTTGTCCACCGTCCAGGCCATCGTGGACGGCGGGCCATCGAACTGCACGCCGAGGGCCCGCGTGCACGTCCACCGTGCGAAGCGAGGCTGTCCCCAACGCTGCCATTCCTGTGCGAGAAACAGCACGAGAAAGAGACCGGAGAGGACGAAGGGAGCGCGTCGTGACATGGGAATACTCGCGAGATGTGTCGGCTGATGACCGATGTTCGAAGCCTTAACGACAGCCGGTGTGGGACGTTCAGTCAGGTGTCGGCGAGCGACTGGCGGGGCTTCGTGGCATCGCACAGTTTCTGGCGTGCGCCCCGGCACTTACCATCAACCCTTTCTTGCCATGCGAAACGCCTTGGATGTCCTGCAGGAACGCGGCCTGATTGATGCCGTCACGAACGTCGACGAGGTTCGTGCGTATCTCGCGGCACCGGGCGCTCGCATCTACATCGGTTTCGATCCGACTGCCGCGAGTTTGCACGTGGGCCATCTCCTGCCCATCCTTGTGGCTGCCAACCTGCAGCGTTTCGGCGTGACGCCCATCCTGCTGGTCGGAGGCGCGACGGGCGTAATCGGGGATCCCAGCGGACGCTCTACCGAACGAACGCTGATGACGCTCGACACCGTCGTGGAGAACACGCGCTCGATCGGTGAGCAGCTCCGGCGGATCGTGTCGTTCGAAGGACCGAACGCGGCGATCCTGGTCAACAACCACGACTGGATTGGCCCGATCCGCCTGCTCGACTGGCTTCGTGATGTCGGCAAGCACTTTTCGGTCAACATGATGCTGGCGAAGGACTCGGTGAAGCGTCGCCTCGAGTCTCGAGATGACGGGCTGTCCTACACGGAGTTCAGCTACATGCTGCTGCAGTCGTACGACTTCCTGCATCTCTTCCGTACAACGGGGTGCCGACTCCAGGGCGGCGGTTCGGATCAGTGGGGGAACATCACTGCTGGCATGGAGCTCGTACGCCGCGTCGAGGGCGAGGCGGTGTTCGGCATCACGTTCCCGCTCGTCACCACATCGAGCGGCGAGAAGTTCGGGAAGAGCGCGGGCAACGCGGTGTGGCTCGACCCCGCACTGACGTCACCGTTTGCGTTCTACCAGTTCTGGTTCAACACCGACGACGCGGATGTCCAGCGATACCTGCAGTTCTTCACCTTCCTGCCGATGGCCGACATCGAGGCGATCGTTGCGGACCATCGCGGTCGGCCGGAGGAGCGGCGCGCCCAGCGGCGTCTCGCGCTGGAGGTCACGTCGCTCGTCCACGGGCCGACGGCCGCGGAGGGCGCCGAGAGGGTCTCGGATGTGGTGTTCCGCACGGGAGCTGCGGATGACATGACGCCCGAGGAATGGCAGATGCTGATGGAGGCAGTGCCGAGCGCGGTCGTAACCCGGACGGAGCTGAACGCGGGACTGGATGTCGGGGGGCTGTGCGTTCTCGCGGGTCTGGCGTCGTCCGGTGGTGAAGCACGGCGCCTCGTGCAGCAGGGGGGACTGTCGATGAATGGGTCTCGGGTGGAGGATGCCCGTCGGATCATCACCGAGAGTGACCTCCGGCACGGTCGCTTCCTGCTGTTGCGTCGCGGTTCGCGGACTACGTATGTCGTGCGCTTCGCGTAGTGTTGGCCTCCACAGGCCTGGCCATCGTGACGGCGCGATCGGCGGCGGCGGTACTCATTGGAGAGTGTCGCCGCCGCCCCCGATCGCTACGCCAAGTGGGCAACCATGCCGATCAGGCCGCCTTGCGCCACGCGCGCTTGCGCTCCTGACGGCGCCGCTCGATCAGATCCGGGATAGAGTCGCGGAGCGCATCCGCCGCGGCGTGCACGCGGTTGAACGCGGTGGTGCGCGAGACGCCGGCCGCACGTCCGACGTCTTCGAGCGTGCGTTCGTCGAGGACGTGGTCCAGGAGGTGCTGAACATTCAGCGCCATACGATTGTTCTGGGCGGAGATGTGCGAGATCGCGATGTTGAGTTCCTCGGCCGTTTCGGCGCGCTCGGCCTCGAGATGCGGGTCCGCGGAGGCTCCGCCGACCTCCATCTCGATCGCGAGCATCACCGAGCGCTTCGACCGCCGGTTCTGACGGCGCAGTTCATCGCGCGCAGCGTTGGCCACCGCGGTGTAGATCAGCTTGCGGATGCCGTCCGGCTCGGTGAGGCTGGCGTCGACGCTCGGGCCCAGATGCTGGAGCCGGAAAAAGACCTTCGTGATACCTGTGCGTGCCGCCTCAACGGCGTCGTCCGCGCCTCCCTCCAAGTGGCGGGCGAAGCGATTCGTGGCGAACGCGTCGAAGTCGGTGGTGCGGAGCACGTGCTCGAGGCACTCGAGCGGGGTGAACTGGGACATGGATGGGCTCCTGCTTTCGGCTGATGGTGTCTGGCCTCTGCCGCGCATCCTGCCGGACCCGACGTGTCCGGGAGCCAGTGGACCACCGCTTCCCGCCGGTGGTGGCGGGGTACGGGTGGCGGGGACGTGTCCTGCGTCGAGCTGGCTGCTCTGGTCCCCGTACGATGCTGAGCGCTTGGGCTGGCGGCGCTCGGGAAATGCCGGTCAGTTGGGGGGATATGAGGGCTCACCTCCGGTGAGGTTTACCTACTACAACGTACTAGCAGTAAAGTACTGATATCCTGTCGCCCTGTCAACCCAGGTGTCTGTTGGGGAACCGTGGGCGTAATCGCTCGCCACCGGTGCCGTGGGTCGTGCCCGGTGCTGCCGCTCAATCGTCCGCACTCCGGAACATTGCTCCGGGACTGTTGTAGTAGCGACAAAACGCATATACTTGACACTTCGACCGACACTCCTTTCAACGCCTCCGCTCCCATGCGACTGGTCTTCCGAACGATCACCGGCCACGAGATCGCCCTCGGCGAACTCACACCCGACGAGCACCAGCTTGCGAATTTTCTTGTCGGCGCCGCAGGAGGCTTCGCAATCCTGCGCCCGATCAGTCGGGCGCTACTCCGGTCCGAAAAGCCGAGCTTGGCGCCGACATCCGTAGGGGAATCAGCGTCCGCCGACTCGCCAGTAATCCCCAAGCCATCCAAGTCCGGCGCCACGGGGCGCAGCGCTCGTCAGGCGCAAGACGTGCCGAGCGCGCCTGGTGAGGCGCCAGCGTACCTGGCGGATGTGCCCGCCGCCCTCTGGCTCGATGGCCGACCGGTGCTGATCGAGCCCCTCGAGTCGAAAGGCGAGGCGGAGGCGTTACCCGATCCCGAGGAGTTCCTCAACTCCTACTTCGGCCGGATGGAGCGCATGATGCCCCATCTGTTCTGGCGGGTGCGATGGGGCCCAGTCGGCGAGATCGCCGACGATCTCCTCTTGCGCCTCGCAGCGATCAAGCGAGGAACCGACCCGGCGTGGATCGCCACCGATCCTCGCCGATTTCTGTCCGACTTCATCGTGAATGCAGGCACGCTCGATCGTGCCTCGCGACGCACGCTGATGGAATTCGACCTCTTGAAGCCCACGCAGGTGGACAAGGGAGCACTCTCCAAACTGCGGACTCAACTGGAGGACGAACTGCTGCATGCCGAGTTCTTCAAGGAGGATTTCATCGCGGTTTCCCGCCTTCGGCAGATCGCGTACCGAAATGGCTACGCCTTCCGAGTCGATCGTCTGTTCCGCGACGCACGCGTTCGTATCGGCCAAGATGCGGTAGAGCACCCACCGCTGGTTGCCAAGGCGCGCTCCGGATGCACACGCGCCGTCCTCGCTGCTGATCGCTTGGGTGCCATGGGGCAGGCGCTCGGTGACGACGCGATGCAGCGGCTCGGCAGAGTTCAGCAGATCTTCGGTGGGAAGCCAGGCCCTGCTGCTGCCTTCAAAACCGGGCCAAACATACTGGACCCAAAGCCCCGCCGATTCGTACGGAACTCGAGCGACCAGACGACCACCCTCGATCATGCCGCAATGTACCATCTGCTCTCGTTCAATCTGCATCGTACCGATGGGCGCGAGTGGGTCTGGTTACCGAGTATTGTCGGCCACCAAAACACTCTCTTCTTTTTCTCTGACATCAGCATGTTCCCAGATTGGAGCGAATACGCGAGGACGTGGAGACAGATCATTCCCCACGATACGCATGAGGGGCGTGTCAGGGACGTGCTCGGACTCACTGAGGCGATCGCGATGGTTCGTGCAGCCCGTGGACCTGCAGACGTTTGCGTGAGACCGTCCGACCTCGAAAATCTCGAGAGGTTGGAGTTTCCTCTGGATTGGATTGAGCGGGATTCGGGGCACGCTGGCCACCTATTCCCACACACCCGTGGGCAAGGAGTGGGTGGTGCATTATCGGATGCAGTCACTCCTACACCGCCACAAGGTCAGGACGGGGAATCGCCACAAGGTCAGGACGGAAATGGGACAGTAGTAGGAGGACAATGATGAGGATGTACTTCTTGTCCCCACGAGGCGGGACCGGGCGCACCACCCTGCTCATGAACACGGCCGTGGGCCTAGCCCGATCGGGGCTCCGTGTCACTTGCGTCGACTTCGACTTCGGAGCGCCGGGGCTCAGCCGCTGGAACATCGGTGAGCAGGAGCGTTCCTACTCCTCTCGTGAGCTGATTCGACGTGCGGAAGATGCGGAACTGGACGCGCAGACCCGCGCCTTGCTCGACCACATCACCATCGACACGCTCCGAGATGTACGTCTGTCCCGGGCGTGGTCCAGTGACAGTGACGACCAGCGATTGCCTCTCGATCGAGGGCAGCTGAGCCTCGTCAGGATCAATGGTGTGTCCGCATCGTATGTCCAGGCGCTCTATGCGGCCGGTTGGGGAGTAGACATCGACACGGATAGGCCAGAGGGACGGATGGTTGCCGCTCGATTCGAGATGCTGCTCCGCCTCTTTGAGTCGGTCACCCGGCCGCACGTCATGCTAATCGACTTCTCCCCGGGGCTTGGTTTCGGCTACGGGCTCTGCATTGCGTGCTGCCTCTTGCACGACGAGCGCCAGGGACCGGGACCAACCGTTGTCATGCCCTCACGCATCAGCTGGCAGAGCGAGGAGGCGCTCTATCTGGCCGGGGCAGTCAGGAGAACCCTGGCCACGCGAGTTCCATCCGCGGACGTCGTCCCCGTGCTTTCGATGGTCCCCGAGCTCTACATGGGCTCCGAGGAGTACCGAACCCAGAAGGCGAGGATCGAGAGCCGCGCCTTTGGGAAGGTGGGCAACAAGGACGCGATCGAGATCCGCTACGTGTTCCCCTTGCTCGCCGCCCTCGGCGCGAAGGAAGAGGCGCTCACCGCTGCGCCACGCGGGCCCATCGCATCCGCTGCGCCGTACTGGCGGTTTGTGGACTGGACGCTGAAGCGATGGATGGTGAAGCCGAGTGCCGGAACATCCACGTCGGCCTCAATTGATCCAACTGAACGCGACGAGCGACTCCGATGGCTGCTCGGGGAGCATCTCGACGATATCGCGACATGTGCCGTCAGCCCGGCGCAAAAGGCGGCGTGTATCGACCTCCTGAGTGGCCGTGCTTCGCTGGACAAGATCATTGCGGACATGTCGCCGTTCGGGCTGGGACCACACCGCGGGTGGGAGCGGCTGGATCCGCGCATTGGTCACGGGGTCTCGCTCTGGGCTACCGGGAGTAGCAAGCCCGATGACAGCTCTCCGAGTAGCGCGGCCGCTGCCAACTCTCCTCGCGACTTCGCGTGGCTGGTGAACTGCCTTGCCGAATCCACGGCGACTGAGGTCGCTGTTGCCGGCACCGTTGCCCAACTACCGATGACACCTGGAGCCGTGGCTTCAATCGGATCCGAGCTTCAGAGGGAGAACGAGCTGGAGATCAGTCGACGTGGACTGTCGCTGGCCAAGGAGGAGATGAGCGCAGGTGGCCGCGCATCGTCAACGTCGCAGTCTCCATCCATCAGGGATTTCGCCATTGCCCCGCCAGAAGGCGTGAGCATCGACATCGTGTTGCCCCTGCTGGCGAATCGGTACGGCCCCTACGTGGAATACGATGCCGTCGAGGCGGTGCGCGTTCGCCCACGGTCACGGGTGATGCTCGGAACGCAATCTTCGGATGACTTTGCACGCCGCCTGCAGGATCATCTGTGGTTTCATCGAGGGCATCGCCGACAGTTGCCCGCGATGGTGGTCGTGAGGGTCACACCAGATCCAGCAACGGAGTTCGTTCACTTGCTCTACAGATCCCCCGAGAGCGCAGCGAACTCCGACGCCGGCTCGTGGACGCCGATACCTGCCGATTGGCTCGACAAGGTGCCGTGGGCAAACCGCGTGCTCTTTCTCGTCGAATCGACCGCGCCGGAATGCGATGACCTCGTTGCCACGCACCTGAATCGATTCCCCGGGGCCCGTTCAATCGTGTTGCTCCGCGCTGTACAAGACGACTCAATACCAGACTACGTGTGTGTTCCGAGCCTCGAGGAGGGACTACGTGCGTGGAAAGAGGACCTTGGCGAGGTCAGTGACGATCGAGGAGGCCCGGACGCTGATGGGGACAAGAGGGCCAGCGGCCTGGTGGTGTATGTCGAGAACCAACAGCCTGGCCGCGCCCTCAGCGACACGATCGCTGACGCGCCCATCTTGCTTTCCCCCGATCAGGAGGAGCGCTCGGTCGCGTCGAAGACCGAGGTCGTTCTTCAACCGTTCTCCATGATTCATGCGCCCCTCTTCCCTCCGTCAGGAGCAGTTGCCGAATCGACACCGAACTCCGACCACGGTCAACGGGTGATCGTCGGCAACAAGGAGCTGGCTGACTGGCACGCTGGGCAGCAAGGGAGGGCAGGCTCAACGCGTCACGTACTTTCGATCAATACGATACTGCTGGCCTATCATCGGCCGTCCTTTGCTGCCAGTAGCCCGCTTCAGGAGCCCTACCGGACGTGGATGGACAACCCCGACGCGATCTTGGAACCGCCTCGGACCATGCGCGAGTTGATGCGTGTGGCCGCGTTTCTCAGGTATCGCCTCTGGAGAGATCGCGCGACGCGTCCGGAGACCAGCACGAGCGCACAAGGGAAAGAAGAACCGGACTATGGCTTGCTCTTGCCGCTCGGACTGCCTGAGTCTGGTTCGGACCTGCCAGCCCATCTCCCGCTTTGGTCCAATGTCTGGCAGTTGTGCAGGGCAGCGACGGATCACGGTGTAGGGAAATGGGCCGGCGTCGCCACGAAGAGACTGCGGGCCTTGTGGACGCTCGGACTGCCAATCGCCGATACAGACCCCCAGAGCCAAACTCCAACTCGCAGTTCACACAATGTGAGCTGGGACGGTGCCCGCGTCCTGATGGCGGAGGGGCGTGCACTCATGGCTCCCGTATGGAACGATACGGCTGATCTCTTCCGGGAAACAGCAACGATGCAGGCGTCGAGGGACATCGACTTCTCGCTCTGCAGCCTCGACCCGACGAAGGACGATTCTGCAGAGCCGACGAGCGCCTGTGATGGCCTGCTCGCGTTCGGCAGCCCAGCGGATGTCGGGCGGCTGACCCGCCTGCTGAAGGCCGAGGCCCTCCAAGACTCGCTGTTGAGGAGGGGGGCGATCTCCGTGGACTGGCTAGACGGCGGTGCCCCGAGCAGTAGCGAGAAGCTCTGCGCGTCGGTACGCGAGCGGTTCGACCATCTTTCGCGGGCCTCCCGACTCTCGCTCCAAGCTGTGCGCTATGCCCGAAGGCGACCGGCACAGGACCAAGGGCCGGACAACGGCTGGCGTGGTGAGATTGATCTGGGCAAGCTTGAAGCGATTGCACAGTCGCTCCGCGAAGCGGAGCCCGCACGCGCGCACTCCAGCGTCAAGGATTTTGATGAGTGGTATGAGCGCGAACTCGAACCAGGAACATCGACATGACGCGTGCCGCGATCCGAAACCGCCCACAGCGAGCCTTTGCGCTCTTTGCCTGCCTTGCCGCAATCCTCACCGGATGTCGCGAGCGTGCGAATACCGATGATCGCGCCATCGCAGGCTCCGACTTCGTGCGGCGCGCCTCTGTGCCATATCGTGGCAGCACGGTGCGGGTCATCGGCGAGGCGCAGCCACCGCTGGAAGCGATTCGACAGCTTGCCGCCGACTTCACCACGCAAACCGGCATCAAGGTCGACATCGATGCCGTTGGGTATGATCTTGCAATCGAACGTGCCACGCTCGATGTCCAGAGTGGCACCGGACGATACGATATAATCCTGCTCGCGCCCGAGGGCTGGGGTCGTTTCGCGGAGCAGGGGCGGCTCCTGTCGTTCGATAGTCTTCGCGCCGTACCGTCGCTCGGCGACACGACGTTCGATCCACAGCGCGATCTCTTCCCGCATGTGGCCAGTGATCTTGGCATGTATAACGGAGAGAGGCTTGGCTACCCGCTCGTCGTCGCCACCATGAACGTATGGTACCGGCGCGACCTCTTCGAGGATTCGACGAATCGGTCGGTCTATCGAAAGCGGTTCGGGAGGGAACTTGCGCCTCCGGCAACGTGGCAGGAGTACCGGGACATCGCGGAGTTCTTCAACAGACCATCACAGGGTCTGTACGGAACCCTGCTTCAGGCGAAGCGCCACCCCGCCCTTTGGCAGGAGTGGCTGAATGTCGCCTACTCGTTTGGAGGCGGCATCCTCAAGAAGGCGAACGCGTGGGAGTACGGCACGATCGTGGCCGCGTGCGAAGAGACTCGGCAGGCCACTGAGTATTACCTGAGTCTTCGTGAGTTCGCGCCGCCCGGCATCACCGAGTACACATGGGACGACGCCCTCGCGCTGATGCAGCAGGGCAAGGTAGCCATGGCGCTCATGTGGACCGACATGTCCAGGAGCGTCGAAGACACGAGCGCGTCACGAGTGGCTGGCAAGATGGGATACGCGCCTCCTCCCGCGGGTCCAGCCGGCGTCGTGTCTCAGATCTCGGGCTACGCGGCGCTGATCCCGCGCTCATC
>VFQP010004440.1_pt1 | contig 13077 bp, 15 predicted proteins | sample 3512351 | NCBI WGS metagenome assembly VFQP01 (sample SAMN10412372, study PRJNA504923) | tailings metagenome | isolation source: Relicate 1 Philex TSF1 revegetated site | place: Philippines: Tuba, Benguet | collected 2017-08-29 | reverse complement strand
AGGGCCGCGCGCCTGGTCTAGTGCTAGTGCTAGAAGTGTGAGGCTCCCCGGGTTGGCCTGGGTTCAGGACCCGGGTGGGCGGCCTGCGATGCCGCCCACCCGACATTCATGGCGGTCAGGGCGTTCAACCGCATTATTCACGGCGCCCGTCCTGCGTGCGTGGTTGGGCCCCCCACACCCACGGAGTTTGTTTGTATGCATGGTGGAACCTGAGCGCGCGACCGCACTGTACAGACTCGCGTCTCTCTCCCTGTTCCCTGCCGATTCCTTGGAAATGCAACCCAGGCGCGCCAGGTGGCGAAGGCAGCTGCACCCGCCCACGGTCAGGAGCAGCCCGCGGTCAGGAGCAGGGCAGACGCCAGCCCAGGCCAGAGCATGCGTCACGTGGCCAGCTGTTCAGGGACCCCGGGGGACCTGAACGGAGCCGGCCGCAATACCAGAACAAGAGGTCCACCAGCGTAGAGGGCCAGCCTCCGCGTCCGCCATCGTCAGCGGTCACACACAGCGGTCAAAGCTCCAGCCATGCGCCCATGATGGGCAAGAGCGAGAAGTGGGTGGGCAGTCATTCGTAGTGCTCATTGGAGCACTGCTGGTGCTGTGATTGAAGCCCGTACAAAGGCCGTCGTGGCACACAGTGGCTCGCTCACCGTGTGCCACCACGTACGCACATGCAGCACCTGGGTGACTGCAGGGTGAGCATGGACTCGCAGGCAGGGCGGTAGTTGGCGTCAGATCTGATTGTTGGAGCTGTGGTGGTCGATCAACCTTTCGATCGACCGTGCTGGAGGGCCGACTGCAGCGCGCTGAGACTCTGCGACTCTGTGCGTGGTTGTTGCGCTCGTTGGCGGGGCGTCAGGCCGCTCAACCACCCGCCGCCAGGCACATGCCCCGGTCGGTCGCCAGACCCCCAGACCCCCAGAAACTCCCCAGACAGTTCCGGGGGCTGGGCTTTTGCGAGCAGCTCTCTGTAGCGTGCGCAGTGAGCAGCTGCTCATCTCGTGCAGAGTCGGAGGTGCGTGCGCCTTCAGCTGGCAGCGGCACGTGCTGGACAGTAGCCTGCCAGGCTCCTGAAGATCAACGCGACAGCCGGTGCGCCGTGCCCCTGGAGGAGAGCTCCTCGCAGCAGCTCTCACGTCGTAGCCCCGCTGCAAATGTGCTGCAGCTCGCTGCGCGGCGTGTTCGGCCTCGAACGCTGCAGCGCAGGACTCTCACAGCTGTCAGGTGGTTCCGCCAGCAGGCGCGGGCCCATTGCGAGCAGCACAACAGCCGGGCTGTGCGCGAGCAATAGCAGTACCACCCTTGTGCACGTTGCGCAGGCGCGTGAGGGCGCCATGGCCGCTGGCACGCAGGGCGGCAGCGGGACGTCATTACGCTGCCTGCTCGCACTGGGCGCGGCTCTGGCGTGCGTGCCTTACGCGCTGGCCACCAGGCAGCACAGCGGCTCGCACGCGGCACTTTCTGACCTGAAACACTCCTTCACGCGGGTGCGTCGCTTCGAAAAAAGCGTCGCTTCTGCCTGTGTGTGCAATTGTGTGCGCGTGGCAGCACCCGCTGGCTGCACCCGCTGAACGTGCACGCAGGGTCTCCGGAGGCTGGACGCAGCGCAGCAGCCTGTCAGCGGCTCCAGAGCCTACCGCTACGTGGTCGTCACTCCGGCCGGTCGGCGGTTTGAGATGGCGCTCCTCCACCGGGCGCTGCTCAAGCAGAAGGCTTCCTTCGACGAGTGGTACCTCTGGGCCAACACCAAGACCCCCGAGGACCGCGTGTACATTGAGGGGCTGGCGGCGGCACACTCGTGGATCAAGATCAAGGAGCGCCTTCCGCACGACAACGCTACGCAGCATGGCGTACACGACCCCATCACCAACTTCTTCCAGCACTGTCAGGACCCCCGCACAATTTACCTGCGGCTCGACGACGACGTGGTTTGGTTGGAGCCGAGGTGGGTGCAAGCCACCCGCCGTGGGCCCGTGGGGGAGTGCTCAGGGCAGTCAAGTGGGTCCAACTACGGCTCCCCTCCTCCTCGGTCGCTCCTGCAGATTTGTCCACCGCATGTTCCACTACCACGTCATGCACCCGGAGCCTTTCATCGTCTACGCCAACATCATCAACAACGCTGTCGTCACTCACATCCACCAGCGCCTGGGGAACATCCCCATCCAGCCGCTCGACGGTGGGATGGGAATGGCGGGGTACTACGTGATGGATGAGCTCGGCTGGCTCAATGGCACCTTTGCCGAACTCATCCACCGCACCTTCATCCGCTCAGTGAGGGATGGGCATTTGTACCGGTGGCACTTCCGCCGGTGGATTCTCGCGGCGTATGAGCACGTGTCTGTCAACGCGCACACGTTCCGCGGGGCTGACTTTGCTGCGTTCAAGGGTTTCCTCACTGGGTGGGAGGAGCGCGCCCTTGCCATCCACAAACCAAAGGAGCTCGGGCGCCCCAACATCATCTATGGGGGTGCCATTTGCGTGCATTTTGCCTTTGGGCCGCAGCGGGGACACCTCAAGAGCATAGCAGACCAACTCCTGAGCCAGTATGCCGAGCTGGATGTGGTTGAGCAGCCTGCTGCTTGATTCACGCTGGGGCTGCGGGTGTGCGTGCTGCACAACTGTGTCATGCCTGCCAAGCAAGAGCCGCGCAGCAAAAGGGCGAAGCACCGCGCCAGGTGGTGGCACACGCGCAGCGAAGCAGACGAGCGCGGGCAGCAAGGCGCAGCGAAGAAGACAAGGAACTTCCTCCTGAAGCGTCAGCACGAGCGCGCCGCCATCTCCACGGAGCTCGTGCCTCCGTGCAACTGTCACAGCCACGGGACTCAGGACAAGCAGCAAGAGCGCACGGGCGCGCGACAGCGACGTCTTCTCTACGTCTTTCCTTCGTCCTGCCCGTTTCTGCGGCTCGCCATCTGCTGCGTGACGTTCTGTGGCGTCTGTCGGTTCGACGCGTCGTGGCCAGGTGCGCCCCAAACGACACGATGCGCGACGAGCTGGCAACGCGCGCGCACGGGGAAGCCAGTGCGACGCCACTGTCGTCCATTCGCAGGCCTTTTTCAGACCGCGGCGGTCTGGATGGCTCCTGGCAGCTGCAGGACAGCACGGCGGTCAGCTGGGCCCGCAGCAGGGAGCCCGCGGCCGCTTGGCTTCACGGCGTGGGTGGTGCTGCTGGCAGTGCTGATTGGCAGGGGATGCCCCAGCCGCCAGCTGCATTACGCCTCTGAGGACGACCTTCAGCACCCTCCGCAGCGTCTGCCGTGGCCAGCCGCGTACCACACCGTGCCGTGGCTGGCTCCGCCAGAGGACACGTTCAGATATCAAGGAGTCACGGAGCTGAGCGAACTTGTCAAGGTGCGTCAGCTGCTGGAAGCGCAGCAGCCGGCATCCGATCGTTCGCACCGGCGGTGCTGAGAGCGCTGCCACCGTCTGCCTGCGCGCAGATGCAAAGCAACGATGGCTGGGTGACGGTGATGATCTACAGCAAGCCAACGGCCCGGTGGGCGCTCAACCTGGTGTACTCGCTCATCCAGTTCTCGTCCACGCGCTCGTACATGCTTGCGGCGCTGGACAGCGACGCCCTGGCAGACTGCCAGTCCTGGCGCCTTCCCTGCTTCAACGCTTCTTGGGCGATGGACAAGCATGTTGGAAACGCGCAGGAACCAGCTCTCCTCAAATCGCCTCGGCACCGGCAGATTGGGTGGGCCAAAGCTCACCTTCTCGTCCGGCTGCTCGAGCTCAACTACAACGTGCACTTCACCGACACGGACATCATCTACCTGCGCGACGTTTACGCTTCGTACGGCGCGCTGTTCCAGGTGCGTGCTGCGCGGGCGTGCTGCACGGAAACGGGGCGCGGGCGTGCTGCAAACGGGGCGCGGGTGTGCTGCACTGACACGGCGCAGCCGCCAGCTTGCACCACCGTGTGGACAAGAATTTGCCGCAGGACTGCAACTCCTTTGTGCGCACGCAGTTGTTTAACCCAGACGGCATCTTCATGCGCGAGCACCCCGTCAACTCTGGCGCCTTTGCCATCAGGGCCACCAACCGCAGCAGGGCGTGGGCCAAGGTAATGAGACGGCACTACCTCACCGTGAGGACTGCTTGCTTGCTTGCTTGCTGCTCAGCTGGCGTGCAGACTTTGTCGCGGCGACGCGCGTCGCTTGCGCAGGCGTGGTTGGGCAAGAAATCCTACGCGGACCGGACAAACATGAGTGACCAGGACAGCTTGGCCGCGCTGGAGGGCTCGACCTACAAGTGCTGCGAGACGGCTGAAGACTGCGCCAGCATCATGGTACGATGACGCTGGCTGTGGTTGTGCCGGCTGATGGAGTGTGGGGCGCACAAGCAAATCACGCTGACGTTTGCCACACAAAATGCTTGCGTGCGCAGGCGAGGAACGCCGCTGCAATTTACCGCCACGAGCTGCAGTTTGAGGAGACGGTGAGGCACCTGGGGCCGCATGTTGATCAGATCTTGCGTGGGTGTGCGCTCCTTGCGCGACAAGGCCGTCCACCGCAGCTCATTGCAGTGCAGACGAGTCGACCCTGAGCGCCTGCCGTTCAAGAGTCACTCAGTCCAGCACAGCACCGTGTGATACGCACGATGCTGCGCAGAACTGCCCGCAACCCATGGGGTACCCTTGCCACCCCGACCGGCTGTTCGTGCATGCCGTGTGCATGACGTACGGCGTCAAAGGAGGCTGGTTTGCGCGCGAGGGCCTCTGGTTCATCGACCACTACGCTCAGCCTCTCTATCTGAGTGGGGCCTCTCAGGCGCAACGCTATCGTCGCTTTGGAGCAACCCCGTTGCGCGTCACCCTCCACAATCGCACGTTGACGCCGCACGTGTACCTGCCTTGCCGCTACCCCGCGTGGACGTATCTCAAGGCAGACGCTTCATACCGGGCGTTCAAGCACGCTGTTGTCGCCGCGCAAGTCGGCAAGCAGGCGCAGCGAATGCGATGAGGCATGCTGCTGGCCGTGCTATGCAGCCCTTCTCCTCTGGGCAGCACTGGGCAGCACGACCCTTACGGTTGCATGGTGTGCAGTGGTGCGAACGAGTGCAATGCAGATGAGAGAGAAAGCAGCAGTGTGTGCCAAAAGGTTGCCTCAGGGCGGAGCGGGGTGACGCGTTTGCTCGATGCTGCCGTTGGCAGTGACGGTGAAAGAGTGGCGACCCTGAGCGTAGAGGCGCCTGAATAGGGTGACGTTGCGGTCCACGCTGGCCACCTGCAAACGCGCAGTCCGCACGTCCTCATGGTGGCGCCTCATGTTGGTGTTGCCTGTTCTGGTGACGCGCGCACCAGCTTCTTTCGTCGCACCTGCTGCAGCATGAACGCGAGCCACTCAAACTGTAAGCGCACGTGCCGGTCCCGTGAGCAGAAGGCGTCAGCGCCGGGCCGCCCTGGAAAGTCCACGCTGTGCGTCGGAAAGCGCTCCTGCCATGACGCGCAGCACAGCAGCGAAGCAGCTGCTTGCGTTCAGAGCACAGCCTGTGGGCCACCCTCTGATTTGCGTGACAGGTGCTTGACAGCGACTTCGCCTTGCCTTGTTTGCTTCGTAGACGCTTGGCTCCCAAGAGCCGTCTGCGTCGACGTTGAGGAACCAGCAAAAGGGTTCCTGGCCCGCCTCCTCGCATGCCTTTGCCATGAACCTGCAGCAGCCACGTCATGCTGTGCGATGGGCCAAGCGCGCAAAGAACGTGCGCACGGTGCCTAGGTCGGTGGTGCTCTCACCCATCTGGCCACTGGTGGTGCTTGGTGCCGAATTCAAACGGTCGCAGCTCGACCAGGCTCGAGGTGCTCCGCATGTACAGCTGCGCAGAGGGGCTCACACCACCGTGTTCTGACCCAGCGCGCACAACCGCACGCGCAGGCCGGCACGAAAAGCTTGGGCACGCACACTGTTGGCAGCAGCAGAGCCGTGCACGAGGAGGAGCACGTCTGCCTCCTGGAGCGCCGTCAAGTCTTCATAAAAGTCCTTGCCCAGGTCGCGCACGACACACGCGACGCGTGTGTACCCCGTGGAGCGGCCCAGCAGCGTGCGCCAGCCTGTGTGGCTGTTGCACTGGCTCACGAGGATGTTGAGGTTCAGAATGCTGCGGGCGTCGCGCTCGTCTGCAGGGGAGCAACCACGTTGAGACGCTGCTATCAGATTGTGCGCCAACACGCATGCGTCCTGTCTGCCAATGCGCCCAGCAAGCGGGGACCACCTTACCTTCCCTGGTGACGATGATGACTTTCATGACGCTGGAGTCATTGGCGTGAGGCAGCACGGGCCCTGGGGGCTGGTGCGGGGCCCAGGTGGGCAGCAGCACTCGCCGTACAATCTGGGGCAGCACGTCAAACCTGCACACAAAGGTAACCCCAGCGTTGCGTGCATGAGTTGCGCACCCGTCTCCTGCCTCACAGTGTCTTGCATCAAAAACCTTGTCCTGACATACTTGGTGCTCCACAGGCGGCAGAGCACGACGTGCTCGTAGCAGCGTGGCCGGCGCGTGCTGCTGAAGCGCGCGTACGACGTGACCGGCATATCCGTGAACGGCTGGATGAGGCGCCGCTGCCACGCTGCCACAGGGATGCTTGCGTACGTGCCCTGCGCGGCGCCGCACGGTGCAGGCGCGACATCCGGTTGAGCCCGTGCACGCGCTCTGGACATGAGTCTGCCACGGAGCAGACTCCCCCATGCTTACGAGGGTGAGAAGAGCACGGCGGTCCACCAGCGGAGGTGAGGTGCCGTTGCTGCCAAACATGACGTGCACCCAACCCAGCACTCGGTCCATGAACTCGTGCATGTTGGACATCCACACCTGCGTCCAGGGCAGATCGTGAAACCTCTGCTAGCTCCTTGTGTCACCCGGTGCGAGGAGCCCAGAGTCGCAAGCGCGCGCTGCACCCACCGTCCACAGCGCCACGGGCACGGTGCACTTGCTGAACACGCTGCCATTGTAGGCGCGCACCCACGCGAGCTCCTGCGCTGTCGGGAGGCGTGCTTCAATGCCTGCAGCACGCAGCAGCAAGGCCACCGGGACGGGTGCTGCTGCAGCTGCAGGGCACCGCGCTGCAGGGTAGCACTAAAGGACACTCACGTGGGATGCGTGTCTCGTGCCGAATGCCTGGGTCGGCAGGATGCTGCCGTCCAAGCTGCAGAGCAGAGGCAGCCGTGACACACGAGTGTGCCGGCGGCTGCTCTGCAAGCCCGCCTCCCAGCCCGTTGGCATGTCCCACGGCACCCACCTGCACGATATCCGGGACGTTGTTCTCCCAGGGGCAGGCCCCTGCCCAGCCATGGCCGTCCCAGCTGGCCTGGGATCCCTCGTACGACTGCGGGAGCAAGGTGCCAAACAGGGCAAGGGAGCGCCGTGACGGAAGGCACCGCAGCAGGATGCCAGCAGAGGCCGCTAGGTGAGCACCTCACAGGAGGTTCAGGCCTCACCTTTGGGTCGAACACCACAAGCGTGCCGCGGTGGACGCAGACTTGACGGTACATCAAGCACCAGCGGTCGGTTGGGCCTGACAGGAAGCCTGTGGACTGCCACACAGACGGGTCAGCGATGTACGCTGGGTTTCTGGTGCACAGCCGCCGTGGCCTAGGCGCTGGCCCCGCCCAAGCTGACTCGCCGTCATCGAGCCATTGCGCAGTCGCCAGCGATGACACGGCGACGAAGGCTGCTGCGGCGGCGGCGACGGCAACGACGATGGTGAAGCGAAGCGCCATTGTGCGCGTCCAGTAGCGGTTCTCGTGTGCGCGGCCACCGTTTGAAATTCGCGCCTCGACAGCTTTTCCTGGAGCACCACGAAAGAAGCCAAGCGCGCTGCGCCAGCAACGATTCAAGAACGCAAGCTGCGTTTGTGCTTGTGCCACGCTTTTGGGGCGCGCGTGCGAATGGGGGTGGCAAACATCCTGAGGCGCACGGGCGCAGGGGCGCAGGGGCGCAGTGAGCGCAAAATCGTCCACTTGCAAGTGGACAACTTGTCTGGTGAAGCCTCTGGTTGCGAGAGCTGCAGCACGGGAGGACGGAGGGAGGAGAGCTGGAAGCCGTGCTTCCCCGTGGCTGCTAGAGAGCAACCCCGTGTCGACGTCCCCAGCTCGCTCCCCAGCTGCAGGCGGCAGCGCGAGTGGAGCATAAAGCACTGTCGAGATGCGTCGCGGTGGCCGCCATCCAAGCGGTGGACGCCTGCGCTCGCGATCTGCTTTTCGCGGGTTGGTTGGTTTGCTGTCGTTTCATACTCCTTCTCGCCAGCGCGCCACACGCGTGTGGCCAGGCTCAGCAGTTGAAGCGGCCACACACGAGAAAATGGCACACCGTCTTTTGGTTCTCCTGCTGGCGGCTGTGGTGCACTGCGCCGCTGCATCCGCAGGACACACGCCTGACAGCCGCGGTCACGCGCAGCCGTGGCGGGCACAGCTCAAGCGCGCTGTGGTGAGTCGACGGCTGAGGGTTCAGCCTCAGCGTCGTGCCACATGAATGTGGCAGCCGGGCAAACGACAGGTAAACGACGCACTGTTCAGCTGTTCGTGTCGTGCTTGCGCCTGCGGCGCCCACAACTGCGCCTCCTGCGCAGGAGAAGGCAGCGCTGGACAATGAGGTGCTCGTCTGCGTGGCAGACGCTGGCACACCGCTTCCCGCCCTTCGTTTGTGGATCAACGCCACGCACCGTCACGTCCCCAACTCACTGCTGGTTGCCCTGGATGATCAGGTGAAGCAGCTGCTGCCCGCTACGTTCACACCAGCAGCCTGCGTGCCAACCTTTGCTGTGATGGGCGCCTCTGCGCCTGGCGCAGACGGCCAACATTGCACGCGACTTCTCCTTCCCCACCGTCAGACTGCGACACTCAAGCAACAGCAGGGCGGCAACCAAGTTTGCTGTCATCAAGGTCGGTGAGCCGGCCGCTGGGCAACCGCTGGGCACCCTGCTTTCGTCAGTGACGGGTGCGGGCTTCATGTTGTTCCGTCCGCTGACTTCTCGCTTGGCGATGCAGGAGATTCTGGAGCTGGGCTGCAGTACGTTCGTGACGGACGCCTACACCATCACCCTCAAAGTGAGCCATGCAGCCATTTTGCTCACGTCAATGTGTGACTGCGCACACTTCGTGCATGACGGAGCGTCCACCGCTGTGCATGTGCGCTCAGAATCCATTCACGAAGCTCGCACGTGACAGCGACGTGGAGGCGCTGAGCGACGGCGTGGACCAGCCTTCCAGTGAGGGTGAGTGCGCAGGCGATCGCCGGACGTGACACGTGCCACTAGCTCTGGCTGGCTGCTAGCGGCTCAACTTGACAATGCTCGCTCGCTCGCTACGTGCCTCCGCAGGCATCACTGAGATGATGCACGGACCTGACTCCAAGTCTGCGCACCTGGTGTTCCACATGCAGCTGCTCAACTCTGGTGCGCGCCCTGGCCGATCAAATGTCTTCAGCCCAGCCCTCCGTGCCCGTGAACACCAAACGTTGGCGGGTTGTGGACGCCCCGCGTGGTTGCAGGCCTCTTCTACGCTCGTGCCAGCGAGCGCACAGTGCGCTTCATGGACAGGATGGTTGAACGTCTGAGCTCGTCGCACGCGTCAGAACAGGCACGTGCGGCTGCCTTGGCTGCACGCGGCGTGATGGGCAACACAAAGTCTTTTTGCGTTCACTGAGCAATCGCGCCCCCACACGTTGCTGCAGGTGGTGTTCCATGAGCTGGCGATCCGCCCCAGCAGCACAGACTACCGCAGTGCTCAGGTGACGGTCCGCGTGCTGGACACGAGCGAGTACGTCAATGTCAAGGCGCTCCTCAGGGCCCTGAGGTGCGCGCTGCAAGCACTCGTTCTTTACGCGTTCTTTACGCGAGGTGAAGAGTGTGCGTGCGGGACCTGCACATACGTAGTGTGAGAGTGCGCCGAGTGACCGCAGGCAGTCTTCTGACGTTGAGCCGACGGCCATCCACGTCACTCACCTGGCCGACAAGCTGGACGCGATGCTGGTGGGTGGTTGTTGCCAGGTGCCGTCGCCTCTGGTCTCAGGCCATTGCAGCCCTGCACTGACTGAGTCTTGTGGCCGTGCTCTCGCCGTAGGTTCTGTGGGCACGCTTCGTGGACAACGACCCACGGGCGCTCGACCACCTGGCCGGTCATGGGCCGGGCCTCATGCAGCACGACCTGGCACCGATACTGCGTGTCATTGACGCAGCTGGCCTGGGCGAGCTGCGCAACCCGGTGTTTGTGCGCTCGATGGTGGAGCGCGCCGGGCTGTTTTACGACGCGCGCCGTTTGTATGGTAGCGACAACCGTTTCATGCGGCCCCAGCCTGGCGGTGGCCTGTGGCAATGTCCCATCCAGATGGCCACCATGCTCGTCTACCTGAGCAACCTTGGCATCAGGACGATGCTCGAGATTGGCACGGTGAGGGGTTGCCACGCAGCGCGCACGCTGCATGGACTGCTCGTGGACTGCTCAGACTCCTGGCGCAGGCGTCCACGCCGTACTGTGTGCCCTGCGCCCTCGCAGGCCACGGGCTGGACCACCACCATCATCAGCGCGTACCTGCGCCGCTTCGGCCTGGAGGTGTGCCAGACCGTGGACTTGGCGTCGGTGGACCTCCTCGACCGCGAGCTGCCCAACGTGTGGCGCACGCACGACGTCGCCATCACGCTCGCGCTCATCGACGGGAACGGCACCATCACCCCTGCGCTGCTGCCTTCCTACGACCTGGTGTTCATCGACGGCGACCACTCCTACCCGGGCGTGTCGGGCGACTACAAGCGCTACGGCCCGCTGGCGCGCCGCGCCATCATGTTCCACGACGTCGCCGACTCTTTCTGCCATGACGTGCGGCGCTTCTGGAGCGAAGTCAGGCAGCTGAACGCGTGGAACACAACCATCCACGAGTTCACGCTGCGCGGCGCGCCCGAGGACGCCAAGGAGCCCCCGCTCATGGGCTTTGGCGTGCTCGAGCTGGTCTGGTAGAGCCGACACTGCAGGGATTTGTTTCGCTGCGCACGGCGTCTCGCGTTCGGCTGCCGGGAACACTGTTGTGCAACACGCCCGGACCGCCGTGGGCCGACCGACGCCTGCGACGCGCGCGACGGGTGCGGCAGACAGCGCGTGGAGTCGCTCACAGGCTGGCGCTCGCAAACATCTGCTCAAAGGTTGCTATGTCAAGATGTGCTCCTGAGCACACATCTGATGCGGGCCAATACGCGCGACTTTCGGTTCCGACTGACCACACAGAAGCGTGGGCAGTGGTGGGAGCCCGTCAGGCAGGCACACAACTGACGTGCCAGTGCCACGCTGCAGCATGCTGCTTGGGTAGACTGCTGCCGCTGCTGCTGCGACCCTGCCACGTGACGCTGCACCTGCCGAGGTGCGAGAAGCCAAGCCAGGTCGGCGCCGTCGTTGACGATACACGCTGATTGCTGCTGCCTAACTGGCAGTGACATCGGGTGCGTCCCCTGCCTGGATGCGTCCCCTGCCCATTAAGCCAGCAGGCGCGCACGCAGCTGGAGTGGCTGCTGTCCAAGCCGGCCGCCGCGTCCCACGTGGCGCACGCCTCCTCGCCCATGGCCTCGCAGCACACGTGGCTGGCAGAGCTGTGATTCGGGCCGCCCTGCGCCGTGCAGGGGCTGGAGGAGCGCTCGGGGGCTGGAGGAGCGCTCTGGAGGGCCCTCGGGCGCCTGGTTGCGGCACTGATGCACAGCTGTGTCACCCTGCCACAATCAGGAAGCAGCCCAGGGGCGCAACAGGGTGCTGCAGGTGACTGCAGGGTGGGCACGGACTCGCAGCATCAAGAGGGGCGGTAGTTGGCGTCAGATCTGATGTTGGAGCTGATGGTGGTCGATCAACCTTTCGATCAACCGTGCTGGACGGCCGACAAGCCTGCAGCGCGCTGAGACTCTGCGAGTCTGCGCGTGAGGCGCTCGTTGGCAGGGCGTCAGGCCGCTCAACCACCAGCCACCAACGCACATGCCCACTCGGTCGTTTCCCCAAACAGCGGTGGGGGCTTTTGCGAGCAGCTCTCTGTAGCGTGCGCAGTGAGCAGCTGCTCATCTCGTGGGTAGTCGGGTGTGCGTGCGCCTTCAGCTGGCAGCGGCACGTCCTGGCCAGGCCTCCTGAAGATCGAGCCGCAGGTGCGTGGCTCCCACCGCGCGCGCTCCCGGGAATCGCAGGGCATGGTGGTCGAGCACAGGCTCCGCGCTCCGTGGATGTCCCAGGGGCATCCACGGACATCCTGGAGTCGAGCGCAACATGATGAATGCTGCATCGCGTGCAGGCGCATTGCGGCGCAAACCTGGCGCAGCTTTCCATGCCGGAAGCGCCTGTGCGGGCGTGGTCTGCGTCCTTCTGATTACCGCGGCTGGGGCGACGCATGTGGAGGGGGCAGCGCCCGCGGCCGCAAATAAAGCGCCTGACGCCCATCAGCAGCAGCAGCCCAGCTCGTCTGCTCAGCTCATGCTGCCAAGGCGGAGCTGCCGGCCACGGCCCGCGCAGCCGTTTGTGTTCTTCCACATGCCAAAGACAGCGGGGAGCGCTCTCCGCCACGAGATCCACCTGTCTGCGAGCCGTCTGAACTACTCGAGCATCGTGCCGTGCATCACGGCGTCGTGCCTGGCTCACACCGACCGACACCAGTGGCGCCATCATGTGAGCTCACCACTGCTGCAGCTGAGCTCCTCGGCTGAGTGTGCCTCAAGCCGCAGTGACGGCAATGGTGTGGCTGCCGGCTGCTAAGGCACGCGTGTGCACAGGTGCTGGCGGGGCACTTTACCTGGGGCCACGTGTTTTCCGAGGCCCACGCGCATGCGCCACGCCATCTCGTGCATCACGGTTTTCCGGCACCCCCTCGAGCCCATCCGGTCCTGCTACTACGCATCCTGGCGGCTGGTGCTCGTCCGCTGGTCGCAGCTCACTCCTGATCAGCTACGCCATGTGGTGACGGCCGTCAAGACCATCCACGGGGGCGCCTGCATCAACGAGCCGGTTTTCATCTTCAGCGGCTTTACTCACGTGCGCAGCATCATGACGCTTCACGCGCAGCCCGCGCTGGCACAGCAGCTGGCGCTGCTGAGCGCCCGCCACTTTGCGAAGTGTGCCATCGTCATGC
>VFQP010004439.1_pt1 | contig 13078 bp, 15 predicted proteins | sample 3512351 | NCBI WGS metagenome assembly VFQP01 (sample SAMN10412372, study PRJNA504923) | tailings metagenome | isolation source: Relicate 1 Philex TSF1 revegetated site | place: Philippines: Tuba, Benguet | collected 2017-08-29 | reverse complement strand
GAGCAGCTGCACGCGGCGCTGGCGGCCCACCAGGAGCAGCAGCAAGCACAGTGACGCGCGTCTGGCGTCCCCGCTTCGCTGTAGCGTCCGATCGTTTCATGCACAGACAGTCCCCTAGCGCAGGACAGGTGTTCCACGGACTGACGGCCTGGCCGCAGCACTGCACTGCCCTCTTTTCAGCCGCAGTGGCGCCCCGCTTTGCGCTCTTGTTTGCCGCCCTCCGCAGCTTTTCCCCCGCTCTTGCGCTCTCTCTCTGCTTTTGCGCCTTTCTTGCTCACACGCTCTTCCGGCCCGCTGCTGCGTGATCCGAGGCCAGGACCTTGCAGTCAGTTCCTCTCTGCCCAGCAACGCAGTCTGACCGCACGTTGCAGACGCAAACCGCCGCCGCAGTGCCACACTCTCCCCTCTCGTCAGCCGTCACTGCGCCGCCACGGGCCGCCGCGCCGCGTTGCTCGCCGCCCACCGCGCCCCCAGCATGCACGTCATGAGGTCGCCTCCCTGCACCCCGCCGTGCGCTGCCGCCCCACCGCCGCCGCCGCCGCCGCGCGGCGCCTGGGGCACCTTGTGAGCGCCGTACGCGTCGATGACGGCGCGGTCGATGCCCGGCCCATTCATGATGCTGAGCACAGTGATGGCGCGCTCAAAGGGCAGGCCCGGCAGCAGCTTGGGCGTCAGCAAGAAGCACTGCGGCGTGTCGGGCTTGCACGAGCTCTCCACCAGCTGGATAAAGACCTGCGCAGCAGAGGAGCGAGGAAACACGCGCAGCGTCCGGACTGGCAGCGAAAGCGCGTCCTCGAGTGGCGGCACGCCCGGGCCTGCCTGGGTCGGCCACTGCAGGACTGGTCACTGCGCTGGGGGTTGGGGCGGGAGAGGTGAGCAAAGCGGGAGGGCACAGGCTGCGGCGCCGCACCTTGCGCTCGTTGACGGGGTCCATGCCCTGGTTGATCTCGTCCACCACGCGGAACGGCGTCTCCGTCACGCCCTGCAGGCGGCGCAGCGGCAAACGTGGCTGACACGCGCACGCTCGTGGCGGGTCATGAAGCGGGCGCGCCAACGGCCACGGCGGAGGCCAGGCGCTCTGGTGTTGCGCGTGCGTCCCTCAAGGGAGAGGACAGTTCCCAAGGCGCGCACCTGCAGCGCGATGAGGTAGAGGATGGTGGACACGCTGCGTTCGCCGCCGCTCTGCCGGTTGGCCGTCAGCGGCTGCAGCGGCTCGTTGTTGCGGAACTTGACCCTGCGGCGACGGCAAAGAGGACAAGGAGGGCTCGCGCAGCCAGCACCGCAAGTGCCACACATGCACGTGCGCCACGGGAGGAGGGCGAGGCGGGGGAGCGCAGAGGGACGCAGAGGGACGCGCCTGATCTGGATCTCGTACTGCTCGAACTCGTCCTGCCCTCCCTCGCCCTCGGGCCACTTGAGGTGCACCTCGCCGGCGCAGCCAATCTCGGCAAAGTTCTGCGAGAAGCGCCGGTTGATGGTCTCGACCAGCTCGGTGAGCGCCGGCAGCCAACGGTCCTTCTTGGCGCCCAGGCTCTCGCGCATGGTGGCCATCTCGTCCGACAGCCCGCCGACCTGTCGCGAGCACAGCCAAGGGGTCGACAGGGGTTGCTCAAGAGGCGCGAGCGAGCGCGCCGTTCGCTGCTGCTGGCACACGCAAGCGCGCAGCCGCACCTCTGCCTCGAGCCGCTGTATCTGCGCCTTGCGCTGGTTGTACACCTCGATGACGCCCGCGTCGTTGAAGGCGATGCCGTCGGCCTGCGCCTGCATGCGGTCGGCCTCCTCCTCGAGCGCCTCCATGTCGTCGCCCAGCGCGTCCATCTCGGGCGTGCGGGGCCCGGCGCCCTCCTCGGCCTGCGCCTTGACGCGCCTGCCACACGGACAGCGCGCCAGAAGGCCGCGGCTCAGGCGCCGAAGACGCACCCGCCGCGAAAGGTTCGCAGCGTGAAAAACGCGAAAGAGGCGTGGAGGAAAGACGCACTCGTGGCGCTCCTTGGCGCGGTCAAAGTCGCGCTTGGCCGCGTCCACCTCGACCTTGAGCGCGCGCAGCTCCTGCTCTTGCCGCCGTGCGCGCGCCGACGCCGCCGTGGCCATGCCCTCGAGCTCCTTGCTCGACAGCTCGGCGTACATGAGCTGGCGGCTCGCCTGCCAGTGCGCCCGCACCAGGTCCACCTGGTGCGCCGTCTGCGCGAGCTCGATTGAGAGTGCGACGCGGCAGTAGCGACAGCCCCTTTTCGCGCCGTCCGCCGCCCGGTGCTTTGTGCGCAGCTGCCCGCCGACGAGGAGGTTAGCGCGCACCTGTTGCGCCAGCGCGGCGAGCAGCTGCTTGACCTGCAGCGCCAGGGTGCCGAGCTGGCTCAGCGGGTCGGGCTCCCTCGACTTGCGGGCGAGCTGCGCCGTCTTGGCCTTGATGTCCAGGTCGCACCTGCGCGGTGCAGCCGTCGTGGCGAGAGCGAGCCATGGCGCATGTCGCGACACACAGCAGAGCAAAGCCGCGCGCCGTCCGCAGCGCGCAGCGCGCAGCGCAGGACAGCGGGTGGCACCAGACCAGCGAACGCACTTTTGCCGGTCGGTCTGGATCTTGGTCAGCTTCTGCCCGATGACGCTGATGCCCTCCTGCGCCTTGGCCATGATGGTCTCGCAGTGCGCCCGCACGCGCTCGCACTCCTGCGCCTGCGCCTGCAGCGCCTCAAACTCCTGCGCATGCAGAGCGGCGGCACCACCAGCACCACCACCATCTCACAAGCCACGCGCCGGCACCGCGCTCCGCCGCACTGCGCGCAAGCCCTCCCGCTTGCCGCAGCGCCCCCAGCACGACTGCCTGACCCATATGCCAGCGGCAGCTGCCCGCCCGCCCGCCCGCACCTCGTCCTTGGCGCGCAGCAGCTGCTTGGCGCGGTCGCGCTCCTCCTCCACGGCGCGCAGCGAGCGGTCGCTGAGCACGCGCGCCGGGCCCACGCCATCCACCTGCGTGTTCTCGGCGCTCTTGTTGTACCGCGACACGCTGTACGTCATGCGGTTGTCCCCCGTAAACACCTGCAGGCAGGGCGCCACCAGCCCACAGGCACACCGAGCTCGACTCCGCACGCGCTGGCTCGCCCGTGCCAAGTCGATGCGTGCGCTGCGATGCAGCAGCAGCAGGCGGCGCGGTCGGTGTGGCGTCTATCTGACGGAGCCGAAGCTGGTGGGGAGGGGAGGTGCACCCACCTCGCGCACGCCCGTCTCCTTGAAGAGCTGCGACACGACCGGCTCGGTGGCCGCGCTGCCCACGTACACCCTGCGCGAGCACACCCCAAAGTGGAAGCGCGCGCCGCCGCAAAAGCCACCGTGGCGCGTGGCCGCCCTCCAGCCAGGCGCAACGAGCGCGCGCGGCCCCAAGGTAACGCGCCGCACGCCGTGCCCACGTCTCGCAGCACCGACAAGGGGAGCGGCAGCGGTGCGCAGCGCCGGCGCGGGGGCGCGGGCAGCGAGGAGTGCGCGTCGCGCTCTCACTGGTTGATCTTGGCCAGGTCGCACAGCATGCGCTTGACCAGGTCCGGCGCGTCAAACAGCTCGTCCAGCGTGTGCGTCAGCCCGTACTTCCTGCAGGATCGGTGCGTGGGAGGGGGGGACAGGCACGCCACACAGATGTGTGTGTGCACGTGTGCACGCGGGAGAGATGCGCGGGAGATGAACCGCCTGGCGGGTCGTCTGCTGAGCCCAGCGACGCGCCGCCACCCAGGCTCTGGCACACCCAGGCAGCAGCACGGTGGGGAGTAGGATTCCGGCGATCGCTCACTCGGTGTAGGTGCTGGCGTCTCCGCGCGGGTGGTCGACGGGCTTGCTGTGCGTCACGGCGTTGGTCACCAGCGTCAGGTTGCGCGACTTGATGTACTCGGTCAGGATCTCCTCGTCCTCCCTGCACGCCGGCGGCGCAACGCAACCAGACACACAAGCCTGCACACAAGCCTGGAGCGGCACGACACAGGATCCCCCCGGCTTCCTGGCGGCGACCGAGCGCGCCGTACGCCCACAGCCCACGCATTCATTCCACCCGCAGGGAAGCACACTGCGACAGTAGTCGCGCCTCCGCCGCCAGCTGTTTCCCGCACCTGCACGACGTGACAAAGTTGAAGAGGTACGCGCCGCACTGCTTCTCCAGGTAGCTCCGCCACAGCGCGCCCTCCCCGCCGCCGCCACCGCCGCCGCCGCCGCGCTGCGAGCTGCCCGCCCGGCCCCCGCCCCCACCGCCGCCGCCGCCGCCTCCTCCTCCCTCGCCCGCCGAGGGCGGCGCGCGCATGTGCACCTCTAGCGCGATGGGCCCGTAGACGGGCCCGCGGAAGCGCTGCCGGTTCTCGTTCATGAAGCGGTGCACGTCCGAGATGCCGCGCGCGCGGAAGCCCGCCTCGGCCTCCCACGTCGCCAGCCGCTGCGCGCGGTCGTTGCTCAGCTCCGCCACGCGCTCTGCGGGCGCGCGCGCAGAGCCACCCACGCACGCTGCACAACGCACCGCAGCCTCGCTGCCCGCAACACCACCCCTGCACCTGGGCCCGGCCCAGCACCCCCCGCCGCCGCCACCGACCAGCAACGACAGCGCAGGGGGCGGGAGGCGCGTGCGGCGTCGCGTCGCGTCACCGCGCCGCGCCCCTGGCGGGGCCTGCGCCGCGGCGTTCAACCACTCACGGCTGATGCGCCGGCGCTCGTCCTGCAGCGCCTGCATCTGCGGCTCCAGCTCGTGCAGCTTGCCCACGCTGACCTGGCGCTCCTGGCGCGCCGCGTCGTGCTCCTGCATCAGCTCACGGCGCCGCTGCTCCTGCTCGGGAGCCAGGCCCTGCGGATACGAGGGGGTGCGTGCAGGGTACGGTATGTGCTCGTTGCGCTGGCAGGTGACGGGGCGTGCGCCGGGGCATCATTCCTGTGAATAGGCGCTGAAAGAGGACCGCGCCGGCAAGATGAGAAGCGCCTGGGTGCGCACTGCGCTGGCCAGGCGCGCAGGCCAAGGGTCGCACCTGCGGGAGCCTCTCCAGGCGCTTGTGCAGCTCGGCCACGTCGCTCTGCAGCTGCTTGACCTGCTGCTTGTGGCGGTCGCTCTCCTCGTGCAGGCGCCGGCGCTTCTCGTCCTGCTCGTCCAGGTCGCCCTTGGTGTCCTCCACCTGCGCGCCACAAGCACGCCGGGTGGTGAGGGAGCCACTTCAGCGCGGCACGCGCCGCAACGCACTTCCGGCGCGCCAGGGGCCAGCCGAGCAAGGTTTGCCGGAGCGGGTTGAGCGGCGCAGCAGGCGGGCGCGACGCTGCTCAGCAGCGCGGCGGGCGGGGAGCGATTGCTTCCCGGCTGTGCAGAGCAAGGCGTGAGCAGGAGCCAGGAGCTCCGCGCAGCGCCTTGCAGGCAAAGTCCGTCTACAGGGAAGGGCCCCGGCGGCGGCGGCGGCGGCGCACCTCCTTGACGGAGCGCTGCACGGCCTGCAGCGCCGCCCTGGCCTTTTGCTGCGCGGCGGGCAGCGCCTTGCGGCTGGCCGCCAGCTGGTCCTGCACCCACCTGCGCCCCGCGACCAACGCACACGGGACACAGGGAGGCACGAAAAGCAAGTGGCGTGCTGCTCGCTGCTAGCCCGCAGACAGTCTCGTACAGCGCAGCAGACAGAATGCCGCCCTCTCTCCCATCTGAGGGCGTGCAGGCGCGCGCAGGGGTCAGGTCAAAGCCAGGCTCTGCAGCAAGCGACGCACCGCGCGGGCGCGCCGCTGTCCTGCTGCTCGTTCTTCTTGTCCTGCAGCGCCTTGACGGCGCGCTTGGCCTGCTCCTTGGCCTGAAGCACCGCCTCGCGCGCGCGCTGCTCGCGCAGCCACAGCACGCGCCCGCGCCGCAGCTTGGCCTGCAGGCGCCACGCGGGCGACCCCACCGGCGCGCACACACACAACCGCGTCTTGATCGGTTAGCAGGAACGAGCGGCGGACGCAAGTGCAGCATCAGGAGCAGTAGCTTGGTCGGGCGCAGCGTGCGCAGCAGCTGCGTTCCTGCCGTGCCCTGCAAGCCCCCCCGTGGTAGCAGCCTGCTCAGCCCTCCAGGCGGGGAAGCATTGCCCCCCCCTCACCACCCTGCCCCACCCTGGTCCAAAGAAGCAAGCGCTCACGTCGCTGAGCAGCTTCTCGCGCCGCGCCACGCGCTCAAAGTCGCCGCGCTGCGCCTCCTGCTGGCGCCTCAGCGTGCCCAGCTTGTCCTCCAGACGCCGGTGGTCCTGCGCCCGCCGCGCCGCAAACACGCAGGCACCAGCAGGCACGCGCGCGCGCGCGGCGCGTCTGACCACGCCCTCTTGGCTGCCGCCGCCCAAGGAGCAGCGGTGGCGCCGCAGCGCAGCGTCCCTCCCGCCGCCGCCGATCCCTGGATCCCACCCCGTGCTGCGCTGCTGCACTGTGCCGTGCGCGGGTAGGGCCCTCCAGCCGCCCGCCCACCGTGCGCCTCGTCCTGAGCTCAGGCACCCTCTGGCCGCACATCACCCCGCGCGCCGCACACGGCCTGCCCCAGCCAAGCCCTCCCTCCCCCACCCCCCTCGCCCAGCGCGCACCGCCTCCTTTTGCCGCAGCTCGGCGCGCTCCTCCCTCAGCTGCACGTGCAGGTCGTACAGCAGCGAGTCGCCCAGCGCCTTTTCCGTCGCCTCGAGCAGCTCCCGCGGCTGCATCTTGGCAAACTCCACCACCTTGTCCTGGGGCAGGAACTGCGCGCGGGGTCCGTGGCGTGAGCGCAATGGAAGGGAACCATCAAGCAGGCGTTGGCGGGCGCCTGCTTTGCGGAGCGGCGGCAGGGCTGCCTGATACGCGTCGCGCGCCGGCGGCCCCTCCCAAACGCGCCAGCGGTGCCGCTGCTCTACAGAGGTCGGCCGCCCTCGTTGGCCTGGGGCCAGAATGAGGAGGGTGGGAGAGGGGCCAGGGCGGGGGCGCACCTGGCAGAGGTTGTCGAACTGGATGTTGAGGTCCTTGACCTGCTGCTTGACGGCGTCCTGGCCCGCCGGCGCGCCTGCATGCATGCAGGCGGGGGCAGCCACGCGCACGCGCCCTCCACCCCACACCGCAAGGGGGCCGTGGCGATGCAGTGTGAGCCGGGCCGGCCCGGTGATGGAGCCCCGTCGTGGCGCTGGCGAGGAGAGGGGGCCGCACCGTTGAGGTGGAACTCGGACTTGAAGCTGCGCTTGATGGCGCCGTCGTCGTCGCGGAACTCCTCCACCCTGATGTCCCTGCGCCCCACACACCCCACACACGCACCACAGTTCTATTGCACCGGCGCGCCTCGCCACCCCCACCCAACGCCCCGAGCTCACGGACAGCCCAAAGAGGTGTGGGCGTGAGTCCACCTGGGCGCTGCCACTGGTGTGCGGAGGATGAGTCAGGCGGCCGCGCCCCGTCCCCACCTGCGGATGAGGATGTCCTGCCGGAGGTGCCCGCGCGCGTCCACGCCGCCGCTCAGCGTCACCTCGACGTAGGCCGCCCGGCAGCCGCGCCGCACGTAGTCGCCCAGGTTGTCGGCGCGGCCCAGCAGCTGCGAGGCGCGCGTGGCGAGGGGCGCGGCAGTGCGAGGCGCGTCACCGGCAGGCGTGGGGTGGGCGCCTCTTGCAGCACTTCTGACGGGGCAGGGAAGGAAGGGAGTGGCAGCAAAGAGGCCAGGCAAGGTACGCCGGATGAGGCCCAGGAAGAGTGGTGCCGCCTGGCGCTGCGGGACCATGGGGCCCGCAGCGCCATGTGCAGGGGAGCGCCGCGCGCCGCCGCACCTTTGTGGAGCCGCCCATGCCCACGCACAGCGCGCACACCAGCGACGACTTGCCCGTGCCTGCAGCGGGCATGCGGTGGGTGACAAGGGCCGCGTTGGCAAAGCCGGGTTGAGCCGTGAGCATCCCGACCCCGCCCAGCGTCCCGGGTCCGTCGGCTCACCGTTGGGCCCCAGCACCAGGTTCAGGCGCGGCCCCGGCGTGATGGTGACCTTGCCAGCGTACGTCTGCGCGCAAGGATGGGAGGCCCCAAAGCTGCTGAGCTGGACTGCACACGCGCATCGCCCTTCACCCCCGAGCTGCTCCCCGCTCACCATGAAGTCAAAGACGGTGACCTTCTTGACCGTGCCGCGCTTGTACTCCCTGCGATTGCGTCGGTGTTGGCGCGGGATCGGGACTGGAGCTGCGGCGGGGGCGCGCGTGGCAAGTCGAACGCCCGGCGCGTCCCATGCCCGCACCCGCCAGCGCTCTCCAGCCGGGCGGCCTTCCTGGCCCGCGGAGGCAGCGCGCCGCCCCCATCGTCCTCCTCTTCCTCCTCTTGCTGCTGCTCTTGTTCGTCCTGCTCCTCCTCCTGCCCGGCGGACAGCTCTTCGCGCGCGTCCTCGAAGAACTCCTCCACGCCCTCGTCCTCGAGCTCCGCGTAATCCTCCTGCTGAGAGGGCTCGGCGCGGCTCCCGCGCTTCCCGGGCATCGCTGCGCTGCGCTCAGCACGCAGCGCAGAGCTGCGCGTGGCGGGGAGGAACCTCCCCGCGCAGCTGCAGCAGCAGCAGCAAGCAGCAGAAGCAGCGGTGATGCGCCGATGCTCTCTGCAATGCAGGGCTGGGGCCTGGGTGCGCACACGGACCGGAGGGTTTGCAGCGGCGCAGAACAGCGCAGAGCTCTCAGCTGCGAGAATGGCGCAGAGGGAGCTTCAGGAGCTCGTGACCGTGGAAGGTGGGCCATGCATGCGATGCGGACGCTGACGTGCGCAGCTGCACCGCCACGCCACACCAAGCGCAGCTCTTCCGTGGCCCTGGCGTGCGCGCAGGGGACGAGGAGGTGCAGTACGTGCTGCTGGAGGTGCCGGACTCGGTGCCTGACGCCGCTCTGCGGTCGGGCGCCACGATCGCGCTGCAGGTGCGCCGCTGACGACGATCGCACACACTGTTCCACAGGCGCTGACACAGGCACCAGCTGCTTCCCCTGTGGCATGCATGCAAAGCTCAGTGGTGCTGCCACGGCGTCGCGCAGGGGCTGGGCACAGAGGCGCCGACGCTGGCGCTGGCGGGCGTGGCAGCCACGCTGCAGGGCGAGTACGTGGAGAACCTGGGCACGCTGCTGCTGTTCCGCCACCCTCCTGCTGCCCACGTCGAGCAGCAGCAAGGCGGAGCAGAGGGCGGCGCGATGGACGTCGACCCCGCGCACGACCAGCAGCAGCAACCCAGCACCTTGGGTGCAGGAGGAGGCGGGGGCGGAGGAGCTGGAGCTGGGGTTGGACCAGGCGGGCAGCGGCAAGGCGCGGCGCAAGCGGCCGCGGCTGGCGGGCGGGTCGCCAGAGCTGCTCCCGATCCTGGGCACGGCACGTGCAAGTTCCTCGCCACCACCGAGACGCGCCTGGTGTTCACTGGACCACCATGAAGATCCTGGCTGGCTGCATGATCTGGTCAAAGCCCTGGTCAAAGACCTGCCGCATCAGTCAACGCCTCGCCTCGAGCGAGCAGCAAAGCAAGAATGCAGGCCCAGCGACTTGGCGGACGCAGCCATGGCGTGGCGACGCGGCGCGCTGCCTCGCGGCAGCTGGCCGTGAAGGTTCGCGCAGACAAGGTGCTCATCGTGAACACCAAGGGCGGCGGCCACGCGTTCATCGGCCTGCACCTGGCCAAGGAGCTGTCGAGCAACGGGCACGAGGTCACGATTCTGCAGGATGGCGACCAGGTGGGCGAGTCCTCGCAATCTCGAGCGGAGGAGAGCAGGGAGGAGGGGCAGGACCGCGCAGCACCGCGTCGCCGGGGACCACCGCAGCAATGTGCTGCCTGCGCGGGGCGCTCCAGGCGCGATGGCGAGGCGTGGTCTTATCCTGAGTCCAGCAGCGAGCGCGAGGGCACTCGCGCGAAGCGCGCCGCCTTCTCGCTCCACACGCGCGTGCGCAGAACAAGCTGCGCAGCAAGGCCCCGTTCAGCCAGTACGGCGAGCTGGAGCGCTACCACGGCGTGCGGCTGCACTGGGGCAGCCCCACCAACCCGTCCACCTGGCCACAGGAGCGCTTCCAGGTCGTCTATGACAACAACGGCAAGGACATGGACAGCTGCAAGGCGCTCATCGACGCCAACATCGTGAGAACCGCGTCGGGAGCGGGCGCGGGGGTGGAACGTGCCGGCCGAGTACGCCACGCGAGCGTCGGGCGTTCCTCCATCACCACAACGTCAACCAACTGTGCACTGGGTGCGCAGGGCAAGCTCAAGCACTATGTATTCGTGGCCAGCGCCGGCGCCTACAAGGCAAACGACGTCGAGCCGTGCCACTTTGAGGGCGACGCGCGCAAGGCGAGCGCCGGGCACGTCGAGGTGGAGAACTACCTCAAGGTGAGCAGAGAGTGCACCACGGGTGCGCTGTGTCCTTCCACATCAGCGGGCACTGGCTCATAAAGCGACGCGTGCGTCGCTGTTGTCCACGCTTCTCGCAGGAGCTGGGCCTGCCCTACACCATCTTCCAGCCGCTCTACATCTACGGCCCTCACACGGCCAAGGACTGCGAGCAGTGGTTCATCGACCGCATCGTCAGGTGTGCGCTGCGGCCAGCGGCATCCCAAGGGGTCGTCACGCAGTGTGGGCGAGGGAGGTCCGGTGCCCAGGAGCAGCGGCCACAGCTGCTCCTTGGACCAGCCTTGGACTGAATGTGGTCTGCGGTGTGGCGGCCCGCAGGGACCGCCCCGTGCCCATCCCCAGCCCTGGCGTGCAGCTGACGACGCTCACGCACGTCGAGGACGTGGCCACCATGCTGGCGGCAGTGCCCGGCAACTACCTGTCGCGCTTTGAGCACTACAACGTGTGCTCGGACCGCTGCATCACCTTCACCGGTGCATGACCTGGGAGTCTGAGGCGAATTGAGGCGCACGCTCGCGGGGAGCGACGAGGTTGCGTTGAGGGTCGCGGGAGTCCAGGGCGCCCCGCTGGTCCATGTCCCCGCAGGCATCGCCAAGGCCGTCGGCAAGGCCCTGGGCAAGGAACCCAAGATTGTGCTCTACGACCCCGAGAAGCTGGGCCTGGGCAAGGGCGGCAAGGCCGAGGGCTTCCCCTTCCGGTGCGTTGGGGGGTTGTGAGGTTTGGTGCGCGTGGCATCACGTGGTGATGGTGGGGGTGGGGGTAGTGGTGTTGCTGCTGGCCGCAACGTCCTGACTGTCGCCACCGCCGGGGTTGCGTGCCCCGCGCGTGCACAGGACCGTGCACTTTTTCGCCAACTCGGACAAGGCCAAGCGCGAGCTGGGGTGGCAGCCCAAGCACAACTTCCTCGACGACGTCAACTCCCTGGTGCGTGCGTTGGGGTGATGGGTGCGGCCTTGTTGGGCAGATATGGGGGCGCGCGCGCTCACGTGTTGAGCCGCCGCTCCGCCCCCAATGGCCCCAGGTGGACGAGTACCTCCGCCAAGGCCGCGACCGTAAGGACGTGGACTTCAGCATCGACGACAAGATCCTGGCTGCCCTGCGGTGATTTTTTGAGAAGCAGGATCATCCTCCTCGAAGGCCCGCCATGCCGCACACTTCCCGCCGGAAAACGCACTCTGCAAAACAGCAAGGCCACAGCTGTGTCACACGGAGGCTGTTTGCTGTCACCCGCTTGTCGCGCGCATCGTCACAGTGCGATGCGTCGCCGGGGTGCAAATGGCCTCGCTGGCCTGGTCCTCGCGCAGCAGCAGCAACTCTCTTTTGCCGCGGCAGCCCGAGCGCAAGTGCTAGCACCATCAGCGGCGTGTCCGATGGCGCTGCCATCAGCACCAATGCCGCTGGCGCCATCGGGGCCCTGCTCATCTGCCGTGCTCGCCTGGGCAAGCCTGGGCCCGCCGCGCGTCAGCAGCGTCGGCGCGCAGCCCGTCGGTGCAGGCGGCCTCCCCCTGTTCGGTACCCACAAGCAGCGGCCACAGCTGCTCCTTGGACCAGCCTTGGACTGAATGTGGTGGCGCAGGGACCGCCCCGTGCCCATCCCCAGCCCTGGCGTGCAGCTGACGACGCTCACGCACGTCGAGGACGTGGCCACCATGCTGGCGGCAGTGCCCGGCAACTACCTGTCGCGCTTTGAGCACTACAACGTGTGCTCGGACCGCTGCATCACCTTCACCGGTGCATGACCTGGGAGTCTGAGGCGAATTGAGGCGCACGCTCGCGGGGAGCGACGAGGTTGCGTTGAGGGTCGCGGGAGTCCAGGGCGCCCCGCTGGTCCATGTCCCCGCAGGCATCGCCAAGGCCGTCGGCAAGGCCCTGGGCAAGGAACCCAAGATTGTGCTCTACGACCCCGAGAAGCTGGGCCTGGGCAAGGGCGGCAAGGCCGAGGGCTTCCCCTTCCGGTGCGTTGGGGGGTTGTGAGGTTTGGTGCGCGTGGCATCACGTGGTGATGGTGGGGGTGGGGGTAGTGGTGTTGCTGCTGGCCGCAACGTCCTGACTGTCGCCACCGCCGGGGTTGCGTGCCCCGCGCGTGCACAGGACCGTGCACTTTTTCGCCAACTCGGACAAGGCCAAGCGCGAGCTGGGGTGGCAGCCCAAGCACAACTTCCTCGACGACGTCAACTCCCTGGTGCGTGCGTTGGGGTGATGGGTGCGGCCTTGTTGGGCAGATATGGGGGCGCGCGCGCTCACGTGTTGAGCCGCCGCTCCGCCCCCAATGGCCCCAGGTGGACGAGTACCTCCGCCAAGGCCGCGACCGTAAGGACGTGGACTTCAGCATCGACGACAAGATCCTGGCTGCCCTGCGGTGATTTTTTGAGAAGCAGGATCATCCTCCTCGAAGGCCCGCCATGCCGCACACTTCCCGCCGGAAAACGCACTCTGCAAAACAGCAAGGCCACAGCTGTGTCACACGGAGGCTGTTTGCTGTCACCCGCTTGTCGCGCGCATCGTCACAGTGCGATGCGTCGCCGGGGTGCAAATGGCCTCGCTGGCCTGGTCCTCGCGCAGCAGCAGCAACTCTCTTTTGCCGCGGCAGCCCGAGCGCAAGTGCTAGCACCATCAGCGGCGTGTCCGATGGCGCTGCCATCAGCACCAATGCCGCTGGCGCCATCGGGGCCCTGCTCATCTGCCGTGCTCGCCTGGGCAAGCCTGGGCCCGCCGCGCGTCAGCAGCGTCGGCGCGCAGCCCGTCGGTGCAGGCGGCCTCCCCCTG
>VFQP010004438.1_pt1 | contig 13078 bp, 16 predicted proteins | sample 3512351 | NCBI WGS metagenome assembly VFQP01 (sample SAMN10412372, study PRJNA504923) | tailings metagenome | isolation source: Relicate 1 Philex TSF1 revegetated site | place: Philippines: Tuba, Benguet | collected 2017-08-29 | reverse complement strand
TGATGCCGCGCTCCTGCTCCTGCTCCATCCAGTCCATGGTGGCAGCGCCATCGTGAACTTCACCGATCTTGTGGTTCACGCCGGTGTAGAACAGGATACGTTCGGTCGTGGTGGTCTTGCCCGCATCGATGTGGGCGGAAATGCCGATATTGCGGTAACGCTCGAGGGGCGTGGTGCGTGCCATGGAAATACTCCTGAAGTTGACAGAGCCCGCCACCCTTTTGGGGTGCTGCGGGCTCGCCGGTCGGGTTGACTGTGAAGTCGGGGGCGGGCTTAGAAGCGGAAGTGGCTGAAAGCCTTGTTGGCTTCGGCCATGCGGTGCACTTCGTCGCGCTTCTTCATCGCGCCGCCACGGCCTTCGGTGGCCTCGAGCAGCTCATTGGCCAGGCGCTGGGCCATGGACTTCTCGCTGCGCTTGCGGGCGGCTTCCTTGAGCCAGCGCATGGACAGCGCCAGACGGCGCACCGGGCGCACTTCGACGGGCACCTGGTAGTTGGCGCCACCCACGCGGCGGGATTTCACTTCCACCAGGGGCTTCACATTGTTGATGGCGGTCATGAAGAGCTCCAGCGGATCCTTGCCGCTTTTCTTCTCCATCTGCTCCAGCGCGCCGTAGATGATACGCTCGGCAACCGCCTTTTTGCCGCCTTCCATGATCACGTTCATGAACTTGGAGAGCTCGACATTGCCGAACTTGGGATCCGGCAGGATTTCACGTTTAGGGACTTCGCGACGACGTGGCATTTTTTCACCTCTTGCTTCAGTTGATGGCTGGACGTCCTGTTATCCAGACACCCCGCAGATTCATCCGGAACCTGCACTTACTCGACCCTTGTTCAGGGTCACTACGCCGATCCGGCTCGTCAAAACCGGGCGGCACCAAAAAGAAAACCTGGATTTAAGCCTTCTTCGGACGCTTCGCGCCGTACTTGGAACGCGACTGCTTGCGGTCTTTCACGCCTTGCAGATCCAGCGAGCCACGCACGATGTGGTAGCGCACACCGGGCAGATCCTTCACACGACCGCCACGGACCAGCACGACGCTGTGTTCCTGGAGGTTGTGGCCTTCACCGCCGATGTAGGAAATGACTTCGAAGCCGTTGGTCAGGCGGACCTTGGCCACTTTACGAAGGGCCGAGTTCGGCTTCTTCGGCGTCGTGGTGTACACACGGGTGCACACGCCGCGGCGCTGCGGCGAGTTTTCCATGGCCGGGCTCTTGGATTTGGTCTTTTCGACCTCCCGGCCGTGGCGCACGAGTTGGTTGATGGTTGGCATTGAGAAACGTCCCTAAACGTTTGAAAAGCGAAAACAAAAAGCCCTTCGGAAAATTCCGAAAAGCCCGCTAATGTACCACGGGGGTCAAAACCGGGCAAGACAGCGGCCTGCGGCCGCTGTCTTATTGAATCCAGAGGCGCATGGCGTCCCAGGCCCGGCCCAGGATGCCGGCCTGCTCGACCGTTTCCAGGACGAACAGGGGCACCTCGGCCACCGGGGCGCCGGCCGCCGTGCTGACCTTGAGTGTGCCCAGGCGCTGGCCCTTTTGCAGCGGGGCGACCAGCGGGTCCTGGCGCACCACTTCGGTCTTGAGGCGACCGCCCTCGCCGGCCGGCACGGTCACCACCACGCCGTCGGGGCGCCCCAGGGCCACGGTGGACGTCTTGCCTTTCCAGACCGCCGGCGAGGCCACCGGCTGGTCGGCCGGGAACAGGCGCACCGCTTCGGTGGCCGAATAACCCCAGTTCAGCAGCTTCTGGCTCTCGGCAGCGCGGGCGTTCTCGCTGGCGGCGCCCAGCACCACGCTCAGCAGGCGGCGCTGACCGGCCGGGCCCTGGCCCAGCGCGGGGATGTCGCGGCGGGCAGTGGCCACCAGGCAGTAACCGGCGGCGGCGGTGTGGCCGGTCTTCAGGCCGTCCACGCTGGGATCGCGGAACAGCAGCAGGTTGCGGTTGGTGTCGTTGGCCGCCGGCGTGCCGGGGTAGCGGTAGCGCTGGATGGCGTAGTAGCCCACGTACTCGGGGAAGTCGCGCATCAGACGGGTGGCCAGCGTGGCCAGGTCGCGCGCGGTGGTGGTGTGGCCCGCCTCGGTCAGGCCTTCGGGGTTCCGGAAGCTGGAGTTGGCCAGCCCCAGCGCCTTGGCCTGCTCGTTCATGAGCTGGACAAACCGCTCCACCGAGCCGGCCACGCCTTCGGCCAACGCCACGGTGGCGTCGTTGCCCGACTGCACGATCATGCCCTTGAGCAGGTCTTCGACCGGCACCTGCATCTTGGGGTCGATGAACATGCGCGAACCCGGCATCTTCCAGGCACGCTCGCTGACGCCGAAGGTCTGGGTCAGGCTGATCTTCTTGGCCTTGAGGGCGTCGAACACCAGGTAGGCGGTCATGAGCTTGGTCAGCGAGGCGGGCTCGACCGGGGCGTCGGGGTCCTTGGCGGCCAGCACCTGGCCGCTGGTCACGTCCATGAGCAGGTAGGCGCGGGCGGCGACCTCGGGCGGGGTGGGCATCTGGGCCTGGGCGGCGGTGACGCCCAGCAGAAGAGACAGGGACAGGCCCCAGGCAGCGGCCTTGGCAGAGAGGAAACGGAACACAGGCATCCTTGGGAAAAACGGGTCAGGGGCGGACGTGGCGGACGACGAGGTCCTTGAGCAGGGGCAATTGGCCGTGGAAGAAGTGCCCGCCGCCCGGCACCACCGTCACCGGCAGCACCTGGGGGCGGGCCCAGTCCATCACAGCCGCCAGCGGCACGGTGTCGTCGGCCTCGCCATGAACGACCAGCGTGCGGGCGTGAAGTTCCGATGCAAGGGGTGACACGGTGAAACGGCTGGCCGCAGTACCGATCAGCACCAGGCGTTCGATCTCGCGCGTGCCGTGCAGGGCGGCCACGGCGTGGCTGGTGACAAAGGCGCCGAACGAAAAGCCCGCCAGACTCAGCGGCCCGGCCGGAGCCAGCGCCTGCACCACGGCCAGCAGGTCGTCGCGTTCGCCACGGCCTTCGTCGTGCAGACCCTCGCTGGCGCCCACGCCACGGAAATTGAAACGCACCGCCGTCCAGCCACAGGCCACGAAGGCCCGCGCCAGCGTCTGCACCACCTTGTTGTCCATGGTGCCGCCAAACAGCGGGTGCGGGTGCGCGATCACGGCCACGCCACGCGGCTCGGCGGCGGCGTCGCGCGCGACCTCGATCGCGCCAGCGGCGCCGGCCACGGTCAGGCGTTCGGTCTGGGCATTCATGGTGGGCCGCCGGGGCGCCTGTTCATCGGCCGACGTGGGGCGGCGTGAGCAGGCGCTCCACCACCTTGCCGTCTTTCAGGTGCGATTCGACGATCTCGTCGATGTCGGCCTGGTCGACAAAGGTGTACCAGACCGCTTCGGGGTAGACCACCGCAATGGGGCCACCGGCACAGCGGTCCAGGCAGCCGGCCTTGTTGACCCGGACCTTGCCGGGCCCGGCCAGCCCGAGGGCCTTGACCTGCGATTTGCAGCGGTCAAAGGCCTGTTGGGCCTGGTGGTCGGCGCAGCAGGCCTCGCCGTTGGCGCGCTGGTTGAGGCAGAAAAAGATGTGGCGCTCGTAGTACGAGCGGCTGGCGGTGTCGGACATGGGGGGATTTTATCGACGCGCCGTGTCGGGCTCGCTGCGCCGCGAGGCCAGCCAGATGCCGTAGGCCATGGCCAGGTAGGGCCACAACCAGCCCAGCCACTGCGACAGGCCATGGAAATGCGGGTAGCGGCCCTGCTGCCAGACTTCCAGCGACTGCATGAAATAGGGGCTGTCGGGCGCGCGGTTGAGCAGCCCCAGGGCAAAGGCCAGGGCCAGCAGCATCAGCACCGCGCAGGTGCGGCGCGGCAGCGGCAAGGCCAGCAAGCCCAGCACACCCGCCGCAGAGATGCCCGCCAACCCGACCGGCGTGAGCCAGGCCCAGGCGTGCACGGCGCCATAGGTGAGCCCGGCCGACAGCCCGCCCACCGCCAGCGCCCCCAGCCCGCAGACCAGCCAGTACCACAGGCGCTGGCGCACGGTGCGCAGCACCGCGTAGCCCAGCAGGCAGGGCGCGAGCAGGTTGAGGGCGACACAGGCGGCCACGCCCAGCGGGCTCAGTTCGGTGGGGGCGGCAGCGGCCGCCGGCAGCCAGTCGGCAAACGGCGTGCCTTCGAGCGCGTCGAACAGCAGCTCCTCGACACGTTGCCAGACCTGGCCCAGCCCGAACGGCAGCGGGGCCGGGTAGAGCGCGGCCACCGGCCACAGCGCCAGCAGCACCAGCGCACCGCGCGAGTGATCGACAAACCAGCCTTCCCGGAACCGGCCCCAGCGCTCCACCACGCCCAGCCGGCCCAGCACGGCCACCAGCAGCGCGCCCAGCGTAGCGCCGCCGGTGTTGAGAAGCCAGTCCACCTGGGACGGCACCCGCGCCGGCAGGTAGTTCTGCAGCGCCTCCAGCGACAGCGACAGCAACCCACCCAGCACCACGGCCAGCGGCACGGCCAGACGGGTCCAGCCGGCGCGCCAGAGCGCCCAGGCCAGCAGAAAACCCAGTGGCACGTAGCCCACCAGGTTGGCCAGCACGTCCTGCAGCGTCCAGTACTGCGGCCACGGAGCCCACAAAAAGTCGAACGGCGGCACCCGCTGCGAGCGCCAGCCCTGGAACGGGTACAGGCTGGCGTAGACCACCAGCGCCACGTACCACAGCGCCAGGGGCAGAGCGAAGCTGCGGCGCGTCTCCATGCGAGAGACGTCTAGAACGGCTTGACGACCACCAGCACCACGGCGGCCACCAGCATCAGTACCGGCACCTCGTTGAACCAGCGGAACCAGACGTGGCTGCGGCGGTTTTCGCCACGCTCGAAGCGGCGCAGCAGCACGCCACAGCCGTGGTGGTAGCCCAGCACCAGCAACACCACGGTGAGCTTGGCGTGCATCCAGCCGTTGCCCGGGCCCCGGCCTATGCCGTAGCCCATCCACAGCCACAGGCCCAGCGCCAGCGCGGGCACCGCCAGCAGGGTGGTGAAGCGCATCAGCTTGCGCGCCATCAGCAGCAGGCGCTGGCGTTCGGCCACGCTTTCGGGCGGCACCAGGGCCAGGTTGACAAACAGGCGCGGCAGGTAGAACAGGCCGGCGAACCAGCTGGCCACGAACACGATGTGAAAGGCTTTGATCCAGAGCATCGGGGCAGTGTAGCAACGCACTTATGATGAACGCCCACAGAGCCGCGCAGCGGCCATTCAGGAGGATTGCATGAAACACGCCGCCATCGCGCTGATGTGCTGCCTGGCCGCCCACGCGGCCGTCGCCACCGACACCCCCAAGAAGCCCAAGGCTCCGCGCCAGGCCAGCGTCAAGGTCATCCCCAGCCCTTCGCACGAAAGCGGCGCCGAGCGCGACCGGCGCCTCAAGCGCGAGTGCAAAGGCCGCCCCAACGCGGGCGCCTGCCTGGGCTACGCCAGCTGAAATTCGCCCGCCCCGGGCCGAAAAATTCTCAAGCCCGCTGGCAGCGGCTGCCGCTACCATCGGCGCCATGCTGCCCGCGCTCGATTCCGCCATCGCCACCATCCGGCAGGCTGCTGCACTGCAACAACCGCTGCGCCTGCGCGGTGGTGGCAGCAAGGCCTTTGCCACACCGCCGTCCACCGCCCCCGTGCTGGACACGCGTGCGCTCGCCGGCATCGTGGCCTACGAACCCACTGAACTGGTGGTGACGGCCTGGGCCGGCACCCCCCTGAGCGAGCTGGAAACGCTGCTGGCCGGGCGCGGCCAGTGCCTGCCGTTCGAGCCCCCCCATTTCGGCCCCGGCGCCACGCTGGGCGGCCTGGTCGCCGCGGGCGTGAGTGGCCCCGCCCGAGCCAGCGTGGGTTCGGTGCGCGACTACGTGCTCGGCACCCAGCTCGTCAACGGCCGCGGCGAACTGCTGAGCTTTGGTGGCCAGGTGATGAAAAACGTGGCCGGCTACGACGTCAGCCGCCTGATGGCGGGCAGCTGGGGCACGCTGGGCCTGATTGCGCAGGTTTCGCTCAAGGTGCTGCCGGTGGCCCCGGCCGAGGCCACGCTGCGCTTTGCGCTGCCGCAGGCCCGCGCCCTCGACCAACTGCAACGCTGGGGCGGCCAACCGCTGCCACTGAACGCCAGCCGCTGGCAAGACGACACCCTGTGGCTGCGCCTGCGCGGCGCCGTGGCTGCCGTCGAGTCCGCCTGCACCCGCCTGCTGGCCGAGGTGCCGGGCGAGCGGCTGGACAACACCGCCGCCGCCACCGACTGGGCCGCCTGCCGCGACCAGCAACTGCCCTTCTTCACCGCACCCGCCGCCCACCTGGGCCTGTGGCGGCTGAGCGTGGCGCCACATGCGCCGATGCTGGAAATACCCGGCCCGCAACTGATCGAATGGCACGGCGGCCAGCGCTGGGTATGGGCGCCAGCAACAGCCGGCACCGCGCTGATCAGCGCCGCCGCCCAGGCCGGTGGCCACGCCACGCTGTGGCGCCTGCCGGCCGATGGCTCTGGCCAGGGCATGCCGCGCCACACCCCACAGCCCACCGCCCTAGCCCAGATCGAATCGCGCCTCAAAGCCGAGTTCGATCCGAACGGGATCTTCATCTGATGCAAACCCAGCTCGCCCCCGAATTCCAGGGCACGGCCGATGGCGCCGCCGCCGAGGCCATCCTGCGCAAGTGTGTGCACTGCGGCTTCTGCACCGCCACCTGCCCCACCTACCAGCTGCTGGGCGACGAGCTCGACGGCCCGCGCGGGCGCATCTACCTGATGAAGCAGGTGTTCGAGGGCGCCGAGCCCACCCGCGCCACCCAGCAGCACCTGGACCGCTGCCTGACCTGCCGCAACTGCGAGAGCACCTGCCCCAGCGGCGTGGACTACGGCCACCTGGTGGACATCGGCCGCAAGGTGGTGGATCAGAAAGTGCCGCGCCCCGCCACCGAACGCGCCACACGCTGGCTGCTGAAAGAGGGCCTGACCTCGCCGCTGTTCGGCCCGGCCATGAAACTGGGCCAGAGCGTGCGCGGCCTGCTGCCGGCCGGCCTGAAGGCCAAGGTGCCGGCGCCACGCCCGGCCGGCGCCTGGCCCACCCGCACCCATGCGCGCAAGGTGCTGATGCTGGCCGGCTGCGTGCAGCCGTCCATGATGCCGTCCATCAACACCGCCACCGCGCGCGTGCTGGACGCCGCCGGCATCCAGACCGTGGTGGCACCGGCGGCCGGCTGCTGTGGCGCGGTCAAGTTCCACCTGAACGACCAGGACGCCGCCAAGGCCCAGATGCGCGCCAACATCGCCGCCTGGTGGCCGCACGTGGAACAGGGCGTGGAAGCCATCGTGATGAACGCCTCGGGCTGCGGCGTGATGGTCAAGGACTACGGCCACGTGCTACACGACGAACCCGAATGGGCCGAGAAGGCTGCGCGCATCAGCGCCCTCACCCAGGACCTGAGCGAGCTGCTGCCCGACCTGGTGCCGGCACTGAAAACCCGCGTGAAACCCGGCGCCACCCTGGCCTACCACCCGCCCTGCACGCTGCAGCACGGTCAAAAGCTCAAGGGCGGCGTCGAACGCCACCTGGCCGAACTGGGCTTCAGCATCCAGACCACACGCAACGAATCGCACCTGTGCTGCGGCTCGGCCGGCACCTACTCGGTGCTCAACCCCGGCATCGCCACCACGCTGCGCGACCGCAAGCTCGGCCACCTGGACGAACTGGGCGCGGCCACCATCGTGAGCGCCAACATCGGCTGCATCACCCACCTGCAAAGCGGCACCGACACGCCGGTGCGGCACTGGGTGGAGGTGCTGGACCAGGCCCTTACCCCCGCCTGACCCCACGGAGGCCACCATGCGCCACGCCCGCCGGCTCCTCGTCATTGGCAGTCTGCTGGTGGCGCTGGTGCCGTTGCTGGCCGGGGCGCAGGAACGCACCCGCTTCGGCACCGTGTGGCGCGTGCAGGGCCCGGCGGTGGCCGTACACGCCGACACCGGCGAGCGCCGGGCGCTCGCCGAGGGCGACGTGGTCTACACCCGCGACCGGCTGGAAACACCGGCAGGCGCCGAAGTGCTGCTGCGCACCGACGACGAGGGCGCGGTGGCGCTGCGGCCGCAGGCCAGCGCCCGCATGGACCAGTACAACCCCGAACGCGGCCCCGGCGCGCAGTGGCACCTGCGGCTGCTGGGCGGTGGCCTGCGCATCGTCACCGGCTGGATCGCGCGCATGAACCAGCCTGGCTACCGCGTGGAGATGCCCACCGCCACCGTGGGCGTGCGCGGCACCGACCACGAACCCTATGCCATGACGCTGGACCTGGCCATGCTGTTGCAGCAGCCGGCCGGCAGCTACGACAAGGTGAACCGCGGCGAAACCGTGCTGAGCGGCGGCGGCAACACGCTGGCCATACCCGCCGGCCGCGTGGGCTACATGCCCGATGCACCGCGCACCCGCGCGCTGGGCAGCGTGCTGCTGCCCGCACTGCTGGAGCAGGTGCCGGGTTTCTACCTCGCCGGTCGCTTCGACACCGAGCTTGCCACCCTGGGCACTGCGCCACCGGCCCCGGCCCCCTCCTCACCCACACCGGCCACGCCCACATCCACCGCGCCCACAGGCAGCGCCACCTGCGACGCCACGGCCATCGCCACCACCTGGCTGCAGACGCTGGACAACGCGGTGCGCGAGCGCTCGGCGCCGGCCTTCGTGGCGCTGTTCCTGCCCGAAGCGCGCGTGAGCGCCACCGTGGCCGGCGGCAACACGCTGGTGTTCGGCCGCGACGAACTGGCGCGCAGCACCCTGGACGCCCTGACCCAGTTGACGGATTTCAGCACCCAGCGGCCTACCGTCAGCGCCACAGCCGATGCCGGCTGCCAGAACCTGCGCGTGCAATCGCTGGTGCTGGAGCGCGGTGTGCGCCAGGGGCAGAGCTACCAGATCGAGTCGGTGGAAACCTTTGAGCTGCAGCGCGAGGGCGAGACCTGGCGCGCCCGCGAGGCCACCACCCGCATCCGCTGATACGCTCGGCCCCATGGCCACCGAAGACACCCGCGACAACACCCGCCTGATGGACATCGAGCTCAAGGTGCTCGACCTCGAACACACGATAGACCAGCTCAACGAGGTGGTGGTGCGCCAGCAGGCGCAGATCGACCGGCTGGTGCGCGAGCTGCAGTCCATGGCGCAACGCCTGCCGAGCGACGATGCGCCGCGTTTTCGCAGCCTGCGCGACGAGCTGCCGCCCCACTACTGAAGGCCGAAGCGGTCCCGGAAAGCCTGGGAAAAGGACTCCGGCCCACTCAACGTGAGTGCCACCACGGTGCGGCCGTCCTCGTCGTGGTCGTCCAGCGCACAATCCCACTCGCCGCCTTCGTCCAGCGGCGCAGCCTGGCCGAAACGCGCCGTGGCCCAGTCCAGCACCCGCGTCACCTCGGCGCGCAGCGCGGGCGCCTGCCGGGTGTCCACGTCGGCCAGCGCGTCAAATGTGACAACGCCCTCGCCGTCGTCGGCCTCCTCGAAATCGAGGTAGTCCAGCCCGCTCACACCACGCCCTGGGCACGCAGCTCGGCAATGCGCTCGGCACTCAGGCCCAGGCCCTGCAGCACCTCGTCGGTGTGCTGGCCCATGGTGGGCGGCGCGTGGCGCAGCGTGGTGGGAAAGTCGGCCAGCCGTATCGGGCTGGCCACGCCGGCGATGGTGACGCCATCGGCACGCGGCTGCTGCACCACCAGGCCGCGCGCGGCCACCTGCGGGTCGGCAAAGGCCTGGCCGATGTCGTTGATGGGGCCACACGGCACGGCCTTGTCTTCCAGCAACGCGATCCAGTCGGCCGTGGTGCGGGTGCGCGTCACCTCGCACATGGCCGGTATCAGGGTCTCGCGGTGCTTCACGCGGGCGCTGGCGGTGGCAAACCGCTCGTCGGCCGCCCAGCCGGGCTGGCCGGCCGCGTGCGAGAAGCGGGCGAACTGGCCGTCGTTGCCGATGGCCAGCAGCATGGAGCCGTCGGCGGTGGGGAAGTCCTGGTAGGGCGCGAGGCTGGGGTGGGTGTTGCCCTGGCGGGTGGGCACCGCGCCGGTGTTGAGGAAACCGGCCGCCTGGTTGGCCAGGATGGCCATGCCCACGTCGAGCAGCGCCATGTCGATGTGCTGCCCGGCACCGGTGCGGTGGCGGGTTTCCAGCGCGGCCATGATGGCAGTGGCGGCGTAGATGCCGGTGAACACGTCGGTGATGGCCACGCCCACGCGCAGCGGGCCGCCGCCGGGTTCGCTGTCCGGCCGGCCGGTGATGCTCATCATGCCGCTCATGGCCTGGATCATCAGGTCGTAACCGGCGCGCTCGGCGTAGGGTCCGGTCTGGCCGAAGCCGGTGACGGAGCAGTAGATGAGGCGCGGGTTCACGGCCCTGAGGCTGTCGTAATCCAGCCCGTATTTCTTCAGCCCGCCGACCTTGAAGTTCTCCACCAGCACGTCGGCTTCGGCGGCCATCTGGCGGATCAGCGCCTGGCCTTCGGGCTTGGCCATGTCGATGGTGACGGAGCGCTTGTTGCGGTTGCAGGCGGTGTAGTAGCTGGCCTGCTCGGTGTCGTGGCCGTCCGCGTCTTTCAGGAAGGGCGGGCCCCAGCGGCGCGTGTCGTCGCCTTCGCCGGGTTTTTCCACCTTGACCACGTCGGCCCCCAGATCACCCAGGATCTGGGTGCACCACGGGCCCGCGAGCACGCGGGAGAGGTCCAGTACCTTGAGGTGCGAGAGGGCGCCGGCCATGTCAGTTGCTGAAAGCCGCGATGCCGGTGATGGCACGCCCCAGGATCAGTGCGTGCACGTCGTGCGTGCCCTCGTAGGTGTTCACCACCTCCAGGTTCACCAGGTGGCGGGCCACGCCGAACTCGTCGCTGATGCCGTTGCCCCCCATCATGTCGCGCGCCACGCGGGCGATGTCCAGCGCCTTGCCGCAGCTGTTGCGCTTCATGATGGAGGTGACTTCCACCGCTGCCGTGCCTTCGTCCTTCATGCGGCCCAGGCGCAGGCAGCCCTGCAGGCCCAGGGTGATGTCGGTCAGCATGTCGGCCAACTTTTTCTGCACCAGCTGGTTGGCAGCCAGCGGGCGGCCGAACTGCTGGCGGTCCAGCACGTACTGACGGGCGCGGGTGTAGCAGTCCTCGGCCGCGCCCAGGGCGCCCCAGGCGATGCCGTAGCGGGCGCTGTTCAGGCAGGTGAACGGGCCTTTGAGGCCACGCACGTCGGGGAAGGCGTTCTCTTCGGGCACGAAAACCTCGTCCATGACGATTTCACCGGTGATGGAGGCACGCAGGCCCACCTTGCCGTGCACCGCGGGGGCGCTCAGGCCTTTCCAGCCTTTTTCGAGGATGAAGCCGCGGATCTGACCGCCTTCGTCCTTGGCCCAGACCACGAACACGTCGGCGATGGGGCTGTTGGTGATCCACATCTTGGCGCCGCTGAGCTTGTAGCCGCCATCGACCTTTTTCGCGCGGGTGATCATGCTGCCGGGGTCGGAACCGTGGTTGGGCTCGGTCAGGCCGAAGCAGCCGATCCACTCGCCGGTGGCCAGCTTGGGCAGGTATTTCTGCTTCTGCGCCTCGGTGCCGAATTCGTTGATGGGCACCATCACCAGCGAGCTCTGCACGCTCATCATGGAGCGGTAGCCGGAATCGACCCGCTCCACCTCGCGTGCCACCAGGCCGTAGCAGACGTAGTTGAGGCCGGCGCCGCCGTACTGCTCAGGGATGGTGGCACCCAGCAGGCCCAGTTCGCCCATCTCGCGGAAGATGGCCGGGTCGGTGGTTTCGTTGCGGAAGGCCAGTTGCACGCGCGGCAGCAGGCGCTCCTGGCAGTAGGCACGGGCGGCATCGCGCACGGCGCGCTCGTCATCGGTCAGCTGCTGGTCCAGCAGCAGGGCGTCGTCCCAGTGGAAGGTGGCGCGGCTCATGGGGTCTCCTTGAATCGGGTGAATATCAGATGGCGCGATCGTAGGCTTGCTTTCTGTGGCGGGCAAACGAAAATTGCGCACCGAGATATGCGCTTTGCGCATTTATGGAGAACCCAACCATGCGGCGCAAGATCCCGTCCACCCAGGCCCTGCAGTGTTTTGAATCGGCCGCCCGCCACCAGAGCTATACCCGCGCCGCACAGGAGCTGGCACTGACCCAAAGCGCGGTTTCGCGCCAGATCACCGCGCTGGAGGACTTTCTGGGCACCCGACTGTTCCAGCGCACCCGGCACGGCGTGCGGCTCACGCCCGGCGGCGCGGACTACGCCGCCCAGGTGGCGCGCCGGCTGGACGCCCTGGAGCGCGACACGCTGGACGCCATGGCCCGCCAGGGCAGCGCCCAGGCCGTGCACCTGGCCGCCGTGCCCACCTTCGCCACCCGCTGGCTGATTCCGCGCCTGCCCGCGCTGCAGCGCGAGCACCCGCAGCTGGTGGTGCACATCGAGACCCGCACACGCCCTTTCCTGTTCGCCGAGACGGAGTTCGACGCCGCCCTCTACGCCGGCACGCCCGAGCAGGTGGCCAACTGGGCCGGCACCCGCCACGCGCGGCTGCTGCCCGAAGAGGTGCTGCCGGTCTGCGGCCCCGCCCTGCTGGCGGGGCGCCGCGCGCTCACCCCCGAGCAGGTGGCCACCCTGCCGCTGCTGCAGCAGAGCACCCGGCCCGACGGCTGGCGCCAGTGGTTCGAAGCCGCCGGGGTGGATGCGCCCCAGGCGCTGGGCGGCCCGCGCCACGAGCTGTTTTCCATGACCGTGGCCGCCGCCGCCCACGGCCTGGGCGTGGCGCTGGCGCCCCGGCTGCTGGTGGAGGAGGAACTGGCCAGCGGCCGGCTGGTGGTGGCCTGCCCGCTGGCGCAGCTGAGCGGCCGGCACTACTGGATCGTCACACCCGAAAGCGCCGACGAGCCGGCCGGCGTGGCCACGCTGCGCGCCTGGCTGTTGGGCCAGGCGGCGGCCTGAGTCAGGCGGCCAGTGCGGCCTCGATGTCCTTGGCCAGCTTGGCCGGTGCGTCCTGCGGGGCGTAGCGCTTGATGACGCCGCCGTCTTTGCCGACGAGGAACTTGGTGAAGTTCCACTTGATGGCCTTGCTGCCCAGCAGGCCCGGGG
>VFQP010004437.1_pt1 | contig 13082 bp, 11 predicted proteins | sample 3512351 | NCBI WGS metagenome assembly VFQP01 (sample SAMN10412372, study PRJNA504923) | tailings metagenome | isolation source: Relicate 1 Philex TSF1 revegetated site | place: Philippines: Tuba, Benguet | collected 2017-08-29 | reverse complement strand
AACCGCCCTTAAAGGTTTGTAAGCCTTTAAACGGTCGGTTACTTCCAGGCTTCCGATATCACCTGCATGCCAGATTTCATCCACATCTTTGAACAATTCGAAGACGCGTTCCGGAAGGAAACCGTGGGTGTCAGACAATAAACCAATTTTTACCATGAAATGAATCGAATACCTGCAAAACTAAACATTTTGTGAAATTGAAAATTGAAAATGGACTCCCGGTAGCTATCGGGAGGAAAAGAGCAGATAGATAATCCCATTCGCAATTCAGCTTCGTAATTCGTAATTAGTAATTATATTTGTCCGTTAAACAAACAAAAATTGGTAAGCATGGCTACGAAAACAGCTTCAAAACCATCAAAAACAACAAATAAGAGTGCTTTAAAAAGCACCACTAAATTTTCAAAGGAAACATACATCAAATGGTATAAGGACATGCTGTTGATGCGCCGTTTTGAAGAAAAAGCAGGACAATTGTACATTCAACAGAAATTTGGAGGGTTTTGTCACTTATATATCGGTCAGGAAGCAATCGTTGCCGGAACAGTCAGTGCATCAAGACCAACTGATTCGCATATGACAGCTTATCGTGATCACGCACATCCGATCGGATTAGGAACAGATGTCCGTGTATTGATGGCGGAATTGTATGGCCGCTCTACCGGATGTTCCAAAGGAAAAGGTGGATCGATGCACTTCTTCGACAAAGAGAAGAACTTCATGGGTGGACACGGTATCGTTGGAGCTCAGATTCCAATGGGAACAGGAGTTGCTTTTGCTGAGAAATACAACGGAACGGATAATGTTGTGTTCGTTTCAATGGGGGACGGAGCAGTTCGTCAGGGAGCATTGCACGAAACATTCAATATGGCGATGAACTGGAAATTGCCGGTGATCTACATCATTGAAAACAACAACTACGCGATGGGAACTTCTGTTGAACGTACAACAAACGTGACGGATTTATCCAAAATCGGTGATTCTTATGAAATGCCTTCTAAATCGGTAGACGGAATGTCGCCGGAAGCAGTTCACGAAGCAGTAGAAGAAGCTGTTGCAAGAGCAAGAAGAGGAGACGGACCGACTTTGTTGGATATCCGTACTTACCGCTACAAAGGTCACTCCATGTCTGATCCGCAAAAATACCGTACGAAAGAAGAGGTAGCAGAGTGGATGGAACAAGATCCGATCGAACACTGTTTGAGAATGATCCAGTCTAACAAATGGTTGACTGCAAAAGAAATCGAGGAAATCGATGCGTGGGTGAAAAATGAAGTGGAAGAATCCGTGAAATTTGCGGAAGAATCTCCTTATCCGGATGCTGATGACTTGTATGAAGACATCTACCAGGAGCCGAATTACCCTTACATTATTGAATATTAATAGAATTTTATAGATCGCAGATGGCTGAAATCATTAACATGCCCAAATTGAGCGACACCATGACAGAAGGTGTTGTTGCAGAATGGCATAAAAAAGTTGGGGACACTGTAAAGTCAGGTGAATTGCTGGCAGAAATTGAAACCGATAAAGCAACATTGGAATTTGAATCGTTTTTCGACGGTGTTTTATTGCACATTGGTGTTGAAAAAGGAAAACCGGCTCCGGTAAATGGCTTATTGGCAATCATCGGTGAAAAAGGTGAAGATATTTCCGGGTTATTGGCTTCTGCTGGAACAACAGCTGCTCCGGCTGAAGAGAAAAAAGAAGAAAAAGCAGTTGAAGCAGCCCCGGCAGCGAAAGTGGAAGAGAAAGCACCTGCTGCTGTTACTTCTGCTCCGAAAGCTGCACCTGCGGCGGTACCAAATACAGCTAACGGGCGCATTCTGGCTTCTCCTTTGGCAAAAAAACTGGCGGAGGAAAAAGGAGTTGATTTGAGCTTCATTTCCGGAACGGGAGAAGGAGGAAGAATCACCAAACGCGACGTAGATCATTACGTGCCATATGATGCACCTGCAAGACCAGCTGGTTCTTCAGGAGCTTCATTGAGCGAATCGTTTGTTGATGAGCCTGTATCACAGATGCGTAAAACCATTGCGCGTCGTTTGGGTGAATCCAAATTTACAGCACCGCATTTCTACCTGACGATTTCGTTGGATATGGATAATGCAATTGCAGCGCGTAAAGCAATGAACAGCAACGAAGGAGTGAAAGTTTCCTTCAACGATATGGCAATCAAAGCAGTTGCAATGGCATTGCGCAAACATCCTGCAATCAATTCTTCCTGGATGGGAGATGTGATTCGCAGAAACAGCCACGTGCATATCGGAGTGGCAGTTGCGGTTGAAGAAGGTCTTTTGGTTCCTGTTGTTCGTTTTGCAGACAGCAAAGGCTTGTCTCAGATCGGTGATGAAGTAAAAGTATTGGCGCAAAAGGCAAAAGATAAAAAATTACAACCTGCGGAATGGGAAGGAAATACGTTCACCATTTCAAATCTTGGAATGTTCGGAATCGAGCAGTTCACGGCAATTATCAATTCACCGGATAGCTGTATTCTTGCTATCGGAGGAATTTCCCAGGAACCGGTTGTGAAGAACGGACAAGTTGTTCCGGGGAACATTATGAAAGTGACACTTTCCTGTGATCACCGCGTAGTGGACGGAGCAACCGGAGCTGCATTCCTTCAGACATTTAAACAGTACATGGAAAACCCGGTTATGATGCTGGTTTAGAAATTGATAAATCAATAAAAAAGCCTCTCGCATGAGAGGCTTTTTTATTTTTACTGATATTTTTTTAAATAAATAGTTCGTATTCAATTTATTATTACATCTTTGTTTATCAAATAAATTGAGAATATGAATAAAGGAACTATTAAGTTCTTTAACGAAACTAAAGGGTTTGGGTTTGTTAAAGAAGATGAAACTAACAAAGAGTATTTTGTACACGTTTCCGGATTGGTTGACAAAGTGAATGAAAACGACGCTGTTACATTTGATTTGGAAGAAGGAAGAAAAGGATTAATGGCTGTTAACGTGAAACACGCATAACTATATAAATATTTTCTTTGAAAACCTCATTCGGAAACGGATGAGGTTTTTTTGTTGAATGCCTTTCGCTGTTTGTACGAAAAACGTTTTTCTCCGAGAATCAATAACACTTTTAATTGGGGGATCTTGTTCCTGTGAACGGTAGTTTGATCCAGTTCGATGTAGTATCCGAAAGCCGCAATATGCTTTTCATTGAAATAACGGTACACTCTTTTTCGCGTCAGTTGACGATTGATGTGCTTTTGAATCTCTTCGTAACTGTATGCTTCCAGTGCAACTTCTTCCGGCTCGGGATTCTCTTTGCTTGCTTTTGGCTTGCGTTTTCCGTCGTATAGTTTGTATCCGCCGCAATCTTCCTTTTTATTGTAATGGAACTTTCCTTTAGTCTTAACCAGCGGAATTTCAAACGAAACACTTTCAATCAACCCGAAACTGCATCTGGAACCAAAGAAGATGCGTCGAATCCGTTTTTCCAAACGTTTTTTTCTTTCCGGATTTACGGGCATGATCGAATGAATCCGTTTCACACACAGCGTTGCCAGGTCAGTCAATACCAAACTTTGTTTCAAGGTGTCCGCCCGGTTTTTGTTTGATTTTTTCAGGAGTTGGTTCAAAATCAGCCCGATATTTTCCGTCGAATCGGAGAAGTAATTATATTCTCCCGAAGCAGTAAAGTCGGTCCGGAATGCAAAAAGCGAATCCTTTCGGGGAAGGTGATAACGTGCTTCCCGGATAAACTGCCCCTGTGCTCCGCAAAAAACAGCAACAGGAATGAAAAGAATAAGAATAAGGAACTTCATCAGATCGAAAGAATTGCTTTTGAAACTTCTTCGGGAGTTTTGTCCCGGATATCAATCAGGGTAATGTGCCGGATCGTCTGACCTCTTCCGGGTTTGGAAACACCCAGTTTTTTGTCGCCGAGATTGAAAACAAGATAAGAAGTTCTGAAACAGTTGATCGGACCTTGAGCAGCAGTTTCGATGTAAAAATTCCGCACAGGATCAACAGTCATAACAGAAGCAGGTGTTTTGTACTTTTCGCCGTTCTGATCAATCAGCTGCGAACCGGTCTCAACAAAATAATCTCTTCGTTCCCGCATAAAAAAATCGCAGTTGATCAACCCGAAACGCGTCAGACCGAAATTCAGGCGATTCGGATTTTCCCGGACATTGGGATTCAATACGCGATTGATTAACGATTGCCGTAATTGTGCTTCAGCAATTCGAAGCTGTTCTTCCACGCTTTTTTCATAAGCTTTCTTTTCTTTCAGGTCTTTTGCTTTTGTGATTTTGAAAGCGGATTCGAATTTTTGCGTGTTTTGTTGAATCTGCTTGTTCGAAGTGCCGCTTAAAGCAACCGGAAGATTAACTGTAGAATCCCTGTATTTAAAAATCAGGCGGTAATTGTCGTGCGCCGGATCAGGAGCAATGCTCAGGTTATTCATCAGGCGGGGAATGAATCTTCCGGCCTGTCCGTTTTTGAATTTCCGGCTGTTCCAGGCATGAGTTTCTTTTCTCATCACTTTCAGCTGCTTTTTCATTTCCGGACTCACAATGGTGTCAATAACCCATTTTTGTTTGGTCATGGCTTTCCCGCTGTGGTTGTTCCTGTTTTGAAGCACCATGTTGTTATTTCGTTCCATCGGGAAGAATTGAGAGCGAAGCGCAATTTGTGTCCTGTCCAAACGGGAAAAAGTCGGGTAAATGGAAAACACACGGTCGTTGATATTGCGGGGAACCAGGTTTTTGAGATCCAGTCGATTAACAGAATCGGTAACCTGTTGAATACGTGCGGCAGTATTTTGTGAACTAACCGTGTCGGAAATGGTATTCCATTTAGAAGTTTGGGTGTTAAAAACAAAAAGCCCGCCCGGGTTGTCCGGTTGCAAATTCCCCATGGAAACCTGGATCAGGTTTGCAGGATCCGGCTGAAGGATTTCGTTGTTTTCTCCCTTTGCTTCAAAGCGGAACATCCCGTTCGAAGCAAAAATTTCCTGCTGGTTGTTTTCCGTAAAAGTCATCGGAATTCCCGCTAAAGCCATTTGAAAAGGATCGTCGTAAACCGTTAGTTCAACAGTCACATTTCCGGAATATGGATTCCCCTGGGTGTCGAGAAACGCGTTTTGGGGAATTTCAAAGATGACATTCTTTTCGGTAATTGAAGCTGGTTGACCAGACGGAACCGGAAACGCTTTCACCGGGATTTCAATGAGCGGTTCAACACTGTTGGAAATCATTGTTTTCGTTACATCATTGGTTGCCGTGATAATTCGGGTAGTCGGAAGCTCTTGTTTCAACCTGTTAACCTCGTTTACATCGAAATCGGTATTTGAGATGTCGAGAACGCTTAATTTTTTCAATGGGAACAAGTTCGGAATTTCAGTTTCCGTGATATTGTTAAGTGTCAGAATACTCAGGGACTTCATTTTTTGAAGCAGTGCGGGAACAGCTGAATTGGTCAGCTCTAATTCGGAAACCTGGTCGAATTGGTTGATGTTGTCATTGGAAAGCCAATTCGGAGAATGAGCGAAAGCAATCTTCCGGGTCGTTGGAAAACGCGTGAAATCGATACCCGAAGGTTTTTGAACATCCGTTAATTCCAGGCGTTCCAGGTTCATTTGGGAAAGCAGTTGCATGCTTTTTGAATTCAATGTTCCGTTAATCGTTAAATCTTTCAAACGCTTGTTTTCCGAAATACTCAGGATAAGATGGTCGGTATTCAAACCGGAGTTGTCAGAGATATCCAGTTTTTCCAGGGACCAAAGCGCTCCGATTTCATTTGCCTGGAGTTTGATTTCGTTCCCGGAAAGATTGAGTTCCTTTAAATTCGACAGGTACATCATTTCCACCGGAACAGTGAGCAGGCGATTCCCGGAAACATCTAAACGCTCCAGGTTGCCCAAACTCTGAAGTCCGGACCAGATAAAGGACAATTGGTTGTTACTAAGATTCAATTGTTCCAATTTCGGGAACGCTTTTCCGATCGCCCCGATTTTCCAGGGATTATACGAACAGTTTGAGAGGTTGAGTTCTTCCAAAGAGGGAAGAGATGCCGTTTCGGAAACTTCCATAACCGGATTGTAAGACAAATCCAATACTTTGAGCAACGTGAAACGGTTAAAACTGCTGTCGATGATCGTAAAGGAAGCATTGCTTAAATGAAGTTCTTCCACTTCATAAGGTGCTATTCGTGCTTCTTCCAGTGAAAAACAAACTTTACATTGCGAAAACGTGTTGCTGCCTGCCAGGATTAAAAGGAGGGTGATTAACTGTTTCATAGAACCGTTGTTTTTGGGGGTTATTACATAGAAATGTCTGGATGGTAAAAAGGTAAATGCGCGATTCGTTCAAAAAGAACAAATCATGCATTGAAATGAATAGAAACAGCCTGAGATTGAATGTTCGCGACTGAAAAAGATAAATAATTGTCCTGAACCGGGAAGCTTATTTCAAAGGATTTGCGTTATTTGTAAAATGTCTTGTATGGGAATTAGGTGATGATGAAAAAATCATCTGGATATTCCTACAAAACCTTGTAAAAATCGACTGACCAATGAAAAAACTAATTGCTCTTGTTTGTATAATCCATGCGTTTGGCCTGTCCGCGCAGCTCAAAGTAGAAGGCGACATCGAATTTGATTCCCAGGGAGCTGAAACCGTTCAGGCGGTATACCCGATCGGGAAACGCGGTTTTTTGGCCTATGCTCGAATCAACGATGATGCAAGTGCCAGGTATACATTGACCTTGTTTTCATCCAAACTGGAGAAAGGCTCTTCCTATGAATTTGATCTGAATATCCGTACCAAAGATCACGGTTTGCTCGTGAACGCCGATTCCAGCGAGTTTACATTCATTCGTTCTTCCCGCTCGGAATGGCTTTTGAAAACGTTTCATGTAGCGGATGAATCATTGACAGAGAAGAACCACAAAAAAACAGAAGGAAGTTTTGTTCCGCTGACCTTCCTGCAATTGAAAAATAAAATCATCATGACCGGATTGCTTCACCGGAGACCGCGCATGCTGATGATGGATATGGAAACGGGCGAGCAAAGTTTGCTGGAAATCCCGGGAATGAGTGCCACGGGTTCGGTGGAATCATTGAGTATCGACGAAACAAGTGAGCATGCGGTGATTTTCTTCCGCAAAGGAAAAGACCAGAAACTGAGTTCGATGAACCTGGTTTTCCTGAATTCGGACGGTACTTTTTCGGAACCTTACCTGTTGGAGAAAAGTTCTGATTTTTCGATTATTGATGGTGCTGTAACCTGGTTGGATGCAAATACTTTTCTGCTTGCCGGAACTTACGGATTAGGACATACTTCCAATAAAGCAAGCGGTTTCTATATTTCCAAATGGGAAAATAAGGTACAGCAGTTTATTACATATCATTCGTTCAGTGAATTCAAGAATTTTGCAGATTATTTACCGGTGAAACAGCAAAAGCAAATTGAAAAAAAGAGTCGGAAAGAAGATGCAACGAATGTTATTGAAAATATGATCGTGCTTCATCCTGCTTTTGTGACGAACAAAGGATTTCGCCTAGTTGGAGAAGTCTATTATCCGACCTACCGCAAAGAATACCGCACTTCAATGGATGCGAACGGAAGAATGACTACACACACGGTAACTGTTTTTGACGGATTTGATTATACGCATGGCGCCGTTTTGGACCTGGATCCGGAAGGAAATAAAGTCAGTGATTGCTGTTTCCCGCTGGCATTGGGCGATAAACCATACAAAGCAGTTCCGTATCTGCGCATTTACGACGATAAAGACGGTGAATCGGTGATGATGTATGCCGGGTCGAGTAACCTGACGGAAATTTTTGTGATGGACGGAGAAGCCATTATCAATTCACTCGGAAATTATGCCGAAAACCTGTATTCGGAAGGACGCACACCGGATTTTGTAAAATGTGTTTACTGGTACGATAACATGTACCTCGCTTACAGCGTACAGAAAATCAATGCCGATGAAGACGCTTCCAGGAAAGAAAAGAAAAATAGACCGACTGTATTTGTAGTGAATAAAGTCTCTTACCGGGAATAAGTTTCTCACAAATGTAATCCGGGTAAACTCTGTTTTGGTACTTTGCAATTCAAGGGAGGACAAAGCATAGGTCAAGTATGGATACCGTATGAATAAGTTAAATTTTTAACACATAAATATCTTGCTATTCAATACTGTTTTCCACGTTAAAAGTAAAAGATCAGGCAGTTTTCCTTCAATCAGCAACAGGGCATTCTTCTCAAATCTGTAACATTTGAAAAATAAAAACATAAAGTAATTCGTAATTCGTAATTCGTAATTCGTAATTCGTAATTCGTAATTCGTAATTATCCTTTCTTAATCGTCTCCCGGATCTGGTACGTTTTTTGTTGCAAAAAGAGGCATAAAACCAGACTATGAAAATTGTACTAACAGTAGGTATTCTTTTTACCGGTTTATTTACATTTGCCCAGCTTAAAACAGAAGGAGTTCTTGAGCTGGATGATCGCGAGGAAATGCTGACTACAGCTGTTTATTCATTGGGTAAAGCCGGTTTTGTTGTTTGGTCAGAAGAAATAGAAGGTAAAAAATCTGAGTTAGCGTATTATTCGATAGATTTAGAAAAGCAGCAAACAATCTCTCTCGAAACCGGGAAAAAATTAACTGATTTCGGAATGTTGGCAGATCAGGATTCTACACGGTTCCTGTTTCTTCATGCTTCAGCTACCAAATGGTTTATTCGGATTTTTGATGTGGAGAGTCAAACCTTGAAGCAGGAAGAGTTGGATAAAGCCGATCCGTTTTTTATTCCTACCACTTGTTTTTGGTTGAATGACAAGATTGTTATGAGTATGAGTGATGTGTTGCATTGGCGGTCACGTATTCTGATTCTTGATCTTACGACGGGACAACAGGATTTCATTAAAATACCTGGAATTGAAAATAAAGGAGCTGTTATTTCCATTGCTCCAAACAATTATAATGAGCACTTGTCCATTTTCTTTAAGGAATCCAATTCCAGGAAAGAGGGAGTTTTGAAAGTCGCTTTTTTAGATATCACCGGAATCATTTCCGATCCGCTGACTGTAAGTGTTGATACCAAAAGCAATTTGATTGATGGTAAGATCATCTGGATCAGTAAAACATCTTTTATACTTGCCGGAACTTATGCATCCCAACGTTTTTCAGATACGCCTAACGGTTTTTTCTTTTCAAAATGGGAGAATTTCAAACAAGAATCAATTGACTACTACTCATTTGGTGACTTTGGTGAGTACATCAGTTATTTACCCAAAAATATCCAGAAATTTGTGACCGAAAAATGGAAAAATGCCGGAAATTATTTAAAAACTAAAATAGTACTGCATCCTGTTTATACAACAGAGTCGGGATACCGTTTGATCGGAGAAGTATATTATCCCTATTACGAATACGTCACTAAAAAATACACGAACCTGCTTGGTACGAAAAAGTGGGAAAAAGAGGTGCGCGAGTTTCAGGGATATAACTATACACATGCAGCAATCCTGGATATAAACGAACAGGGAGTAAAGATTGACGATTATTGCTTTTCGTTGAAATCAACTTATTTACCCCGAGAAGTCTCAAGTAGGGTAAGAGTTTATATGAACAGCCAGAAAAATATGAAAATGGAATACGTCCAGCGAAATGGTATGTATATCCATGAAATTGTGGATGGGGAAGTTCTAACAACCGAATTGAAAGGAACTCTCACAAATGTAAATATCGCGGGGAAATCAAGTCCTGATATTCATTATAGCTACTGGTATGACAATAATTACCTGGTTTACGGATTTAAAACCATTGAATTGAAACCAGAGGGGCTCATTTTGGATGCCCAAAAAGCAAAAACTATTTTCTTTGTTAAAAAGATGTCTTACGTGCAATGAATCACTGTGGCTGTTTTGTCAATTATCCATTTTCAATTACCCCCTCTTAATTGTTTCCCACGTCTGGTACATTTTTTCCTGGCTCGGACGATTTGCTTCCACTTCTTCCAATGGCTCGCAGGGAATCAAGGTGTCATAGCATTCTTTTGGCAAAGCCTGGTAAAGCGCTGTTCCTTTGGTTTTCCATGCAATCATGTCGTCCGAAACTTCTTTGATCACTTTTGCCGGATTCCCGACTACGAGACTTCTTCTTGGAATAACGGTATTTGCAGGCACAAAGCACAAAGCTCCGATAATGCACTCGTCTTCGATCACCACATCGTCCATGATCACGGAATTCATCCCGATCAAACAGTTTTCACCGATGGTTCCGCCGTGCACAATAGCTCCATGACCGATATGTGCTCCTTTTTTCAACGTAACGGTTGTTCCGGGAAACATGTGAATCGTGCAGTTTTCCTGGACATTGCATCCGTCTTCAATAATAATCTGTCCCCAATCTCCGCGGATTGCAGCCCCCGGACCGATGTAAACATTTTCGCCGATAATCACATTTCCCGTTACTACGGCTTGTGGATGAATGAAACTAGATTTTTTAACAACTGGAATAAAACCATTGAATGAATAAACCGCCATGAATACCTATTTTTGGTAAAAATAAACAATCAAAACGGCAAAATGAGTTATTGCGATTATGTTTCAACCAAACCAAAAGACGACATCCATCGTATATACCATGATTTTCATTATGGCACGCCAATTGAGGATGACAACGAGCTTTTCGGACGTTTAATTCTTGAAATTAACCAGGCAGGTTTATCCTGGGACATTATTTTGAAGAAGCAAACAAACTTTTCGGAAGCTTTTGACGTTTATGATATAGAGAAGATTGCGAATTATCAGGAGGATAAAATAAATGAATTACTTCAAAATCCCGGGATAATCCGAAATAAACTGAAGATAAATGCCGTTATATATAATGCCAACCAGGTATTGTTATTACGAAAAGAATTTGGTAGCTTTAAGTTGTGGTTAGACAGCAACTTAGGGAAGACGAAAGAAGAGTGGGTGAAGTTGTTTAAAAAACAGTTTAAATTTGTCGGAGGAGAGATTGTGAACGAATTTTTAATGAGCACAGGTTATCTTCCGGGAGCACACCATACGAATTGTTTTAGATATAAAGAATTAAATACAGGATCATGAAAACAAAAATATTACTTCCCATCATTGCGGTGATTGTTAGCTTTTCGCTAAATGCTCAGGTTGGTCTGATGATTGGTCCGGGGTTGAATTACGGGTTCGGATCCGGGCAGCTGTTCAAAACGTTGAACCTCGGAGTAGAGATTCCACGAGATGAAAACGCATCGATTATTGTTCGTGCGTATGCGAGTTTGAAAAATAGTAAGATGGATTCCACGTATGCGGAAGCAAAAGAATTGGGAACCAGCCCGTCAGTAATGACGATCGGAGTGAAGAACGGGGTAACTCAATTCGGACTCCAGGGAGGCACAAGACGTTACTTTATCGGTTCCAATTTTGACTACGGTTTCGGTTTGTATGGTGGAACGGTGTTTGACTTTTCATTGTACCGTCTAAGTAGTAAACCAATGGGAACGTTTGATGCGAATGCTTATACTTTGCGTGATCAGAACCAGGGAAGTGTTTTCTTACTGAGTTTTGGTCTGCAGGGAGGTGCGAAGAAACAATTTGCATTCGGAACGTTGTTTATGGATGTTTCCCTGTCTTATGCGATTGTTGCTGCAGGTTCTGCCAAACTATCAGGAAATGCGAATTCACAGGTTTCCGTACTGAACTTCGGATGCAGTATCGGGTATCGTAAAGACTTGTTCTTCTGATAAATTCTTTCAATTTATCAGAAAGTTCAAAGGTTTGAATAGCTCAAACTTGATTTCTGTTTTCGATAGAATGATTCTTTGGAATACACTACTTTGAACCTTTTCATCGATTGAACTTTTAGAATTTGTCTAAAAGGGCCACCAGCCTTTTTTCTGATTCATTACTTGTTTTTCAAAATCAGAAAGGAACTCTGAATACGTGGCATAGCGTTTATTCATTCCTTTCAGCAGTGCTGCTTTTTGTTCTTCCGGGCTCAGTTTATTCGGCGGAATGGTGAATTGATGTTTTGCAGCCAGCTTTTGGAGCACCGGGCTCAGATTTTTGTACTTCGTATCGAGATTCGGAAGCGGATATGTCAACTGAAGATTGGTCGTAATACTCGGATTCGGATCAATCAAAGGCATTCGTCCCTGTAAACAGGTCCAGCAGGTAATTCCCAAAGCGAAGAAATCTGTTCTCTGATCAACCAGTTCGAGGTGATTCAATAATAACTCAGGAGCAGCAAAACCCAAAGGAAAAAGCGTTTTCCGGGTGTCCGGTTCGTTTTTGTTGATGGCCAGCCCAAAATCAATGAGCGATACATGCAAATCGGTTGAACTGTCAATGATGAGGTTTCCCGGTTTGATGTCCAGGTGATAAATATTGTTTTGATGAATGTATTCCAGGATCGGTTCAAGCTTTTCTAGTACTTTGAACAGCTCCAAAGCCTTTTCTTTCGACCGGAATTGCTCCAGGTAATCGCTTAAGGTAATTCCGTGCTGAAACGATTTGAAAAGCAGGATTTCCGATTCGCTCTCAAAAAAGTCCAGTGTTTCGGGCAAGCCGTCGACAATAAATGAAAATGCAGCTTCTTTTCTCAAACGCTCCTGGGCAAGCACATTATCTTCCCGTTTCTGGATCGTTTTCAGAATCGATTTGACTCCGGTAGTTTTATTTTCAGCGAGGAAAACAGAAGCGAATTTTCGTCTTTTAGCAGCGTCTATTTGTTCTAAGATCCGGTATTTTTCAGCTGGGTTCATTTTTTAACTTCTATGGTAAATTGCAATGTACCATAAAAAGTGATTCCATCAGAAGGCAAGATTCCCGGACCAGGATATGCTGTTGCTCTCCTTGTGTAATAGGCTGAATTCAACAAATTATTGACACCAGCCTCCAGTTGAAAATACTTTTTGAAGCTATAGCGGGCACTTAAATCCATCACAAAATAAGCCGGGATTTCACCAATTACAGCATCACCACTTCCTTCTTTTGAATTGGTTGCATCGCTAAACTGTGCGGCATTGTAAGATCCCTCAACCTGGATTTGTCAGCTATCTGCACGAACCTTCAACCAGGA
>VFQP010004433.1_pt1 | contig 13094 bp, 14 predicted proteins | sample 3512351 | NCBI WGS metagenome assembly VFQP01 (sample SAMN10412372, study PRJNA504923) | tailings metagenome | isolation source: Relicate 1 Philex TSF1 revegetated site | place: Philippines: Tuba, Benguet | collected 2017-08-29 | reverse complement strand
ACCGTTTACGCACTGCCTTCCCTGCCGCCGCGCAGGTTGAGGTGGCCAAGCTGCGCATGCGCATCGCCGAGGAGGGCGAGCTGCTCGCCGTCTCCAAGCTCAGGGGCACGCAGGCGCGCGTGGCCGAGCTCAGCACGCTGCTCACGCAGGCCAAGCGCCAGGCGGGCGCGCTCACCGAGGCCAACGCGCAGCTCAAGCGCGACCTCGCCGCCGCCCAGGGCACCGTCGCGCGCCTGCTGGCCGCCTGCAAGGGCAAGGCCGGCGGCGGCGCGCGTGCGCCCCGCGCGTCCGCCGACGGCGCCCTCACCTTTTTCAACGGCATCTTCGCCACGCCCAGCCAGGCCCCCCCGGAGGGAGTGGACTCGTCCTGGGAGGAGGAGGGCACGCCCAACGAGGTGCCCAAGCAGGCAGCGCGAGCGGCTGGGGACGGGCGGCGCACCACTAGCGCCGGCGGCTCCTCTGCTGCATCCCTCCTTCCTTCCGTCGTCGCTGCCCAGGACGTGCTGCTGGAGGAGGCGGGCGGCGGGACGGCGACGTGCGAGGGGCTGCTGTCCGGCCGCAGCTCTGTTGAGAGCACGGCGGCGGTGGTGGCCGTCGTCGTCAAGGCGCCCACGGTGCAGATGCGCAGCCTGGCGGAGGGCGCGGAGGGCTGCTCCCTCGCTACGGCCTCGGATACGGGCTCCTCCACCTGTAGCAGCGGCGGCGGCGGTGGCGGCCTCAGCACCACATGCAGCAGCCGCCGCCGGGACGCCCAGGGCTCGTCGCCCGCGGCGGCGGCCAAGGGAGGCGTACTGGTGCGCGTTTGGGACGGCCAGGTGGAGCAGCTCGTGGCGGTGAGCAAGCCCCGGGGAGGCGCCTGGCGGGCCGTGTTTGGCTGCTTCGCGCCCAGCCGTTAACGAACCACGCACGACTCGTGCACGATTTGTTTGGTTTCTCTACATGGGACCAGGGGCGGCATGCCGCAGCAACCGTGGCGCAGGCCCGCCCTGTTAGGTGTCCCGCAAGAGGGCAGAGATGACGAAAGCGCCCCTGTCTGCTTTTTCGCTAGCACACTGCATTCCGTCGCAACCCCGTCCTGAACCCCCTTCTGTGCTGCTGCTGCTTGCTCCCTGCCGTGGCGATTGGCGCGGCACTGCGTCCGTTCTCGCGTGTGAGGGCCGCCTGACGCCGCACACACACAGCACTGCGTCATGGTGCCAGAGGTACTGCTTCCGTGTCCGGGGTTTCGGTTGTGGACGTGCGTGTGCCGAATGGTCCACCGCCCACGCAGCAAGGGCACCGAGCAGGACGAAATGTCCGCTGGGCTTGCCGACTGCGTGCTTGCTCTCCTCATTCAGCAGATTCATCTCCAGCTGACGACGTCCAGCTGAGACGAACTCCCCGAGCACTGCGTTGGCCGAACCCCTCCTGACCCTTGTGCGCCTTCTGATTCACGAGCCGTATGGACGACCAGATCCCACATGTGCGCTGCAGCTCTTTCTGCTGCTGCTCCTGCTGTTGCCGGGAGAGCCTGTGCTCCCGCACGCTTCCGTGCATTGCAAAAGAGCGCGCGACACCACTGCACGTGCACGCGCCCTGTGCCACAGCAACGCAGGCCCAGCAGCAGAGGGCCTTCAGAGCGACTTCTCCAGCACCTTGATGAAGCTGTCCTCGTCGTCAAAGTCAATCTCCTCGAGCGGCTTGTTGAAGTAGTTTGAGATGGCGCCCATCACGCGCCGGTCCTGCGGGCGCAGCACGTGCACGGGGGAGGGGTGGCGGCAGATTGAACGACGGCACCGCCGCTCCCCAACGATTCAGCAGCGGAGAGCACAAAGCCGCGCTCACGTCGGCGGTGGAGACGAGGTTGAACGCCACGCCCTTGCGCCCGAAGCGGCCCGAGCGGCCGATGCGGTGCAGGTACGTCTCGTACGCCGGCGTGCGCTGGTCGCGCTCAACAGGCACGTCAAAGTTGATGACGAGCGTCACCTGCGGGCGGCAACGCACGCACGCGCTTGGTGTCGCCACGCGCAAACTGTCGCGTCGGGCCGCGCGGGCGTGCGGGCGCTGGCTAGCTCAGCGGCTTTGCACCTGCGACACGTCGAAGCCTCTCGCCAGCACGTCGGTGGAGATGAGGATCTTGGTGACGCCGTTGCGGAACTCGGTCACCACGCGGTCGCGGTCGGCCATTTGCATGTCGCCCTGCACAGCCGCGTGCGCGCCGCCGCAAATTTGACCCGTGCTAGAGTCTCGCAGCCCCCACCCCCGGGCTGAGCCCTGCACTGAGCGCAGTCAGCGCGCGGCGCGCAGCGGCGTGCGGCCTCGCGGGCTGGCAGGCCCCCCGGCAGGGCTCGCAGCGCACCTGGATGGAGGTGCACTTGTACCCGTCCTTCTCCATCTCGGTGTGCAGCGTGCGCGCGCCCTCCCTGCTGCGCACAAAGATAATGGTCTGCCCCAGCCGCTCGCAGTTGGGGAAGATCATCTCCTTGAGCACGCGCGTCTTTGCGTTGCGGTCCGGGCACCTGCGCGCTCGTCCAGCGGCAGCGGGCACCAGCAAACACGACGCGACGCGTCCAGCCCTGCCATTGAGTTTCAGGGCGCGCCGCCTGGCGACGCGCGGCACACGCGCGCGCGAGCGAAGCGGGCCGCGCGAAGTGGTGGGAAGGGAGCCGTCAGGTCACGCGGCGCGCACCTGACGATGTACTGCGCGATGACGTCGAGCGAGAGCTTTTCCTTGGCCACGAACATGTGGTTGGCGCTGGGCGAGATCTGCATGGTGAAGTTCTTGATCTGGTCGCTGAAGGTGGCGCTGAACAGCAGCACCTGCACCTGCGCTCACATGATCCAGCCAGGGACGCGCGAGAGGCAGGGGGGCACCGCAGCGTCACGCACAGGCGACGGGAGCGACGTGGGGGGAGCCCAGAGTCCCCCGCCCGGCAGAGAGCCAAGGCCGCCTCGTGCCAGCCCGGCGCCAAGTTGCTCTCCTCCCTGGCCCCTCCCCGCCTCCGAGTAGAAGCACAAGCAGCGGCGGCACCCGCCTCGCTCAGCGCCCGCCTCAGAGCAACGCACCGAGGGGTTGCGCTTGCGGATGTTCTTGATGAGCCGCACGCTGTCGTCGCCAAAGCCGTCGGCCTTGAGCATCTCGTCCGCCTCGTCAAACACCTGCCGGCGGCGGCACAGCGGAGCAGCGCGGCGCGCCGACAGCGCACGGCCAGCGTCAACCGCAGCCGCAACCGCGGCGCGCACCGCGCCGCCTTGGGCACCGCTTTCGCCTCCATCGCGGCCGCCAGGACCGCCCCTGAGCAGCTGCTGCTTGCCCGGCTGAGCATGTCGTCACGAAAGCGGGCGGGGCTGCTAGCTGGCTTGCCTGCCTGAGAGGCGGCTGCAGCGCATTCTCGCGGCTGTGCGGAGGGGGGGCGCACAGCCGCAGCGAGCGGCAACGCGAGAGGGACCGCGGCAGGCTTGTCTCTAGCTGGTTGTGGTGACAGGCGCGAGCCTCAAGCAAGAGTGAGAGGCGGCGGCGTGCCCTCACCAGGATGCGGACCGTGTCGAGGTTGAGGATGCGCTGCGTGACCCAGGCCTTGAGCTTGCCGTGCGTGCCAATCACCACCTGCGCCCAACCACCCACCACGACCAACGGGTCAGGGTGAGTCGCCACGTGCGCTCGTCGCGTGCGCGCACTGACACGCCGCCAATCACCACCTCCCACCACCCACCACCATCACCACCATCATCACCACCACCACCACCACCACCAGTGCACACGCTGTTGCCACGCGCGCTCTCCCTGTGCGCGCGCTGACACGCTTTGCTGCCGCGCTCGCCGTACGCCCGCGCTCCCGGTAAGAGAGTGCAGCGCTGGACGCGGTGCCCCGCCCCGCCCTGCCCTGCCCTGCCCGCTGTGCTGGCCAGGGGAGCAGGGTACCTAACCCTAACCCCTCCTGCTCGCCTGCTCGGTGATGGGGTCTCGCCGGCGCGTCTCGCGGTCCGTGTCCAGCGCCGTGCTGTAGGCGCGGATGGTGGTGAACTTGCCAATGCGCTCCAGCACGCTCAGGTTCTGCGCCATCAAACAAGAGAAGGGCGCGGCGCAAGCAACGTGCTCTGGGCAGCGGGCCCTGTGCAGCTTGCAGGACAACCCCGAGTCCTGGGTCGCTCAGCGCGAGGCAGCAGCCAGAGGCAGGCGCCTGCACGCCACACGCCCACTGCCCTTGTAGGCCGCCCCCCGGTCCTTCCCCCTTTCCCCGCACCTGCAGCACCAGCTTAAACCCCCACCTCTCCTTCCCGCACCACCTCCTGGCCCCAGCCACCCACCCCACCCAGCCCCTCCCCGCACCTGCAGCACCAGCTCGCGCGTGGGGCAGATGCACAGCGCCTGCACCTCGTTGCGGTTGGGGTCCACCCTGCACACACACATGCACAAGACACGAGGAGACATGGTCGGCTCGCCTGCTGCGTGCCAGGCGCGCAAGCATTTGCCCCTCCAAGACGCCCCCCAGCAGCGCAGCGCTTGCCCACTGCCGCGCGTCGCGAGCTCGCGTGCGGGCGGGGGGCTCACCGGCTCAGCATGGACAGCACGAAGCACGTGGTCTTGCCCGAGCCGTTGTGCGCCTGCGTTCGCATGCGCGCAAGCAGCAACTCCATCGCCCCCGCCAGCCTGCCACCTCGATACCGTCGTGTGCCCCTGGGCGGGCCAGGCGGGAGCGCCGGCGGTGAGCCGCAACGACGCAACTGCGGCCAAACAGCCGCAGCGCTTGGTCCCGCTGCGTGCCCAGGACCCCATCCCGCTGCCGCCCCGCTGCTGTTGCTGCGCGCGCTGGGCGAGCGGTGCCGCAGGCTGCACCTGGGCAATGAGGTCCCGGTACGGCGGCGTCAGAATCATGGGCAGCGTGGTGGCCTGGATGCGCGAGGGCTTCTCGAACTTCATCTCCACGTACAGGCCCTGCGAGGGCATGCATGCATGCACCGCCAATCAGAACGGGAGGCAGTGGGCGGTGCCACGCGCTGCGAGGTGGGTGCTGCCGGCCGCACCTGGAGCAGCTCCGGGGAGAGCGGCAGGTCCTCGAACTTGCTGGCGCTCGTGTAGATGCTGCCCTCTGCTGTCTGCGTGTGTGCGTGTGTGTGTGCGGCGGGGCCAACAGGGGGGGGCGTGCACCTGCTGACGACGAGCTTCGCTGCCGCAGGGATGCGGATGCATCCCCTGGGACCATGCATGCATGCCGGCATGGCTGCATGGAGCAGCTGGTGTGCTGGTGTGAGCGGCAGGAGGGGTGCTGCCGCCTCCTCGTCCCCCGCGGACCTGCGTGGTGATTTCGGCCTCTGGCCGGTCGTTGAGGCCCTCCTTGAGCCTCAGGGAGAGGTCGGGCTCGTCCGGCGTCTCCACCTGCGTGGCGGCCCGCCGAGCAGCGCGCTCACTGAGCTGCGGCGTGCGTGTGCAGCCGCCGGGCGAGCGCCCACACGCCTGCACCCGCACCTGCGCCGACTTTTGGAGCTCTCCCGCCAGCTTGTCAGCATCCGCGGCGGCTGACAGCGCTGCCTCTGCCTCTGGTGATGCTGCTGCTGGCTCTGGCGCTGCTTCCTCCTTGGGAGGAGCAGCCTCGCCACCTGCACGATCGGGAGCCCATCGCGCGCTGGAGCGAGTGCGAGCGAGTCCTTCGCACGCAACACAATCTCAGCACGCTCGCCGCACCGCACCTGAGCTCATCCTTCAGGCCGCGACGCCAAGCGCAGCAAGACTCCAAGATCGCAAGACTGCTGCTCCTCCTTCTGCTCCTCCTTCCACGCGTGCTCCTCCTTCTGCTCCTCCTTGTGGATGAGGTTCCAAGCGCGGCACGATGAGGGCACGCAGCACGCGATGAGGGCACATGGTCGTGGTGCGCGTGCAGTGCCGGCCGGGCCGTGCAGCGTCACTCCCGGACCGCCTGCACTCCCACCACGCCGTCCGCCTGCCGCCTCAGCGCCTGCAGCTTGGCGGCCAGCGCATCGTTGGCCGCGCCCCGCTCGCGCTTGCCGCCCTCGAGCCGCAGCCGCTCCAGCGACGCCTGCAGCGACCGCACCTCCTGCGCAAGGCAACCAACAGGGAGCTCCCACACATGCTGAGAGGGCGGCGTGTGTGAACAGCCTGAACAGCTCAACGCCTCGGGCGCAGGTGCGCGCGCCGCACCTGGACCAGCTCCTCCTCCCGCGTGGCCGCCGCCAGCAGCTGCATGTGCAGCTGCCCGCTGCGCGCCTCGGCGTCCTGGAGCGCCGCCTGCACCGCCCGATCCAGCGTAACGAAAACGCGCTCCATGTGTCATCAGGCGGCAGCTTGCCGGCATCCTGACGCCAGGCGCCTGCACGACAGCGGCCCCTCTCACCTGCATCCCGGGGAGCAGACCCCGCAGCTCCTCCACCTCGGCCGCCGCCTGCGCCTGCGCCACCTGCAGCACCTGCACCTGGGCCCTGCGGCAGGACAAGCAGCGAGGTGACCACAGGAGCACACCACGTCGCCGCCACAGGCCGCCTGAGAGCGCGGGGGGAACCACCAAGCAGACTGTCCGCTGGCGCGAACGCCGACGGACCTGAGGTCCTGCATGAGGGCTTCGCGGTGCTCCAGCTCGCGCCGGTGGTCGCCCAGCGCCCGCTCCATCTTGCTGGCCACCTGCAACACGGGGCAGCACCACCAGCACCAGCAGCCCTGTCTGCTTGCGTGCGGCGGCAACGCAAACCCACCCAGGCGAATCAGGCTGAGGCCCCAATGGGCGCGTGTCGCGGGGCGGCGGGGTCAATCGCGCCACATTCGCACGCCCCCCGCCGCACCATGGTGGCCTCCTCCTTCCAGCGCGCCAGCAGCGCGTCCTTGGACTCAATCATGCGCTCGGCGTCCGACACGCTGCGGCCACGCAGCACACACACACACACACACACTGTGTGGGCGCAGAGGATCAGCAGAGTGACGCCTGGCTCGCGGGACGCCCAGCCCAGCACGCACCTCCGCGCGCACGCCGCAAGCGCGCCCTCCAGGCGGACGGCCATGGCCTTGACCTCCACGTCCCGCTCGGCGCGCGCCGCCGACACCTGCGCACCACACCACCACCACCACACCAACGCCCTCGCCACCCTTGCCGCCAAGTCCACCGCCGCCAGGGCCGCTCATCCCAAGCGCGCGAATTCGCCGCCGCTGGTGCTTGCTGGCCCGGGGGGAGGGGGGAGCGGCGCGCACCAGCTGCCGGAGCTCGCCCTCGGAGCGCGCGCGCGCGTCGCGCGCCGACGCCAGCTCGGCGTTGAGCGCCTCCACCTGAACGCACACGCACACACACACGCATAAAGCAAGGCCAGGCGGCCAGGTGGCCAGGCGGTCGACGAGACGGCGGCGAAGCCCCTCGTGCAGGCGCACCTGGCGTGCCAGGCCGGCGGCCTCCGAGGCGGCCACCGTGGCGACGGACTCTCGGTCCACCAGCGCCTTGCGCACCGACCTCACCTCGGCCTGGAGAGGGCGCGAGCAAGCACAGGCGCACACACACGCGAGCACACACGGCTGCAGTACGTCGTGTGCATGGCTCGCGATTGCTGCGGGCAGGGCGCGTGACACGTGAGGGTCTGTGGCCCCTCCGAGAGCCTGCCAGAAGCAGGTGCCCAGCATTTTCCCACACGCATGGCAGCAACTGTTTGGCCCGCTGGGCCGCACTGTGGGGGAGCGTTTCTCGTCGTGCGCTGCGTTGTGCTTCCCTGGGCCAGGGACGCCCCGACGGCCGTTGGCGCCTCCCTGGCCGAGGAGAGTGAAGGGAGGGTGCGAGGGTGAGTGGGTGCCATGCGCCGCACCTCGAGGGTCTGGCGCTCGAGCAGCCACTCGCGCTGCAGGCGCTCCAGCTGCCGGCTGCACGTCTCGTACCGCTGTACCGCCTCGTCCCGCTCCCGCTCCACCTCCTGCGCGACGGCACACATCGGCCCACCGCACCGCACGTTCACGCCGTCAGGAGCCACCTCCCTCAACGGCCGTTTACATCGGCGCGGCACGTCACGCCGTTGCGTGGGCCGAGGCAGGCCGCAGGGGGCTCGCGGCGAGCGCTCATGTGCGAGGGCTCACCTGGATGCGCTCCATGGTGGTGAGCGACATGAGCGTGACCTTGCTCTTGCTGCTCAGCGTCTCGCCCAGGTCCTCCTGCGCCCCACCACATCGGGCGCATCTTCGGGACTTGGTTGGGAGGGAGGTGGTTGGGGGAGGGGACGCGGCGGTGGCGCCGAGCGAGCGCGACGAGGGAGCCGCCGCCCAGCGCCAGGGGCTGGGTGCTGTTTGCCTCGCCATCCACGCGGCAACGAGGCGAAGAAGGGGGGCGCTCCTCACCTTGAGGGCGGCCAGCTCCGCCGTGAGGCTCTGGCAGTCGCGCTGCGCCCGCTCCGCCACCGCGCGGTGCTCCGCCACCTGCCGCACCAGGCACACACACACCAGGCGTCAGCCATCGCAGCACGACACCGTGCGCGATTCGGGTGGGCAAACACTGTCGAAGCGCCGCGGCTCAAGCCGCCCGCCGCGGGAAACGTGTGGTTGAGGTGAGGGCGGGCGCGGGCGCCCCACATAAACAAGCAAGCCGGGAGGTGACACATAAACAAGCAAGCCGGGAGGTGAGCCACGCAGGAACGGCAGCGGCGGCGGCGGCGCGCACCTGGTCCTCTGCGGCCTTGAGCTGCTCCCTGCAGGACGACAGCTCGGCGCGCGCGGCGTGCAGCGCCTCCTGGAACTCGGCGTACACTTGCGTCCGCGTCGTCTGCGCGCGCGCACACACCCACCCAGAATGAGCGGGCGTTGCGGCGCGCGCGGCGGTGACGACGACCACGGCGCCGGGCGCGAAGAAACGTGGTGTCTCGCCCGCACACGTTCGCCCCGGCGCCCTCCCTCGCTTGCTCCCCCGCACCGCACCTGCCGGGAGCTGGCCAGGTGCGCCTGCAGCGTCTCCACCTCCTTCTCCAGGTCGGCCGCGCGCGTGCTGGCCGCCTCCCGCGCCAGGTGCGCGCTCTCGGCCAGCTCCACCGCCTCGCGCACACGGGAGTACGCCTGCGGGCCGCCACACACACACACACACACACACACACGTGTGCGTGCGCGCGCGTTGGGGGACGGGATGCGGCAGGGAGGGCCGCGGCCCATGCAAAGCCCTAGCCCATGCGGAGGCCCTCGCCCCGCGCACCTCGGCGTCGCGGCGCTTGTACTCGGCCAGCTGCCGGTCCAGCTTCTCCATGGCTCCGCGCACCTGCGGCGCACGCGCCGCGCGGGCAAAGCCGCACGCCCCACTCTCAGGCAAGATGGGGGCGGCGTTCCGCCGCCCGCCCCCGCCCGCCCGCCTGCGGCGGCGCGTCCCTACAGCCGCACAGAGCGGCGGCGACGCAGCACGAAGGCCCCCACGGGCTGCAACGGCGGCGGCCGCCCCTGGCCTGAACAGGCAAGAGCAGTGTGCTTGGCTCGTCCATGCAACGCCCCCTCGCAGCAGCCCCTCCCTCGCGCTCCACCACACACACACACGCACCTCTTGCGCCTCGTGCTTGCTGGCGTTGAACTCTCGCGAGAGCGACTCGAGCCGCTCGCGCAGCGCCGTGGCCTCGGCCTGCGCCGCCGCCTGCTGGTCCATCGCGGCGCGCGCCGCCTGGCTGGCGCTGGCCGCCTGCGCCCGCAGCGCGTCCTGCACGCCCTGCAGCTCGGACAGCGCGCGCGACGCCGTCTCGGCCGTGATGCGCTCGTCGTCCTGTGCCGCAGACACGCGCACACGCACGCACACGCACGCAGCGCACGCAGCGTCGCCTTGCAGCCGTTGCCGCCGCCCTGGGCGCGAAGCACGCGCTTTCGGCTGCGTGTTTTTGGAGGAGGAGGAGGAGGAGGAGGAGCGGGCTTGCTGTGTGTGTGTGTGTGTGTGTGTGTGTGTGGCGGGGGAAGGGGGGCCGGCGAGGGCGCACCAGGTGGGACTGGAGGTCGGCGACTTGCAGCGAGAGGTCCGTCACGCGCTGCTCCGCCGTCCGCAGCTGAGACTGAACCTTGGACAGGCGCGCCTCGGCCGCCTGCGCACGCCGACGTTTCCGCGAAGCACGCCACGCAGGGCACGGCTTGTGACAGCGGTAGCGCGCCCGGGCCGCCGGCGCCGCCGCCGCGGCAGGCCGGGGACGACAGGAGCAGCTGCAGCGGAGGCGGGGGGGGGGGGGGGGGGGGGGGGGGGAGGGGGGGGGGGGGGGGGGGGGGGGGGGGGGGCTGCGGGGTGAGGAGAGCGAGGGAGAGGTGGTGTGCGCACCTGCGTGGTGGCCGTGTGGTGCTGCAGTCGCGCCGTCATGGCGGCGTGCTCCTGCGCCAGCGTGAAGGACTGCGACGCCTGGCTGCCCAGCTGCGCGTGCAGGCGCTGGATCTCCTGGTCCAGCTCGCCCTGCTGACCCACCAACAGGTCGTTCTCCTGCACACGCCGTGGTGCCGATTGCCACGCCACGCCACGCCACACAAAATGCTCGCGCAACACGATGGGCGTCGCTTCGCCCGCGACCACCGACGTCGCCGTCTCAGGAGGGAAGGGGAGGAGGCGCGGGCGGCGGAGCGGGTGGTGCGTGCGTGCAAGCGCGCACCTGGCGGAGCAGGTCAATCTCCTCGCGGAGCAGCGCGTAGGAGCTGTCGTGGTGGTTGAGCGCGGCGTCCTCGGCGACCGCCGCCGCCACCGCCTTGGCCTCGAGCGTGCGGTTGAGCTCGGCGCGAAGCGCCTCGTTCTCGGCCAGCACAGCGTCCACCTGCTTCCAAAATCGTACGCAGCAGGGGTGCAAGGCAAAGCGAAAGGTGTAAGGCTCGCGCTTGCCCTGTTGTCGGTGCTGCAGGGTCCTGCCGTTGCGCTCCGGCAACGGCGAGAGGGCTTATGGGTCTCGATTTTGCTGCAGCGCGACGACGAGAGGCGTTGGGAGTAAGGGGAGGGGGGAGAGGAGGGGGAGTGTGCGTGCCTGCTCCTGCAGCTTGGCCATGGCGGCCGAGCGTGCGGCGGCCTCGCCCTCGAGCGCGGCGATCTTGTCGTCGTAGGCAGCAAGCAGCGGGTTGAGGTACTTGCGGTCCTTGAGCCACACGGGCAGCGGCGTGCCGTCGTCCAGGATGAGCTGCGCGTGCATTCGTGCGAGGGAGGGCGGCGAGGGTGGGCACTCGAGTCGAGTCGGGTCACATCGGCACCGCGACCTCTGGACGAGAACGCTCGCGCAAAGCTTTCGCACCGCGGCCTCGGTGCCGGACTCATCCAGCGCGGCCTGCTGCTGCGCCAGCTCGGTGGACAGCCGCTTGACCATCTTTTCGAGGAACCTGCGGAGTCGCAGAAGCCAGGAAGGAGGGTGCGCTTCGGGTCATGTCGCGGACCTCGACTCGCGCAAAAAGCGCCCACGCGAACGCGCGAGTTTTCTCGTCAGCACTGCGATGCATGATAGAATGTCACGCTCACTGCTGCGCGCACGCGCTTGCCGCCGCGCGGAAATCCGCCGCGTCCTCGCTCAGCACGCGCCCCGCCCGCGAACAAGTCGCCGCGACCATCCGCGGCCAAGCACGGGCCTTCTCCATCCTTTCTCAAACGCGTGCGCTGCCCTGAATCTTCCTCTGTGTGTGTGCTGCTCTCGGCTAGTCTGCCCACTGCTCTCGTGCTTGTGCGGAATCACCGCAAAACCCTAGCCGAGGGCATGCGAAACGGTGCGTGCTCCCCGTGACCCCGTTGGCCCCCCAAAACTCACTCGTTCTGCGCCGAGAGCTCCTCCACCTGCGCCTGCAGCCCCGCAACCTGCGCCTCTGCGGCCTTGGCCCGGGCGCCCGCCGCCGCCGCCGCCGCCGGCCCCGGGCCCCCCTCCCTCCGCCCCGGCGACAGCCGCCCCGCCAGCGCCAAATCCAGCGCGTGCTGCGTCACGGGGTCCAGCTCCTGGGACCGCATCTCCGATATCAACTGCTGCATCCCAGGGCTGCCAGCACCACCGCCTCCCGCCGCCAGGCGCTCCTCAGCGGCCAGCGACGGCGGCGACGTGGCCCGGCCGCCGCCCTCGCTGGCGCTGACGCGCCCCAGCGCGCCCGCCTGCCGCGGCCCGCCCCGCAGCGGCGCCGAGCGCGCGGCCCCCGCCGCCGCCACGTCGCCGCCGCCACCGGCCCCGCTGCCAAACGCCGCGCGCAGCTCAGCCAGGCTCGGCTCGGGCCCCGCGCCGCCCACCTCGCCAGCCCCGTCCACGTACGCCTGGTTCATGTAGGCCGGGCCGAACGACGCCATGCGCGCCGCCACGCCCAGCTCCTCCGCGCCCTCGCCACCGCCCGCGCCCCACGCCGCCGCCGCCGCCGCCGGGGCGCCGCCCCCGGCGCCGTCGGCCGCCGCGCCGACGCCCCGCAGCGCAAAGGAGCCCAGCACGCTGCTGCGCACCTGCAGCGCCCTCCGCTGCTGCTGCTGCAGCTGGTGCAGCTGCAGCAGCGTGCTCGGCGCGCGGCTGCCGCCGCTGCTGCCCAGCGCCGTCTCTCCCGACTGCAGGAACGCCTCCCGGCTGCCCAGCGACGACAGGCCCAGCCCGCTCGACGCGGCGCCCAGCGTGGCGGCGCCCGCCTCCGCCGGCACCAGGTGCGGCAGCAGGCTGCTGGTGGGCGCGGTGGCCAGGATGAGCTGCGTGACGCCCCCGCCAACGCCACCAGTGGCAGTGCCCACAGTGGTGGTGGTGTGCCCGGGGAGGGGCAGGCCCGTGGCGGGGTCGAGTGCGGGCGAGCCGCCCGCCCCGTCGGCGTCCTGGGCGGGGCTGCTGCTCAGCGTGCCCAGCACGGTGACGGGGATGGCGCCCGGCACGCCCGACAGGTCGTGCACGGTGAGGAGCCCCGAGGGCGACGCGACGGCGGGGTGCGGCACGGGCGAGGAGGAGGCGGTGCGGGCGCGCGAGGCGGTGGGGCTGTGGTAGTGGGCGTGCGGCAGCGGCTGCGTGTCTTGCGGGGCGGGCGAGGTGGTGGGGCTGAGGGTGCCGCCGGTGAGCAGCACGTTGCCGGCGCCGCCGCCGCTGAGCGGGAGCGCCGTGACGGGCGGCGGGGTGATGGTGATGGTGATGGAGGAGTGGGTGGGCGCCGGGAGGTGCGTGGTGGCGGCGGCGGTGTGTGGGTTTGGCTGCGTGGCGGCGGCGGGAAGGGGAGCGGG
>VFQP010004431.1_pt1 | contig 13099 bp, 16 predicted proteins | sample 3512351 | NCBI WGS metagenome assembly VFQP01 (sample SAMN10412372, study PRJNA504923) | tailings metagenome | isolation source: Relicate 1 Philex TSF1 revegetated site | place: Philippines: Tuba, Benguet | collected 2017-08-29 | reverse complement strand
AGCCAAGCTCATTGCGCGCCCCCCGCACCACCCCCCGCCGGGCCACGTCAGCGCCGAGGGTCGGACCACACACTCGCACCAGAGGCCGGCCCACACGCGCGGCCCCGGCGGGAAAAAGCACACACACACAGACAGAAGAAGCAAGGCAAGCGCAGCCCCAAGTCCCGGCAGCAGCCCCACCGCCCACCCGATCCCACCCGAACCAGCTCGCCCAGGGGCCGCCCAGCTGGGCGTGCGGGCCCGGATCGGGCGTCCCGTGCGCCAGACGTGATCCCCCGAGCGACCATCCGCAGGAGGGCCCGCGAGGGAAGCAGGAAAAGGCCAAGAGCTGAACGCAGGACAGACGAGGGCACGGCCCAGGGCACGGCAGCAGAACTCGTATGTACAGCCTCTGTGGCGCAGCCTTGCGCTGAGAGTGGCGCAAAAGCCAATATGGACAGCGAAGGGAAGCAGCGACGGTGCCAGTTCATGGAGAGCTGGGGGCGTGCTTGAGGACGTGAATGATGGGCAGGGATGGTGGGTGGGGATGGATGGACGGGGAGACGCAGTGCGTGGGATCTTGGACGCAGCGCAGCTCACTTGCCTCCTGCTGGGGCCGTGCTCTCGGCGTACACATGCGTGCGCACGGCCCGCACCAGCTTCCACGTAAAGCCGCAGGCGAAGAAGCAGAAGCCCGCAAGCACCGAGTCGATGATGACGCTGACGATTGAGAACAAGATGGCCGAGAGGATTACCAGGATGATCCGGGTAACGAACCACTGCACGGCAGCGCGTGGCAGCGCGTGATGCCACATGAGGCTGCCGAGGCGGTTGGGCGAGGTGTGCCCACAGCCGGTGCCCCACGCGGACGCAGTGCCCACCCACCACGACGAAGCACAGCAGCGTGTTCCACAGGCCGAACCGCCACGTGCCGAGGGTGACGTAGAAAAGTGGGATGGTTGCGTAGACCGACCAGGCGATGAAGACGGCGCCTGCCATTGTGGGGAGAGGCAAGCACATGCCATGGAGGCGGTGGAGAGCGGTGCATCCTGGTGCCCACGCTCGCGACGCCCACCAGAGCGGTGCGTGCGTGGTGCCCGCTCGCGTGGTGCCCGCTCGCGCCATCCCCCCCAGTCATGCATTGGCGAGTGGCTCACCAATGACGAGCCCGGCGATGCTGGAGAAGAGCTCCAGGATGCTGTGCACAAGAGGATAGGGACGCGCCCATCAGCCACACGCACGCGCCTGCACAGCGGAACCTTCATCACGCATGCAGCTCTCTGGCGCCCTCTCCCTGCTCACCTGAAGGCTAGCAGGACCACCAGCGAGAAAAGCGTCAGCCCCCACCAGTGCCGGATGTCGGCGTGCCGCACGCAGGTCAGGAAGTTGACCGTCTGCGCATGCCCGCCTCCCATTGCCGCTGCCGCTGCCGCTGTGGAGGCCGCTTCATCCGCCTGGGAGCGGAAGAAGCTCAGCGCCCCGCCCATTTATGGCTCGCTCCACTGGCACAGGTACGGCCCCGAAGGTCCCGCAGGACACGCGAGGCGAGCGGCGATGTGATGGAGCACACACACCGCGCTTGCGACACTGTGCACTGACGCCAAAGCCTTCGCACTTTGTTCCTCCCCATCGCGTGATCAACCCGAACTCGAACTTCGCGACAGCTGCAGCCAGACAGCTGGACATCCCCTCCAGCACTTGCAGCGCATGCGTGGAAACGCAAGGACCGATGAACAGCACCACCGATCGCAGACGGTTCGGTCGCCCCTCATCACTCGCCCTCGCCGGCGTCGGCGGCGGCGTTGGGGTCCTTTGCCCTCTCGAGCACCTCCAGCGCCCTCTTCTTGACCGGGTCCTCGGGCACCTTTTTCCGCTTGCGCCCCAGCCCGGCGCGCCCGCCCTGCGCCGCCTCCTCCTCCTCGCGCGCCGCCTCCTCAAACGCGTCGGGCTCGGCCTGGCCCACGGCGTACGTGTGCGCGGCGTTGAACGCCTGCGTGGTGTAGTCCTGGGCCGTGCCTAGCGGCAGCTTGGGCGCGCCTGCAGCACGTACACGGCCACGTGACCTCATCCTTCCTACTGCAACGCTCGGTCGCGCGGGTACATCACGCAGAGCGGGCCAGGTCGCGGGCCCGCACCTTTCTCGTCCACGCGCGCCTCGTACCGCCACGTGAGCTCCTCGGGGGCCATGAGCTCGTCCAGCCCAAAGGACAGGTCGCCGCCTCCCGCCGCGCCGCCCTCGCCCTCCTCGCCTGCTTCGCACCAGGCGATGAAGCAGCGACGAGGAAAGACAAACCATCTCGCATGCGCGCCCCTCGCGCTGGAGCGCAGCCATACAACGCAGTTGTGGCATCTCTAGCAGACCTGCTGCGGCCTTGAGCACAGCCTCAAAGGCCTTGGTGGCGGGCTTGGGCTCGTACGCCGCGCCCGTCCCCTGGATGCCGCCGCCGGGCACCGCCACCACCGCCACGCTGGGCGCCGCCAGGAACGGGTTGCCCTGAGCCGCCGCCGCCGCCGCGGCGGTGGTTGCCGCTGCTGCGGCGGCGGCGGGCGGCCCGGCGGCGTTGCGGGCGGCGGCGATGGTGGAGTGGTGCAGGTTGAGGAGCGCTGTCTCGGCCTGCTTGCGCGTCCTCTGGATGGCCTGCGGCGAGCGTGTTTTGGGGCCGGGCGAGGACACCGAGGAGTCGCGACTCTGCCGACGGCTCCACCCCTGCCAGCACCTGCCTGCCGTGTGTGCACTGCGAAAACTCCAGGCCCCGCAGGCTGCACCTGCGCCTGCTTGTCTGGGTTGGTGTCGTGCCCCGCGAACGTGGCGGTGCGCTGGTACGTGTGCTTGTCGGGAAAGGCGGGCAGGAAGGGCGGGATGTGCGGCGGCGGCTCCTCGCCCTTGTCCTGCCAAGTGGGCATCACGCGCGCCGGCTTGCGGATGGGGTAGTCGGTCAGCGCGTGCGCAAACGTGTTGTCGTCCTGCGCAGGGAGGGGGCACGGCACGTCGCCGGGGACGCCTCCCTCGCCCCGCTGCGCTGCAGCTGCCGGCTCGATCTGGGCCTCCCAGACGGCGTGGCACTCCAAGTGCTGGGTGCACACAACTGCGGTGCGCACCCTGGAGAGCGCGTTCAAGTAGGTCTGCAGCTCGGGCACCGACGTGCCCAGGTCGTCCAGCGCAGTGAGCATGTCGTGCAGGTTGACGTTGGTGCGGTTGGCCAGCTCCGCGTAGCCGTGCGCCACCATGGCCAGCTCCGTGGTGTACTTGATCAGCAGGTCCGCGAGCCCGTCCGCAGCCGAGTCCTGCACCGCCTCGAAGCCAGCCAGCTCGGCGAGCTGGCCCGCGGCCGTGCGGGCCAGCGCGCGCGAGAACTCGTCGCCCATCACATCGAGCTCTGCGCAGAGTCGCAGCGCAGAGTCCCAATCGAGGGCGCATGGGGATGGATCGCGGCACCGCGCTGCGAGGAGCAGAGAGGAGCAGCTCGTGCGGCTGAGAGATGGGTGGGCATGGCGGCCTCAACATTTTGCCGCAGAAGCGGTGGAACGGTGAGTCTCATGCACGCAGGGGCACGTCGCGGCGAAGTGACGTGTGCCCGTGGCCGCTGGGACCCATGGCGCCCTCGCCTGTGACGCGCACGCAGTCTACAACCGCGACAATCGCCTCAAGGTCTCCCAGGATGAGGCCAAGGCCCGGGCCAAGGAGCAGGCGGACGAGGAGCGCGTGGCGCGCGCCGAGAGCGAGTTCAGGCACAAGCAGCTGCTGGCGCGTGCGGCGGGCAAGCACGCCGATGGCGCCGAAGGCGCAGAGCAGGCCCAGCAGGAGGAGGAGCAGGAGCAGGAGCAGGAGCCGCACAAGCCGCAGCACATCAACTTTTGGAGCGAGGACGAGGCGCGCCTGCGCCAGCAGCACCCCGAAGTCGAGGTGAGGCCGCAACTGCTTATCACGCGTGCACGCTCAGTCAGCTGGAGGCATGGCCGGCCAGCACGGTGGGCGCAGCCCTGCCCTCACGACCACGGCACGTGCGCGGCCCAGGGACCCGGGATGCAGCTATGCCGTTGGTTCGTCGCGGCGTCCATCTCTTCCTCTCCCTCTGCCCTGTTTTTTTTTAGGCGGCCAAGAAGGACGAGGCCCGCAAGCGCGGCAAGCTCGACTACTACACCAGCGACCCCAAGTTTGACGAGCGCTTCCAGCTGGGATACAACATGCGACAGGAACAGCAGGTGCTTTGCTGAGCCACGCAAACCTGCCCATTGCTAGGAGGGGAGGGCGTGTGGTTCGCGTGGGCGTTCCCGCCGTGCGTTGAACAGCGGCCGACATGTCGTGGCGTCGTTGTGCTGATGCGTGCTCATGCTCGCAGCCGTGGTGGGCACAGCGCGGCGCGCTGTTGCAGGGCACGACCACGCTGCCTGACCCGCTGCTGCCCAGCCTCCAGGCGGCGGCAAAGTCGGGCGAGAGGGCCACCCTGCAGCTGCAGCAGCAGCAGCAGCAGCAGCAGCAGCAGCAGCTCCTCCTGCCGCTGCCGGGCGCCGCCACAGGCGACACGCGGGGCCGAGGGAGGAAGCGGCGCCGCTCCCGCTCCCGGGGGGGCAGCAGCGAGGAAGACGGGGGCGGCGCCGCGGGCGGGCGTCGGAGGGGGCGAGCGGGGCGCGATTCGGAGGAGGAACACGAGGAGGAGGAGGAGGACGAGCACGTGCGGGCGGCCAAGCGGTTCCTGATCCAGACGCTGGGCGGCGAGCAGCAGCTGCTGCAGCTGCAGCGGGCGCAGAGCGGGCGGGGCGACAACGGCAGCGGCAGCGGCAGCAGCGACGGCGGCAGCTCGTCTGCCTCTGGCAGCAGCGGGAGCAGCACCAGCAGCGAGGACAGCACAGCTTCGTCGTCGTCGTCGTCGTCGTCAGGCGGTGACGACGGGACGGGCAGCGACAGCAGCGGCACCGCCGCCAGGCGACGGCGGCACCGGCAGCGGAGCAAGAGCGACGGGAAGCGGTCGGGGCGGTCCAACGGGGAGGCCAGCAGCAAGCGGCGCAGCAGGCGGGAGCGGCGGCGGGCGTCGCGGTCGCCTTCGCGAGAGCAGAGAGGGGGGCGGAAGGACGAGGGGCGGCGGCGCAGCAGCAGCAGCAAGCGGCGGCGGCGGGGCGGCAAGGAGGAGGGGCGCAAGGAGCGGAAGAAGGAGAAGCGGGACAAGGCGAGGAGGAAGGAGAGCCGCCGCGGCGATGGTGGTGGGAGCCGGCGTGGGGGTTCGGGCTCGGCAGTGGGCGCGGGCGGGGGCATGCCGGCGGTGAAGAGCGTGGCGCAGCTGCGGGCCGAGCGGCTGCAGCGGGAGCAACAGGAGCGTGCGCGGGCGCGGGCGGTGCTGGTGGGGGTGCTGGAGGGGCCGGACAAGCCCGTCAGCGAGCCCGCGGGCTACAACTCTGCGTTCGGCCACGCGGCGCAGCTCCAGCGGGCCAGGCAGAGCCGAGGCTGACGCAGCAGCCGAGCTTTGATTTCGAACGATCTGTGCCACGCGCGCCGCCTCGTTGTGTTTCCCCCTGAGCATCCCCTGCAAGCGCAGTGCACAAACGCGCAGTCCTCATGGCAGTCACACGGCGTGCTGCACAGCAGCAGCAACAACAGCAGCAGCAGCAACAGCAGTCGGCCTTGTGGCACACCCAGTACCTCTCGGCGCGCGCAATCGACGGGCTCAAATCGTACCAGTACAAGAGCGGAGGCCTTACGTGGCTCGACCACTTGCACAACCCCGTGTGGAATGGTGCGGGGGGCCGTGCCGTCGTCACGATGTCGATTCCTGCGAGGGGCGCAGGCCTGCAGTTTGGCCACGCTGCAGGCACGAACATGCGCTCCCGACTCGAGATTCTACGTGCGCGCGATGCGTGTGATGATGTGCGCCGCGCAGCGCTGGTGGCCCGACTGCCGCTGTGGCTCGCCCCCAACCTCATCACGCTCGCGGGCACGCTGTGGGTCGTCGCGGCGTGGCTGCTCTCGCTCTTCCTGAGGCCGGAGTTCGTGGGTGCGCGCTGCTCGGGAGTTGCCACGAGCAGGGGTGAGGGGGGGCGGCAGGTAGGACGCACACTCGCTCAGCAGGGCACCACCGCCTCCTGCTCCTGCTGCTGCGCACACACAACAGGGGAGCCGTTGCCGACGTGGTGCTACATCTTCTTCGCGGCGGCGGTAGTCATCTACGTGAACCTGGACTGCATGGACGGCAAGCAGGCGCGGCGCACGGGCAGCAGCTCGCCGCTAGGGCAGCTCTTTGACCACGGCTGCGACGCGCTCTCGCTGCACCTGCTGCTGGACACGGTGCGCACCAGCCTGCAGCTGCCCGCCGGCCCTGGCGCGACAGCCATGGAGATGGCGGTGAGTGCAAGCGGGAACTGCCGCAGGGCAGCGTTACGGCACCTGGGCGGAAGGCGCCCGCCCGCTCGCAACATGCAGCACGTTGTGGTGGCCACGTGTACAGATCATGGTGCCGTGGATGCTGGCGCACTGGGAGGAGTACCACACGGGCCTCATGCTGTACGGAAACGGCTGGTTTGGTGAGAGCGAACTGTGCCGCAGACACGCTGATGCGCCTCCCGTAGCCACGCTTCCGGCGTCAGCGCCTTGGCAGTGCAGCGGCAGCCCTGCTGGCGCGGCGCGGCGGTGTGACGGCGGTGGGTCGCTACGGTGCTGCCGTGGGTGTGTGCGGCGCGCAGGCGTGCTGGAGGGCAACTACGCGCTGGTGGTGATCCACCTGGCCACGGCGGCGCTGGGGCCGGGACTGTGGGACGTCAAGGTGCTGCCCTGGGACCTGCCGGCGCCCTGGGAGCCCCTCAGCAGTGAGCGCCAGGGACCCTCTGGGGTGGGGTGGGGAGGCCAAGGGCAGGCAGCAGCAGCAGAAGCAGCAGCACGAGCGCGCTCACACCGGCCAGCGCTGGAACAGCGCGTGTGCGGGCAACGGAGCTTGTTCGTGGTGAGAGGCCAGGCGACGCGCCGGCGTGTGGGCGTCGTACCTGCCTGCCCGGTGAACTGCGCAGCGCTGCGGTACGCAATGCTGTCGGGCGTGGCCGTCATGGCGGCGTGGAGCGCCGTGGGCCAGCTCTACCGCGTGCTGGTCTTCCCCACGGCCAACCTCGTCGGCAAGGTGCGCCCCTCACCTCCTCGTCCTCCTCCTCGCCCTTGCTGCACGCCTCGGGCACGCCTTGCCAGCGTGTGCCAGCGAGCAGCAGAGCAAGCCAGCGGAGCAGGCAGCTGGGGGTTGAGCCCCTCGGCCGGGCCTCGCAGGCCGCCTGCCACGCCCTGCAGCCCTGAGCTGGGGCTTTGCTGAGGGCCGGGTCGCACGTGGGCGCCACGCCGCGTTGCAGGAAAAGGGCCACAAGCAGCTGGGCAACGGCGCGGCGTTCCTGCACCTGACGTACCTCTGCGTGCTGTGCGTGCTGGGCTGGGCCTACCTCACCTCGCCCCCGCCGGCGCCCTCCACCTACCTGGCCGGCGGCGCCGCGCCGCTCAACCGCACCAGCGCGGCGGCGGCGGCGGCGGCGGCCTCGCCGGCGCAGCAGCTGCTGAGCGCGGGGCAGCAGGGGCTGCTGCGGGCGGCGTTGCTGGTGCACGACGACCTCGGCATGAGCCGCTACCACACGCGCGTGGTGGGCGCCACGTGGGGGCTGGTGTACGCGCTGCTGGCCTCGCAGCTCATCATGACGCACATGGTGAGCGGTCTAGGGCTTGGCGCGCGCGCTTGCGACGCTTGCGGCTGCTGGTGAGCGTGATGCAAGCGTGTGGATGTTGTCATGCGGCGCAGTGCAAGGAGCCGTTTTCGCCGTACTTGTGGGCGCTGGCGGTGCTGGCGGCGGGGTGCGCCAACATGCAGCTGCACCTGGCGCCGGTGCTGCTGGTGGACCTGGCGCTGCTGGCGCTGGCGCTGGCGGGCTACGCGCACTTCGTCGCCTGCATCATCACCCAGGTGAGGGCTGCGGGGATGACGGCGGAGGCCAAAGGATGGCGACGTGTTTGCGTGCGTTGTGGGCACGTGGGCGCGGAGAGGGGGGGACCGGGAGAAGAGAGGCGTGGCGTCTCTGCCCAGGCGGCCGCCGTCCGCAGCACAGCCACTGCGGCGCCAGCCTGTGGCGCGCTTCGCCGCAACCGCTGCAAGGGCTGCAAGGGCTGCTGCATCGCGCGTGCGCAGGTGTGCGGCGCCCTGGGCATCTCGTGCCTCACCATCAAGCGGCCCGACAAGGCCGCGGAGAACAAGCACTAGCGGCGCTGCGCTGCGCTGGCGGGCGCTAGCGCGCTCACCGCCCTCGCCGCGACGCGCGCTTGCGGAAGCGACCTCGCTCCCTCGCTCTGGCCGGTGTTGCTGTGCGCGCCCAGCCTTTTCTTCTCCCGCGCTGAGCGCGCAACTTGATGGAGTCTTGCAGCGCCTTGGGACGGTGGGTGGGGTGACCGTAGCGTTGCCGCTGCCGGCCGGTGCTACTAACGACGGGCCCCCGCAGAATGCTCAGCGTGCGACCGTGTGCCGCGCGCCCCGGACTCGTTTGTAGCTTCCGCCCTGAGCTTTGTAGTTGTTAAGGTGGGCACGTGCAGCTGCGCGGCCGCCCACTCCGCAGTTGCTGGCGCGGAGGCAGTGTGGTGGCGCGCCTGATCCGTGGTTAGGGACTGCGCTGCGTGCGGCCTGCCTGCAGCGCGTCCACTCCATAGACGCAGACGCGGAGGCTTGCGCCCGAGAGTGCTACAGCTTGTGTCCAACGGCGCTGGTGGGGGCCGTCTCACACTCTTCCGCGATGCCTGCGAGCACCCCAGGTTTTTGTCGCGTTTGGTGGTGCTGTGGCGGCACGTGGCGCTGACGGCTCGCGCGTGGCTGGCATGCCATGTGCCGAGGAAGGGGAAGGCTGGCTGCTACTCCCTCTATCGTTGTGATGTGGCGTCGCGACTGTCACCCTTCTTGCGTGCGGCAGGAGTCTGTGCCAGCTCGGCTCCCGTCTGGCAGCGCTGTGCGTGCGCAACGCGGTTGCACCCAAGGGGCGGCGTGAGGAGGCGTGCAGGCGTTGAGTGCCGCTTCTGCAACAAGAGGGGCCCGACTTGGGTCGCTACGCAGTCCGAGTTGCAGCGGGCGGTGGAACCCACCCAACAGCCAGCAAGAGCTAGCAGTTCAGGCGCACCAGAGGCAGTGTGCTGGCAACGACAGGGAGCGTGGCGCGCGCACAATAAAGCCGCTGGCGGGGTCCACACGCAGACACCACCACCACACCGTGCGCAAACGCCGCCCTCCCTCGCTCGCACCCTCCTCTCGCGCAGCGCTCCCTCACACGCTCAAAACCCTGGTGAGCCACGGCGGTTGCCCCCGTGCTGCCGAGCAAAGCCGAACCGGGGCAGCGCGCGCCCCATCATCACGCGTCCCTGCCCACGCCCACCACCTGCCTGAGCTGGTAGTGGCTGCTCATGTAGTGCTTGGGCACACCCGACGCCTTGGCGCCCACAGTGCTCTTGTGTCCGCCGTACTTGAACGAGCTCTGGCTGGGGTTGGCGCCGAGGTCCATGACGCCGGCGGGCGCCATCTTGTGCCCCGCCACCGTCACCTGCCCCACCAGCCCTGGCGGCATGCCCGGGCCCTTGGCCACGCTGCCCGGCCCGTACTTGCCGCCCCCGCCGCCCACCACGCCCGGGTGCCGTTTGCCCATGCCCGCCACCACCTTGCCCTTGCCGTACGTGCCCGCCTGCACCACCCCGTGCGACCCGGCGCCGTCGCCGTAGTAGTTGGGCAGCGCGCGCCGCGTGCCCGCGCCGCCGCCCGCGCCGCCGCCCATGCCCGCCTTGCCCAGCGAAAGGTTGCCGATGGGCGGCAGCCCGCCCTCGGAGCCCTGCACCTGGGACAGCGCGTCCATGGAGCTCTCGGCGTGCAGGCCCACCCGGTACGAAGAGCTCTGCACCTCTAGGAGGTCCTCCACGGCGTGGTGGTGCCCGCTCTCGTGCGCGCCGTGGTGCTGCCCCCCACCGCCAAGCCCGTGCCCGCCCACCAGCATGCCGCCGTGCGCGCCGCCGCCGCCGCCGCCGTGCCCCGCGCCGCCGTGGCCCCCGCCACCGTGCCCCGCGGCGGCGCCGCCGCCGTGCCCACCGTGCTGCCCGTAGCCGCCGCCGCCGCCGCCGCCATGCGCCTTGCCGATGGAGGGCAGCGCGTTGGCGCCGCCGCCGGCGTTGGTCATGCTGCCCATGCTGTGGTCGGGCGCCATGGAGACTCGGCTCGTCTCGGGCGGCGACGCGGCGGCCACGGCGCCGTCCTCGCTCATGGTCGGCGAGCCCTGCGGGAACAGCACCATTCGACCGATCGAGCGATCAACGCGGCGAGAGAGGACCTGGTGTGATGAGGGAGCGAGCCCCGCTGTGACAGGCACGCGCGCGCTCTCACCTGTATGTGCCGTGCGAGGCTGGCCTTGCCCGAGTCCTCGAGCTGCTGCTGCTGCTGCTGCTGGTGCTGCTGCTGCTGCATGGCGGCAAGGTTGACTGCCATGGCGTGGCCGGCCGAGGCGGTGGAGGGCTGCGCCGACAGCGAGGCCGAGTACTCGGGGTTCATGAGCGCCTTTTGCCGCTTGTCGGCCTCGCGCAGCTCGCGGAAGTACGGGTGCCGGAGCGCCTGGCGCGCGCTGCGCTCGGGAGCAGCATTGCGGCACGCGGGGGGGACGGAGCGTTGGTGTACTGCATGCGCGCGTGGTTTGAGCTGGGGGCGGAGGGGCACAGAGGGTGGGGCGGAGGGGGAGGAATGCGCACCTGAGCCGGTCGTCTGGGTTGTAGGCGAGCAGCTTGACGATGAGGTCCACGCAGTCGGGCGAGACGTGCGGGATGAGCTTGGCGATGCCCGTGCCCTCCTGCGTGTGACGGCGCGCGCGCGTGCAGGCGTGCGGTGCGTAAGTTTCTGCACTCCCGGCGGCCCCGGCACTGGGTTCCTGGGTGGAGGCCGCGAGGTGGCCCCGAGCGCCGTGCAGGGGCCCCTTGGCAGGCGGCGGAAGAAGCTGAAGGGTGGCGCGACCTCACACGCCGACCCCATCCTCCCTTACCCCCAGAGCGGGGCCAGAACGGCGCCGGCTCCACCCCCCCCTCCCGCGCCGCGCACCTTTGCCGGGAAGTTGAAGTCCATGTGCTGCGACCTCTTCTTCATCTTTGCCAGCAGCTCGGGCGGCGGCGTGCCGAGGATGTTGTGGATCTTTTGTATCTGGTCGAGCTCGTTGGTGCCGGGGAAGAGCGGGAAGAGCGACATGATCTCGAAGAAGACGCAGCCGACGCCCCACATGTCCATCTTGTAGTTGTAGTAGCCGTCCGTCAGCAGGCACTCGGGCGCGCGGTACCACCTGCGCAGGTGACGGCGCGTGGGCGGGCGATGTGCGTGTGAGAGGAGGAGGGCCGCTTGTAGAGCGTGAGGGCACCAGACTCTCGCGCCCCGGGGATGAGCAACTGGCGACTGCTTCGTTTGGAGGGGTGGAGTGGCGGCGCCCGCCAATCCTGTGTCCATGCGACCGCCGCTCAGCGTGCTGCGGGCTCACCTTGTGGAGATGTACTCTGTGTAGGGCTGTTTTGAGTAGATGCCTCTGCAGCTCCCAAAGTCGGCCAGCTTGAGGCAGTCGTCCATGATGAGGATGTTCTCGGGCTGCGGGCAGCGTGGCCAGGCGGCGGCACGCGCGACACCAGCGCCAGGTCAGGCCCAGGCTCGAGATGTGGGAAGAGCAGGGCGAGATTTTGAAAGCCAGCTGCACACCACCGCCAGGTTCCCAGCCTGCACACCACCAGCAGGCTCACCTTGATGTCCCGGTGGAAGATGCCGTTGCGGTGCATGTGGTCCATGGCCTTCATCAGCTGGTACATGTAGTTCTTGACCCGGTCCTCGGCGACGTAGTGCCGCCGCCCGCGGATGAGCTCGTAGAAGTTCATGTCCATGAGCTCAAACACGAGCGCCAGCCGGCCCGTGGGCTGGTCGTAGAGCACCTCTTGCAGCTTGATGATGTTGGCGTGCGGCGACAGCCGGCGCAGCGCCTGGATCTCGCGCAGGTTGTTGACCTGGTCCAGGCTGTCAAAGTGGTTCTTCATGCACTTGATGGCCACGTACTTGCCATTCTTGATGCACTGCGCCTTGAGCACCTCGGAGAACGTGCCCTCGCCCTTCTTGGCCACCAGCCGGTACTTGTGCATCCTTGAGCTAGGGCCCTGATGCTGCTGGTACTGGCGGTGGTGGTGCTCCTGCTGCCTCTGCGGCTGCTCAGCAGTGCGCCGTGATGTGCCGCCTACCGTACCCGCGGTGATGTGTCGCGGTACCGTGCTCAAGTACCGGCCGTGATGTGTCGAGCTCGATGGCTGCGGCTTTCGATCCCTGATGGCGCCCTCGCCTCTGCCGTGTCGCCGTGCTGCTGCTTTCTGCTTGGGGGGAGGACTCCCGTACGAGTGTCGCCTGCACGAAAGCACGCAGAGAACAGTGGTGCACTTGTCAGCGCCTTGTCGCAGCGATGAGCTGAGCGTTGATGCGCTCCTCGCTTGCTCGGCACGCGTCCACCAGGAGCGGCGTGCGGGGGATCGGTCTGGGGGCCGCACCTCTCGTCAGCTCTCCTGTCCTCACCAGTAATCCACAGGAGCGCGAGCCTTCACGATACGAGCCGCGCCACGCCGCCGTGGTTCGTCCCTGTGCTGTTCGCCCTGAGGTCTTGCGCTCATGCGCAAAAGCTGGCGCCCGCACGGCTCCAGCAACCACAACACGCGCGACCACCATGCATTGTCGATAACACGAGCTCTCTCACTGTTTCTCAAGCGTCAGGTCGTCGGGGGACCTGTTGGCGTGATGGACCTGTCCGGCGAGGCAGCGCTCGCGCTGCGCCTCTCATGGCTGTTCAGGGCCATCGAAGCCAAGTACCCAGCGTCGGTGTGCGTTGTGCAGGTGCGGCGCCAAGTGGTGCTGGGTTGACGGGTCGCCTGCGCGCAAGCGCCAGGGCGAAGGCGCCCAGCAGGAGCAGCAGCGTTGCGCGCGGTGGGGCGCTCCTCTTTGCGCAGCGCCTGCTGGCCCTCGCAGATGGCCCCTGGCCCCTTGGAGGTGCCCTCCCATTGGCCCAGCGTGGGTGGCCCGTCGTCTCCTTGCCGCAGGCGTGGCTTGCGTCGCGCAACCCGCAGCTGCAGGCGCCGCAGAACCTGGAC